>Ga0137366_10003348_pt1 | contig 12494 bp, 10 predicted proteins | sample SagtaG_8_FD_104938 | JGI IMG/M metagenome (GOLD analysis project Ga0137366, IMG submission 104938) | Vadose zone soil microbial communities from Sagehorn Ranch, Mendocino, California, USA - Sage1_L_60_16 metaG | ecosystem: Environmental > Terrestrial > Soil > Vadose zone | place: USA... | reverse complement strand
ATTACTCAATAACTGTGTGCCTTTGATACGACTATCATAAATGCGCCGCTTCTTTTCGTCGGTCCAGCGGCCTTCCGCGATATTTTCACCAGCCAAATGAATGACGGCGTCGAAGTTTTCAAGACTTGCAGAGTTGATTACACCTTCGTTCGGATGCCACTCAATGTCGCGCGGGCCGGCCGGCGCTTTCTGGCGAACTAAGTCGAATACTTCATGCGAATCGGCGACGAGCGCTTTGCTTAGCGCCTTTCCAACCAGACCGTGCGATCCGCTGATCACAATTTTCATTTGGCTCGATCCTCCGCTCGTCCTTACTTTGCTATTGCTTCCAAGCAGTATAAGCCTCAGCCAGTTGCGTCCGAAAACCACGAAAACGGTTGTCTTCTGCCGGCGAGTATGTAGAATTCGCCGGCACCCGAATCGGTTTTTGCGTCGTTAGAACAAAGAACGCCGCTCATTCAGGCGTTCACCGCCTGAGAATCAATTAAGGAGCACTCCCAATCTTGCTTCGCCCTCAGCGACTTGCTCTGGTTTTGCTCGCCATGACGGCGTTCACGTTGATCGGTTGGCGCAGCGCTCAAACTCAATCCGGCGGATTGCGACGGATCACCAATACCTCCGAAGAGGGAAACAACCTCAATCCGTCGGTGAGCGGCGACGGAAGAATCATTGCCTTCGAATCGACGGAGGATATTGCCGGCGCCGGTGGCTCAGATCAGTTTAGAGCGATCCGTTCCAACGTGGCGGTCGATCCGCCCGCCTTTTTCCAAATAGGAGGAACGCGCGCAGCGGCGCCCGCTATCTCTCAGGACGGATCGCGAATCACCTTTGCCTCAAAAGACGATCCTGTCGGGATGAATCCCGACGGCAACTCAGAAATCTTTCTTTTTGACGGCGCCACGCTGCGACAAGTGACGAACACCTCGCCCGGCGATATTTCGAATCGAATCGTCAACGGAAACTTTCAACCATCACTCTCAGACGATGGACGTTTTATCGCCTTTTCTTCCAACCGGGACCTGACAAACCAAAATGCCGATGGAAACCTGGAGATTTTCATCTACGATTCCATTGCCGCGACTCTAACTCAACTTACGAACTCTTCGGCGATCGTAGGGTTCAGCGATGCGAAGATCAGCGGCAACGGAACCAAGGTCGCATACATAAGAGATGCCGGGGCAACTCCCAGTCTTAACCGCGACCTGATGATTCAGGATCGCACTTCCGAAGCGGCAACGGTTGTCGCCAGCCAGGTGCCCTCGCTGGCGCTGACCTATGGTCGAGCAATCAGTGACGACGGCGCGCGAGTGGTTTATTCAGAGCTAACTGCTCCGAATGTAACGCAAGTGTTTCTGTTCGACGGTCAGGGCGGAAACTCGAACCGTCAGATCACCTCGCTCGGTTCGCGCGTTGCCGAGGTTCCGCTGCACGCAACAATCAGCGGTGATGGATTACGCATTGCTTTCGCCGCGCGCAGAAGTGTGATCGGTGGAAACTCTGACGGCAGCGTGGAACTGTATCTGTACGATATCCCGTCTGGAACCTTCTCAAAGATTACCAATGCGCCTTCCAGTGCTACCGCTGATGTTGTTTCCTCGCTCAACGATGACGGCTCAACGGTAGCGTTCAACTTTCCACGAGTTCTTTCCGGCGCAGTTTCCGATCCCAGCCTGGCCAATGATTCCGAGATCTATGTCACGACGACGCCGGCACGCCCCTCGTCCGGCACGTTAACCGTCTTGAACGGCGCATCCTTTGGCGCTGAGCCTTCGTCGACAAAAGCCGTAGCGCCCGACAGTATCGCGGTCGCGCGTGGTGGCTCTCTCGCGAATACCACCCAGCAGTCGCAGCGCCAGGCCGACGGAACTTTTCCGACGAATGTCGCCGCCACTACCGTGACGGTTAACGGAAGGTCGGCAGAAATCTTTTTTGTTTCGCCCGCACAGGTTAATTTTCTTGTGCCCGCGGCGACTGAAATTGCGACCGCAACTGTCGTGGTCACAAACGCCGACGGTTTTCCATCTCAAGGCTCGGTGCCGGCACTTAGAGCCGCTTCCGGAATATTCACCTTCAACGGCGACGGCACGGGCGAAGGAGTCATTCTCAACAGCGACACCTTACAGCGAGGGCCATTCGACCCCACGAACGGCAATCTTCGTCTTTCAATCTTTGCCACGGGGGCGCGCAATGCCGCGCAAACGCAAGTCATCTTTGGCGGCCGCGTCGTGAATGCCGAAATGGTGGCGGCGTCGCCGGACATGACCGGTCTCGACGAAGTTCACGTTCTCGTGCCTTCAGATCTTCGCGGCGCGGGCACAGTCAGCGTTTTTCTGCTCTGCGATGGGCGGGCAAGCAATAGCGCCAGCATCACATTCACCGGCGATCCCGCGCGCGACATTGTCATAAACGAAGTGCTCGCAGATCCGCCGGACGGCATTACAGGTGATGCCAATCATGATGGCGTGCGCGATTCGTCACAGGACGAATTCGTTGAGCTGGTGAACTCAACCACTCACGATATAGACATTAGTGGTTATCAGTTCTTGGTTCGGAATTCGAATACCACCGCGGATGGTACACCGCGCCACGTATTCGCGGGTTGCACAATTCTTCCTGCTGGCACTGCGATCGTTGTATTCGGCGGAGGAAATCCGGATCCAAATAATTCAATTTTTGCCGGCGCGCAGATTGTCAAAGCATCGAGCGGTGGACTTTCGCTGATTAATGGCGGCGCGGTGATCACACTGAAAGACAGCGCGAACTCAGTCATTAACTTTTTTGAGTATGGCGGGTCGACGGGCCTTGATGGCGATGCCAACCAATCGCTCACCCGCTCGCCGGACCTAAACGGCGTGTTCACTTTGCATCAAAGCGCGATTGGCAGTGGGGCCGCCGGTTTCAGTCCCGGAACTCACATTGACTCAACTCCTTTTGTTCCGTGGCCGCCGGTTGCTCGCCTCGATGTATCTCCTTCGTCGGCCACGATTATTCAGGGACAGCAGCAGCCGTTTACGGCGCGCGCGTTCGACTCTAACAATCAGCAAATGAATGGGGTGTTGTTCACCTGGAAGTCCGGCAATACTTCGTTGGCCACGATTGATTGCGCTGGAACGGCCACCGGCGTCGCCGCCGGAACCAGCCAAATCACGGCGACGGTTCGCGGTGTGCAATCGGCGCCGGCGACACTGACTGTTGCCTCGCCATCTCCCACACCAACTCCCCAGGTTGTTATCAGCCAGGTCTACGGCGGCGGCGGCAACAGTGGCGCCCCGTTCCGAAATGACTTTATCGAGATCTTTAATCGCGGATCATCGACCGTGAATGTTGCCGGCTGGTCCGTGCAACAGGCATCGGCCACCGGCACCAGTTGGTCTGTAACTCCGCTCTGCCCCTCCGGTTCCTGCATAATCGCTCCCGGCACGTATTTCCTTGTGCAGGAGGCATCGAGCGGCGCGATCGGCGCAGCGTTGCCGGCGCCGGACGCGGTCGGAACGTCCAACCTGGCTGCTGCCTCAGGCAAGATCGCGTTAGTCAGCACCACCAACGCTTTGTCCGGCAGCGGTTGTCCTCCAGCAAGCAGTTTCGTTGACTTCGTCGGCTATGGAACCAGCGCCGACTGCTTCGAAGGATCCAATCACGCCGTCACACCGGCTAATACGACGGCAGATTTCAGAAGATCAGGCGGTTGTATCGACACGAATGACAACGCGGCCGACTTTCTGGCTTCAACGCCATTCCCGCGCAACAGCTCGGCCCCCGCAAACAATTGCTCAGGCGGGACGCCGCCGAGTTTGACGATCGATGATGTCATGGTAACTGAGGGGAATAGTGGAACCGTCACGGCAACTTTCACGGTCAGCCTGTCGTCGCCGGCATCCGGATCAGACGTAACGTTCGACATTGCCACGCAAGACAACACTGCAACCGTATCAAACAACGATTACGTCGCGAAGAGCCTGACAAATCAAACAATTCTCGCCGGGCAACAAACTTACACTTTTACTGTGACAGTTAATGGCGATACTGCGGTTGAGCCCGACGAGACTTTCCTGGTCAATGTTACGAACGTTTCAGGCACAACCGTGACTGACCCTCAGGGAGCCGGCGCGATAAAGAATGATGACTTGCCTTCGCTTTCGATCAATGATGTGGCCCATAACGAAGGCAATGGCGGCCCGACCACATTCTCTTTCACCGTGAACCTGTCGGCTCCGGCGCCTGCAACCGTCATCTTCGACATCGCCACTCAGAACGGCACAGCTACTGTTGCTGATAACGATTATGTCGCCAGGTCCCTGACCGGGCAGACGATTCCGGCCGGGCAACAAACCTATACATTTGACGTCATGGTCAACGGTGACTTGAACGTCGAACCAAACGAAACGTTTTCGGTTGATGTGACGAACGCTTCGGGCGCAAGCGTGTTGGATGCTCAGGGGACGGGCACAATTCAGAATGACGACAGTCCGGTACTCAGTATTAATGACGTCATCCAGGCTGAAGGAAACAACGCCACGAGCATCTTCACCTTCACGGTCAGCCTTTCATTGCCTGCTCCACTCGGCGGCGTCACTTTTGACCTCGCCACCCAGGACAACACGGCAACCGTCGCTAACAGCGACTACGTCGCGCGCAGCCTGGCGTCGCAAACAATACCAGCGGGACAACAAACCTACAGCTTCGATGTAACCATCAACGGCGACATCGTGGCGGAGCCGAATGAAAGTTTCTTTGTGAATGTCACGAACGTTTCCGGCGCGAGCCTGTTGGATGGTCAGGGAGCAGGAACAATTCAAAACGACGACACGCCGAATCTGGTGATTAGCCAGGCGTATGGTGGCGGCGGAAACAGCGGAGCCGCGTATCAAAACGACTTCGTTGAGCTCTTTAACCGCGGCGCCACAACGGTTGATTTTTCCATCACGCCTTACTCAGTCCAATACGCGTCGGCCGCCGCCAACTTTAACTCAGCAAACAAGGTAGATCTAACCGCTGGAGTGTTGGCGCCGGGCCAATACTTCCTGATTAAGCTCGGCACAGGCGGCGCGGTAGGTCAGACATTCACCGCCGACATCACAAAAACCGGCATAAATATGTCAGCGACAGATGGCAAAGTTGCATTAGTTCTCGGAACGACAGTCGCCACGACGACATCCGGGTGCCCGACCGGAGTAACGGTAGCAGACCTGCTTGGTTATGGTTCGGCGAATTGTGCAGAGGGGACTGCTACAGCAGCGTTGAGCGCAACGAAGGTTGATCTAAGAAATAATCACGGTTGCGCCGACATGAACTCTAATTCCGTGGATTTTACGGTCACGATCGTTAACACATCGACCGCACTGCCCCGTAACTCCAGCTCGGCTGCAGCTCCATGTCCATAAGCCTCCTGGTACTTTCAGGAAAAAAGCAGAACTCCTAGCGGCCAAGCAGGACTAATGCTCCCGCGATGATCGCAAGTACCGCCAAACCGGTTGCAGCTGTGCCGGAAAGCTTCACATTCAGCAGCGGAAGCAAACCCGTCAAAATCAGCCAAACGCCCAGTAAGAGCATTCCCAAATTCCTATTACCCAGAATTCTCATCGCTCGACTCCTTTCAGGACATGTTCATGGATCGATGGGTCGAGGGAACTTTGATTCAAAACCGGAGAACTCTTAACGCATGACACCGCTAACGGGACTGGATGCACTGGCGTAGAGTCGCTTCTGCATCCGTCCCGCGAGATAAGCAAGGCGGCCGCCTTCAATAGCCAACTTCATCGCGGTCGCCATCTTCTCCGGATCGCGCGCTTCAGCAATCGCCGTATTCATCAGCACAGCGTCTGCGCCGAGTTCCATCGCGATCGCGGCATCGCTGGCAATCCCGACGCCCGCATCAACGATAATCGTGGCATTGGGAAGTTGCTCGCGCATGATGCGGAGGTTGGTGGGATTCTGGATCCCCAGCCCCGATCCAATGGGTGCGGCGAGCGGCATCACGGCCGCGCATCCAATATCCAGGAGTTTTTTCGCCACGATCAAATCGTCCGTGAAATAAGGCAAAACGACGAAGTCCTCTTTGACCAGGATGCGCGCCGCTTCCAACGTCTGTTCATTGTCGGGAAACAGCGTTGTCTGATCACCAATTACCTCGAGCTTGATCAGATCCGTTTGCAGGGCCTCGCGGGCCAGACGCGCGGTGCGCACCGCTTCGTCTGCGGTGTAACAGCCGGCCGTGTTGGGCAAAATCTGTAATGACGGATCAAGATGATCGAGGAAGGATTCGCTGCTTCGATCCAACGGCACGCGTCGCACGGCCACGGTTACCATCTCAGCTCCCGACGATTTGTGCGCGGATTCCATTTCTTCATAAGTTCGATACTTGCCTGTGCCGATAATCATTCGCGATCTGAATGAGCGGCCGGCAATCTCGAATCGATCAGTCAAAGCTGGTGCTGCAGTAGACATATACGCCTAAGTTCCTTCTCAGTATTTCTATAACGACTTTACACCTCGGCCCGATAAAATAAAAACGATCGAAGGTCGGAAGTATCTAAGAGCCGCACGGGTTCGGCGCCTGAAATCACGCGCAAGATGCGGGCGCCACATCATTCACGGGCCGCCACCACCTACGAAATGAACGATCTCAACTCGATCCTCATCGTGCAGGCGAGTCAAGTCCCACTCCTGCCGTCGGATAACCGTCTTATTCAATTCAATCGCAACGCGATTTGACGGAATTTCGAGGCGTGAGACCAGTTCCGCCAGCGATAGATTATCAGCTAAGTAGTGTTGCTCGCCGTTAACGTAGATGTGCAAGAATTCGCCTTAGACGCTGGGATGAATCACCCGCCGGATCTCTGATGACAACCCTCCGTCGGTTGCTCTTATGAGAATTGCGGCGCGGCCCGAAGTGAACACCGGTATTTGTCCTGAAATAGCCGCGATGCCGTTCTCGTCCGTCTTCATTGATCGAATAATGGGACGAAAACTCGTCCCCAAAACCTTGATGGAAACCGATACTGAGGGCGCTGGTCGTTCGGTTCCCTGCACGACATTCGCGACCGCAATCTTAAGGTCGACCATTTCGCCACTGCGAAATTCTCCCGATTCGCCGGTAAGATCGATCCGCAATCCGTCGCGAGGTCGAACATCGCCGGCGGCTGTGGGACGCTCATCGAAAGGAGCAGGCTCAGTTACCGGCGACCGTGGATCCGGCGTGGCGACGGTGTCTGGCGAACCCTCCGGTAATCCTTCCAACTCAGCCGCGGCGTCCGGTAGTATCGGCGGCACTTCGAGATCCTCGATATGGTCTTCGGGAACGAGCGTAGTTTCGTCAATAGTTTCTTGATCTGTTGTCTCGGCTTCGCGGACCGGCCCGCGCCCGCTTAATTTCCTGAGATCATCGATTCTTCCCGCGCGGATGGCGGCGCAAATTACCCGGTGTTGCCGGTTCAAGCGCTCGAGGAGTTTGGAATTATCAAAACCGCTCGCAATCAAATCGTCATACGGCGTGCGTTTTGATGCAAGGATGGCGCCTCCTGAATAGATCAATGACAGAACGATCGGCGTATCAAGGCCCTTGTCCTCTGTCTGCACGTGATAGACAACGCCTTCGTGCTCGACATCCGTGTTGTAGCCAATTATCATTTGCGCATTCCAACCGTTTAATTGACTTTCGCTCACAGCGCGAAAGAAACGTCTCTCTTGTGACGTTAACACAAGCTTTTTTTGAGGGTCAATCGATATTTCCAATGCGTGTCATTCGCAATTTCGACTTCCTTGACACCCCCTATTGGTTGCACTACGATTCGCTTGTACAATGATTCTCAAGCGAACTTCTTCAACGTGTGATGGCAACGCGAGTGAGGCGGTCTGTTCATGAGCTTTAGTCTCGGTGACTATTTTCCGGTGGTCCTGATGTTCATTGTGGCGGCGGGCTTCGCAGTAACTTTTATTACGCTTTCACAATTTGTCGGCCAGCGAAAGCGAACGCGGGCGAAATTGATGCCTTATGAGTGTGGCAAGGATCCGGTTGGCTCGGCGCGGGAACGTTTTTCCGTGAAGTTTTATCTCATCGCAATGCTTTTCATCCTGTTCGATATCGAGGTTATCTTTCTGGTGCCATGGGCGGTGGTGTTTAAGACGCTCTCCGGACCGGCGTACGGGATGGGAAATCTTATTTACCTCGAAATGTTGTTATTCATCGCGCTGCTGGCGGTCGGCCTGATTTATGTAATCAAGAAGGGTGCCTTTGATTGGAGCGCACGAGCCCGGGACGAGGCTGAGGCCGAAGCTCGATTGTTGGAACGCAGAATTTCAGATTCCAGGTCTGAGGTTTCAAATTCCGCCAGGGCTGCCTGAATTAAAGTTGAAACTTTGAAACGGAAGAAAAATGGGACTCGAGAACATTATCGGCGAAGCTCTTCCGGAAGTACTCACAACGCGACTTGATTCCCTGATCAATTGGGCGCGCAAGTCATCGCTGTGGCCGGCTACCTTCGGGCTTGCCTGCTGTGCGATTGAGATGATGAATGCGACCAGCGGGCGCAACGACCTGGCTCGCTTTGGCTCTGAAGTGTTTCGCGCCTCGCCGCGACAGGCAGACGTCATGATCGTCTCCGGCAGGGTAGCGCGGAAAATGGCGCCGGTTCTGCGCCGCATTTACGATCAGATGCCGGAACCGAAGTGGGTGATCTCGATGGGCGCCTGCGCGACGTCGGGCGGCGTGTTTGATAACTACGCGATTGTTCAGGGGGTCGACAAGATCGTTCCGGTTGATGTTTACATACCCGGTTGCCCGCCGCGGCCGGAGATGTTGATTCATGCAGTGATGATGTTGCAGGACAAAGTAATGAAGGAATCTGTGCGCGATCGCCGTGACGTCCCGGAAGACGAAGCGCGTCACTCTCTGACGCCGGGAACTTTGCCGGTTACCGATGGTTCGACGTTGCGCGAAAGTGAACCGGAACTGCCGCGCCCTTACACGATCGCATCGCGACATGAGAAGCGCCGAACTTTTTGAGCACCGGACGGTATGGCCTCTCGGTCTTCCTGGATGATTGAGTCAGAATCGAACTCTTAGATGTCGGAACAGAAACAGGAACAGAACTCGACGGATAGTCAACCTATCAGCAGCGAACAAGGCCCAGCGCCGTCGCCCCTGGCGGCGGCGTTGCAGCGTGAACATCCTGAATGGGTGAAGCAAATCATCGAAGCCCTCGGCGAAACTACCATCGTCGTATTCCCCGAACATATTGTGGCCGTGTGCAGCTTTCTTAAAGCCGCTGAGGGTTTAGAGTTCGACTTCCTCGCCGACCTTTGTGGTTTTGATCGCGGGCCGGAAGAAGAGCCGCGCTTCGAAGTCAATTATCATTTGTTTTCAACCAGAAACTATCGGCGGCTGAGGCTTAAGGTGCTGCTGAACGAGGATGATGTCCGCGTACCCAGCGTTACCGGCGTCTGGCGCACGGCGAATTGGCACGAACGCGAGACTTACGATCTGTTCGGAGTAGTTTTTGAAGGCCATCCGGACTTACGTCGCATTCTTTTACCCGATGACTGGCAGGGGCACGCGCTGAGAAAAGACTTTCCTTTGCGAGGTTACGAGCCGTATAGCCTGGAATAAATTGTTTGGAGTCCCGCCTTTAGGCGGAATCCATAACCGCCTGAAGGCGGTACTCCGAACTCAAACTAATGAGCGTTTCAACCACAAATCTTCCGCCGCAATTCGAGATTGTCGATCAGCCGCTCGATACGCAGATGACGATATCGATGGGCCCCCAGCACCCTTCGACTCATGGCGTGCTGCGGCTCGAACTGGTGCTCGACGGCGAGATGGTGGTCAGGTGCACGCCAGACATCGGCTATCTCCACACCGGAATGGAGAAGCTGTTTGAATACCGCAAGTATCAGCAAGGCATCGTGATCACCGACCGTATGGATTACCTCAATCCCCTGGGGAACAATCTGGCTTACGTGATGGCGGTCGAAAAGCTCCTGCAAATCGAAATACCTGAGCGGGCGCAAATCATTCGGGTTTTGACTTGTGAACTGCAACGCATTGCGTCGCACCTGGTCTGGCTCGGTACTCATGCTCTGGATATCGGAGCAATGACAGTTTTCTTTTATTGCTTTCGCGAGCGGGAAAAAATTCTGAATTTGATCGAAGCCGCGTCCGGCGGCCGGCTGACGCCATCCTACTTTCGCATTGGCGGCTTGATGATGGATCTGCCGGCTGGTTTCGAGCGCCGCGTCAAACAGTTTCTCGAGGAGTTTCCGAAAGCGCTTGCTGAATTTCATAAACTCCTGAGCGGCAACAGAATATTTCAGAAACGAACGCAGAATGTTGGATATATTTCGGCCGCAGATGCGATCGACTGGGGCTTGTCCGGACCATCGCTCCGTGGCAGTGGAGTTGCCCTCGACATCCGGCGCGCAAACCCTTACACGGGATACGAGACTTACGATTTCGAAATCATAACGGAAACCGGTGGCGATGTGTGGGCGCGCTATCTCGTTCGAATGCGCGAGATGAGTGAGTCGCACAAGATCGTGCAGCAGGCGCTGTCGCGTTTGCGGCCGGGCCCAGTGAAAGCGGACGCGCCCAAAGTTGTGTTGCCAGATCGCGAGGCGATGAAGAGACACATGGATGCGTTGATTCACCACTTTCTGATCGTTGCAGAAGGCTTCGACGTGCCGGCCGGAGAAGTCTATCAACCAATCGAAGCGTCGAAAGGCGAACTCGGTGTGTATATAAAATCGACTGGCGGCCCAAAGCCCGCGCGGGTCCATTTTCGCGGGCCGAGTTTTGTGAATCTTTCGGCGCTGCCGCACATGGCGCGCGGCGCGATGGTTGCGGACATCGTCGCGATTATCGGATCGCTGGATATTGTTCTCGGAGAGATCGACAGATAACAAGCGCCGCCTCAGCAGCGAGCTGCGCCTGTTTAGCCGGGCAATGGCCCAACTCTAAACGATGAGGTAAACGGTTCTCGATGGGCGAAGTGCTTGTCAAAGTTCAACCGCCTAATCATCCGGTGCAGATGCCGGCGCCGGCGCATTTCTCAGCGGAGGTAGAAGCAGAAATCGATCGGCATCTCGCCAAATATCCAGTCAAGCGATCCGCAATCCTGCCGCTGATGTTCATCGTGCAGCGAGAGCGCGGATATCTCGACGCCCCCGGCGTCCAGTACCTGGCTAACCGTTTGCAGTTGCGGGTCACCGACATCTGGGAAGTTGCTACTTTTTATTCGATGATCCACACGAAGGCGATCGGAAGGTATCACATTCAGGTTTGCAAAACGCTTTCTTGTAAGTTGCTCGGCGCCGACAAGATTACGGCGCATTGCTCGCAAAAGCTGGGGATCAGAGTTGGCGAAACGGCCGCCGATGGAAAGTTTTCATTGTCTGAAGTTGAGTGCCTGGGATCCTGCGGCACCGCCCCCATGTTTCAGATTAACTTTGAATATCACGAGAACCTGACGACCGAGAAAGTCGATCGGATTTTGGAATCGTTACCGTGAAGACGTTAGTTGTTAGTTGTTAGACGATGACCACTGACCATTGACAAGATCATGTTTATTGGCGCCATCGGATGTGAACCACTTCAGCTCCGGCGAGTTCATCTTGAAAACTCGCGCTCGCTGGAAGTCTATCGCCGTAACGGCGGGTACGAAGCGATCAAGAAGGTCCTTGATTCAATGTCGCCCGATGACGTAATTAACGAGGTGAAGAAGTCTGCCCTGCGCGGGCGCGGCGGAGCCGGGTTTCCGACCGGAATGAAATGGAGCTTTGTTCCCAAAGACTCTCCCAAACCAAAATATGTGGTTTGCAACGCCGACGAATCCGAGCCGGGAACCTTTAAGGATCGTTACCTGATGGAACGCGATCCACACATGCTGATCGAGGGCATGCTGATCGCGGCCTATGCTCTGGGCGCGAAGAATAACTACATCTACACGCGCGGCGAATACAAGTATCTCATCGACATTATGGACGTCGCGCTGAATGAGGCGCGCGCGAATAGCTTTCTTGGCAACAGGATCCTGGGAACTGATTTTTCATGCGAGATTCATACGCATACCGGCGCCGGCGCATACATCTGCGGTGAAGAGACCGCGCTGTTGAGTTCGCTGGAAGGGTTTCGCGGACACCCGCGGATGAAGCCTCCCTTCCCTGCCGTGTCGGGTTTGTATGCATCGCCCACGGTCGTGAATAACGTCGAGACGCTTACCGCAGTCCCGGACATTATCAAGATGGGCGGCGCGGCTTACCAGAAATTAGGAACCGAAAAGAGCGGTGGCACAAAACTCTGGTCGGTCTCCGGCCATGTCAATCGTCCGGGCGTTTACGAATTGCCGATGGGCTATGACGACATGGAAAAGTTCATCATGGAAGACTGCGGCGGAATCAAAGACGGAAAGCAATTGAAAGCCGTGATTCCCGGAGGCTCGTCCGTTTACATCATGCGCGGCGATCAAATTATCGGCAAAGATGTGCGCATGGACTATGAAGGT
>Ga0137366_10003327_pt1 | contig 12527 bp, 13 predicted proteins | sample SagtaG_8_FD_104938 | JGI IMG/M metagenome (GOLD analysis project Ga0137366, IMG submission 104938) | Vadose zone soil microbial communities from Sagehorn Ranch, Mendocino, California, USA - Sage1_L_60_16 metaG | ecosystem: Environmental > Terrestrial > Soil > Vadose zone | place: USA... | reverse complement strand
AGGACAGATTCGCCGTGGCGAACCTGAGCGTACTTTGAGAAGAACGGAATATCCGGACGCAATCCGGAATTTGATTTCTCAACTGCGACAAATGCCGGGAGTCGGTCCTCGCTCGGCGGAGCGTATCGCGCTCTGGATGGTGCGAGCGCGTAACGATCAGCCGGAGCAGATCTCGCGCGCAATCGCGGACACTCGCCAGTCAATTCGTTCCTGCAATCTTTGCGGGTTTTTTGCTGCCGATGAGGTTTGCGAAATATGCGCCGACTCCTCGCGCTCAGCGGAGTTGCTTTGCGTCGTAGAACAGCCAACCGACATACTGCCTCTGGAGAAAACCGGCGTCTTCCGCGGCCGATATCATTCGCTCGGCGGAAAAATTTCGCCGCTCGATCACGTCGCGCCGGAAGATTTGCGCATCAAGGAATTACTTGAGCGCATCGACCGGGAAAAGATCACTGAGATTATTTTTGCATTGGCCGCCGATGTAGAAGGTGAAGCGACGACAAATTACATTGTCGACCTGTTAAAGAACAAACCAATCAGCCTTACGCGGATTGCCCGTGGCATTCCTGCCGGCGGCGGGCTTGAATCGGCCGATGAATTGACGTTGTCTGCTGCTTTGTCCGGAAGAACCAAGTTATAATTCACGTTTCATCTCCGAGTCGCGCAAACGAAGAGGACCGCATCCTGTAAGTCACATTCTGTGTCTTCACTCCGATGACGGAAAAGATGGCCACCGTATCCGGTCGTGACGATTGATAAGAAGGACTATACAATGTCTAAATGTCGCCACCAAGGTGTTTAGGTTTGTTTGCAACGCTAACCGTCACTGCTGCTTCCGCAGAACGGCGAAGCGTTGATGACATTCTGAGTCTTCATGGGAAAGCGCTCTTCGAGGCTGCGCGGAAAGCCGACGCCTCGGAGTTTTCTATGCGCGACGTGATCAGAATTGCTGAGAGCCTTTCAGCAGAGCGCAATAACATCGGCAAACATGTCCTAAACCGATCTGCGTTTGACTCGTTTTTCGAACGTGCTTGCGACAAAGCTGATGTAAGCGAACTCGCTGAAGTGATTCAGCTTTATGTGAGTCTAGATCCGCAGAGTTTCGAGAAGTCCTCGCTGCTTTGGCCGCTCGCTGCAAGATGGATTCACGAAGAACTTAAAAACATTAGTTCTGATAGCCTTCCTCGCAAACTCGAAGGCGCAGACGTGGCAGTGCCCGAGCTTGAAAACGCTCCGAGCGATTTGATGAACGCGTGGAAAATCTTCAAGCAAGCAACGCGGGCATATGATCTAAAATTCGAACGGCGTCCAGAAACCAAAATGATCGGCTTTCAATCGAACGAGCGCGCATTCTACAGACTAGTCGATGAATTGCTTCTAAAACGGGACGAAGGATTAGGGAAAAAATTAGCAAACTTCGGATGGAGGGGAGGGTATGGAACGGGGAGCGAATTTCTGTTCGATCCGCAGTCGCTGACTGTATTCATGGCGCTATTGCATGGGCGTGGCATTGCAGAGGCGATCGGTGCGGCCGTTTATATACGAGGCTATAAGCCTCTCACGACGCGCGATATCGATGTTCGAATCGAATTTTTGGAGAAGTGCGGAGTGGATTGGGAATTGGTATTGGCCGGCGCACAACTTGATTCTGAGTTAAACCGTGTCCCTACAAGTTGGCACAAGGGATATTTGCGAGCGCTTGCGCGGTACGGCTCAGATCGTGCAGCTGCACTAGTCGTAAAAATGGCGCAGCGCGGAAAAGCTAAGATGCGCCAACAATACGCAGATGCGCTCGCTGCGTTCATTACTAGGGGTAGTGATAACGATGTCCGGGAGGTAAACAGCTCTGACATTGCGCGTGTCTCCAAGGGCCAAGTCAGCCAGCAAACAAAATTGGAGATCATTCGCGTGCTGCAGGAGTTTGCCACGCCCGATGCGTCGGAACAGGTTGTCCGGCCTGCACTTCAGGCATTTCGCCGCGCGAAGCTTCCGGGGACGATTGCGACACTTAGTAATCTAACCAAACATCGGTCGGCTGAAGTTGCGCAAGCCGCGGCGAATATTCTGAATTCAATGGGGAAAAAGTTCGCTCTCCCGGCGCCGCCAAAACCTGTATGTTTTCAGATTCTCATCAATGGCGGTCCCATCCATGGGGATGTATCGGTCGCCTGGAGTGTATATGGAGCGGCCGGCGGCATGGTATCCAGTGCCGGAAAACCAAATGAGGAGGGCATGATTGAGATTAAGCGTGAACACTTTTTAGACCCCGAACGCAAGCCGAAGAGCATCGCATTAGAAACTGGCGCAGCAGAGTCGGCCCGCGAACCGTTCTTTTATGTCGCGTTGCCGGTGCCGGTGAATCTCGACTCGGTTACGCGAGTAGGTGTCGATCTTCGGTCGATGGAATTAAAGATCCATGGTCCTCGGGAGACCCAGCCTGCCACAGAACAAAAGGCGACGATTCATATTGAGAGAAATAAGAGTGAAGGCGAGTCCGAAGCCGAACACATCTACCACCAGATCTCGCGAACTTTTGATGCGCCAGCGGAACAGCCAATGTCGCTCATGCTACAGCCTGGCAGCTACAGACTGGAGATTCTCCTCGCGGGAGCGGAACGGTACACCCACATCGTTACAGCTGACGCTAGGAATTCCTCGATCGACGTACAACTTCGGCCGGGTGCCGACGTACATGTCGAGCCAGTTCGCCCCGATGACCAACGGATGTTGGGTGGCGCCTACCTGACTAAACCAAACAGCGAAACCGATCTGAAATATTGCCAGGATCAGAATGGCATCTTTCGCGGTTTGCCATGTGGCGACTACGTCTTGCACATTCCCAGCAGCGCCGATCTGCACTCTAGGGACAAACTGTTCGTTGACGCTGTAAATTATACTGGTCGGCAAATTCCGTTTAGGATTTCGGACAATTCACCACCCCTTATTGATCTTGGCACAATTCGCCTCGACCCTGCGGCAAAGTAAATCTTGGAGACTTCACTCAAGAGGGCGACGGCAGGTTGCTTTTGAATGTTCGGGTCGCTAATTTGATTGGCCATGTCGTGCGCGAAAATTGATCCAGCCCTGCACCAGGCGAAGAAGCCGCCCTGGATCAAAGTGCGGTTGCCGTCGAATCCGGTTTTCTTTTCGACTAAGGCGCTCATTTCCGATTTGCGCTTACACACGGTTTGCGAGAGCGCGCAATGTCCAAACCGCTGGGAATGCTGGAGCCAGGGAACAGCCACCTTCATGATTGCAGGTGACCGGTGTACGCGCGCATGCGGATTTTGCGCGGTGACAACGGCAAAACCTTTTGATTTGGAAAAAGACGAACCGCAGCGCGTGGCCGAAGCGGTGCGCCGGATGAAGTTGAAGCATGTCGTCATCACTGGCGTCGCGCGCGACGATCTCAAGGATGGCGGGGCCGATCATTTTGCCCGCACGATCACAGCGATCCGGAAAATGGATCCATCGATCATCGTCGAAGTGCTGGTGCCCGATTTTCATGCCCAGGATTGGTGCATTCAAATCGTGCTCGATGCCGGCCCGGACATTTACAATCACAACATGGAAACGGTGGAACGTCTGACACCACTGGTGCGCTCGCGCGCAAAGTACCGGACGTCCTTGCGAGTCTTGCACCGAGCGAAGGAACTCGGTCCTGGTGTTGTCACCAAGAGCGGGGTAATGCTCGGCCTTGGCGAAAAAGAGACAGAACTTTTTCAGACGATGGATGATTTGCGCGAAGCCGGTTGTGAAGTCCTGACCATGGGCCAGTACTTGCGCCCGACTGCGAAACATTTGCCGGTCGTTGAATACATCACGCCTGAGCAATTTAATCACTACGGCGACATTGCTTGTCGAAAAGGTTTTCTCTACGTTGCTTCTGGCCCGCTGGTGCGCAGCTCCTACCACGCGGCCGATTTTCATCCAGTGATGCGGCGATGACAAAGGTAGGGCGCGACCGAGCTTGCCCTGAGCGAAGCCGAATGGGGGCGCGCCGAACGAAAGCCCCACCATGGTTGCGAATTCCCTGATGCAGCGTGATCCGCTCGCTCAGATCCGTTCGCAAACCGCCGCGGTTATTCCTACGTATGACGACGAAAAACATATCGGCGACATCGTTCGTCGAACTCGCGAGCGACTCGACTGCGTGCTCGTGGTTGATGACGGCTCGAGCGATACCACCGCCCAACGCGCACGCGAAGCCGGAGCTGAGGTCATCGTTCACGAGCAAAATCGCGGCAAAGGTGAAGCGATCAAGACAGGACTCGGACAATGCTTGGACCGAGAAATCACATGGGTGAGCCTGCTTGATTCCGACGGTCAACATCTTCCCGAGGAAATCGATCGTTTCCTGGCAGCGGCCACCTCACCGACAGCGCCTCCCTTTTTGATCGGCAGTCGCATGAACAACGTGGCTGGCATGCCGTTTCTCCGGCGCGTCGTGAATCGTTATATGAGCAGACAGATCAGCCGTCTTTGCCGACAACAAATTCCGGATACGCAATGCGGGTTCCGGATGGTACATCGACAATTGATTCCAGATTTGCTGGGCGGCGGAGACCGTTTTGATTACGAAACCGAAGTGCTCATCATCGCCAGCCGCAAAGGCTACCGGATCGAATCAGTTCCAATCACCACTGTTTACACTGATCAAGTGAGCAAGATCCATCCAATGCGCGATGCGCTGCGTTTTTTCAAATTGATGTGGCGGTACCGCAAACTGCCTCACGCCGCGGGCAGCCACTCCGGTTATTGAAGTCACGGCTTTCTCGCCGGAAGCGGTTTCGAGCTTCTTAGGATTTCGGCCTCGGGCGTGAGCGTAGCCGGTTTTCCGCTAAATATGATGCGGTTCGGTTTTTGAGCGAGCGTTTCGACGAGCTGCTTTGCGTACGTGGTGACCACCTTCAGGTTCAAGAGCGTCACGTGCAGTTGTTTTAATTGTTCCTGAAGCTGTTTGTCCGTCGATTTAATGAAAGTATCAGCTGTGCCAAACATTGTATTCGCACCTTTTTCTACGCCTTCAAGATTCGTGATCACGTTCTGTAAGTTGTCCACGTCCACCTTAAGCGAATCGGCGAGCGGCCCGAGTTTTGGCGTGAATTCGCCGAGATCTTTCTTTAACCCCGTGACCGTCCCGTCCAGATTATTGATTAACTTGTTTGCGTTTTCGAACAATGGGCCGGCTGCCGCGGTGATTTGCTCGAGGCCGTAAGCCGGATGGCCTTCGATTGACGCGTTGTTTGCCAGCGTCTGACCACCGGGTGTGCCCGCGGAAAGTGCCACAAATTTTGGTGAGAGCATGGTATCGGAGCTGAGTGTGGCGGTGACATCCGCGGGCAACGGCGGAATTCCTTCATTCAGGCTAACCGTGAGGCGCACAGCGTCCTTCTTGTTTGCACTGGCTTCGCGCTCCTGTGCAGTCAGATGCCGCATCGCGATCACGCGACCCGCTGGCGCGCCGGCATAGCGCACCTCGGAATTCACTTTTATGCCGGTGACGTCTTCATAATTAATCTGCAGGGTGCGTGTCGGCTTTTTGAGGCGATACCCCGAGAGCGCGAAAGTGAGCGCGGCGAGCAGGACAATGCTGCACACGACTACGAACAAGGCGACGAAGTAATCGGATAGATTGCGCTTCATGGATGCTTGTGATGAAAACGGAACCGCCCGCCCAGAAACGGGCGGGGCCGGACATGTTGATGATCTTTATGCTCTTCCTGTGAAACGTTCAACGGAATCGGCCCATCAGCCTCACCGTGGATAAATTGCTGCACTTCCGGATTTGGACTGTTTCGAATTTCATCCGGCGTGCCTTGCGCCACAATCGAGCCATGCCCAAGCATAATCATGCGCGTCGCGATGCGAAAGGCGCTAGTCATATCGTGTGATACGACGACTGCGGTCATGTGGCTACCTTGAGTCAACTTCAACGTTAGCTGGTCGACCACGGCAGTCATGATCGGATCGAGACCGGACGTCGGCTCGTCGCTGAATAGCAATTCCGGATCGAGAGCAAGCGCGCGCGCAAGTCCTACGCGCTTCTTCATTCCTCCGCTGATTTCGTCTGGCTTAAGATCTTCAAACCCAGTCAAGCCAACCATCTGAAGCTTTCCTTTCACAATTTGTTCGATTTCGTCGGGCGACTTGTTGGTGTGTTGGAAAAGTGGCAACGAAATGTTCTCACCCACCGTGAGCGACGCGAGTAGCGCGCCGGATTGGAATAGCATCCCGAATCGGAGCCGCACACGCTCAACCTCGCGTTCTTTCATTCCTGTAATTTCTTCTCCAAAAAGTCTCACTGACCCTGAAGTCGGTTTCATGGACCCGATCATGTGCCGGAGCAGTGTGCTCTTGCCGCAACCGCTCCCGCCCATGATCACCAGCGTCTCCCCACGATGAACGTTGAACGAAATATCATCGAGCACAGTGCGATCTCCGAATCTCCGAACGAGGTTGTTTACTTCGATGATGGTAGAGTCAGCGGGCATGATTAGAATGACGAATGGGGAAAATGACGAAATCCGAATGCCGAATGACGAAAGAATGACAAAGCTCGAATGACGAAAGCATCGGCTGCGCGGACATTGGATTTTCGCATGGCATTAGTCTGTTATTTGTTCCTCCAGATCTTGGAGAAGATCAGATGCAGTTCTTTTGCTTCAAGCCAGAGCGTACGAGCCTGTGGTTTCAATTCCGGCACGGCTCGAACGATCATCCGAAGGAAATGCTTCGTTTCACGCGCTTCCTTCCGGCAGGTTCCAATGCTCTTCAGAAATTCCTTTTTGGAAACTGCGTCATCGGCCTCCACGTAATTTGCACCAACACTCGTCGCTGCGGCGACGAGTTGACTGATGATACGATTTGTCACGGCATCCTGCGGAATCGCTCTTGAGAAATCTATAATTGCTTCGCCGAATAAAGCCGTGCGTTCTTCTAAATCGTAAACGCGCTTCGTCTCCGGCTCTTCACGGACAACTCCTTTACCTTCATCCCAAAACGAATCCTCGGCGCGCGTATTTCGATCTTTGGATTTCGGCATTATTCCCGCTCATGCGGCAAAGAAGAAAACCCCCGTCAATACGGCGTTCATCACTAGCATGGCCAACAAAGCTTGCACGACTGAAGCCGTTGTCGCCTGACCAACGCCTTCGGCGCCGCCTTCGACATTCAGCCCTGCGTTGCACGCGATTGTGATAACGATCCAGGCGAACACCACGCTCTTGATCATTCCAGAATACAAATCCCATGTGTCTGCGCTCTCCAGAGCGCGCAGGATATAGCCGGCGGTGTTGAAATCGAGAGCGAAACGGCACACAGCCCAGCCGCCGAGGATGCCGATGTAATTTCCGAAGATAGTCAGCGCCGGCAGCATCACCATCATGGCCAAGAAACGCGGCACTACCAGATATTGAACCGGATTGATCGCCATTACCTCCAGTGCCTCGATCTCCTCGGACACTTTCATCGTGCCCAATTCGGCCGCGACTGCAGAGCCGCTTCGACCGATCACAATGACTGCGATCAGGACCGGCCCCATCTCACGCAGGAGCGTGAGCATCACAAGATCGGGAATGTACATCTCCGCACCGAGGCTTTCGAGAGAATGGGCCGCCTGCATTGCCAGCGTGACGCCAACACTGAATGCCGTCAGCGCTACCATCGGCGCGGCACGTACTCCGATGAACACCATTTGCCGGAAGATCGGCGCGATCTTGAAAAATTGCCCGGTAAAGGGCGCAATCAAAATCCAGTAGAGCAAACTGAGATTAAGCTGGAGATAATTTTTCACTTGCCGCTTGAGCGCGCAGAATGCCAAGGTGCGCGCATAGACGAAAGCTGAAACTTCAGGGCTTTAGTCACAAATCGCCTCGCAAGCTGAGGATCAACCCACGACACAATGGATCAAAGCGAAATCGACACGGTGCGCGCATTGCTACGTTCCAAGCTGCGACCGGTCGGCTGGGCCGAGCGGCGCCAGCGGCTCGACGATATCGGTTCCGTCTGGCCTGTGGCTGATGATGTGAAGCTCGAGGCTGTCGATGTCACCGGTCTTGGCGGAGAATGGTCGATTGCTCCGAACAGTGACCCCTCGCGAGTCCTGATGTTTTTTCACGGAGGTGGCTATTGCTCCGGTTCAATCGTGAGCCATCGCCGCATGGTAACTGAGGCAGGCCGCGCCGCTGGAATGCGGACGCTTGCCATCGCCTATCGACTTGCTCCTGAGCATCGGTTTCCCGCAGCGTACGACGATGCGTTGACGGCGTGGCGTTTTTTGCGAAACCAAGGCATTCCGGCTGAGCGAATTGCTGTCAGTGGCGACAGCGCCGGCGCCGGGCTTGCAATGGGGTTGATCTGCCGGTTGCGCGATGCACGTGAGGAACGTCCGGGCTGCGCGTGGCTCGTCTCGCCATGGACAGATCTAACGATGTCCGGTTCGACATTTGCGATCAAAGGCGCCGTAGATCCGATCATCCATAAAGAGTATCTGAACGAACTGGCCGACGCATATCTTCCCCGAGGAATGGACAAAAAGGACCCGCGCGTTTCTCCTCTCTACGCAAATCTCACGGGCTTTCCGCCATTACTGATCCAGGTGGGTTCTGCCGAAACGTTGCTCGATGACGCGACTCGCTTCGCGAGCGCGGCAGGTGTGGCGGATGTTCGGGTGACTTTGGAAATTTGGCCGCACATGATCCACGCATGGCCTCTGTGGAACGCTCATTTGGAGGACGGCCGTCGCGCGCTCGCGAACGCCGGCGCGTTTATTCGGGCGCATCCTTGATGCGCGCGAGGCCCTCAGATTAATCCGCGTTTGCGGAAATCGCCGAGATTGCTGACACGGAAGCGCTCGACGGACTTATTCTTGTCATTCTGAGCGCTGCGAAGCGGAGTCGAAGAATCTCTGTTCATGTCTTTCGCCGCCTGCATCTGAAACACAAAAAGATGCTTCGACTTTGCCAGCATGACAATGCTGGAGGTTTGTGGAAACAGCCGATGAACACGGTGGGGTCAGATCAAGCCGCGCTTCCGGAAATCACCAAGATTGTTGCCGGAGGAGCGCTCCACCAGATCGATCGTGAATTTGAGGAGGCAGACTTCCCACGCGTCATCGACCCCGTGAATGACCGCGCTGAGCGATTCGTTTTTGCTCTCGACCTTGCGCCGGGTGCGATTAATCACTGAGTCAATTGAATCGCGGAGCGTCTGTTCACTTAGATCGGTTTTGCGGAATTGAAACCCGTAACGAAGCACCGCCATACTTCGGGCGTGCTCGCGCAGTTGATCGATGTACCGCTCCGCCTTTTCTCCAAAACCCTCGAGTAACAGCCGGCAATAGTGCTCGGGCGTGAGAATCTGCGGACGTTCCGCGTGGATTTTCCCGTTGCGAATCCGGACCTGATCGACCCGATCCATCAACTCCGAGATCAGATAAAAATCAAAACTGGTGCTGCCAAAAGTCGCGATTTGTCTCTCCGGAGCGACGATTACATGCGTGTTTTCAATCGCGTAATCGAAGTCGTCCCGGGTCATTGCCATCGCAGTAAACTAGCGCTCTGACGCTGGGAGTTCAAAAAGCGAATCGGGTTACCGGCTGCGTGGCAGGTAGACCGACCCTACGATCACGGCTATTGCTCAGTTGCTTCGCTATTCGGCTTGCGGTTTCGCTTATCCGCCTTGCTGTTGAAAAAGCGACAAATATTGGCCGTAGCCTTCTTCTTTTAATTTGTCCGCGGGGATAAAGCGCAGCGCGGCTGAGTTGACGCAGAAGCGTTGCCCCGTCGGCGCCGGCCCGTCATTGAAAAGGTGGCCGAGGTGCGATTCGCTCGTTTTTGAACGGACCTCAGTGCGTTCCATTCCGTACGAGGAATCCTTTTTTTCGGTCACGTTGTCGGTCGATATTGGTTTGGTAAAACTGGGCCACCCTGTGCCGCTGTCGAATTTATCCAGCGAGCTGAAGAGCGGTTCGCCCGTGATAATATCGACATAAATGCCCGCCCGGTGGTTGTCCCAGTAAGCATTGTGAAACGGTGTCTCGGTGCCGCATTCGCGGGTGACGTGATATTGATCTTTCGTCAGCTTGCTCCGCAGCTCGGCTTCATTTGGAACTTCTTTGGTTGGATTCATTTTCTCGGCTTCTTTTTTCTGCGTTTGAGCATAACCAAACAGAATGGAGCCGACAACTACAAGAAGCGTGCCGGCTAAACCGATCCACAGAGTCTTACGCGATCCGTGTGTGTATGTTAAACGTTTCGTGTTCATTGAATGTTCATCCCTTCATCCCTTATCGGCTTGCTGATTATTATTTTACGCGCCAACGCCTTCTATACAAATGTCACAGGCGCGGAGTCGGCGGGAAATCGCCTACTTTTATTATATTCGTATTCAACGCGAGCAATGGTCGGCAGCGAGCCTGCGCCAGAGCGAGATTCTTGATTTGAATCATCCGAGTCGTGGAATCTCGCTAGTCGACATCCTGCCGCCCAGCTTCGGGGACCCGAATGTACCGGCGCAGAGCAATTAATCCGATCGGCGCGACGGATGCCGCGAGAGCAAAGACTAACCACATCGTTGCCGGACGCCGCGGGCCGTGCTCCGGAACGAATGCCGCTAGGAACCAGCCGCCGGTGCCTACAAGGAGCTTACCAACAAGGAACGGAAGGTATGCCAGCGAGGCGTAAGACGCTTCCTGTCCTTTGGGGGCAATTGCGGCGGCATACTCGTACACTCGCGGCGAGTAGAACGCTTCTCCGATTGAGAACACGACCAGATAGAGCGCGGCCATGATGTAGTACGGGTGAATACTTCCACGCAATCCGAGATACCCATGGCCCAGCCACTGGCCCACAGCACTATCAGCAGCGGTCACGAACCATTGCGTCGGCAACGCCATGATAAATACTCCAGCAGCACAGATCACTCCGCCGATTATCACCATCCGATACGCCGTAAATTTTTGCGTCAGCGCGCCGACGATCGGCACCAAGCAAATGATAACGATCGCGTTGATGGCAGAAAGCTTGCCCACGGGCGCGTTCACCCCGAGTTCGCGAATGCCGAACTTCGGAAAAACGTAATCCATCTGCAAAAAGATGGCTTTGAGAAATCCGATCAAGAGGAAGAAAACAAGCAGCCGATAGAAGCCGGGTTGACCGATCAGTCGCCGGAAAAGATGCGCTGTGTGGATGGCACTTTGCCGCACGGTATCTCCGATGCTTTTCCAAAAACTAGGCGGAGTCCCGTCATCGCCAGACGATTTTTCGATCACTCGGCCTCCGTTGTTCGCTTCTGCTCCTCGGCGAATGAAATAAATCACTGGAAACAGCACGATCTCAAATGCCAGGCTGACCATGAACAGTTGCTGGTATGAGCTTGGCTCAAATCCAAACAGACTGACGTGCAAGTGCAGTTGGCGGACGTAATCGAAAATCCATCCCGCTGCGAAATAGCCGACGTTCATTATCATGTAGATGATCGAGAACGAGATCGATCGCTGCGCTACCGTGGAGTACCGGCGCGTCGCCGCAAGCAGCACGGGCGTTCCAAGCGCCTCACCGACCGCTAATGGAAGAACGCCGCATGCGAGCGCCAGCGATGGGATCGTGGTGACGACCATTACGCTGCGCGCGATCGTGCAGATGGCGACGCCCAGGAAAAAAGTCCGACGCAATCCGATTGCATCCGTCAGCGAGCCAGCGAGCAATGTGAACACAGTCATTGCCGGCGCCCAGACCCACCCGACCAATGCTCCTGCCGCTTGATCGCTAAAGCCAAGATCCTTCGACAGCCATAAAACCATCGTTTTGTTGGTGACGGAGTAGGCCGTGTAAATGAGAAACTTGATGAGGAACGTGAGCCACAAGTTCCGTTGCGCACCCTTGAGCACGGTGAATTTCGCCAGAAAACTGCCGAACCCTCTTGGCACGACCGGAGGGACAGTTTCGTCTGGTATGACTGTTGCTTTGATTGCTTCTCCCACTGCGCCTCGCTCCAAATTACAGCATGTTCGCGAGAAACTCTCGCGCGTCGAACCGCGCAAAGTCGTCGATGTTTTCGCCAGTGCCGACGAAACGCGTAGGAATTCCGAGTTCGTCCTGAATTGCAACTACGATCCCGCCTTTGCCGCTGCCATCGAGTTTGGTGACGATGAGGCCAGTAAGCGTCAGCGCACTATGGAATTCGCGGGTCTGGGTCAGCGCGTTGCTGCCGGTCGTGGCGTCGACCACGAGCAGTGTCTCGTGCGGCGCGTCGGGATCGAGTTTGGCGAGCGTCCGTTTCACTTTTTGGAGCTCCGCCATGAGATTGGTTTTAGTGTGTTGGCGGCCCGCCGTATCGCAAAGCAAAAAGTCGATCTCGCGCTTCGTCGCAGCCTGGTACGCTTCATAGCAAAGCGCGACAGGATCAGTACCGTACTGGCCGCGAATCATTTCAACGCCGAGTCTTTCAGCCCAAATAGCAAGCTGCTCGATCGCCGCGGCACGAAACGTGTCGGCTGCCGCCAACATCACTTGCGGCGGGCGATT
>Ga0137366_10003325_pt1 | contig 12530 bp, 9 predicted proteins | sample SagtaG_8_FD_104938 | JGI IMG/M metagenome (GOLD analysis project Ga0137366, IMG submission 104938) | Vadose zone soil microbial communities from Sagehorn Ranch, Mendocino, California, USA - Sage1_L_60_16 metaG | ecosystem: Environmental > Terrestrial > Soil > Vadose zone | place: USA: California... | reverse complement strand
GCATGAGTAAGCCCAAGACTAAGAGGAAAAGCTGAAGTGGCGAAGGGAAATACAAAGATCGAGGATTACGCTTTCCTTAGTGACACGCAGACCGGCGCGCTGGTGAGTCGCGACGGCTGCGTTGATTGGCTTTGTTTTCCGCGATTTGATTCGCCGGCGTGTTTCGCCTCGTTACTTGGCAAAACTGAAAACGGTCACTGGCGCTTTTTTCCGAGCGAAGAAGTAAGGGCAACGCGCCGCCTCTATCGGGGCGATACCCTTATTCTGGAGACGGAAATTGAGACCGAAAGCGGTGCGGTGCGCCTGATCGATTTTATGCCGCCGCGAGGAGAAAATCCGGACATTGTCCGCATTGTCGAAGGATTACGCGGCGAAGTGTTGATGCAGATGGAACTGATCATCCGCTTCGATTACGGGCACATCGTGCCCTGGGTGCGGAGGCGTAAACGTTTCGATGGACTCGAAGCAATCGCGGGCCCCGATGCGTTAATCTTGCGAACGCCGGTTGAAACGTGCGGGAAAGACTTAACCACCGTGGCCGAGTTCACAGTAACAAAAGGGGACCGCATCCCATTTGTGTTAACGTGGTTCGCCTCTCACACAGACCCTCCGAGAAAAATAAATGCAGAGCACGCATTGCGCGACACGGAGGTATTCTGGACAGGTTGGGCGAAACGATTTCAAACCACAGGTGAATGGCGCGAAGCGATCGTGCGCTCGCTGATCACCCTTAAGGGACTAACCTATGCGCCGACAGGCGGCCTGGTTGCGGCGCTTACGACTTCATTACCGGAGCAAATCGGAGGGGTACGTAACTGGGATTATCGCTTCTGCTGGCTCCGAGACGCGGCCTTGATTTTACTCGTGCTACTCGGCGCAGGCTATCGCGAAGAAGCAAAATCCTGGCGTCAATGGCTGCTGCGTGCGATCGCGGGTAGCCCGGCACAAATGCAAACGATTTACGGTGTGCGTGGCGAACGCCGTCTCCTCGAATACGAAATTCCGTGGCTGTCGGGATATGAAGACTCCCGGCCAGTGCGGGTCGGTAACGCCGCGTCAACGCAGTTTCAGCTTGATGTTTATGGCGAAGTATTAGCGGCAGCGTGGCAGGCTGATCGAGCGGGACTCGCAGTGACCGAACCTGATTGGAGGCTCATGGTCGCGCTCATGAAATTCCTGGAGTCGCACTGGCAGGAACCAGACGAAGGCATCTGGGAGGTCCGTGGTGGCCGCCAGCAGTTTACGCACTCGAAAATGATGGCGTGGCTGGCGTTCGACCGCGCGATCAAAATCGTTGACCACTGCGATTGCGCGGGATACCAGCACATTGGTCGCTGGCGAAAGATTCGCGACCAAATTCACGAGCAAGTTTGCGAACGCGGGTACAACACGAAGAAGAAAGCTTTCACCCAGGTTTATGGGTCCAACGCGTTGGATGCGAGCTTGCTTCAAATGCCGCTCACTGGGTTTCTCCCGGTCAGTGACGAGCGCGTCAAGAGTACCGTTGAAGCAATCGAACGCGAGCTAATGCAGGACGGCCTGGTGCTACGCTATCGGCCACAGGAAACCGGTGTTGATGGATTGCCCGGCGCTGAAGGAGTATTTCTTCCCTGCTCGTTCTGGCTGGCCGATTGTTGGCACCTCCTCGGCCGGAAAAAAGAAGCGCGTGAATTGTTCGAGCGCCTGCTCGACCTGCGGAACGATCTCGGGCTGCTTTCGGAAGAATACGATCCACGCAACAAGCGTCAGCTGGGAAATTTTCCTCAGGCTTTCTCGCACGTGGCGCTGATAAGTTGCGCTCGGATCTTGAGCGATGAAGACCGGATGCTGGCTCGCGAGAATTAGACTTTTGTCTCGCTCGCCGAAACAAGCCGGCGAACTAGGTCATCGATGGTGACGATTCCGCGAAAATTTTTCTTATGATCCACGACAGCAGCAAGACCAAGCCGAGCAGCGCGCAACTGCTGCACAATCCGGTAGGCAGGCTCGTCCTCAGTAGTGGTTACAATGCGCCGAACGTAATTGCCCAGCGGTTTGTCTCCGTTTTCGTCCAGCAGGATGTCGAGGATGTTGACTAGTCCGGCAGGTTGGCCGTCCTGCGGAACTATCGGCAGACGATCAAGACCGGACGTGGCGGAGAGCTCCACTGCTTCCTGCGTTGAGGCACTGGGCTGCAACGCGACCACTTTCCTCGAGCGCAGCATGACGTCACGAACTTTGACGCCGCGAAAATCAACGACGCTATGAATCATTGCCCGCTCGGTCGAAGTGAGAGATCCTTCACGCTCGCTTTCCGTGGTGATCTGCTTTAGCTCTTCGCGCGCGGCAAAAAGCCCGGCGCGTTTCGCGGCACGAGCCGGCAGGATCAGCTTGCCAAGCCGTGCACCGAGTTCGAGCAAAGGTGAAAACAATGTCGAGGCCAACTCGAGCACACCGGCAAGCCGGGCTAGCGCACGAAAAGGAAATCGCCGGAACAACGATTTGGGTAATACCGAGAGTAGAAATAAATAAACCGGAAGCGCGATCGCCACGGAGAAGAAGAAGCCGGCGTAGCCGTACGATCCAACCAGTTGGCGTGTCAGTAGGAGCAAGGCAAGTATGTCGGCCGCATTCGTGCAGAGCAGAACGGTCGCCAGCAACCGTTCAGGGTGTTTAAGCAGCCGATCCAACCGTCGGGCCGCTGGCACTCCACGCTTCAAATTCTGTCGAAACCGCACCGGGTCGATCGACAAGAGTCCGCTCTCAAGTCCGTTGAAGAAAAACGAAACAATCCAGCAACAGAAAATGATGAACCAGTCGATCATGCCGCAGCCTCGAACGCTGTTGTTTTCTCCAGCAGAACTTCCTCAATTCGTTTGCGCCCGGAGCGACGCACGGTGATCGCAAGACGCGGAATCTCAAGTTTTGTGCCGGACGGCGGCAAATACCCAAGACGGGTAAAGATAAGTCCGCCGATTGTATCTATGCCTTCGACGTCAATTTGAAAACCAAGATGTTCGCTTAAATCGTCAAGGCGCGCGTTGCCGCTTACAAGAAATCTACCGTCTCCGAGCGGCTCGATGTAGAGATCGACATCCCCCCGAGGCAACGCGTCACTAAGAATCTCTTCGACAATATCCTCGATGGTGATGATCCCCTCGATGCCGCCAAACTCGTCAACCACCACTCCCATCCCCTGCGGATGAGTCAGAAACAATTTAAGCAACTCGAGAGCGTGCATCGTCTCGGGGACAAACGAGGGAGCAATGAGTTTTTCGGTATAATGTTCCGACGCATCGAGCAGGAAGAGTTTCACGTCGATGATTCCGAGAATTTGATCAGGCGTATCGGCATAAACCGGGACGCGCCGGTGACGCTTCTCCTTCAATCGCGCGATCGCCTCCTCATTCGTCAAGTCATCCGGCAGCATGAAACTATCGACGCGCGGCGTCATGCAATCCTTCGCCGTTTTGTCTCCCAGCTTGATGATTTCCTGAATCATTTCGGCTTCCCCTTCATACAAAGCGCCCTCTTCTGCGCCCATTTCAATCAGCGTTTCCAGTTCCTCATCGCTCAAACGCGCTCGAGTGCGCAGATGCGCAGGCGTGAGAAGATTGACCACGTAAGCGCTGACTGTCTCCAGTCCACGACCCATGCGATCAAGAAGCGGCACTGCGATTTGCAATGTCAGGGCGCCGATGGCCGAAAGTCTATAAGGCGCGGAGAGTGCCAGGAGTTTTGGAATTAAATCACAGAGCAGCACTACGACGGCAAAGACCGCAATCCCAACCAGCCACTGGGGAATGCGTCCTGCCAGCGGGCCTTCCCACAAGAAGAAAAGACACAACACCACCAGCACCACATTTACCACTCCGTCGCCCAACAGGAGCACGTTCAGAACTCGACGCGGATTGTCCCGGAAAAGGTGTATGAATTTCGTGAGCCCGGCGTGATTGGCTTCCAGACGGCGCAATTGATGGGACTTGAGCAGAAAGAGCGCCGTCTCTACTCCGGAGAAGAGCGCGGAGCAGAAAATCAAGATTGCGATCGCGGCCAGCAAAACGGCCAGGGTAAATGCTGTCATCTTCTATGGCGGCGTAGCCACGCGGGTCGGCAGAAGTCGCCGACCTGAGGCGGGCCCGGTCCTTTCCTTGGAAGAGCTGGTGAGTGCTGGTTTGCTCATTCTCTGAGCCGCAAGCAAATTAAGCGCTCCATGAACAAAGGCGAGAGGATTTCACATTTTGTGGCCGAGCTATCCGGTAACAGTGTCGAGGCTGACGAGACAAACATCGCAAACCACTCCTTCTACCGCGCGTTTTTCCGTTGCTGGAACGAACAACGCTATTACGAAGCACATGATGTGTTGGAGCAGCTCTGGCTCAAGACCAAATCGGGCGATGCAGACTATTTCAAAGGGCTAATCCAGGCCGCGGGCGCCTTTGTTCATCTTCAGAAACGTTTCGAACATCCATCGCATGCAAAACATGGCAAGCGTTTGCCTCCCGCAGTGCGTTTGTTCCGGCTCGCGGAGAGCAACCTCTCGAGATTCGGGCGTCGGCATCACGGATTGGATGTCGCCGCACTTTGCCAGCTTTTACAGTCGTACGCCGATCAAATCGTCGCATCCGACTACCAGACGAATCCTTGGTCACCCGAAACCGCGCCAAAATTGAAATTGATGTAGCCCGGTCGATCGCCAGTATAAGGAACGACGGCTTGGGCAGCCCCGAAAGCTTTCGGGGCTGGGGAGCCGTCACTCCTCGAACGTACTTCACAGCGTCGCTTTGATTAACACCGGTCTTCAGACCGGTGGTCTGCTCTATACCACATACCGGTAGCCGTTTTAACGGCCTAGCTCACGAACGCCGTAGGCTGACGAAAAGCCGTTGAAACGGCTGGTCAGAGGCGATTGCGTTGTGAGCACCTGGCTAAAGCCAGGTGTTAATGAAACGAAGTGCCTATTTTGTGAAGATCGATTTTGTTCCCGCAATAAACAGGACCGTCGCGAGGAAAAGCGAAATCACGCGGACGGCAAAACGCCCTGTTCCCCTAGTGCGATCCGATTGCGCCGCCAATGATCGCCGGAATCGCGAGAAGCATTTCGAGCGACGGCAAAGCAATACCTAAAAACAGAAGAACGAGGTGAGTTGTGGGCACGGGATGATGTTATGTTGAGCGCAGTCGAGACATCTCGAACTTTTTCAAGTTAAGAGCAATGAGAGATTTGATTCGCTCACTTCCCATTCGCTCAGCCTTCGGCCTTCCCGTCTATGTCGCGGCTTCCCAAGCCGGTCCGTTCTCGACTTCGCTCGGAATGACAAGAATGTGATCGTACACCATGACACGCCACTTCCGCTTTGGATTTCTCGCGCTAACGTGGTTGGTGACATCAAGCGACACTTTTTCCGGGCCTGCCTCTGCGCGTTCGGAGCATGTGAACCGGCTCGCGCACGAGAAGTCGCCGTACCTTCTCCAGCACGCGCACAATCCGGTCGATTGGTATCCGTGGGGCGAAGAAGCGTTCGACAAGGCGCGTCGCGAAAACAAGCCGATCTTTCTCTCAGTAGGTTATTCCACCTGCCACTGGTGCCATGTCATGGCCCACGAATCGTTCGAAAACGAAGAAGTGGCCGCGATCATGAATCGCGACTTTGTAAACATCAAGGTGGACCGGGAAGAGCGCCCAGACGTTGATCGTGTTTACATGACCTTTGTGCAGGCAACCACCGGCGGTGGCGGCTGGCCGATGAGCGTCTGGTTGACGCCGGATCTGAAGCCGTTTGTCGGCGGAACATATTTTCCGCCGGAGGCCCGATACGGTCAGCCCGGTTTCAAGAAAGTCCTCGAACGGATCGCGACGGCTTGGAAAGAAAACCATGACAAGATTGTTGAGCAAGGCGGCCAAATTGTTGCGGCGCTCCGTGACTCGCAATCGGCGTCTAAGACCGAAGGCCAAATCGACGCAGAAATCTTAGACGCCGCTTACCGGCAACTCGACCGCAGTTACGACCCAAAGGAGGGCGGATTTGGTAACGCACCGAAATTTCCTCGGCCAGTGACGCTCAATTTCCTTACGCGCTTTTACGCGCGTGATCCTAAGAGCGATTCGGGCAAACAAGCTCTCGAAATGGCTCTGTTTACTCTGCGCAAAATGGCGGCGGGCGGAATGCACGATCATGTCGGCGGCGGGTTTCATCGTTACTCGGTGGATCGTTACTGGCACGTGCCGCACTTCGAAAAGATGCTCTACGATCAGGCGCAGCTCGCTGTCGCCTACCTCGACGCGTTTCAAATCACACGGGATCGCCAATATGAATCAGTTGCGCGCGATATTCTCGACTACGTCGCGCGCGATATGACGTCGAAGCAAGGCGGCTTTTTCTCTGCCGAAGATGCCGACAGCCTGATTCCTGTAGCGGCGGTCTCCGACCGCCGACGGGAATCTACGCAAGAGTCGGAGGTCGGCGCTCATCCCGACATGTCGGGGCTACAGAAGACAGCTGAGGGCGCATTGTATGTCTGGACAAAAAAGGAAATTGACGATGAGCTCGGTGATGACGCCGAGATCTTCGATTTTCATTACAGCGTGCAACCTCACGGCAACGCACCGGAAGGAAGCGACCCGCACGATGAGTTCCGCGGCAAGAATATTTTGATCCAGCGGCACACGGGTGCGGAGACAGCCCAGCGCTTTAAAAAAAGCGAAGAGGACATTGCGCAATTGCTCGCGCAGAGTCGGCAGAAACTATTTGCCCTTCGCGCCAAACGGCCGCGCCCCCATCTCGATGACAAAATTATCGCCGCGTGGAATGGTCTAATGATTTCTGCATACGCGCGCGCCGCACAAGTGCTCGACGACTCGCGTTATCTCGAAATCGCGACACGTGCCGCAAACTTCCTGCGGAGAAATCTCTATGAACAAAAGAGCAAATTGCTCTATCGCAATTACCGCGGCGGGCGCAGCGATATCGAGGGCTTCGCTGACGATTACGCGTTTGTTATCCAAGGTCTGCTCGATCTTTACGAAGCTTCATTCGATGTCGAGTGGCTAAAGTTGGCGACGCAATTGCAGGAGACGCAGGACCGGCTGTTTTTCGATGAGAAAAAGGGCGGCTACTTTAGCACGAGCGGCAAAGATCAGAGTGTCTTTCTCCGGATGAAAGACGACAACGACGGCGCGGAGCCGGCTGCGAGTTCGGTCGCAGTTCTGAATCTTCTGCGGCTATCGCAATTTCGTGACGATAAGCAGATGGCGGACCGAGCGAGGAAAACGATTGATGCATTTGCGACCACGGTTTCGCATTTCCCCAGCGCCATGCCGCAAATGCTGGTTTCGCTTGATTACTCGTTGAGCAAGCCGCGACAGATCGTGATCGCCGGGAAAAAGGATGCGCCCGAAACTAAAGCGATGCTTAAAGAAGTGCATCGCTATTTTCTGCCAAAAACGATCCTGCTTCTAGCCGATGGCACCGAAGGCCAGAAATATCTCGGCGAGAAAAACGAAGCGATCCGAGCCATGTCGATGGTTGAAGGCAAACCAGCCGCTTATGTATGCGAAAATTTCACCTGCAAAGCGCCGGTAACCGATCCAAAAGGACTTGCTGAATTGCTTAAGCTGTAGGGCGTCTGTGTCAGCTCGCGAAAGCTTTCGGAGTTCATAGAACGGAGCCGGCGGGAGCCGAGCGACATGGACGGGCAGGTCACGAGACCGAGCGCGCGCGAGCAAGCGAGTCAAACGCCCTGCAATTGGCCCTGCCCCGGTCTTATTTGCTTCCGGGTTTTACAGCAGGAATTTTTTCCAGATCCGGCGGCAGATTATCGGCCGGGAAATTCTCGACCGTCATCTCGACCAGACTGATGAAGGGACACCCGAAATTTGGTTTCGCTTCGCCGCTGCGATCGACGATCACCGCGACTGCTGAAACTGTCGCGCCGTGATCGCGAACGATGTTGATTGTTTCCTGCACGCGTCCGCCGCGGGTGACGACGTCTTCGACAACGATGAATTTTTCGTCAGGTGAGATTTGAAAACCCCGGCGCAGGACGAGTTTACCGTCTTCTTTTTCGACAAAGATATGGCGTTTGCCTAACGACCGCCCGACTTCCTGACCGACAATAATCCCGCCGAGGGCAGGGGAGATCACTGTGTCGCAATCAAACTCGCGCAGTTTATCTGCGAGCCAGCCGCAAACTTTTGCTGCGATGTCGGTATGCTGTAGAAGAATTGCGCATTGGAAATATTCGCGGCTGTGCAAACCGGAGCGTAAAATGAAATGGCCATCCAACAACGCACCGGTTTTTCGGAAAAGCGCGAGCAGATCTTCACTCATTTGCGGAGCGCACGCCGCTGGCGTGCTGTTTTCGGTGGCCCGCCGAAAACTCTGGCATCGCACGCGATGTATCTGGTGATCGAAGAAAAGAACGCGGTTCTGAATTCAGTGGCGGGGCTGTTCGACGAGCTGTCGAACGGAGTACGCCAGCGGCGTGCGCTCCCCAGACGGGGAAACATCTTATCCCGAGGTGTCATATGCCGCTTGTCCGGCGTCCTCCACGCGAGCAATAACTTCGATTTCCACATTTGCGCCTTTGGGCAGACCAGAGACTTGGACAGTGGAACGAGCGGGAGGTTTCTGCTTGAAATAAGAGCCGTAAATCTCATTCACGGTTTGAAAATCCCCAAGATCGGTGAGGAAAATTGTTGTCTTGACCACACTGTCAAAACTAAGCCCCTCGGCTCTCAACACAGCAGCGATGTTGTCCAAAACGCGTCGAGTCTGTGCGTTGATATCGCCGGCAACAATCTGGCCGGATTTGGGATCGAGCGGAATCTGGCCGCTGCAAAAGAGGAAACTTCCGCTCCGCACCGCTTGCGAGTAGGGACCGATCGCCGCTGGCGCTTCGTCGGTGGAAATGATCTTCTTCATGTGGCCGATTGTAACTGCAAATCTTATTGACACAATGCGTGCTCCATCGCGCATGAAACGATCGCGTACCAGCGAATTCTTTCCGAGTTGGACGTTGGGCGTTGGATGTTGAGCGTTGGGCGTTTTCTGCTTAAATGACGGTTCTCGCGGTGCCGATCCTGGGTGCAAATCATAAGGCTGGGTAGCTCAGTTGGCAGAGCAGTGGACTGAAAATCCACGTGTTGCCCCTCGTGCGCGCGTGGAGAGCGTGCGCGCGCGTGGAGATCATTCGGAAAGATGCTCCGGCTAAGGGAGAGGCCGCCAATGCGACGGCCTGTTCGATTTCTGGTCGATGTTCTACCGGGCGAGGGATTGTCGGTCTAGAATCCGTATTGCACGATGCGGCTTCCCCAGAGGAGACCACCGGCGTTGACTTCCTCGTTCACAAGCCAGGCATTGCCTGCATGTAAGGGATCCGTTGTCACCGCGGAGTAGTCACCCCAGCGTTCTGGGTTGCTTGTACTCGGGTGATAGAACGTGACGCTCGTGAAAGCATTTGGCCCGGCTGAGATTCCCGCGTCGCCGTTTAACTTCCCCGACAACCGGATCTGTGCGTTTCTTCCGAGGCTCCGATTGGTCGAAGTGTAGGTCACGAAACAATTGCCTGCGTCGTTTGCAGCGATGGATGCGTTGAAGTCATCCGACGTGGCGCTTGCAAAGTAAAAACCGCTCTGCGTAACTGTGTTTGTGGATGTATTGAGCCGGTAGAACTTTGGTGAAGAGAAAGATCCGTTAGCGATCGTATGGGTCTGCCAAAGATCAACGCCCTTCTGGGTGCTAGCATTCACAAATCTCGAGTCGCTCGTGTCCAACCGCTTGCTCGTACCCGGTTGACGAGCATCCGGCGGAACCGTGTAGAACGGTACAGTGATATTGTCCGGTCCCTCAAGGGTGGTATCAAAACCTTTGCTCGTGTTCGTTGCCGTGTATTTGCTAAGCGTGGTCCCCGATGACGGCGCCGCGATCAGGAACGTGGCGGCGTTTTGGTCGCGGACGATCGGCGGCGCCAGAGTAGCGACTAAGCCCGTAAAGATCGGCACTGAAAAGCCCCGACCGTTGTAAAGCCGGGCTTTGGCGACAGCGAAGAAGTCAGCTCCGGCAGGTACATCTCCCGGCTCATGAAAGATATTAGCGGTGAAGAGCACTGCGTCCTGATCGATACCTAGTTGCGGAAAATCGAAGAAATCGTTAGTAGCGAAGAAGTTTACATTCATACTGAAAACGTGGAATGACGATGTGGGGTCAGCGCTGGTCGATACCGCGATGAAGAAACGCTGAACGGTGGCGGACTCTGGGAACGCCTCGGCGGTCACGATCCACCGGTTCCAAGTGGAATCATAGACCACACGCGGGTCGAATAGCGTTTTTGTGGTGTAATTGAAGAAGGTGGCGAGCGTCACGCTTTTCGCCAAAGACAGAGCCTGGGTGTTCGCTCTCGTCCACATGTCGATATTGCTGTTGGTTACTTGGACAAAGTGAGTGGTACCGATCGCGCCATGTGTGTCCGGAGGGCGGAAACTTTGTGTCTGGTTGTGCCCATCGAAATTGGTTAGTTTTATCCGGGGAGTCGCCAACGGGGCGAAGGTCTCTGTGAACGGCTTGACCGCTCCGGGAGCATATGAGTTCGCCGCCTGCGCCTTGGCAGCGTCGTACGCGGCACGGGCCATGGTCGGGCGAAATGGAATTTCGGGCGCAGGGATGGGTTGCTCCATCACGTAATTAGGCTGCGCATTCACGATCGTGGCGGGAGCCACCTCGAGAGTCGCGGCAGGCGCGATGGTTTGTTGGGCTGACGCGGCGTTCAGTGACAATAATGCCAGCCAGCCGATGACGGCTGCCGACGAAAAGTTTTTGATTCTGGAGCTAAAATGCATGGCTGGTTTTCCTATTTGGATTGAGTGTAGATCGGCAGGGGGGTTTTCATCAACGAAATTTGGCAAGAGTGCGAAAGCTGCGCTTTTCAACAATTGTGAATGGCGGCGCGTCTCTTGTGCATTGATAAAATCGGGGCGCTTGATCGTGCAAAAGCAAATTGAGGCGCTGTGTGTCGAGCAGCTAACAAAGGATTTTGAGTGCAGGATTGCTGAACAGCAAAAGCAGGACGAAGCGCTTACTGCGGGTGCAGAAAGTGAGCGCACAAATTAAGATGAGCCGCCTTGCGCCGCAGATGGTCGTAAGCGGTAATTAATAACCGCCGAACATGCGACGCACTGTTTAACTGCGCGTCAAAAATCAGCGATTTGGTTGCCGAATGACACCTCACAGGGCAATCATGCGGCCGATTGTAACTATAAATCTGACCGACACAATGACTGGCAGGCAGGACTGCGGAAATGTTGCAACTGCGAGAGCGTTGCGGTCGCTACACGGCCTTGCCCTACAACGGGATTACTGCATAGTGAAAACCCCACGACGCGACGCGAGATTGAAGTCGTTTACGGCTGGGTAGCTCAGTTGGCAGAGCAGTGGACTGAAAATCCACGTGTCGGCGGTTCGATTCCGCCCCCAGCCATTTCTTGATTAATTCGTATCGGTTTATGCTCCGAACGATTCCATGAAATACGATTGGAAAGAGGCGGGCGAAGAATGGTCGGGACCATGGGGGAGTTCCGCCGCGCAATGGACCGGCACCATCTTTCCGCGTATTCGCGATTTTCTGCCAACCGGCACGATTCTGGAAATTGCGCCTGGCTTCGGGCGATGGACGCATTATCTCAAAGATTACTGCGAAGAGCTCTGGGCCGTTGATAAGTCAAGCAACTGCATCGAAGCGTGTCAGCAGCGTTTTGCGAGTCATTCGCATGTCCGCTGCGTCCTGAATGACGGCCGCTCCTTGTCTATGATTCCCGGTTCGTCAGTGGATTTCGTTTTCAGTTTCGATTCCTTTGTGCATCCGGACCGAGAGGTGGTCGAAACGTACCTGCGCCAACTGGGAACCAAGTTGAAAATCGGTGGGAAAGGTTTCATTCATCATTCCAACTTCGGCGAATATGTGAATACGCCTCGCGAGCGGCTTCCGGAGGTTTTAGCGAAGCCGTTGATCAAGGCGAAGATTCTCGACTGGGCGCATCATCGAAACCCCAGTATGAGCGCTGAGTTGTTTCGCACTCTTTGTGAGCAGCACGGATTGCATTGCATCAGTCAGGAGTTGATTAACTGGCGCGGAAGGCGTTTGATTGATTGTCTGTCGCTATTCATGCGGAGCGATTCAGCCCCGCAGAATCCTACCAAAATAGTTCGCAATCCTAATTTCATGCGAGAGGCCGCGCGAATTCGCAAGCAATGGCGCCGCTGACGTAAACGAATTCCCATCAGGACACATCGATCCACAGATTTCACAGATTTCCACAGATTGATTCAGTTGCTCCCTCCCAACAATCTGTGTGAATCTGCGTAATCTGTGGATGATAAAGGGTTCGGAGCGATAAACTTCATTGCCTAACAGATTTGAGTGATTCAACATCGCGCACATGCCTGAAGTCCAAGCCCCGCCGCCGTTGCCAAAATCTCAGCCGTCATTTGGGCGGCGCTACAGCACGATCATTAAATTGCTCGGAGTTGGCGCGCTCGTGTTGGTGCTGCTGATTC
>Ga0137366_10003324_pt1 | contig 12530 bp, 10 predicted proteins | sample SagtaG_8_FD_104938 | JGI IMG/M metagenome (GOLD analysis project Ga0137366, IMG submission 104938) | Vadose zone soil microbial communities from Sagehorn Ranch, Mendocino, California, USA - Sage1_L_60_16 metaG | ecosystem: Environmental > Terrestrial > Soil > Vadose zone | place: USA... | reverse complement strand
CTCGCCGGGATTCTGGTCTGCGCGATGCTGGGGGGCATGCGGGCGGTGACCTGGACCCAGGTGGCCCAGTACATCGTCCTCATCATTGCCTATCTGACCCCCGTCGTATGGCTGGGCATCAAACATACCGGCATACCGGTGCCCCAGGTTGCGTATGGTTACACGCTGCAGAAATTGGGCGAGGTGGAAAAGAAGATCACCAACGACCCGAAAGAACTGGAGGTGCGAAAGATATTCGCCGACCGGGCGGCAGCCGGGAAGGCCGCACTCGCCGATCCTGACAAGGCGTACGCCGAAGGCAAGACCGCGGTCGAGCAGAACCTGGCCGATCTGAAGGCTGCAAATGCGCCGGCGGAGAAGGTCGTGGCGGCCGAGAAAGCAGTTGCGGTCTATCCTGCGAACGTGAACGCCGCCAAGGTGCAGTGGACACGGGAAACGGGCCTTGCTGCCAGAGCGGCGCCACCGCGACCACATGCAGAGGCATTCGTCGGCAAGGATGACGCGGCGCGGAACACCGCACGCCTCAACTTCATCGGCATCGTGTTCTGCATGATGTTCGGGACCGCCGCATTGCCTCACATCCTGATGCGCTACTACACCACGCCCAGCGTGCAGCAAGCGCGCGTTTCGGTGTTCTGGTCGCTGTTCTTCATCTTCATGCTGTACTTCACGGCGCCCTGCCTCGCGGTGTTGTCCAAGTACGACATGATGACGAACCTGGTGGGCAGCCAGTTCGCCGCGCTGCCGGCCTGGGCAGCGGCATGGGCAAAAGTGGATCCGTCGCTGCTCAACATCACCGACATCAACATGGACGGCATCGTGCAGTGGGCCGAGGTGGTGATCGGCACTGACCTGATCGTACTGGCGACACCCGAGATCGCAGGCTTGCCCTACGTCGTATCGGGACTGGTTGCGGCCGGCGGCCTTGCCGCGGCGCTATCTACCGCGGACGGCTTGCTGCTGACCATTGCCAACGCCCTGGCGCACGACTTCTACTACAAGATGATCGACCCGAATGCGAGCACCCCAAAACGCGTGCTGCTCTCCAAGGTTCTTCTGGTGACGATGGCGATCATCGCGGCCTATGTCACGTCGCTCAAACCTGGAGACATCCTGTTCCTGGTCGGTGCGGCATTCTCGCTGGGGGCCTCGTCGTTCTTCCCGCCGTTGGTGCTGGGCATCTTTTGGAAGCGCGCCAACAAGTGGGGGGCGATCGCGGGAATGGCGGCGGGTCTGGGAATCTGCGTCTACTACATGCTGCGCACTTACCCGTTCTTCACTAACATGGGCGTGCCGAAAATGGACCTGTGGTTCGGGCTGAGCCCGGTTTCGGCGGGCATGTTCGGATTGCCGCTGGGAATGATCACCATCGTCATCGTCAGCCTGCTCACCTCGCCACCCTCGAAGAAGGTGCAGGAGCTGGTCGAGCACGTTCGCTACCCGAACCTGGTGGGCGATACCATGGTCAGCGAAGCCAGATAGCCTCGGGCCGCTGATCGGGACAAGGCCCGCTTCGGCGGGCCTTGTCATTGCGAGGCAAATGATTTGCGGGGAGACAGGAGATGAAAGCATTTCTGGTTGCCGCCACCTGCGGCATATTGATGGCCCTGACCGGCTGCTCCGGCAGCTTCAGCGGGACGGCGCGTGGCCTGTTCACCGGTTACGTGACCGACAAGACGGAGGAGGAGGTCATCGCCAAGGTGGGCAAGCCCGAATCCGTCGACAACAGCAAGCCGAACACGCTGCGATGGACCTACAAGAAGAAGACGTTCGACCCGGACAATCAAAGCAAGATCGATGACGAGACCATCCTGATCTTCCAGAAGGATGCCAGCGGGAAATTCAAGGTCACCCAGGTGATCTTTGGCTGACTGCGTCGCTTGCGGTGAGGTGGGTCAGACCACGAGGTCCTTCACCAGGTAGGCAAGGTCGCTGCGTCCGGCATCGACGATCAGCCGGCGCGTCATTTTCGGATCGAAGCGCAGCATGTGCATGACCACTTCGTCTACCTTTTCCGGGTTATGCACCGCGTGGTAGGCCATTCCCAGCTGGTACCAGGCGTGGGGATTCATGGGCTGCAGCGTGGCGGCTTCGTGGAATGCCCTTACCGCATCCTCATGCTGTCCGAGGGCGGCATGCGCTAGCCCCATGCCATACCACGCACGGTCGATCCCGGGATTCAGGCGGGTCGCCTCGCGGAACGCCTCGACTGCCCTCGCGTGCCGGCCTTGCTTGTCGTAGGCGTAGCCCAGATTGAAATGCGTCGCGGCGTTGCCAGGATCGGCACCAAGCGCCGCAAGGAAGTAGGGCTCCGCTTCGGCATACCGCTCGAGCCCAGCCAGGACGTAGGCGATCCGGTTCGAACACCGGTGGAAATCGGGTCTTACCCGCAGCGCTGCCTGGTAGGTGTCGATCGATTCCTGCGCACGCCCCAGCGCTTCGAGCAAGCGGGCACGGATGTAAAATAGCCACTGTTCCATTGCCTCATTCCCGGGTTGGTCCGATGTACGAGATGATAGTGGTTCTGAAGGCGCTGACCGAGGTGGCGGGCGTAGCCATGATCGGACAAGGCGTGCTTTACGCGGTTGCGGGCAACAAGCGCGACCAGAATTCGTTCTACGTCATCTTCAGGACGATCACCTCGCCCGTATTGAAGGTGACGCGCTGGATCACGCCGCGCGTCATTCTCGACCGGCATCTCGGCCTGGTCGCATTTTTCATGCTGCTGGTCCTCTGGCTCGGACTGACGGTCATGAAGATCAGGATCGTCCTCGAAAACACGCCGCACGCGTCCTGAGCTCCGGTACTTTGGGGCGGGGGCAAATCCGCAATCCGCGACGAGATGGCCGAGCGCCTGAAGGCACAAGCTTGAAAAACGAGGGGTCTGTTAACAGCGCAAAGTGAGCTCGAATTCCGCGCTCTCCGCCACCAACGCGCGCCTCATTTCTCGCTCAGCCGGTGTCGATGAGGCACCATACATTGTCGCATTTGCGGCAGCGAACCTGCGAGGGCGAGATCAGCGTGAAGCGGGCGTAGGCCCCGCAGGCAGGGCAGGTGGCGCGCTCGCCGAGCCGTTCGGCCTCGGCCAGGATCGCCCGGTACCGCACCATGCCGTAGATTCCGATCGCCGCGGCGGCCAGGACGAATGTGACGTAGGCGAGCAGGCGCGCGGCCGAGCCGCGGAAGTTCAACTCCTCCATGCACGCCGCGATCGCGATCATGCACATGAACACGGTGATGAACCAGGTGTGCGCCTCAATCAGGCGCCGCTCGTACCAGCGAGCGAAGCCAAGGCGGCGGATGCTGTCGGCGGGTTCGATGTTGCGATGATGGTGCGCTAGCGCCGCTCCGACGCGGGGCGACCAGACTTTGCCGAGTATAGCGGAACCGTTCTGGCGGGCACACGCGGTAGCCAGGGCTATGTCGTTCTTCGACTGCGAAATCGCCTTGCTCAGTCAGCGCTCCCGAGCCATTTGTGCGCGCGGGCGGCCTTGACGAGCGCGTCGAAGCCGCGGGTTCCCTGTGTCGCGGCAATGGCGCGCAGTCGCAGCAGGAGCTCGGCGGTGGCGAGCGCGTCAGATGCCGCGTTGTGGCGAACCGCGCATTCGATGCCAAAGGCGCTGAGCCAATCGTCGAGACTGCGGCGCCCGCGGCGATGTGCGTCGGGCGAGAGCGCCGCGGCGAGCGGCGCGAGGTCGAGCCACGGGGCGTCGTCGGGAGCGATACCCGACGCGGCACCGGCGCTGCGCAGTGCCACCCGATCGAAATCGGCGTGAAACGCCACGCGCGGAGCGGAAGCGGCCCAATCGCGGAACGCCGCCAGCGCATCGGGCGCCGGCACACCCGCGGCTTGCGCGCCAACGCCGATCCCGTGGACGACAATGTTCGCTGCTTCGCTCGCTGCGTCGCTCTTCAGGACGACCTCGAAGCTGTCGTCGAGCAGGATCCCCGCGTCGTCGACGGCGACTGCGCCGATTGCGAGCAGCCGGTCGCGCTTTGGATCGAGGCCCGCGGTTTCCGTGTCGACGACGATCCAGCGCCCGGTCGGACCTGCTTCGGCGCGCTTTGCATGGCCACCGAGCCAGCGCCGCAATGACGTCAGCGCACTCGTCATCGGTGTGCCCCCACGCTTGCGGCTTTGGCCGCTGCGCTGCCCCCCGAGGGGGAGCAATTCGCGCCTTGGGGCGGCCCAGCGGCGCTCATCCCGGATAGTCGAGCTCGAGGCGCTGCTGGATCCGGCGGATCTGCCGCATCGCCTCCGTCAGGATGCGTCGGTCGAGCTCCGACAGGTCGGTGATCGGAACCCAGTTGGGGTTCGATTCCGCACGATCATGACCGTCAGTGGCGGCGCGTCGATGTTGTCCGCGCAGGCGCATGAGCTGCACGAACTCGAAGGCATCGCCGAACGTGCGAGCTTCGTCAGCGGGAAAGCCACGCCTCGCCACCGCCTGCTCCAGCCGCTCGATCGTGTTGGTCGCGCTGATGCCGCTTGCGAGCGCGAAGATGCGGGCCGCGTCGACGAACGGAACGCTGCCGCTCATCTTGAGGTCGATACCCTCGACGCCGGAACCATCGTCCGCCGTCTCCAGTTCGCCCCACCAAGTGAGCGGCGGGCGATTCCTGAGCGCGTTGTCGGACATCTGTTTCAGGAATCGCGAATTGCCGTGCGCGCGCGTCGTGACGTCGGCGCGCAGCGCCTCCGCGAGCCGGGAGTCGCCCCACAACGCCCGAAAGTCGAAAAAAACGTTGGCGGCGAGAAGACTGTCGGGATCGCCGCGATCGATCCAGTTCGCGAACGCCGTCTTCCACTCGTCGAGGCTCGCGCACCATCGCGGGTTCATCGCCATCACGCCGCCCTTGCACAAGGGGTAGCCGCAGCGGTCCAGTGCCTCGTTGATGGCGCGGGCGAATGGGAGAAGCCGTTCGCGCACTGCATCCGGCGCCGCGGCCGGGTCGTTGGGCGCAAAGATGAGACCGTTGTCCTGATCGGTCGCGATCGTCTGTTCGTAACGACCTTCCGAGCCCATGCCGAGCCAGCACAGGGCGAGGCCGGCGAGATTGAACTGCGGCGCAAAAAGCTCGAGGAGCCGCGCGGTGATCTGATCGTTGAGACTCGAGATCATTCGCGTCAGCTGCGAGGCGGCAAGACCCTGGACGACCAGCGAATATGACAGTGCCCGGATGTCGGCCGCGCACTGAACGAGTGCCGAGACGTCGGCGGCGCGACGGACCTCCGAAGCAAGCTCCCGCACCGACAGCCGCTGCAGCGTAAACAGATCGCGCTCCGAGACGACACCGGCCACCTTGCCGGCATTGTCGCGAATGACGACGTGACGGATGCCGCTTGCCGCCATCAACAGCGCTGCATCGCCGGCGGTCGCGTCTGAGGGAAGCGCGATCACCGGGGTGCTCATCACATCACCTATGGGCGTGGTGAGCGGACGCTGCGGCAACACGACGCGGCCGATGACGTCCTGGCGCGTGAAGATGCCGAGCGGTTTCGCATCGCCGTCGACAATCGGCAGCGATCCGATGCGTTCGTTCTCCATCGCGAGCAGCGCGTCCGCGAGCGGGGTGTCGGGGGCGCACGTCAACGGCGCTCGGCGCAGCAGGCGGAAGAGCGGCGTCGCGAACCCCCGTTGCTCGGTGGTCGCGGCAAGGTACTCGGCCTGCAGCTCCGCTCGCGCCAAATCCAGGAGATGCGCAAGCCGTCGCGTGCAGAAATCCTGAAAGACGGGCGAAGTATCGATCAGGGCGTCGAATACGGCCACCGGAAGAACGAGGCAGAACGTGTCCTGAATGGCGCGGTACACGCTGGTGACGCCGCGCCGCGCGACGAGCGCGCCGAGCGGAAACATTTCGCCTGCCAAAAGCTCCCACAACGCGTTGGCGGAGCCCGCGCGATCCGGCCTTTCGCCGCGGACGGCGCCTTGCCGGATCAGGTAACATTGCGTCGGACGATCGGCCGTGGGGCCGAGGATCGTTTCTCCGGGCGCGAAGTAGGCGAGCCGCGACGCGCGGACGAGGCGATCGAGGTCGCGCTCGTCTATCTCCGCGAACGGCGAGTGCGGTTTCAATGCCTGCTTCAATCCGGCGACAACGGAAGGCGCGGGGGTGGTTGTTGCGTACGCCAAGCGAAAACTCCCTTTTCGCGTGCCGCGGGTGGTCTCGGCCGCAGGTTCACGAGCGTGCACAGCATTGTGGCTGCGCGGCTCGACGCCAGGTGATCGGCCCCCGATTGAATGAGGTCGCGGGCAGCGGTTACGTCGCTGGCGGAACGGTGTCGGCGAACGAGGCCCGCGCGCCGAGCTTCTCGGCGAGCTTCCCGAGATTCGGATGCGCGTCGCGCCAATCGACTTCGGGGAAGCGCAAGTCGAGATAGCCCAGTGCGCAACCCGTCGCGATGTCGGCGAGCGAATAGGATTCGCCGTTGCACCACGACCGCTCGTCGAGATCGCGCGCCATCTCGATGACGCCGCGCGCGATCTTGTCGCGCTGGCGTTCGATCGTCTCCTTGCTCTGCTGCCGGGGCGCCCGTTTCTTCTCCAGGAAGATGGTCGCCGCGGCATCGCAGATGCCGTCGGCGAGCGCCTCCCAGCGCTTCACCGCGATGCGCTGCCGCGAGGGCTCCGGGATCAGCCGGCTCACCGGACTCACCGTGTCCAGGTATTCGACGATCACGCGCGAATCGTAGAGCGCCGTGCCGTCGTCCAGCACCAGCACCGGAATCTTCCCGAGGGGGTTGTACTCCGCGATCGTGTTGCCGGGGGCCCAGGGCGAATCGACGACGAGAGCGAACTCGATCTTCTTTTCGACGAGCGCGATGCGTACCTTGCGTGCGTACGGACTCGTCAGTGAGGCGATCAGTTTCAGCACGGGCGCACGGAAGAGAAAACCGGATCGAAATTATAGCATCGCCCATGCGCTCCGGGTCGTGAGCGGACGCTCTGCGCGTGCTACACTCGCAGGGGTTTTTGCGAGACAAAAAGCCGCCCGCGCCGACATCAGGATGTCCGCTTCCGTTTCCACTCTGACGGCCCTCTCGCCGCTCGACGGCCGCTACGCCGCGAAGGTCGATACGCTGCGCGAACACTTCAGCGAGTTCGGGCTGATCCGCGCGAGGGTGGCAATCGAGATCGCCTGGCTCGTCGCGCTCGCCGATGAGTCCGCAATCCCCGAAGTTGCGCCGTTCTCCGCTGCCGCCCGCGCGACGCTCGACGCGGCGACGGCTTCGTTCGCGCCTTCCGACGCCGAGCGCGTGAAGGCAATCGAACGCACGACGAACCACGACGTCAAGGCGGTCGAATACTGGCTCAAGGAACGCTTCGCCGCCGAGCCGGAGATCGCGCGGGTCGGCGAATTCATTCATTTCGCGTGCACGTCCGAGGATATCAACAACCTCGCCCACGGATTGATGCTTGCGGAGGCGCGCCGGTCGATCCTGCTGCCCGCGTTAGCGGCAATCGCCGAACGCGTGCGCGATCTCGCGCGGACGCATGCCGAGCTGCCGATGCTCGCACGGACGCACGGCCAGCCGGCGACGCCGACCACGCTCGGCAAGGAAATGGCAAACGTCTACGCCCGGCTCGAGCGGCAGATCGCGGCGATCGGGCACGTGCCGATCAAGGGCAAGCTCAATGGCGCCGTCGGCAACTACAATGCCCACGTCGTCGCGTACCCGCACGTCGACTGGGAGCGTCTCGCCGCGAAGGTCGTCAACGGTGTGGGGCTCGAGCTCAATCCGTACACGACGCAGATCGAGCCGCACGATTACATCGCGGAGCTGTTCGACGCCATCGCGCGCGCCAACACCGTGCTGATCGATCTCGACCGCGATCTGTGGGGTTACATTTCGCTCGGCTATTTCCGGCAGCAGACGAAGGAAGGCGAGGTCGGATCGTCGACGATGCCGCACAAGGTCAACCCGATCGACTTCGAGAACTCCGAAGGCAACCTGGGCCTCGCCAACGCGCTGCTGCGCCACATGGCCGAAAAGCTCCCCGTTTCGCGCTGGCAGCGCGACCTCACCGATTCGACGGTCCTGCGCAACATGGGCGTCGCGCTCGGACATACGCTGCTCGGCTGGACCTCGCTCTCGCAGGGACTCGACAAGCTCGCCGTCGACGGGGCCACCATCACCGCCGATCTCGAGACGAACTGGGAAGTGCTTGCCGAGCCGATTCAGACCGTCATGCGCCGCTACGGCATCACGAATCCTTACGAGCAGCTGAAAGCATTGACACGCGGTCGGACCGGGATGACGCGCGAAACGCTGCACGCGTTTATCGATGGCCTCGCGCTGCCGGCCGACGCGAAAGCACGCTTGAAGTCGCTGACACCCGCGACGTACACCGGCTTGGCGGGGGCGCTCGCGAAACGGATCTGAGGGGTCAGGCTCGATTTCCACAAACCTCGATCTCCGCCTAGCGTTTCCGCAGGTGCCGTCGCGCGAACGGAAATCGAACCTGACCCCATTAAGACATGGCCGTGCATGCGACCACCGGCATCGTCACGTTCCTCCTGAGCGACATCGAGGGGAGCACGCGGCTTTGGGAGGATGAACCCGAACGGATGCCGGAGGCGCTCGCGCGGCACGATCGTCAAGATGGCGGGTGACGGTGTCCACGCGGCCTTCGACGATCCTCTGGACGCCATTGCGGCGACGCTCGACTTCCAGCGCGCGCTCGCCGATCCCGCCGCGACCAACGGCATCCGCTTTGGCGTGCGCTGCGGTCTGCACGCCGGCGTCGCCGAGGGCCGCGATAACGATTATTTCGGCAGCACTGTCAACCGCGCTGCGCGGATCATGGGCGCCGCGCACGGCGGCCAGGTGCTCGTCTCGCAAGCCGTGGCCGAGCTCGTGCACGATCGGCTTCCCGCCGGCGCCACGTTGCGCGACCTGGGCTCGGTCCGGCTGCGCAGCGTCGCGCACCCGGAGCACATTCACCAGCTCGTCCACCCCGAGCTGCGGCACGATTTTCCTGCGCTGCGCTCGCTCGAGGCCACGCCCAACAACCTGCCGCAGCAGTTCACGTCATTCGTCGGTCGCGAGCGCGAGCGTGGCGAAGCTCTGCGGCTCCTGTCGGGTCCGCGGCTTCTGACGCTCACCGGCCCCGGGGGAATCGGCAAGACGCGATTGTCGCTGCAGGTCGCCGCCGACGTGATGGACGCGTATCCGGACGGAACCTGGTTCGTCGATCTCGCGCCGGTGATGGATCCGGCGCTGGTTCCGCAAACCGTTGCGCGCGTGCTCGGCGTGCAGGAGCTGAAGGACACGCCGCTCTTGCAGACGCTCTGCGCGCATTTCGCGCCGCGCCGAGCGCTGCTCGTCCTCGACAACTGCGAGCATCTGGTCGCCGCGTGTGCGGCGCTGCTGGGCGCGCTGCTACAGACGGCGCCCGGCGCGCGCTTCCTCGCCACGAGCCGCGAGCCGCTCAATATCGTCGGCGAGCAGACCTATCCGCTGCGGCCCCTCTCGCTTCCGGATCCTGGCGCGGGGACGGCAGCCATCGCGCGTTCGGAGGCCATCCGCCTGTTCATCGAGCGCGCGCGCCTGCAACGGCCGGATTTCAGGCTCACCGAGCGGCTGGCGCCGTCAGTGGTGCGGATTTGTACGCGACTCGACGGCATTCCGCTGGCGCTCGAGCTCGCGGCAGCGCGCATCGGCACGCTGCCCGTGGGCAAGATCGCCGAGCGGCTCGACGATCGCTTCCGCCTGCTTTCCGGGGGTGCGGTCACCGGATTGCCGCGCCAGCAGACGCTTCGCGCGATGGTGGATTGGAGCTTCGATCTCCTCTCCGATGCGGAGAAGGCATTGTTTGCCCGTCTTTCGGTGTTCGCCGGCGGCTTTACGCTGGAAGCTGCGGAGAGCGTGTGCGCGACGGATGCGATCGGTCGGGGCGACGTGCTCGAATGGCTGGCGAGCCTGGTGCAGAAGTCGCTCGTCACTTTCGATGCGGAGGCGGATCGGTACCGGATGCTGGAAACGATCGGCGAATACGCACGTGCGCGGCTGGAAGAAACCGGTGAGGCGGCGATGATCCGGCGCCGCCATCGCGACGCGTACGCCGCGATGGCAAGTGAAGCAGAGCCGACGCTCGCCGGCGGCGCGCAGCAGGCGCACTGGCTTTCGCGGCTCGAAGAGGAGCACGACAACCTGCGCGCTGCGCTGAGCTTCGCTCTGGCGGAGCCCGAGGGTACCGAGACCGCGCTTGCGATGTGCGGTGCGCTGTATCTGTTCTGGGTGCATCGCGGCCATCATCGCGAGGGCTATCGCTGGTGCAAAGCGGCGATTGCGCGCAATAGCGAGGGAGCCGCCACGGCCTCCGGCGCGAAAGCGCTTCTCGGCGCGGGAACGCTCGCCACCTACGTCGGCGACCAGGCCGCGGCGCAGGTCGCGCTCGAGCAGGCGCTCGCAATGAGCCGCACGATGCGCGATCGTACGCTGGAGGCGCGCGCGCTCAACAATCTCGCCACCGCGGCGTTCAACCGTCGCAACTTCGCCGAGGCCCAGGCGCTGCTCGAGGACGCGGTGATCGTCAATCGCGAGCTCGGCAACCAGCTGCACGAGATCATCAACCTCGTCAACCTCGGCAATGCCGCCAACAGCCTCGGTCATTTCGCTCAGGCGGCCGCGCCGCTCGAACGCGCGCTGGACTTGAGCCGGGCGATGGGGATGCGCGTGCTGGAGTCCGATGTGCTGGGCCATCTGGCGATGCAGGCGCAGTACCGGGGCGACTATGTCACCGCGCAGGCGCAGGGCGAGGAAGCATTGGCGATCGATCGCGAGATGGGCGTGCGCAGCCACGAAGCGCAGAAGCTGCTGCGTCTGGCCGAGATCGGCTTCGTCCGCGGCGATGCTGCCGCGGCACGAGCGCGCCTCGTCGAAGCGTTGACGCTCAATCGCGATCTCGGGAGTGTCGCGGGATTCGCGGACACGCTCGACCTCGCCGCGAAGATCGCGGTGGCGGAAGGCAGGCACCGGCAGGGCGCGATTTTCGCGGGCGTCGCCGACCTGCTCCGGACGCGCTCGGGCAACGCCGTGCTGCCCGTCGATCAACCGAGTCACGACGCTTGTCGAAGCCGCTGCCGCGAAGCCCTCGGGACGGCCGAGTGCGAGGCGGCGTTCGCGACGGCGCGCGCGATGGCAACCGACGATGCGGTCGCGGAGGCGTTGCGATTCCTGGGCGCCGGCGAATCCGCCAGCATCGCGCCCGATGCTCGAGGTGCAGGCGAATGATGCGCGACGGACGGGTCGGCTTCAACGTCAGCGCGCGACCCGCTTCTTCTTCACCCGCCTCCGCCGTTCCTTGACGAATGTCGTTGCCGCGGGGATCAGCGAAACCGCGACGATCCCGATTACGATCAGTGTGAGGTTGTGCTTGACCCAGGGAATATTGCCGAAGAGGTAGCCGGCATAGGACAGAGACGCGATCCAGGCGAGCCCGCCGATCATGTTGAACGACAGGAACCGGCGATAGCGCATCCCCGCGACGCCGGCGAGAAAGGGCGCGAACGTGCGGATGATCGGCACGAAGCGACCGATGATGATCGTCACGCCGCCATACTTGTCGTAGAACGCCTGCGTCCGGCGCAGGTGCGCCTGCTTGAACCAGCGCGAATCGGGTTTGTCGAAGACGCGCGGTCCGATGTAGTGGCCGACCGAGTAGTTGACGGTGTCGCCGAGGATCGCCGCCGCGGTCAGCACGATCACGAGCACGTGGATGCTCAAATCGGCGGTCGCGACGACGGTGCCGGAAATGAACAGGATCGAATCGCCGGGCAGGAACGGGAACACGACGAGACCCGTTTCGGCGAAGATGATCAGGAACAGCAATCCATACAGCCAGTGCCCGTACTGCGCCGCCAGTTGCGTGACCGACTGGTCGAGCGCCAGCAGCGAATAGAAAAGCGTCGTCAGCATCGGGGGGCAGTGACGATTTTCGGCGTGCGATGCACTTGCGAAATCATCGAGCGGAACAATCGTCCCTGGCCGCGATCACGGCAGGATCTTCTCGGCGCCACCCTCGCCGCGGCGCTCCGGCTTGACCAGGTCCTCGCGCGACACGCCGAGCCACATCACCAGCGGCGCCATCACGAGCACCGAAGAATAGATGCCGAAGCAGATGCCAATGGTGAGCGCCAGCGCGAAGTAGTGGAGCGTCTCGCCGCCGAAGAAGAGGATCGACAGCACCATCATCAGCGTCATGCCGTGGGTGATGATCGTCCGCGAGATGGTGCTCGTGATCGCGTTGTCGATCACATGCGTCACCGTGGCCTTGCGCATCTTGCGGAAATTCTCGCGGATCCGGTCGGCGATCACCACCGACTCGTTGACGGAATAGCCCAGCACCGCGAGCACGGCGGCCAGCACGGGCAGCGAGAATTCCCACTGAAAGAACGCGAAGAAGCCGAGGATGATGACGACATCGTGCAGGTTGGCGATGATCGCCGCGACGGCGAAGCGCCATTCGAAGCGCATCGCGAGATAGCCCACGATGCCGAGAGAAACCAGCAGCAGCGCGAGCGCG
>Ga0137366_10003317_pt1 | contig 12544 bp, 7 predicted proteins | sample SagtaG_8_FD_104938 | JGI IMG/M metagenome (GOLD analysis project Ga0137366, IMG submission 104938) | Vadose zone soil microbial communities from Sagehorn Ranch, Mendocino, California, USA - Sage1_L_60_16 metaG | ecosystem: Environmental > Terrestrial > Soil > Vadose zone | place: USA: California... | reverse complement strand
GAAAATCGACAACCATGAACATTATCGGCTGTTTGGATCGTCCTACTCGAGGCACTTACATTCTCGATGGTGAAGACGTTTCCGGGATGTCGAAGGATGAGAGAGCTGACATTCGTTGCCAAAAGATCGGATTCGTGTTTCAGGGCTTTAATTTACTCTCGCGCACATCCGCGCTGGAAAACGTTGAATTGCCGATGCTCTACCTCGGTGTTGACAGCACGCAGCGCCACCAGCGCGCAATGGAAGCTCTCGCCGCAGTCGGACTCGCGGGCCGCGAACAGAATCATCCCAATCAATTGTCAGGCGGCCAGCAGCAACGCGTCGCAGTGGCGCGCTCTCTGGTTAACAACCCTGCGTTGATTCTCGCCGATGAGCCGACGGGTAACCTCGACTCGCGCACTTCGGTCGAAGTGATGGAGATTTTCCAGAGACTGAATCGGGAACGAGGAATCACGCTGGTCCTCGTGACACACGAACTTGACATTGCCCAGTATGCGCACCGTGTCGTCGTCTTCAAGGATGGAAAGATCAGGAAGGATTACCAGATCGAGGAACCACGTAATGCAGCCGAGGAGTTGAAGATGCTTCCTCCAGTAGAGGAGGATGAAGATGACGAGTAAGTTGAGGAAGATTTGTAGGGGTGGCACTCCGTGGCCACCCCTCGTTAAAGGCAAGTCTCATTTGCGCGAAAGGTGGAGTGGCCACGGAGTGCCACCCCTACAAATGTGTTGGTTGAGGATTAAATAATGGACCTCCTAATGATCATTCGCGTTGCCTTTCGCGCTCTGGTACGCAACAAGATGCGCGCGGCCCTGACCATGCTCGGAATCATCATCGGCGTATCAGCCGTGATCGCGATGGTAAGTATTGGACAGGGAGCGTCTGCCTCGGTCCAGGCGCAGATCGAAAGCATCGGCACGAACCTGTTGTTTGTGAGTGCTGGAGCACAAAACGTGGGTGGTGTGCGGAGCGGCACGGGCGACAGTGGCACCAATACTCTAACAGTCGAGGACCTCGACGCAATAAAGCGCGAGGTGCCGAGTGTTTCCATGGTGACACCTACCGTGAACGCAAGGTCGCAACTCGTAGCCGGAAACATGAACTGGAATACTTCAGTTACGGGTGCGAGCGAAGAATATCCAACGATACGCAAGTGGACTGTACAGAGCGGCTCATTCTTTACTGATGCGGATGTGCGCACGGCCGCGCGAGTCATTGTGATCGGACAAACCATCGGCGAAAGTCTCTACCCTGGCACAGACCCTGTCGGGCAAACGCTTCGGGTCATGAATCTGCCTTTTCGTGTTGTTGGCGTAATGGCGAGAAAGGGCCAGGATCAGCAGGGTCGCGATCAGGACGACGTTGCCTTTGCACCATACACCACCGTCCAAAAAAAGATCCTGGGAAGCCCGCGGGTGCAGGTCGCCTACGTGTCGGCCATCTCGCAGGATGCAACCTATACGGCCCAGTCGCAGATTACTGACCTCTTGCGACAACGGCACAAGTTAGGCTCGAATGAAGCAAATGACTTCACCGTGCGAAACATGACCGACATCGCGGACGCCGCTAATGAAACAAGCAATACCATGACCATCCTTCTGGCGTGCATTGCGGGCGTTTCACTTTTAGTGGGCGGCATCGGCATCATGAACATCATGCTAGTTTCAGTCACCGAGCGTACGCGCGAGATTGGCATTCGCATGGCAATCGGCGCGCGGTCCTCAGCTGTGCGCAGTCAGTTTCTGATTGAGTCAATTGTGCTCAGTTTGACCGGTGGATCCATTGGCATCGTGCTCGGTGTGGCTTTCTCTCTTGCGATACCGAAGATGCTCGGTTGGCCAACTCTTGTATCCACGATGGCAATCATCGGTTCGGTAATATTTTCAGCAGCGGTTGGAATCTTCTTCGGCTACTATCCTGCGCGCAAAGCCGCGGCATTGGATCCGATCGAAGCTCTTAGGTACGAGTAATACAAACTCGGGAATTGGTCCTTAAACCCGCAGAATTTGCAGGTTTGGAAGGATGGCAAGCGCAGCGCGCCCCGCCGAAGATCGATAGTCATTCAACATTCGAGCCAGCCAACTAACCTGCAAAATTCTCTTAGCCTGAGTGGCTGATTCAATGTCGAAAAGCTGCCGAGCTGTGATAAATAGAGCCGCTGTAATCAACTCCACACCGAAACTTGTGAGAAGACCATCGCTATGGACAACCGCTCTATCGTTGCACAACGAATCACTCAGCTACTATTCGCTTCCATCATTACCGCGCTCATGCTCTTTTCTCTGGGAGCCTGTTTTGAGATCAAGGCTCTCCCCCAGGGACCGCTTCAGGTAGTCATTCAAAACGGCGTGCGAGTGAAAATGCGCGATGGTGTCCAGCTTGTAGCAGACATATATCGACCACGAACCGACGGAAAATTTCCAGTGCTGCTCACGCGCACGCCTTACAACCGCAAAGGTAGTGCAACGGACGCTTATACGCTCAGCTCCTATGGCTACGTTGTGATCCTGCAAGACACGCGCGGGCGCTTCGACTCAGAGGGAGAATTCTACCCTTTCAAATATGAAAGACTGGACGGCTACGACACCGTCGAGTGGGCAGCAACTCTCGACTACTCGAATGGCGAGGTTGGGACGTTCGGCGGATCATACGTCGGCGCCACACAGATGCTGGCGGCGATGGCCAAGCCACCTCACCTCAAGGCGATATTTCCCTTCGTTACGGCGTCGGAGTATTACGAAGGCTGGACCTATCAAGGCGGCGCGCTCGCGCAGTGGTTCGCTAGCTCGTGGTCGTCCGGTCTCGCGATTGACACGCTGCGTCGCAAAGCAGATCAAAACCAGCGACCGAAGGAGTGGGTAAACACGCTTCCAGTCGACGATTATCCTATGGCTCGTTTGCCGCAAACTTCTGAGTTGGCCCCGTATTTTCGCGATTGGGTCATGCACGAACGAGATGACGACTATTGGAAGCCGTGGAAGATCTCAGATCATTACGGGGAGATGACGGTCAAAGGACTCCATGCCGGGGGTTGGCACGACATATTTCTGAAGGGTTCAATCAAAAACTATCTCGGCTTAAGAGACAACGCTGCCACTGCAGAATCGCGCGCAGGTCAACGTCTGTTGCTCGGTCCCTGGGCGCACGCTCCGACGTCCGCCGAAGGAAAGGTTGGCGACGTTACATTCGGCAAGGATGCTGTACTGGATACGCCAAAGACCATCCTTGACTGGTTCGACTATGTCCTCAAGGGCATGCGCAATGAGTTTGCTTCTGACTCGCCGGTGCGCATTTTTGTTATGGGAGAAAACGTTTGGCGTGATGAGAAAGAATTCCCGCTGAAGCGTACTCAATATACGAAATATTTTCTGCACTCGGTCAAGGGCGCTAATTCTGTTAACGGCGATGGTGTTCTCAATGTGACGACTCCGGATGACGAGAAAGCTGATGCCTTTACGTACGATCCGGGTAACCCGGTGCCTACACTTGGAGGACGTCTCTGCTGTGGCAATGCAATTCCGCCCGGTCCTGCGAATCAACGACCCAATGAGTCTCGCGCGGATGTGCTCGTCTTCTCTACGCCGCGACTCGAAAAGGATTTGGAGGTGACGGGCTTCATCACTATCGATCTCTATGCTGCATCATCAGCCGTCGACACGGATTTCACGGCACTGCTGGTAGATGTGGACCAGAATGGTTATGCGCGATTCCTGACCGACGGCATTGTGCGGGCACGTTATCGAAATTCAACCATCAAGGCCGAGTCGATCACGCCAGGGCAAATCTACAAATATCCCATCGATTTGTGGGCCACAAGCAACGTATTCAAAGCGGGTCATCAACTCCGGCTCTATATCTCGAGCAGTAACTTCCCGCGCTTCAATCGCAATCTAAACACAGGCGAAGCGACGCTGGGCGGCACACGGATGGTGACTGCGAATCAACGCGTCTACCACGATCGGGAGCACCCATCGGCAATCACACTGCCAATCATTCCACGCTCATAGATATTCACTGCTCGCGGTTGACAAAGTGATTGCCGGCAGTGGCTGGACATGAACAATGCAAACCGGGCCAAGAAATGGAGAGTCGCCACCTAACCAACGAACAGGCTGCCTTTTGTAGTATTTGTCTGATCCGCGGTATCCGCGACCATCTGTGGCTAAATAAACTTTACCGTAACTTTTTCGTTCGTTGGCAGTTTATACCCATGAAAAATGGCCGGCGCGAGGTTACGTTTGAGTCGCGTTAATGAATCTGAAGAACGGCTCTTGATCGAGGCGGCTCAGAGTGATCCGGGCCGCTTTGCCGAGCTTTACGAACAAAACTTCAACTGCGTCTATGCTTACATAGCGCGGCGCGTACACGATCGCTCGGAAACTCAAGATCTGACTTCTCACGTCTTTCATCAAGCCCTGGCAAATCTGGGAAAGTTCAAATGGCGTGGCACTCCTTTCGTGGCTTGGCTCTATCGTATCGCAGCCAATGCAATTGCGGATCATGCAAGACGCAAGGGCCGCAAATTAGCGACCGATGCAGTCCCGGCATCCGACAATCCGGCTGCCACAGACCTGGAAGATTGCGAACGTCGCGCTCGTTTGTTCAACGCCGTCGACAAGCTCCCCGAAGATCAGCGGCGGGTAATCGTCCTGCGGTTTGCGGACGAGAAGAGTATTCGCGAAATAGCTGATGAAATCGGACGAAGCGAAGGGGCGGTTAAGCAACTACAGTTTCGCGGGCTTGAGAACCTGCGTGCCCGTTTGAGTGATGAATTCTAGCTGAGTAATACCCAATGGCCGAACGTTCATTAATTGACCACCTTGACGATGCTGTGACGGCGATAATCGCGCGGCGCGATGCCGATTTAGCGGCTGACGACACTGACATCGCGAGCCTTGCGCAAGTCGCGCGAGAGTTGCGAGGTCTGCCAGGTGAAAGCTTCAAAACCAAACTGAGAACAGAGCTGATAAGGAGAGGAACTATGAGCAGTCCCAAGATGAAGGTTGATCCAATTCCCAAAGGTTACCCCACCGTGTCTGCGTACCTGTGCTTCAGTGACGCGCCCGCAGCGATTGAGTTCTACAAGAAGGCTTTTGGCGCCGAAGAGCGGATGCGTCTCGCTGAACCCAGCGGCAAAATAGGTCACGCCGAACTGAAGATTGCTGATGCGGTCATCATGCTTTCCGACGAATATCCCGACTATGGCGCCCTCAGCCCGCAGACGCTCGGTGGCTCACCGGTGAAGATGCATCTCTGGGTTGATGACGTCGATGCGTTTGCCCGTCAGGCCTTAGCGGCCGGCGCCAGCATGGTCCGCCCGATTGAAGATCAGTTCTACGGCGACCGCTCTGGACAGATTGCAGATCCATTTGGCTACACCTGGATCGTTTCCACTCGCAAGGAAGATGTCTCTCCTGAAGAGATGCAGAAGCGCATGGACGCATTCGCCCAACAACAGCCGGGCGAGGGCGCCACACAGGATGAAGCGCCCAAACAAAGTTCGGCGACGTACAAGCGCGAAGGCTTTCATACTGTTACGCCGTACCTAACCGTGGAGAAGGCGCCCGAGTTGATAGAATTCATGAAGCAGGCTTTCGGTGCCACAGAGATCTTTAGAACGACCGGATCGGCAGGTGGACTGCACGCGGAGCTACGAATTCGGGAATCGATGATCATGGTCGGCGGCGGACCCGGCATTAAAGAGATGCCCACTGCGATTCATCTCTACGTACCGGACGTTGACACCGTTTATGAGCGGGCGTTGCAAGCCGGGGCTACGTCGTTGTTTGGCCCTGCTGATCAGCCTTACGGGGAGCGTTCGGGTGCTCTGGTTGATCCCTCCGGCAATCATTGGTATGTTGCGACGACCTTTGATACTAGCGAGTGGCCCGAGGAGCTTCGGACAGTCACGATCTACTTCCATCCGATTGGCGCACCGAGAATGATTGAGTTCTTAAAGAACGCTTTTGGAGCTGAGGAATTAGCACGACACCAATCAGATGAAGGCTACGTGTACCACGCGAAAGTTCGTATCGGCGATTCAATTGTGGAAATGGGTGAGGCGCGTGATCCCTCGCAACCGATGCCTACAGCCATCTATTTGTACGTCGAGGATGTCGATGCGATGTACGAGCGGTCGTTGAAGGCAGGTGGCACGTCAGTGCTGCCACCGACCGATCAGCCTTACGGCGATCGCAATGCGTGGGTAAATGATCCATTCGGAAATGTCTGGTATCTGGCGGCGACGATAGGAAAGACTGGTCAGTAGCGCTTGTATTCCCTTGCGTACTCAGGCGGCTCAATGCCTTTGGGCAGCCGGGGATCGTCAATCGGCTCGTGGGCAACCAGCTGTAACGGAATCACACCGGCCCATACAGGCAACGAATAATCTTCTTCGTCATCCAGCGGTGGGCCGGTGCGGATTTTTGCTGAAGCCTCCGTCAGTGGTAAAGAAAGAACTGTAGTCGCTCGTAGTTCCTGTTCAGTCGGCTCGCGCACGTCGTTCCACCTGCCTCGAACGACGTGTTCGGAAAACGAAAACAACGCTGCAAGCTTCTCGTCTTTGTCTTCAACCACGTTGGCCCTGCCAAAAACAACTACGGAACGATAATTCATCGAATGATGAAAAGCTGAACGCGCCAGGACAAGGCCGTCCACAAGGGTTACCGTCACACAGACATCAATACCGCCGCTGAGCGTGCGTAACATCCGGCTGGCAGCTGAGCCATGAATATAGAGCGTGTCCTTGATGCGTGCATAGCCTGTCGGAATCACGAACGGCTGTCCTTCGACGGCGAAACCAACGTGACAGATAAATCCCTCGTCGAGGATTCCACGGATGGTTTCGCGTTCGTAGTGACCGCGCTTGGGGAGACGCTTAAGTGTGGTGCGATCGGTTTGGGGCAAAGTCATGGTTGTTGAATAATAAATTAAAATGCATTCGTCATGCTAGACTGTAATTTCTATCAAAAGCAGTCTCAGCCAAAAACATTCGGAGAGAACCTATGCGCCTTCGCCTTCCCCTGATGGTTGTTTGTCTGCTCCCGATCTTCTTCAGCCTCCGCTCCGTAAACAGCTCAGCTCAGGAAACAATGGTTCAGGCCCAGTCAGGGGCTGAGCAAACAAAGTCTCCCTTCGAAAACGCGTTTAGCCGACTCGAGTGGCGAAGCATTGGCCCGGCAAACATGGGAGGCCGCGCAGTTGACGTCGAGGGTGTTCCCGGTAATCCGAATGTAGTCTACGCTGCGACAGCCTCAGGTGGCTTGTGGAAGACGACCAACGGCGGGGTGACCTGGAAACCAATCTTTGAGCGTGAAGGAACTATATCTATCGGCGACATCGCGGTGCAGCCCGGCAATCCGGACGTGGTCTGGGTGGGCACCGGCGAGTCCAATACGCGTAACACAGTCTCGTTTGGCGATGGAATCTATAAGACAGCTGACGGTGGCAAGACCTGGAAGCATATGGGACTGACGGAGACGGAGCACATTTCAGCCATCGTTGTAAATCCACAGAACCCGGATGTCGTCTACGTTGCCGCGGTCGGTCACGCATTTGCACCGAATGAAGAGCGGGGCGTGTTCATGACGACAGACGGCGGCAGAACCTGGGCCAGGACGCTTTACATCGATAACCAGCACGGCTGTTCTGATCTGGAGATCGATCCCACCAATCCAAATATCCTTTATGCGGGCATGTGGAGCTTTGAGCGCAAGCCATGGACGTTTCATAGCGGCAGCGAAAAAGGTGGCGTCTTCAAGTCAATCGATGCCGGTCGCAGCTGGAACAAGTTGACAAACGGTCTGCCGAAATTGATGGGACGTATTGGTATCAGAGCGGCGCCGAGCAACCCTAACGTCCTCTACCTAATCGTCGAAGCAAAAGAGGGAGTCCTTTATCGCTCCGATGATCGTGGCGACACCTGGCGGATGGTGTCGAAGCAAGCGCAAATCGTTTCGCGCGGTTTCTACTACACCCGCGTTCGTGTCGACCCGTCAAACGAGAATCATGTCTATGCGGTTGCCTCGACTTTGTTTACTTCCATTGACGGCGGCAAGACATTTCGCTCGATTACCGGAAAAACCCACATCGATTATCACGCGATGTGGATCGATCCGAAGAATCCAAAACATCTTTGGGTAGCAGAGGACGGCGGCTTTGCCGTTTCATTCGACGACGCCAACACCTGGGAACCCATTTATAACATGGCAATCGGGCAGCCTTATCAGATTCACGCCGACAACCGGTTGCCGTTCTATAACGTGATGGGCGGATTCCAGGACAACGGCGCGTGGACAGGCCCGAGTCGCACGCGCGAACCTGCCGGTATTATGAACGACGACTGGCGGATGGTTAATTTCGGCGACGGCTTCTATATCATCAATCATCCGGATGATCCGGAGATCTATATTTCCGAATCGCAAGGCGGCAGTATTGTGCGGACGGACATGCGTACTCGCGAACAGCAGGAAGTAAATCCCTGGGGACGCGGCAGCGGCGGTGGCCCTCCGCTCGGCGAGAAATATCGCTTCAACTGGAACACACCCATATTGCTTTCATCGCATGACCACAACACGGTCTACTTCGCCGGCAACGTGGTCTTCAGGTCAACTGACTTTGGCAAGACGTGGGAAAAGATCAGTCCTGATCTGACAACAAATGATCCGTCTAAACAACGGGATGCGGGCGGTCCCGTAGCTTTTGAGAACTCGACTGCGGAGTATTACACAACAATCCTCGTACTGGCCGAATCTCCGCTGCAAAGGAATACGATTTGGGCAGGCACCGACGACGGCAATCTGCAAGTCACGACTGACGGCGGCAGGAACTGGACAAACATCGTGGGCAATATATCGGGAGTTGCACCTAACTCGCCTGTATCGCATATCGAGTTATCACATAGGAATGCGCTGACGGCGTACGTCACCTTTGATCGTCACATGTTTGACGATTTCAGGCCTTACGTTTTCAAAACTACGGATGGTGGCAAGACATGGACCACGATTGTCGGCAATTTGCCGAATAAAACGTATGTTCAGGTCGTGCGCGAAGATCCCCGGAATCCGAATTTGCTCTATGCCGGTACCGAGAATGGTCTTTTCATCTCCTATTCGGACGGTAAAGAGTGGATACCTCTCAACCTGAAGAATCTTCCAAATGTCTCCGTCCATGACATCCTGGTCCACCCCAGGGACAACGATCTGATTCTGGCGACACATGGCCGAAGCTTCTGGATCTTTGACGACGTGACACCGATTCAACAGATGACCTCGGAGATTCTTGGCAGTAACGCATATCTGTTTCCGATTCGCGCGGCGCTTCGGTTCGCTACGCGTTTCACACGCTACGGAAACGGGGATAAACAATTTGCCGCGCCCAATCCTCCCTACGGCGCGCTTATCACTTACTATCTGAAAGAAAAACCCGACGAGAAGACAACGTTCAAACTGCAGATCCTCGGCAAAGACGGCAAACTGATCGCGGAGTTGCCGAAGCCGGTCAAAGAGAAGGGCCTGAACCGCGTTGCCTGGGACCTTCGTTACACCGGTCCAGAACTCCGCCGGCTCCCGACGGACGAAGAGACGGCCTTCGGCGGGGGCCCCCGTGGTCCACAGGTTTTGCCAGGACTCTATACGGCGAAACTAATCATGGGCGATAAAACGTACGACCAACGTGTTGAAGTGCGGCTCGATCCAGCACTCAATGTTCCGGTTGATGATCTGAAAGCGCAACTCGATTTGTTGCTGAACCTGCGCGAGATGCAGTCAGCTGCCAACACTGCTTTGCGCTATCTCGATAGTATCAAGGAGCAGTTAACACACACTGAAACTACAATGAAGGCATTGACTAAAGAGCCGGATAAGGACCTCGTCAAAGCGCTGGCGGATTATCAGAAACAGATCGACGAGATCTCGAGCAGGATCGCGGTCTCCAGAGATGAGACTCTGGGTCTGCCAGGCGGATCGCGTGTAGTAGAAAAGCTTGCTGGGTTGTTCGGCACAATTGATGTCGTGAACACCGCGCCGACGACGGCGCAACGCGAATACTTCCAGGAAATCGAACCTGAATACAGAGCCCGAATGACGGAGCTTAACAAGTTCATCAGTGACACTGTCCCAGGATGGAATGACAAACTGAGGTCGTGGAACGCGCCGACATTAACAACGCGCAAGCCGGTCGAGTTTTGAGATGCTGGGGGCAAACTTACTCAGCGCTCTCAATAAGAGCTGACAAGGACAGATTTCGACTAAACCGCCGCGAAAATCGACACTCGCCCTGTGCGGGCTGGTCCTTTCGGTAGTCGTTCTCGCACAAGGCCCACCAAGAGAGCCGGGCCCGTTTCGAAAACCCGACCTCGTTGAGTTAATAACGATAGATCCAACCATCAAGCTGGACATTCGTTATGCAACCGGCAACAACTTCCTGAGAAAACCCGTCTATCAAACATCAATTATGAGTGCGCCCAGACCGAGCCAAAACGGCTACGTGGGATCCTGCGAGCAGCAATGGAAGCCGAAGGGTTTGCTGTCTACGAACCCGAGTGGTGGCACTATGACTACAAAGACTGGAAGGAGTACCCGATTCTGGATTTGCCGTTCGCGTCAATAAAGAAACCGTGAATCCCGGCAAAAGAGATTCACGGTTTCGATTCACGCACTATTCTTCAGTCCTTGATGCTTGCTATTTTCCCTCTTCAGCTGCATCAGCGGTCGCCAGGATCGCCCGCGTCAGTCTGATGTTTCCATTTATTCCGTGTGCCGTAATGGCGCTTCCCCCGTTGCCAATGTGTGCCGAGTAGCTGCCGTGTTTGCTCTTATCAATCATCACGTCCGGCAGATCAGACGTAACCCGACCATTGAGTCCATGCGCATCCAAATCCGCGTTGAGGCCCTCGCTTAACTGCAGCTCAATGTTTCCGTTAACGCCGCTAATACTGACGCCATCGCTACTCAGTCGCTTGAGACCTACAAGAATGTTTCCGTTCACGCCCTTGAAGTCTGCGGTGCCGGCGGTTCCTGCAATCTGTATCCGACCATTGATACCGTGGACCTCTACGGAACCGTCCACTTCACCAGCTGTTAAAGAACCATTCACGCCTTTGGCGAGCAGCGAAATCTGACGCGGCAGTTTTAGCGTAACTTGCTCGGTAGGATTGGACCCGAATAGCCAGGAAAAGAATCCGACATCGCCCTTCTGCCCATGGATCCTCAGCCCATTCGCATCGCTCTCAACGATGAGCTTTCGGCGATTCAGCGCCTCCGGGCTCGATCCGGTACGCTCAATGTAAACGTCTGCCGTTTTTGTATCAGAGGTTTCTATTTTTATCGCTCCGTTGATGTCCGTTAGCTCGACGCGGGCTCCGGGTGTCAGTTCGTAACTCTTGCGAATCTCGTCGCGAGCGCCATTGGAACTGTCGGAGACCACGTCGTGGAGTTCGCTGAAGCTCGCGTGCACTCTGGAATGCGAGCGCACAATACCCGCGAGGCCGGCGATGACAACCAAAGCAACCAATATAGCCAGGCGTTTCATTTCTTTTTTCCTCTAAGAAGTTGGAACAGCGGAAGTCTTCTGAGCCTTTAACGACGGAAGTGATTGATTTGTTTCGCTCCAATTGCCGCAAGTTGCTAAAAATGAGCTTATTGGTGTCCTAATGCAGCTGACGCTTAACCAAAATCCGATCATCGTGCGCCGAAGGCGCGAAAGAAGGGGCGAGCGCGCCGTGTGCCGCCCCTGGCCCCACCGCGAAAAATCTCCGCAGCCCTGAAGAGGACGACAGAGTTCCTCAATCATCAGTCTGGTTTCTGACCACTTTGAAGCGCGTCCGCGGTGTTTTTTCTGTCGCCCTTTTCAGCTCAATCTTTATTACTATATCACCAGGGGCGGCGCGCTCCTCTTTGCTCTTCCACTCCAGCGGGGATGCTGCGCAGTGTACGCAGAGGCAGCGCAGAGACAGACCCCCAAAACGAGGACACCACCGGACACTACTCCGTCTTGACATAAACTTTCGTCGAGACATAGAGTCAAAGTACTCAATGGTCTCCTGATCTGAGAGACGCTCCGATATACACCTAATGGAATCAGCAGCGATAGTCATTCGCGACATCGACGGAATTTCGGAAATGCGTGCAGTGGAAGATCTGCAGAAAGAAATCTGGGGAGTTGCAGACCGAGAGATATTCCCGGCGCTGGCTTTGGTTCCCATGAAAGAAGTAGGAGCGATATTGATCGGCGCCTTTGAGGAGGACCAGATGATTGGTTTTGTGTTTGGTTTTCCGGGTCTCGAAAAGGACCGTCTCATTTTGCATTCAGACATGCTTGCGGTGAAAGTCGCCTACCGCTCTTCCGGTTTAGGCTATCGGCTCAAGTTGGCCCAGCGTGAACGGGCCCTGGCAAAAAGTATCGACACAATCACCTGGACTTTCGATCCTTTGCAAGCTGTGAATGCGTATTTCAATTTTGAGAAGCTCGGAGTGGTCTCGGATTGCTACAAGATCAATTTCTACGGTGAGACCTCCAGTTTCCTGCATCGGGCTGGCACCGATCG
>Ga0137366_10003315_pt1 | contig 12545 bp, 18 predicted proteins | sample SagtaG_8_FD_104938 | JGI IMG/M metagenome (GOLD analysis project Ga0137366, IMG submission 104938) | Vadose zone soil microbial communities from Sagehorn Ranch, Mendocino, California, USA - Sage1_L_60_16 metaG | ecosystem: Environmental > Terrestrial > Soil > Vadose zone | place: USA... | reverse complement strand
TTCCCGCGCGCGCCTTCAGCGCCCAGCCCACTTCGGCTGAGCCGGTGAAGGTGAGCAGCTTGAGGCGCTCGTCTTCAACCAGCGCCGATGCGGTCTCCGCCGTCATCGGCAGCACGCTGACGGCCTCCCGCGGATAGCCCGAGCGCGCAACCAGATCAGCCAACATCAGCGCGACCATTGGCGTCTTGGTTGCAGGTTTGAGCACAATCGAGCAGCCTGCCGCCATCGCGGGCGCGACCTTGTGCGCCACCAGATTCAGCGGAAAATTGAATGGCGTGATCGCCGCAATCGCTCCCAGCGGCTGCCGGCGCAGCAGTCCGATGCGGCCCGCGCTGGATGGAATGGCGTCGAGCGGCAGCAGCTCGCCCGTGCTGCGCGTCGCCTCTTCCGCCGCATACTGGAATGTGAATGCCGCGCGTCCCACTTCGCCTCGCGCGGTGCGAATCGGCTTGCCCGACTCGGCAGAGATGCACTGCGCGAACTCCTCTGCCCGCCCCCTCAGCTCGTGCGAAATCTTGGACAGCGCGCTCTGCCGCTCATAGGCGGCCAGCTTGCGCGTGAGCGCAAAGCCGCGCACAGCGGCGTCAATCGCGCGCTCCACGTGCTCCGCCTGGGCCAGCGAAACCCGCCCGATCACGCGCTGATCATAGGGCGAAACGACATCGGCAACCTGCGGCGAGGTCAGCCACTGCCCGGCAAGATAAAAGGAGTAAATCCCTGTCGTCGAGGCAGTGCTCGGCATAGTAGTAGTGCTCACCTCGGATCTTTGTGGGCTCATGCAGAGTATGGTACACCCGGGGAATTCCCGCGAGGAGTGCCGAGAGTGCTCGCCGTAATATCATGGCGGGAATGTCTGCTCAGCTGCGAAAACTCGTACTTCTGCCAGGTCTGGATGGGACAGGAAGGCTTTTCGCAACTCTCAGAGCCTCGCTCGGAGGCACATTTCGAACTGAAGTTGTACGGTTTCCCACCAGCCGCAGCATGTCTGACTCGGAATTGCTATCGCTCGTGAGATCATCCTGTCCCACGAATGAAGCTTTCGTCATCGTCGCCGAATCATTTTCATCTCCGCTCGCAATTCAGTATGCCGCGACCAAGCCATCACAGTTGAGAGGACTGGTTATCTGTGCAGGATTTGCTTCGAACCCTTTACAAGGCATGTTGAGGTTTGCCTGCCCCCTGCTGTCGCCCTTGCTATTCAGTGTCTCGCCACCACCGGCCTTTGCCCTCAGGCTGATGCTCGTCGGCGGCAGCGCCCCGCGATCATTGGTGGCCGAAGTGCAAGACGCGATCTCGTCGGTGGAGCAACCTGTTTTACGAGCGAGGCTCAACTCCGTGCTCGAGTGTGACGCTCGAAGTGCCCTCGCTCAAATCGATATTCCAATGCTTTACATACAGGCATCACATGACCGGCTCGTCAATCCGCGATCATTGAATGAAATCCGGCGAAGTAAACCTGATGTGCAGTTCGCTTCAGTGCGCGGCCCACACCTCATCCTTCAGCGGGAGCCGCGAAAATGCGCCGAGATCATTGCCACATTTGTCGACCTGCTTGCATAGAATCAACTGCAAAAGAAAACCCCACTTCTGCCAACTACGGCAGAAGTGGGGCACCAGCTGATCCTTCGACTCCGATCCTTCGCTGCGCTCAGGACGGCTTCGGCTCAGGCTCTTCGCCGCCCTCAACTGGCGGGACCTGAGCAGCCTGCTCGGCCTGGGCCTCTTCCATTGCCTTGCGCGTCTCTTCGGCGCGCTTGGCGCGGAGCTCGGCGCGCTTCTCGCGCTTCTCGTCCACGATCTTCTCGCTGCCGAGGATCTCGATGAACGCCTTGGCGCCGCCGTCGCCCTTCCGGAAGCCGGTGAGCACGATGCGCGTGTAGCCGCCGTTGCGGTCGCCGAAGCGCGGACCGACCGTGTTGAACAGCTTATCCACTGCGTCCGGCGTCATCAGGTAGGCCGCGGCCAGGCGGCGGTTGGCCACCCCGCCCTTTTTGCCGAGCGTGATCATCCGCTCGGCGTGGGACTTCATCGCCTTGGCCTTGGTGACCGTGGTCTCGATCCGCTCCTCCATGATCAGAGAGGTGACCAGGTTCCGCAGTAAAGCGCGCCGGTGGGAGGTGTTCCGGCCCAGTTTCCAACCTGCTACACGATGACGCATGACTCTATCCTTCTCGGGGGTCCCCGGCAAGCCCTTAGTTGGCTTGCCGGGGCAGTATCTTTCGCCGAAGCATAGCGGCTCCGGCTGAACTTTGCTTTCCTTCACTCGGGTATCACTCGCGCATCCCACATCTGCTGAATGCGGCAGATGTGGGGCACCAATGTGGTGGTGCCCCGAGATTCTCAATAGCCCTGATTGCTCTCGCCGCCGCCCGTGGTGTAGGCCGACGGCAGCCCGCCGCCCATCGTCGTCTGGCTGGTGGCGACGGCGTTGCCGTGCTCGTCGATCTTCATGCCCAGGCCCAGGCCCATCGAAGCCAGGATCTCCTTGATCTCGTTGAGCGACTTGCGGCCGAAGTTCTTCGTCTTCAGCATCTCGGCCTCGCTCTTTTGCACCAGCTCGCCGATGGTCTGGATGTTGGCGTTCTTCAGGCAGTTGTAGCTGCGTACGCTCAGCTCCAGCTCTTCCACCGAGCGGTTCAGGTTTTCGTTGCGGATCTCCGGCTTGTTGTCGGCGGCGGCCCCAACGGCCTCGACCTCTTCCTCAAAGTTGATGAAGATGTTCATGTGGTCCTTGAGCAGCTTTGCCGCCAGGCCCACTGCATCGGCGGGCGTCACCGAGCCGTTGGTCCACACCTCAAGCGCCAGCTTGTCATAATCGGTGATCTGGCCGAGACGCGCGGCCTCGACCGAGTAGTTCACCTTGCGCACCGGCGAGTGCACCGAGTCGATGGGGATAAAACCCAGCCCCAGGTCCTCGTCGAAGTTCTTGTCGGCCGAGACGTACCCGCGGCCCTTCTTCAGCCGCAGCTCCATCTCCAGCTTTCCGCCCTCGCTGACCGTCGCGATGTAGACGTCCTTGTCCAGCACCTCGACGTCGCTGTCGGCTTCGACCATTCCGCTGGTGATCACGCCCGGCTGTTCGGCGCGCAGGTAGATCATCTTGGGCGCGTCGCCGGAGAGCTTAAACGGGATCTGCTTCAGGTTGAGGATGATGTCGGTGGCATCCTCGACCACTCCAGGGATCGACTGGAATTCGTGCAGCACGCCTTCGATCTTCACCGCGGTGATGGCCGCGCCCTCAATCGAGGACAGCAGCACGCGCCGCAGTGCATTGCCGATGGTGGTGCCGAATCCGCGCTCGAACGGCTGCGCCCAGAAGTGACCGTACTTGTCGGTCAGCGATTCGGAGTCCATTGCGAGGCGCTTCGGTTTTTGAAATCCCTTCCAGAGCATTCGTTTCTCCTCTTTCTTCGGCCGTTTGGCACTGCCGCGCCACTGCGATGAATGCCGCGCGCAGGCGGATCTGGCCGAGACAAGGTCATGCGGCACGCGTTCGGTGCCGCTGAAAAATTTGGCGCCGGTTACTTGCTGTACAGTTCGACGATGAGCTGCTCGTTGACCGGCAGGTTGATCTCATCGCGCCGGGGCAGAGACAGAACACGCCCCTTGTAGTTGTCGCGATCGATCTGCAGCCAGTTCGGCGACGTCTGGTGCGACGCGAATTCCTTCGCCTGCTCCAGCGTCGGCAGCTTGCGGCTGCCGTCGCGAATGGCGATCTCGTCACCCGCGTTGATCTGGTACGACGGAATGTTGACCTTGCGGCCGTTCACCGCGACGTGGCCGTGGCGCACCAGCTGGCGTGCCTGGCGCCGCGCAACCGCAAATCCCAGCCGGTAGACCACGGAGTCGAGACGGCGCTCCAACTGCTGTAGCAGGATCTCGCCGGTCACGCCTTTGGAAGCGGCGGCCTTCTCGAAGTAGTTGCGGAACTGGCCCTCCTGCGCAAAGTACATGCGCTTGGCCTTCTGCTTTTCGCGGAGTTGCAGGCCGTATCCCACGACCTTCGCCTTGCGGTCTTTGCCGTGCTGGCCGGGGGCGAAGTTGCGCTTCTCCACCGGGCACTTGTCCATGAAGCACTTTGCGCCTTTGAGGAACAGCTTGGTCCCTTCACGGCGGCAAAGGCGGCATACTGCGTCTTTATAGCGAGCCAACTTAACTCTCCTTCGTTCTGCCCCAGCAAGCCAACTGCGTGCTTGCCGGGGAACCCGTTATGGGAGCGGTTTACAGGAGTTGGAATCCCTTCCTCCCGCTCGGTTCTGTTTTCATCCCGCGCACAAAAGGCGGCGCACTGAGGTCAGACGCGGCGCTTCTTGGGCGGCCGGCAGCCATTGTGCGGCACCGGAGTCACGTCCTTGATGGTGCGGATTTCGATGCCCGCGGCGGCCAGCGCGCGAATCGCCGACTCGCGTCCCGAGCCCGGGCCCGAGACCCGCACATCCACCGAGCGCAGGCCGTGGTCGCGCGCCATGTTGGCGGCGTTCATGGCGGCTTGCTGCGCGGCAAACGGCGTCCCCTTGCGCGAGCCGCGGAAACCCAGCGAGCCGGAGCTCTTCCACGAGATCACGTTGCCCATCGGGTCGGTGATGGTCACGATGGTGTTGTTGAAGGATGCGGTGATCATCACCAGCCCATGAGGGATGTGTTTCCGCTCCTTCTTCTTGAACTTCTTGGTCTTGCCCTTTTTGTCCGCGGCTGCGCCGCCCGCTGCTTTTGCCATGGTCCGATCTCAATTCCTTTGTGGCTACTTCTTTGCCGCTACTTGGTCGCCTTCTTCTTGCCGGCCACCGTTCCCTTCAACCCCAGCAAGCCAACTGCGGGCTCGCCGGGGGCCCCGGTCGCCACAAAATGAAAGCTACTTCGTCGCCTTCTTCTTGCCAGCCACCGTTCCCTTGCGCGGACCCTTGCGGGTGCGGGCATTGGTATGCGTGCGCTGCCCGCGGACGGGCAGGCTGCGGCGGTGACGGTTGCCGCGATAAGAGCCGATCTCGATGAGCCGCTTGATGTGCAGCGAGATCTCTTTGCGCAGGTCGCCTTCGACCATGCCTTCGTTCTCGATCACCTGACGGATGCGGTTCACTTCCTCTTCGCTCAAGTCCTGAATCTTCTTCACGGGTTCGACCGTCGCCGACGCCAGGATCTTCAGCGCGCGGGGCTGGCCGATGCCGTAGATGTAAGTGAGCGCGATTCGTGCCTGTTTGCCGCGGGGCAGATCGACGCCTGCAATACGTGCCATATCAGTGTCCTACTCTGTTTAATGTTGTGCAGCTTGCCTGGCTTCTCAGCCCTGGCGCTGCTTGTGTTTCGAGTTTTCGCAGATGACCCGCACCACCCCATGGCGGTGGATCACCTTGCACTTGTCGCAAATCTTTTTGACCGATGCCCGTACCTTCATTTGCCACTTCCTCTATGAATCCAGCCGGGCCTTGCGGCCCATCACCACACCGGCTCCGCTACTTGTAGCGGTACACGATCCGTCCGCGCTTCAAGTCGTAGGGGGACAACTCCACTGCCACTCGGTCGCCGGGAAGAATGCGGATGAAGTTCTTACGCATTTTGCCGGAAACATGCGCCAGCACCTCGTGCTCGTTCTCCAGCTTCACCCTGAACATCGCATTGGGCAACGGCTCTATCACCACTGCCATAACTTCAATCGCGTCTTCCTTGCTCATCCAACCTCAATTCAATCCAGCCTTACCGTTGCCGGAGCTAATTGGTCAGGATCACCGGACCATCTTTTGTTATCGCGACGCAGTGCTCGAAGTGAGCGCTTGGCTTGCCGTCCTCGGTCACTGCCGTCCACTTGTCGTCCAGCACCCGGACCGATGCAACGCCTGCGTTCACCATCGGCTCGATCGCGATCACCATGCCCTCGCGCAGCTTCAGCCCGTGCTCCCGAAATCCATAGTTCGGGATCTGCGGGTCTTCGTGCAGCTTGGTCCCGATGCCGTGGCCCACGAACTCGCGCACCACGCTGAACCCGGCGGCCTCGACGAACTCCTGCACCGCCGCGCCGATATCGCCCACGCGGTTTCCGGGCTGCGCTGCGGCGATGCCCCGCTTCAGCGACTCTTCGGTCACCGCGACGAGGTTGCGCACTTGCTCGCTGATCTCGCCCACCGGCACGGTCACCGCAGAGTCGCCGTAGTAGCCGTCCAGCACCACCCCGCAGTCGATGGAGACGATGTCCCCTGCGGCCAGCAACCGCTTCTCCGACGGAATACCGTGCACCACTTCCTGATTGATCGACGTGCAGAGCACGCAGGGATAGTCGTAATACCCCTTGAACGCGGACTTCGCGCCCAGATCGCGGATCTTCTTCTCTGCCGCGCGCTCCAAATCCATCGTGCTCACACCGGGAACCACCAGGGCAGTGACCGCGTCCAGCACCTGGCGAACGATGTGGCCGCTGCGCCGCATCTTCTCAACCTCGGCGGGCGACTTACAGACAATCGCCACGTTCAATTGCCTCGCGCACTGCGGACGTGATGGCGTCCACATCGGCGCCCGAGCCGTCGATTTCGATCAGGCGCTTACGCAGCGAGTAATAGCCCGCAAGCGGCAGCGTCTGGTCTTCGTAGTTTTTCAATCGTTCCTTAATCACTTCCTCGCAGTCGTCCTTGCGCGTGACAAGGGCCGAGCCGTCAACGTCGCAGACGTTATCGACCAGGGGTTTCTGGGAGGTGTATGCGTTGTAGATCCGCCCGCAGGTGGGACATGTCCGGCGCCCGGTCAGTCTTCGCAGTAGATCATTATACTCCACTGTGAGCTGGATCACAATCGGCTGCTTCAGGCAGCCCTTCTCGGTCTCAAAGTAACGCAACTGCACCAGATGCCGGTCGAGCCACTGGGCCTGCTTCACCGTCCGGGGAAAGCCGTCCAGGATAAACCCCAGCGTGCAATCGGGCTGCTTGAGCCGGTCGGCAACCATCCCGCAGACGATCTGGTCTCCAACCAGCTCTCCCCGCTCCATCTGCGCCTTGGCCGCCAGCCCGAGTTCGGTGCCGCGCCGGATATGGTCGCGCAGGATGTCGCCGGTCGAGATCTGCGGGATCCCGAAGTAGTCGGTGATCCGCTGCGCCTGGGTCCCCTTTCCCGCGCCCGGCGGCCCTAAAAGAACGACCGGGCCGACGACCAGCGACTTGCCCGTCGCGGCATTCTGCACAGTTTCAGTTCCCATCGGGCAGCACCTCCTCCCCAAACCAGTCTCTACTCCCCAGTCTTGCCGGGGTCCCCGGCCCGGCTGCTGTTGGCAAACGGGCATGGAAGCCGGCAGCCGGCTCGCTGGGGCGACTTACCACGCCCTGCGTCCTCGGATCCGGCCGCTCTTGGGAGTAAATCCTTCATAGTGGCGCATGATCAGTTGCGACTCGATCTGATTGACGGTGTCCATCGCCACGCCCACAACGATCAGCAGGGAAGTGCCACCAAAGTAAAAGTTGACGTTCAAACCGTGCAACACCCAGTTGGGCAGGCGGTCGAAGATCGCCCCGCCCATCCAGACCGGCAGATTGTTCAGGTGAATGCCCGCGATCATCCACTCGGGAATCAGCGAGATGACGATCAGATAGAGCGCGCCCACCAGCGTGATCCGGGTCAACACGTCATTGATGTAGTTCGAGGTGCGCGCCCCGGGCCGTATGCCCGGGATAAATCCACCGTACTTCTGCATGTTGTCGCTGACGTCCTTGGGATTGAAGACGATCGACACATAGAAGTAGGCGAAGAACAGGATGCCCACCGCGTAGAGGAAAGTGTGCAGCGGCTCGCCCCAGCCCAGAGCCTTGCTCAGTCCCGCGAAGAAGCTGCCGAAGTAGCGGTTATTCTGCAGAGCGTAGCCCACCGTCTGCGGCAGGGTCAGCACCGAGCTGGCAAAGATCACCGGCATCACGCCGCCGGAGTTGACGCGCAGCGGAAGGTGGGTGGACTGTCCGCCCATCACCTTGCGTCCTACTACGCGCTTGGCATACTGCACCGGAATACGCCGCTCGCTGCGCTCCACGAATACGATGAAGGCCACCACGCCGATCATCAGCACGATCAGGACCACGATGCCGATCGGCCCCAGCGCACCGCCGCTCGAGGCCTTCAGCCACAGCTCCACAACGGCCCGCGGCAACCCAACCACGATGCCGGTGAAGATGATCAGCGACATGCCGTTGCCGATGCCGCGCTGGGTGATCTGTTCGCCCAGCCACATGATGAACGTGGTTCCGGTGGTCAGCGTCAGTACGGTCATCAGCACAAAGCCGATGCCCGGGTTGAGCACCAGTTGCTCGCCGCCGATTCCGCGCTGCAGCGTCATGGCAATGCCGAACGACTGCAGGGCGCTGAGCACCACGGTCAGATAGCGGGTCCACTGCGTGATCTTCTTGCGGCCCAGCTCGCCTTCCTTCTGCAGTCTGGCCAGCGGCTCATAGACCACGGTCAGCAGCTGCAGGATGATGGACGCGGTGATGTAGGGCATGATGCCCAGGGCAAAGATTGTCAGCCGGCGCAGGTTGCCGCCGCTGAACAAATCGACAAAGCCCAGCAGTCCGCCCTGCGCGCCGGCAAAGAGCCGCTGCAGCGCCGCGGGATCAACGCCGGGCGTCGGCAGGTGGCCGCCGATGCGGTAGACGGCCAGCAGTCCGAGCGTGAACAGTACCCGCTTGCGCAGGTCCGGAATCTTGAAGATGTTCGCCAGCTTCTCGAACATGGGACAACGTCCTCTGTGCTGTTCGGGCCGCGGCCTCGGGTTCGCTTTTAACGAACTGGAGTCGCCGGACCCAGCCCGTCTGTTCGCTGCAGACGGGCCCTGTGTTCGTGTCTATTTTGTGCCCTTGCCGCGCTTGATGGGCGCCGGCTGCTTTACGGCGATGACCTCGGCCCGGCCGCCGGCCGCCGTGATCTTCTGCTGCGCCGCCTCGCTGAATTTGTGGGCGTGCACGGTGATCGCCGCGCTCAGCTCGCCGGTGCCCAGCACCTTGATGAGCCCGTCCCGGTCGCCGATGACCCGCAGCTCATGCAGCACCTCGGGCGTGAGCTCGCTTACGCCCAGTTCGGCGAGCCGCGACAGGTTCACGACCTGGTATTCCTTTTTGAAGATGTTCACGAAGCCGCGCTTGGGCAGACGGCGATGCAGCGGCATCTGGCCGCCTTCAAAGCCGCGCATCATGCGCGAGCCGGAGCGCGAGCGCTGTCCCTTGTGGCCGCGGGTCGAGGTCTTGCCCATGCCCGAGCCCATGCCGCGGCCCACGCGCTTGCGCTTCTCGTTGGCCTTGGCCGGCTTGCGGACCGTTGTCAGATTCATGCTCATAATTGCCTTCCTAACGCCGTCCAGCCCTGAACCGGACGACTCGGTTTATGCTCCCCGGCTATTCTCCGAGGATCTTGACCAGGTGCGGGACCTTGGCCACCATGCCGCGGATGGCCAGCGTGTCCTCACGCTCGATGACCTGGTTGAGGCGGGTAAAACCCAGCCCCTTCACCACCAGCCGCTGGTTTTGCGGCGTGCTGTTGGCCGAAATGACATACTGCAGCTTCAGCCGTGCGCCGGCCGGGGCCTGCGCCTTGGGAGTTTTGTTGCGTACACGAGGCATGGTTTAGAGCTCCTCCACGGCCTTGCCGCGATTGGCCGCCACCTCATTGCGATCGCGCAGCTTCTTTAGCGCGTCGAAGGTGGCCTTGATCACGTTGTGCGGGTTGGTGGTGCCGATCGACTTGGTCAGCACATTCTGGATGCCCACAGAGGTCATCACCGCGCGCACCGCGCCGCCCGCGATGACGCCCGTGCCTTCCGGCGCCGGCTTCAGCAGCACCTGGCCCGAACCGTAGCGGCCCAGCGAGATGTGCGGAATCGAGGTCTCGGTCAGGTTCACCTTGATCAGGTTCTTCTTGGCCGATTCGATCCCCTTGCGGATCGCCTGCGGGACCTCCTTGGCCTTGCCGGAGCCGTAGCCAACCACGCCGGTGGCCGGATCGCCGATGACCACCAGGGCCGCAAACGACATGTTCTTGCCGCCCTTGACCACCTTGGTCACGCGGTTGATGTTGACCACCTGGTCCTTCAGGTTGTAGTTGCCGGCATCAAGCTTTTTCTTGACGATTGCCATTTGCTCTCGATTCTCCTGGAGACCGCATCCGATCTCGCAACTCTGTTCGCCCCAAATCTGCCCTTGGCCGTTCACCGCCCTGGGGCCCCCGGCAAGCCCGCCGTTGGCTTGCTGGGGTTACTAGAACTTCAGCCCGCCTTCACGCGCGGCATCGGCCACGGCCTTGATGCGCCCATGGTAGAGATAGCCGCCGCGGTCGAAGACCACGGTCTCGATGCCCTTTGTCTTGGCCCGTTCGGCAATGAGCTTGCCCACCTGCTTGGCGGCCGCAATGTTGCCTCCGGCGATGTGCTTCTTGCCGTCCTTGCCCTGCTCGAGCGAACTGGCGGAGACAATCGTCGCCTGCTTGGCGTCGTCGATAAGCTGCACGTAAATGTGGTTGACCGAACGGTAGACGTTCAGCCGCGGGCGCTCCGCGGTCCCGGCGACCTTCCTGCGGATCCGGGAGTGGATCTTCTCGCGGGTTACGTTCCTGGAAGCCTTGGTCAGCATCTTCTTTGTCCTTCGCTCCGGCCTTCATCCCGGGTTCGGATCTCAGCAGCGTGTGCTGCGAACCTATACCGGGGACCGGTCTGTCCCAGCGAGTTCCTCGCCAGGGGTTCTGCGGACGCCCGCCGGATTCTCGTCCGGCAGACTCACCTTTTGGCCAGGTCCCGCGCCTCTTTGGTGCCCCACTTCTGCCTTCTTTTGGCAGAAGTGGGTTCAGGCACTGACCTGGGACTTACGTTTACTTCGCGCCGGTCTTGCCGACCTTCTTCTTCAGCCGCTCGCCGACGTAGCGCACACCCTTCTGCTTGTACGGGTCGGGAGGACGCAGCGAGCGCATCTCGGCCGCGACCTGCCCCAGCTTCTGGCGATCGATGCCGCTGACCGTCAGCTTGGTCTGCTTGGGATCAATGGCCACATCGATGCCCGTGGGCAGCGGGTACTCGATCGGGTGCGAGTAGCCCAGGCTGAAGACCACGATGCCCTTGCCCTTCAGCTCGGCGCGGTAGCCGATGCCCACGATCTCCAACTCGCGCGTCCAGCCGGTCGTCACGCCGACCACGGAATTGTTCACCAGCGCGCGCACCAGCCCATGCACGGCGGCCTTGGAGTCGTCCTCGCGCTTGACCACCAGATGCCCGTCCTCGGTCGCCAGCGTAACGCCGCCCGGAAGATGACTGGTGACGGTGCCCTTGGGCCCCTTCACGGTGATCGTGTCGCCTTCCACGGTGTAGCTCACGCCTTTGGGCAGCGGAATGGGTTTCCTGCCAACTCTTGACATCGTCTTCTCCTGGCACCGCCGTGCGTGCATTCGCACGGTGGGCTTCCGGGCCGAAGTTCATCGGCCTCGTCTGCTCGCACGGCCTTTGTGGGCCGCGCTGCTTTGGTTAGTACACTTCGCAGATCACTTCGCCGCCCACGCCTTCCTTGCGGGCCTGCTTGCCGCTGCGGACACCCTTCGGGGTGGTCAGGATGGTGATGCCCAGACCGCCCAGCACGCGGGGAATCTCATTGCGGTTGACGTACACCCGGCAGCCGGGGCGCGAGACGCGGCGGATATCGGTGATCGCCGCCTGGTTGTCGGCGTTGTACTTGATGTAGACCCGCACCAGTTTCCGGCCGTCTTCCTCGGTCGACTTGAAGTTGGCGATATAGCCCTCTTCCTTCAGCACGCGGGCAATCTCCAGCTTCAGCTTGGAGGCCGGCGCGTCCACCTTCTGGTGCCGTGCCTTGATGCCGTTGCGGATCCTGGTCAAAAAGTCTGCCACCGGATCGGTAAAGCTCATCTTCGTTCTCCTGAATGCGTACGCCCGTTCTCTTTCTTGCGCGTGCTGGCCTTGCGCAATCCCGCCCGGCCTGCGCCGGTCGCCCTCGTTTAGCCCCATCAAGCCAATTACGGGCTTGCTGGGGACCCCGCGAGGGCCGCGGTGGAAAGAACCTGCGGCGACGTTTTAGTTGGTGACCACTTCTGCCTGTTGGCTGAAGTGCGAAACCAGGTGCCAGCCGTTGCGGGGACCACCCCGCCGGTCAGGGTCGAATTCGTCGATCTACCAGGACGACTTCGAGACCCCAGGGATCTCTCCTCGCAGCGCCAACCCGCGGAAGCACAGCCTGCAGAGGCCGAACTTGCGCAGGTAGGCGCGCGGACGTCCGCACAGCTTGCAGCGGTTGTGCCGGCGCGAAGAGAACTTGGGTTTCTTATTGTCCTTGGCGATGCTGCTTGTTCTGGCCATTCGTTTCCTTATCTGTCGCTACTTAACTTTCACAACTGTCTTTCAAACCGGAATCCTGTGGTGCCCCACTTCTGCCTGTCTTTGGCAGAAGTGGGAAGCCGGGTGCCCACCTTCGCCGCTGCTTTTGCGGCTAAGGTGGGACTCAATGTTCTTACGCGCCCGCCTGCCGGAAGGGCATCCCGACCGCCTTCAGCAACGCGCGCGCGTGCTCGTCAGTCTTCGCCGTGGTGACGAT
>Ga0137366_10003306_pt1 | contig 12560 bp, 16 predicted proteins | sample SagtaG_8_FD_104938 | JGI IMG/M metagenome (GOLD analysis project Ga0137366, IMG submission 104938) | Vadose zone soil microbial communities from Sagehorn Ranch, Mendocino, California, USA - Sage1_L_60_16 metaG | ecosystem: Environmental > Terrestrial > Soil > Vadose zone | place: USA... | reverse complement strand
CGTCGTTCGTTTAGCGGAGTATGATAAGGCAAGCAAGGTGCATAAGTGTACTGTGCTTAATAAATTTTTCTTGCTCTTCACTTCTTTACATTCTTTACTTTACACGCATGCTTTCGAACTATTGGTCATTTATTGTCATACTTTTTGTGAGTGCGGGGTTGAGTATATTATCCCGTAAACTCACAATTGCAGGAGCGCTTACAGGCGGGGTAATTGCATGGCTAATATTTATAGGCGCAGGTTATACCGGGATAACTATGCTTGCAACATTTTTCATTCTCGGCTCTGCCGCTACTTCATGGAAGATGCATTTGAAACAGCAATTAGGTTTTGCAGAAAAAAATAAAGGAAGAAGAACAACAGCGCAAGTATTGGCCAACGGAAGTGTACCAGCAATAATGGGTTTACTAAAATGGCTGTATCCTGCATATGCAAATCTATTTGTGGTGATGATGGCTGCAAGTCTGGCCTCTGCAACAGCAGATACTCTGTCTTCTGAACTTGGAACAGTGTATGGACGAAAGTTTTACAACATAATTACTTTTAAAAAAGCTACAAGAGGATTAGACGGTGTAATAAGTGTTGAAGGAACTATTATCGGCATAATGGGAAGTGCACTTATTGCAATAATATATTCTATCGGGTTTGGTTATACCAGCAATTTTTTTCGCATCATTATCGCAGGAACAACCGGCAATATTGCAGATTCACTTTTAGGCGCCATACTGGAACGGAGGAATTATATACACAATAATGCAGTGAATTTTTTAAATACTTTGATTGCAGCAATTACTGCATTGTTGTTATATTTTGCTTAACAGCTTTGCTGTAGATCCGATAAGTTAACTTTTGCTATTCTGTTCATGGCTGGCATCATTTTTTTACTATGGAAAAGAAACAAATGTTATGATTAATAAAAAAAATATAAAAGCAAAACCATTGAAGGATAAGGCTGCCGTAAAAAAGGATAAGAAGAATAAGGATGAACAACCACTGCCTTTTCATAATCCACTAAAACCGGAAGACAATAAAAAAATAACACAGTGGGACCTGGAGAATGAAGAGAAATTTAAAGAAGCACAAACTGAAAGGGATTAAAGGTGTACCTTATTATTGAAATCTGTTGAAAAACTATATTCAGACTAAACCTGCTACAATTTATGCGAGGTCTTTCTGCGTGCTATTTTTCGTTTTAACAGAACGTCTTTTATTGAACAACGGCAGAAAACTCGCCATCTTTAATCGCAGCAATCTCATTAAACCAATCTATGGTAGTACCGTTAAAAGTTCCTTTTACAATTTTGGTTGTCGGGTCATAACTGGTAATAATAAATGTCACTGTTGCACCAGAAGATATTGGTATTAAACCCCCGCCTGCACAATTTATACATGCATCGCTGAACGTTTTAAATACCATTCCGTTTGGAGGATCATCGGTTGAATAAGTGCCCGTAGTTATAATACCTGTTGGCAAATTAATATTGATCATAAAAGTTGAATCGCCGGCAGCCTGTGCATCTTTTGTTGACAAGACAAGCACTTTGAGTAAGCCGAGTGTGAATATATAATTATGTTCAAATATTCCCTTATAAGTGACACCTCTTTTCACGTCGGTAAATCTCCAGTTACTAAATGATACACTATCAACTATATTATTTTGATGTAGTCCTGCGCTGTCATACACATTTATCGTTACCGAACAAATACTGGTGTCAAATCTTATGATAAAACTTGTGGGCATGTGGGTAACAGGTGTGCCTACAGGTTTTAGTTTTATAATATTAATGCCTGCAGTTTTAAAAACACCGGAATCGGAAAATCGAAAACCATTCTGCATATCAGTAAAAATAGAATAGCTGCCTGTTGTGGTCACATTTACTTTTACTTCAACGTAAGTTGTGTCACTACCGGGCGTTATGCCATTATAAAATGTTCCATGTATTATTTGGACGAAGCAAATACCCGAAGTGTCTTTTAAAGTACCTTTTGCAATATGGTTTTCAAAGCTGTATTCTTTCGCGCAGCCAAATACAATAATAAAGAGAATGAAAGCAAAAATTTTCGTTGTATTTAAAGCTGCTTTCATAATTGTTTTTTAGAAAAAGACGCTGGGAGTAATGTTCTTTTAAAGATAACAATTTGAAATGGAGTTTTAATTAAACATACAACCGAAGCTAAACAGATTTGTAAGCATCGCTCAAAGCCGAATTTTATAATTGATAGTTGGGCAAGTTAAACGAAAATGTAAAACTTATATCGCAAGCAAGTATACGGTGAGTGTATGAAAATTTCTTACCGCATTTGTCACCTCTTCAAGATTAATGGTATGCAAAGCTGCCTGTTTATGTTATAGCGTGTTGGAAAATTAAATACGATACTACAATATTTAATTCCGGATAAGTAAACGATTAATATTTATCAACGGATCTGACCTCTGATAATTCCAGAAGGATGTGAGGTGGTATGCGCATTTGCATACACTTCATCATTAAGTAGTGATGATATTGTTGCTGCGGTTAATGCACTAACTTTTGATACGCCAAAATCAACCACGCCTTCGCAAAGCGGTATTAAAACAGGACCATTTACACCAGCGGCCGCAGTATGTACATGTGCCGCAGTAAGCGTATCACCTGCTTCCAGATCGGTTACAATTACTTTTGAAAATAATGTACTATCATCGGCGAGTCTCAGGTAAGTTGTTCCTTTTGCAGTTGTTGTAACAGGAGGGACTTCATTGGCACCTGACATTGCTACATTAGCTGCAAAAATGATATTCTTATCCATTTGACTTCTCATAATTCCGGCAGGAGCCTGGTTGGAATGTACGTTTACATACATTGGAAAGTTCTGAATAGAATCTGCTTGTGCAGGAGTTAACTGAACAGTTCCGCTAAGTGCATTACCACTAAAGGTTCCTGTGAATGGAATATATACAGCGGCATTAGTAACGGCATCACCGGAATGAATGTGTGATGCGGTTAAGGCATCTCCGGCCGCAAGATTAGTTACAGTGATTTGGAATTGCAAGGAATTATCGCTATAGAGATTAAGTATGGCAGTGCCACTGTCTGTTCTGCCAGCGGGAACAGTCAATTCATTTCTCACATTCATATTAACTGTCCATGTTTTTATTAATGAAGGATTGTCATTATTGTTATAAGAACTTTTTGTACATGCAAGAAATGAAAAAGTAATTAATGCGATAAGTAAGAGACACGATAAAGAAGATTTCATAAAATGATGGTTTAGATTTACAAGCAGATTAAAAATATAAATTTTACAATCATTTTATACCCTCTAAAACACAACATACTGAACAGGTAAAAACCTAGGCTGAGCAGGATAATTATGTTAGTAAACAAAAAGTTTTATTTCTATTTTGTTAACGGGAAACTCTGTCAATGCAAACAGGCATAATATTTTAAAATGGGAAAGCAAAAAACTATCTTCATATTTACCACTGGAAAATGAAAAATGTTGCCATGCGAAATTTTATTATTAGCAATAAACCATAAATCTACCGGCAATGAAAAATACAGATGAAGTAACTGTTCATGGAAAAATTGCGTTGGTTACAGGAGCGGCAAGAGGAATAGGAAGGGCTTGTGCACTGGCACTTGCGGAAGCAGGTGCCGATATCGCTCTTGGCTTAAGAGATGAACACGCAGATTATGGATTGGTAAAAGAAATAGAAGCAATGGGAAGGAGAGCATTGCCGCTGCAAATGGATATAAGTAAGATGAATGAAATACATGCTGCAATAGGTGAAATAAAAAACTATTATGGAAGAGTTGATGTTTTGGTAAACAATGCAGGAATAGCTCCGGAGAACCTGATAGAAAATGTAACAGAAAAAGATTTTGACTATACCCTTGCAGTTAATCTGAAAGGAACTTTTTTTGTGAGCCAGGCAGCGGGTTCGCTGATGATGAAACAAAAATTTGGAAGAATTATTAATCTCAGTTCACAGGCCGGGTTCGTTGCCCTGCCTACAGAATCTGTTTATTGCATGACCAAAGCCGGTATCGCACATCTTACCAAATGCTTCGCCGTGGAATGGGCGAAATATAATATTACGGTAAACGCAGTAGCCCCAACTTTTATTTATACACCCGGAACAGAAGAATATCTTGCCAATGAAGAAACTAAAAAGCAGGTACTTTCTAAAATAGTGCTTGGAAAAATAGGAGAGCCCAAAGATGTTGCAAATGCTGTATTGTTTCTTGCATCGCCGGCAGCCTCACTTATTACAGGAACTACATTAATGATTGATGGAGGATGGACTGCTGTGTAAGGATGAAAAAAAATAAGCAAAAGAATAAATGGTTACTGATAGTGGAAGAACAAAAATTTACCTTTTAAAAAAGAATATAATGTTTGTTTACCCGCCTTTTACCTTGTCCTTTTTTGCATCCAACAAAGTCCTGCAATAGCGCCTGTAAGCAATAGTGCTACTGTAATTTTTTTTCGGTGTCGTTGCTGATCAGCAGGTGAGTTCCATCCACCATGAATACTGGTGCCATAATCGACAGGATCAAATAAATTACCACTTGTGAAGGGTGAGGAGCCAGCTTTTTTAAAGTATGTTTCCATCACTCTTGCAGTAATACCAAGTGTAAGTGTGGGCAATAAAAAATGAGCAAGCCTTAGCAACGTGGCTACACTTCCTATTGTTAAAGATTGTCTGGGATGTTGTGCAAGAAAAACAATAGCTCGTGCCACTTGTTGTGGGTTGTATACAGGGGGTGCCGGTTTTAAAACGCGACCTGTATAATTGGCGGCATGCTGTATGCCCGGCGTATCTAAGAAAGCAGGGAAGATGTCACAAACATGAATGTTTGGCCACTTATGTAATTCACCTCGCAGTGCTTCAGAAAAACCACGCAGTCCAAATTTACTTGCCGAGTAACCGACTGCATACGGTACGGAGAACCAGCCTCCAACAGAAATATTATTGATAAGAATCCCTCTTTGTTGCTGTTTAAAATACGGTATTGCAGCATGTGCTCCGTGTATATAGCCCATTAAATTGATCTTTATCACTTCATCATGCACTTCTGTAGGTGTTTCCTCAAATGATCCTGCTGCCAGCACTCCTGCATTGTTTACCCAAATATCTATAGAACCGCTAAATTCCATAGCTGTTGCAGCAAGACGTTTTACAGCATCGGCATCTGTAACATCTGTTGCTATAGCAATCGCTGTTGCCCCAAGTTCCTTACATTCCTCCACCACTTCGTCAAGTGCCAGTCTGCGTCGTGCAGCAAGTATAAGTTTCGCTCCTTTACGCGCAAACTCCTGAGCTGTGGCACGACCAACACCACTTGATGCACCGGTGATAACTACTGTTTTGCCCAATAAACTTTCCTGCTCACTGGTATTGTTGATAATTCTTCTCATAAAGTATCATTTCAATCTTTATTGAAATAACTATGCCGAAGACGAACAAAAGTTTATATAGAATGTAAAACAGTTAATAGATTTCTCCTTGCCCGTAGTATTGCTTAACCCTGGTACATAATAAAAATAAAACTTCGCAGCGGATCATTTCATCAATATTTCAAATACTTTCTTCCTGCTTATTCAATCCCTGTTATGAAACATCACTTATACCAGCAGTAATTGCCCCCCGTAAAATCTTTTACTATTCCATGTTCTACGTGAAGACGATTTTCTACGCTGGTTACACCAGATACTGACTCAGCAATATCTTCTGCGCGATGCTTTTCTGCACGGCTGCCTACACTTCCGCTTAATATTACATTTCCATTTTCAACTTTTACTTCAATATCCGTGGCATCAATATATTCATCATCATACAAGCGATCATTCATCTTCGCGGATGCGTTCATCAGATCGATTGTAACCACGTGGCCCTTTGCCTTTATGCGGACCAGTCAATTGCGGGTTTATACGACGTCTGTCTTCATCATTCCTCATTCTATAATAGTCCCCCCGATCATGAGTATAGCGTTGTTGATATAATCGCGGCTATAGTTGGCTCTGAAATCATTCTCACGTCTTACCAGTCATTATCATTTCCATAAATCGCATTATAGCTATTGCCGAAGCGTCGTTCAGGATTTTCAATCCTGTAATAGCCTCGATATTGATCTTCATGCATAACAAGACCATAAGCTGAACCGCCAAAACTACCGGCTGCATAATTACTGCCAGGATTCCTCATATACTCACGATAACGATTTGCCTCAATACTATAACCCGCATTAGCATCGTTGCTTATTCTGTTACTGATTTCTTTATTACCGGTCATGGCTGAATAATTTAAAGTGAAGAAAACGATAATAAAAAAGAGTGTTACAAAAATCACACCTTAGTAAGAGGCCTGGTTCAATTAGCTTGATTTTTAGGACAATAAATTCAAGTCAAATATAAACATCAGGTAAGTGATTATTGTGAAATATGCGGCTTATTGTTTGCTGAATATTTACTAAAGATTAAGAAAATACTGTTATCATGGCTTCTTCTAAATTACCTGTTTACACTGCTTTGATTGCTGACCTTGGCATCGCTGTCACAAAATTTATAGCGGCCGCTATCACAGGCAGCTCTGCAATGATCTCTAAAGGCATTCACTCGGTAATTGATGGTTTTAACCAAATATTAGTGGGGTTAAGGAATAGTAAAAGGAAGGCCGATGAAAACCGGCCTTTTGGCTATGGTAAGGAATTATATTTCTGGTCATTTATTGTTTCTCTTTTGATCTTTAGTTTGGGAGGAGGTGCCTCTTTTTATGAAGGCATTGTACGTCTTCATCATCCTGTTACGCTTGAAAATGCATTTTGGAATTATATTGTGCTGACCATAGGTTTTGCTTTTACCATCTTCTCTATCGTTATTACTTTAAAAGCCCTTAATAAGGAGCGCGGAGAAGAGCCTTTTTGGAAAGCGATAAAACAAAGTAAGGATCCGTCTACTTTTATTGTTTTACTGCAGGATGTTGGTGATCTGGCCGGGTTGTTTGTTGCCTTTCTTGGTGTGTATTTCGGGCACTTGTTTAATAGCCCTTATTCTGATGGTATTGCATCTGTTATTATCGGCATTATTTTAACGGCTATCTCCTTTTTGCTGGTGCGTGAGAGCAGAAGTTTACTAATGGGCGAAACAGCAGGCAAAAAAACATTAAGGGAAATAGTAAGGCTTACAGAAGCTGACCCATTTGTTGTAAAAGTAAAATGTCATTTTTCTATGTAGATGTCGCCGGAGGAAGTTGTCTTGCAACTGATAACTATTTTCAAGGATAATTTAAACACGAGGCAAATCACTGAGGCCATAGAAAGAATTCAAAAAACAATACAACAAAAATTTCCACGTATAAAACAAATATTTATCAAACCGGTATCAAAATTTAAATGATAATTTTTAAAGACAGTTTTTTGGTGTGAGCTTATAGAATATATGGCATCGCCTCTTGTGTCACTCACTTTTACGTTCTGAACTTTAATGAACAAAAAGAACCCGCAAAGCATACTGAAAATAATTTGTGAAATTCCCAAATTCATATTTATTGTTTTTGCAAAACATGCATCTTCTTTTAAGACTGACTTGCTTTTTTGCATAATTCAATTCCCTTGCTATAACCAATCCCTCCTGTTTTACAATAATCATTTTAAGAACTGTATTTTAACGCAATTTTCAATTATGCAAATGTGTATTATGGCCATAGTTTTAGTCTCATATTTAAAGTTTCAATCGTTTATTATGAAAACAAATTCTACACAACAGGAAATATTGCTCATGACCAACACATCATTTTCTCAAAGACAGTTGTGCGAAAAGGATGTATCAGAGGATAATAAACATTTCACTCGCATAGAGCAACTGGAAGATGCTTGCTGGAATGGCTTGCTTGACGAAATGCTGCCTGGAATTATTGAAAAATCTTCCAATGGAAAAAGGCTTCATCTTCGGCAGATAAGACCTGCCAAATCTTTTCTTGAAATTGAATTATGTGAATATCCATTGCAGATTGAAGAATTATTTTCCATCGATCCGTACGCTTTTTTGCCAACTGCATTTTATAGTTAAACTATTTCAATAGAGGTTATCTTAAATAAAAATTCTTTTCGATCATTTACTTTATTGTACCCGTCTGTCTGTACACAAGAAATAAATAATAAACTTCATTTGGCACAGAACTTGCCTTCTTTGTACAAATTATACTCTATGAAGGCGCCCTATGCTTTATTAGCTGCAATGTTTTTTTTAACGGCTTGTAATAAAGACAACAATTCTTCTGATGCACAGGCAACAATAAGTATATATCTCACGGATGATCCCAGCCCTTATGATAAAGTTCTTATCGATGTTCAACGTGTTGAAATTAATGACGGCACTGATAACGGGTGGAGACCATTACACATGATACATCCCGGAGTTTATAACTTACTAAATTTCAGAAATGGGAAAGATACAATACTTGCTTCTGATAGATTAGCTAAAGGAAGAATATCACAGGTAAGACTGATACTCGGCACAAACAATAGTGTAGTAGTGGACGGAGTAAGCTTGCCGCTTGAAACACCATCAGCACAGGAATCAGGTTTAAAGTTAAATGTTGATGCGCAACTTACTGCCAGCATTGAATATAAGGTCTGGCTGGATTTTGATGCAGCAAGATCTATTATAGCAACAGGCAATGGAAAACACATTTTAAAACCCGTGATAAGAGTATATACAAAAGCTGTTTCAGGTTCTGTAAAAGGTACAGTTCTCCCTTCCGCTGCAAATGCATGGGTTTATGCTCTCAATGGTAATGATACAATCGCTTCTGCAAAACCCGATTCATTAAATGGTAATTTTTTGATTCAGGGATTGTCCGCAGGCACATATTCTGTAGCAGTGGATGGCAGTAATAGCTACAACGATACTACTTACACAAATGTAAATGTAACAACCGGTTCGGTCACTGATATTGGTACAGTTCAATTACATCAATAAATTTAATAATTTATTTGAAAAGAGTGCTTCCCGGGAGGTACTCTTTTTTATTATAAGCATTTGGTACCTTATTTAATTATCTCATGCACTTCTTTTCATTTTATAATATTTTTATCTGTATTATATTTCTATATCCGTAACTAACTTTTGTTATCGGGATTCTGTTCAATAATATTTTGAACGTGAAATGAGTAACACAAACAAGGTCCATAGTTACCCCAAAGCCGGCACACAATTACCACATTAACAACAATAAAAGAAGTAAATAATTACAGTAACTTCACTATCTATCATCCATGTTATGCCTGTAAAAGTATTACCGCTGGGAGACCATGCCATAACCATCATATTTGGTGATACAATTGATGAAGATATTAATCAGCAAGTGCTTTCTTTTTTTAATTGTTTAAAACAAAAAGAGATTATAGGTGTAAAAGATATTATTCCCACTTATACTTCTGTTACTGTTGTATATGATATAATGACGATACAAAAAAAGGATAACACTGTTTCTGCATTCGATTACATGAACCATGAAATAGAAAAGGCATTACAAAATATTGACTCTATTAAAACAGAAACGGAAAAAATTATTTCAATCCCTGTATGCTATGATGTTTCGCTTGGCATTGACCTTGAAGAAATGGCAACACAAAAAAATTTAAGTATTGAAGAGATAGTTGAATTACATTCATCTGTGACCTATCGTGTGTATATGATTGGTTTTATGCCCGGCTTTCCGTACATGGGTAAAGTACATGACAAGATTAGTGCACAGAGAAAAAACTCACCCCGGAAAAAAGTTGCTGCAGGAAGTGTTGGCATCGCAGATTTTCAAACAGGCATCTATCCTTTTGATTCACCCGGAGGATGGAACATCATCGGTCAAACACCAATGATGATGTTTAATACACATTATATTGAACCCTGTTTGCTAAAACCGGGAGACAAAGTAAATTTTGTACCGATAAGTCTGCATGAATTTTATTTACTCAAATCATAGCAATGAGCGTACTGATTACCAAACAAGGATTATTAGATACGATACAGGACGCAGGCCGTTACGGGTATCAGCATCTTGGTATTAATCCGTCCGGCGCTATGGATATTGTTGCCGCAACTGTTGCAAACATGCTTGCGGGAAATGATAAAGATGAAGCAGTGATAGAGCTTCATTTTCCTGCTTCAACATTTTTGTTTGAAGATGATTGTATGATCGCATTATCCGGTGCAGATTTTCATGCAACAATTAATAATGAATCAATACCGCTTAATAATGCCGTTATCGTTCCAAAAGGTTCGGTTTTGCAGTTCACGCAATATAAACAGGGAGGAAGATGCTATTTAGCAGCTCATGGTGGATGGGATATTGATTACTGGCTAAACAGTTACAGCACAAATATAAAAGCAGCAGCAGGAGGCTATGAGGGAAGAGCATTGAAAAAAAATGACATGGTGCATTTAAAGACAACTCAATATATTTTTTCTGCACAAATCGAAAATAGGTTTGTTGCATTACCAATGAATGCTGATGTATCGCCATGCTATTATCCTTCGCAAAAAATACGGTGTGTTGCAGGAAATGAATACAATTGGTTAACTGATGATGCTAAAGAAATATTTGAATTCTCTTTTTTCCGGATAACTGTTCATAGTGATCGTATGGGTTACTGTTTACATGGTAATGTTTTAAAAGCAACAAACAGTAAACAATTAATTTCATCGGCTGTCACAAGAGGAACTATACAATTGTTACCATCAGGCGAACTTATTATTCTAATGGCAGATCATCAGACAACAGGTGGTTATCCAAAAATTGCACATGTAATCAGTGCCGATATGCCAAAGCTTGCACAGATGAAGCCAAATGAATTTATACAATTTGAACTTATTACTTATTTCGAAGCTGAATATTTATACATACAACAACAACAATATTTGCAACAATTAGAGGATACAATTAATTTACAACTCAGGAGATTTTTTTCTTCCAATGCTTACTATTGATCTTAACTGCGATATGGGCGAGGGCATGCCTTATGATGCAGATATAATGCCTTATATCAGCTCGGTAAATATTGCCTGTGGTTATCATGCAGGCAATGATGAAATCATGAAGAGAACGGTTGAGTTTGCTTTGCAAAACAATGTTGCAATAGGAGCGCATCCGGGTTTTGCTGACAAAGAAAATTTTGGAAGAAAAGAAATATATATGCTTCGCAGAAACTATTATGAACTCATTATTGAACAATTAGCAATATTGAAAAAAATAACAGGTTCATTTAGTGTAGCTATCCATCACGTTAAGCCTCATGGAGCATTATATAATATGGCTGCAAGAGATAAAACCCTTGCCGCAATTATAGCCCAGGCTGTAAAAGATTTTGATGATAAATTAATCCTTTATGGTTTGAGTGGAAGTGAATCCATCAACGAAGCAAAAGCATTGAATTTACAATCAGCAAATGAAGTTTTTGCAGACAGAACTTACCAGGATGATGGAAACCTTACACCACGGTCACAAACGAATGCATTGATTGAAGATGAAAATGCCTCCATTCAACAGGTGCTGCAAATGATCACACAAAAAACAGTTAATTCTGTCAACAATAAAACTGTTCCCATTATTGCCGAAACAATTTGCATTCATGGTGATGGAGAACATGCAGTTGAATTTGCAAAGCTTATTCATCAAAATCTAAAACAAAATCATATTGCAATCAAAGCCTTATAAATCTTCAGGCGGCAAAGGAGCCATACTGGGCGCTGCTTTTCTCATGGCAACTTCCGCTATCGGCCCAGGCTTTCTCACACAAACAACTTTATTCACGCAACAATTAGGAGCGAGCTTTGGCTTTGTAATTTTAACTACAATATTAATTGATATGGGCGCCCAGCTAAATATCTGGCGTATATTAACGATATCAGAATTAAGAGCCCAGGATCTTTCAAATAAATTATTACCGGGATCGGGTTATGTGCTCGCTGCATTAATCGTAACAGGAGGATTAGCATTTAATATCGGCAATATAGCAGGTTGTGGTTTGGGCATAAATGTATTAACAGGAATAGATACTATTTACGGCGGTATCATCAGTTGTGTAATTGCATTATGTATTTTCTGGATGAAGGAAGCAGGGCGCATGTTAGACACATTTACAAAACTGCTTGGCATATTAATGATATTGCTTACAATGTATGTTGCCATCAGTTCGCAGCCTCCCCTTGAGGAAGCAATAAAAAGAACTTTTGTTCCGAAACAAATTGATACGACAGCTATCATTACTTTGGTTGGAGGTACCGTCGGCGGTTACATTTCTTTTGCAGGTGCACACCGCTTGCTTGATGCAGGCATTAAAGGGCAAAGCAACTTGCCACAAATAAACCGCAGTGCAGTAAGTGGCATTATTATTACAGGCACTATGCGCACCATTTTATTTCTTGCCGCTTTGGGTGTTGTTGCAGGTGGTGCCATATTAGATAAAGGCAATCCCGCAGCATCTGTTTTTAAAATTGCTGCCGGTGAAATTGGTTATCGTTTTTTTGGTGTGGTAATATGGAGCGCAGCAATCACATCTGTTGTAGGCGCATCATAT
>Ga0137366_10003297_pt1 | contig 12574 bp, 6 predicted proteins | sample SagtaG_8_FD_104938 | JGI IMG/M metagenome (GOLD analysis project Ga0137366, IMG submission 104938) | Vadose zone soil microbial communities from Sagehorn Ranch, Mendocino, California, USA - Sage1_L_60_16 metaG | ecosystem: Environmental > Terrestrial > Soil > Vadose zone | place: USA: California... | reverse complement strand
CCTGGTATTCTTTGCCGCCGGTAACCATGCCTTCATGCGTGGCCAAACTGGTCGTTTGGATCAGCAGGTACCCGACGGCCTGTTTTCCTTGGAACTCCCAGGTTCCCAGGGCTCGCATCCAGGGCACAGCGGAATCTTGCAAGGAGACCCCGAAATACTGAACTCGGGCCGCTTTAGCCCCACCGACTTTGCGAGGCTTGCTAACCACGCAAAGAATGGTCTCCTGAAACGTTCCGATGTCGGGCAATTCATTGCAGAAAACCTACGGCGAGATCCGAAGGCGAAGGTGTTTGAAGGGAGAATAGCCGCGCTATTGGCGCGTGATCTCGAACATTTTGTTGCAAGCGTTGGGCCTGACCTCCTGAGGATGCTGGGGCGATCCGACAGGGACGAGGATGCGGCCCACCGAGATATCGAGCAGAAGCTCACTAAGTTAATGGGAGAGGACAATCTTATCGGGTCAGCGGGCGAGTTCGGTCTGATGTTCGCCTTTCTTGCCAACAAGCCTGGGACGAGCGAAGTGGACGGCGAGCCTGCCATATCCCTCGAAGACCTGCGATCGATGTTTGTCGACAAGCGCTTTCCCGACGGGTGGGAGAACTGGAGGAAGACGCGGTTGGACTGGATTATCAACACCACAAGCCTGGCGATGAGTGCAGGCAAGGCCTATTTGGCGCTTCAGCGAAAGGGACCGCAGGCTTAGGTGAGGCGAGATGCGAAAGGCCATGCTTTTCTTGGGCTCAATAGCTCACTCACCCGGCCCGAAGCCCGTGGTATTTACTTTCTCCCGAGGGAAAGGTTTCATCGCCGGTAGGTTCATAGTGCTGCAGATGGTTCACGTTTTGGCGAAAAGTGGAGAGCTCTTTGTACATTCGGTAACGGGCGCGGCTTTGGTTCCCTAGAGGACGATGCTCAGGAATGCAGTGCCAGGGATTAAACGAAAGGATGCTGGGAAATGCGATTTGCTCGGGCGAATCGAACTTCTGTTTGGGTATGTGCAAGATCGCAACCGGGACACGAGGTGAAAGCCGCGGTGGCCAATACACGGCATTGTTCTCAATGGGCATACGATAGGGATCAGTCTGCACCTGAAGCATGATGTCGAACTCTACGTCCTGCGTGGCCAGAGTTGCGACCATTGCGTCACGCAGATAGTTGTGTGGAGGGCGCAGAGGCAATCGCGGTATCCGCGTTCTGGTCTTGAGCCGCGTCCAGAAGGAGTAGACCATCGCCTGTCCCTCACCGAGCAAATAGGGAACGCAACTGAAGTACTGGCTCTCGAGCGGACTGCTCTGGGTCTTGAGCCAGAGACCTTGCATGATAAAGTCCAGCACGTGTGGGTTCTTAAAGTTCAAGAAATGGAAGATCGATGCGTTCTGGTAGCTCCAGTACTGTAAATCGGTGTTGGACTTGGTGTCTCCCGTCACGAACGTCGGTGGGGAGACACCAAACATGTCTTGGGTAAACTTTTCATCATCCATCAACTTAGCTCCAGGCACGCCCATAATCTTGAGGCTGATGCTCATGAAGCCAACGTCATCAATATCCGGAGTTATATACGGACCCGGCCCAGAAAAGCGGACCCATGTTTTGAACGTGCGCGACTGCGCAAAGATCCCACGACGCATGTGCTCGGGAATATCGTCACGGATGATCACTTCACCGCGCACAATGCCGTGCGTCTTGGTATTGCCGCAACGCTGAAAGTCTCCCGGTCGCCATAGCCTACGCATCTGGTCGGCCATTGTGGCAATGATGTCGTTGAGATGCGCCTCTTCATCCGGCTGAATCCTTTCCTCCGCCACCTTGTAACCCTCATTCTTGCGTTGCAGATTGATAAAAGCGTTAGTCACCACGGTAAGCATCTCGCGAAACAGGAAGTCGAACGCGGAGCGGAACCAGGGATCAAACCGGCGCTCCAGGTGCACGAAGAACATGGCAATGTTGGAAATGCGATTCAGCAGCCGCGAGCCAGTGTCTGCAGGTGGCAAGCTATAGCCGTTATCAGTCTTCGATGGCACGGTGGAAGGTGCGAGTATACTACGCGCAACAATTCTCAAATCAGGTTTTTGTTTCTTGTCCCTGATTTGGAACGCACTGAGTTGCTGAGGTAAGAATGACGGAGCAAGTTCCACGACAAGCAGATTGTGAATATATTGTCGTGGGATCCGGCGCCGGCGGCGGCACGGTTGCAAGCCGTCTCGCGGAAGCCGGGCATTCTGTCATTCTGCTCGAGGCAGGAGGCGATCCCCGCGTCCTTCACGGCTCAGACCCTGTGGAGCCAGGCAAAAACCGTCTGCCCCTCACCTATGACGTGCCTGCATTTCATGCCTTTGCCTCGGAAAACGAGGCCATGAAATGGGACTTTTTTGTCAACCACTACGCGAATGCCGCCCAGGACGAGTGTGATTGGAAGTTCGTCCGCGAATTCGACGGTAAGAAAGTCAATGGAATCCTCTATCCTCGTGCTGGAACCTTGGGTGGATGCACCGCCCACAACGCTGAGATTCTGATTTATCCCCACAACCAGGATTGGGCCCGCATTCACGACCTCACTCAGGATTCCAGTTGGCACCCGGACAACATGCGCAGATACTTTCAACGCCTGGAGAACTGCCATCACCGGCCCCTGCTTCGCTGGCTCGCAAAAAGCCATATCAATCTATCCCGGCATGGCTGGAGAGGATGGCTACATACAGAGAAAGCCATTCCTGTGACCGCCCTGTTAGACGATCGAAAGCTGTTCCGCACACTGGCCGACTGTGCCCATGACTATCTTGCTGCTGAGCGCGACCCATTGCTCAATCGCCTGCGCTGGTTATTGGAAAGTCGGGGAGATCCCAACGACTGGCGGCTGGTGAAGAAGAACGCCACCGGCGCGCGCTATACACCTCTGACTACGCGCAATCACGCTCGCATGGGGACGCGCGAGCGTGTCCTTGAAACCGCGCGGGCGCATCGCGATTTTAGAGTTGAATTAAACGCGCTGGCGACCAAAGTACTCTTTGACGAAAATCTGCGGGCGATCGGCGTGGAATATCTTCACGGCGAGAACCTTTATCGCGCCTGTTCCAAGCCCAGTGAGCAGCCAGGGGAAGTCCGCCAAATCCATGCTTCCAGAGAAGTGATATTGGCGGGTGGAGCCTTCAACACTCCGCAGTTGTTGATGCTCTCCGGAATTGGTCCGAGAGATGTTTTGGAGACGCACAGGCTCGCCGTCCTGGTAGATCTTCCCGGTGTAGGCATGAACTTGCAGGACCGTTACGAGGTGGGCGTGGTCAACCGCATGGACTTCTCAGCGTGGGATATTTACAAGGGCGTCAAATTCACAATCGACGACCCGCAATACCGAGAGTGGTCCGTCTGTCGTTCCGGGGTTTACGCCACAAATGGCGCAGTGCTTTCCGTCTTCCGACGGTCCCCGGCAGCACAGGGTAACGTTCCGGATTTATTTTGCATGGCGCTTCTGACCAACTTCCAGGGATACTACCCCAATTATTCGCGGTCTCTTGTCAAAGACCTCAACTGCCTGACTTGGGTGGTACTGAAGGCCCACACCAGGAATCGTGCCGGCCGGGTTACGCTGCGGTCAGCCAATCCGAAAGATACTCCGTGCATCAACTTCCACTATTTTCAGGAAGGCGGAGACGAGGACTTGGATGCTGTGGTGGATGGAATCCAATTCGTGCGCAAGTTGATGGCTGGGCATAAGGGTGCAAAAGAGGAGTGCCCAGGCTGCGACAAAGATACGCCGGAGAAATTAAAGGAATTTGTCCGCAATAATGCCTGGGGTCACCATGCGTCTTGCACATGCGCCATCGGCCCAAGAGACCAGAATGGCGTGCTGGATACGAATTTCCAAGTGCACGGAACGCAGGGGCTACGGGTTGTAGATGCCTCCGTCTTCCCCCAAATTCCCGGAGTCTTCATTGTGAGCGCCATTTATATGATTGCGGAAAAGGCGGCCGACGTGATTCTCGCCGCGCAATAACATTCACAAATTCTTTCCACTTTCGGAGCGCCATTCCTGCGGCGGAAAGTCATTGACAAACGAGTTTTGTGGTTCCATAGTTTCAGGCGTTCTTCACCCACACGGATTGTCAAACGGGATCCTTTTTTAGTTAATCACCTGGCCATGGCGAGGTTTTCACAATCACAACGCTAATAGTGTTGAAGGAGCACGCAAATTATGGCCTACGATGTGCCACAACTACTGGAAATGTCGAACGCGGATCTTGACACTCTCTTTTCCAACAGCTCGGCGGGGGACATCCCCGACGGTCCTGCGAAGGGGACGGCAATTATCGCTCCCGGCACCAAGTTCAGTCAGGAAATCGCGGAGTTTGTCAATATATTCGGCTGGCAGGGAAAGACCTTTGATAAAGCCAAAGGAGTCCTGCGGAACCGAATCACCATCTTTGGAATCAGTGCCATCATCGCCAAGGTCTACAAGGCCGCCAGTTGGTTCGATAACAAGGAGTGCATTGTCCTCGACTATTCCGAAACCTCGATGGTCGCCCACTGGATTCGTGACGAAATCCGGCTGATTGGGCCAGATTTCTATCTCGGTCGGGTCTATTGGGGGAGAAAACCGCTGATTCATTTTTGTTTGCAATTTGGCGCCGCCGCTGTGGCTCAAGGCTGACCGCTCTCGCCTGTAACCGGATAGGGCAACGGCAAAGGACTGTTCCTCTTCTATGACTCCGCAATCTCATGTGCTGGTAACCGCTCCTATCAAAATGGAACAGGAAGTGGAACTGCGAAGACTGCTCGAATCGATGAATTCCCTTCCCGGACAGGTGAATCCGGATAATCAGATTGTGCCCTTCGGTCACTTTGATCAGATCCATTTTGCCCGGTTTGCCATTCTCACTGACCAGACCCTGGAGGACATTCACACTCTTTACGGGTTGCCGGCAGTGGACTACGCATCGACGCTGGCTTTTTTTGCCGACTTTGACGGAACGGCAGATGATTTTCGAGCCGACCTGGTGCAGCGCGCCGGTGACGGATTACGGCGCATATTCTCGCTCTGCCAGGATTTCATCCCCGACACGGATCTTGCCCACTGGATGAAGGACCACGAAAATCCTGCCGCCACCATGTACATGACTTGGCGCGGAAGGACCGTAACCCAAATTTGGCAAGAGAATGCTTTGCGTCTGGATCTGGAAGACCATCTTCAGAAGAATCAGGAAGCGTTTGGCCAAAGAATGCCGCAGCAGGTCCATACGGATTTGCGGGAGTTTGTGACTGCAGAGACTTACCGCGGCCGGCTTAAACTTGACAGACCAAAACGAACGCCGTTCGCCTGGTGGCTGCGAAATTTTCTTCACCTCATCGGCGTACCGTTAATTTTGCTGGTGCTTGCACCTCTCCTGGTACTGTATTTTCCTTTCTTCATTTACCAGCTCCGTAGTCGGGAGCAGAGCGACAGGGAATATGCTCCACGAGTGTCGCCCGGCTACGAGCGTGAGCTGGGCAATTTGGAAGACCACGACGTGACCAACCAGTTCACGGTTATCGGTGCCATCAAACCGGGCCTGTTTCGCCGTTGGACTATGAGCTTTCTGCTCTGGCTGATGGAATACACCACGCGCCACATTTATATTCGCGGCCATCTGGCGCGCATTTCCACCATCCATGCTGCGCGATGGGTCTTCCTAAACGACAAGAGACGGATGGTTTTCGCCAGCAATTATGACGGTAGTTTGGAAAGCTATATGGATGACTTCATCAACAAGGTGGGATGGGGACTCAATCTAGTATTCAGCAACGGCATAAGTTATCCAACGACAAACTGGCTGGTCTTGGATGGCTCCAAGGATGAGCAGAAGTACAAGTCCGTGCTGCGCCGGCACCAATTGCCAACCGATGTCTGGTACAAAGCTTATCCCGGTTTGTCAGTCTTCGATTTGAAGAGAAATACGCTAATTCGCCGTGGCATTGAGAAGTCGCGCATGAGTGAGGAAGAACTGCGGCAATGGGTGGCGCTTTTTTGAGGTAAGAAAGAATGCGCTCCGTGGATTACAAGGACGTGCAAGGTCTCGTACGCTTCGGCTTTGGAAAAATGACCGAAGCCTGTTATCTGCTGCTGCGCATTAAAAATGCTCCGGCCGCGCGCGCTTGGCTCAGCAACGCACCCGTAACCACCGCTGAGTCGGATCGTTCACTCAAGACTGCATTACAAATTGCGTTTACGCGGCCGGGATTGGAAGCACTGGGAGTTCCGCAAAAAGTCATTCGCGGATTCTCGACGGAGTTCATGTCCGGCATGACTGGCGACCCGAGCCGCTCACGTCGTCTGGGTGACGTAAGCGCGAATTCTCCCCAGCACTGGCAATGGGGCAGCAACGACAAGGTGCCGCACGCAGTGGTCATGCTGTTCGCCTACCCTGGCCAATTGGAGGTGTGGAAGCAATCCATCCAGTCGGAATTTTGGAGCGCGGCATTTGATCAGATTGAGTGCCTGCCCACGTCGGAGATGGAGGGCCGCGAGGCGTTCGGATTTGTGGACGGCATCAGTCAGCCTGAACCAGACTGGCAGCAGGTCCGCAAAGTATCACGTAACTGCGACCAGCTGACATACGGCAACCTGGTTTGCTTAGGAGAATTTTTGTTGGGGTACTCCAATGAATACCATCGATATACCGATCGGCCATTGCTGGAGCCAAGCGATCCCGGCAGTGAGGAATTGCTGGAGGCTACCGATCATCCCGGGAAAAAAGACTTTGGCTTGAATGGAACCTATGTGGTGATGCGCCAACTCAGTCAGGACGTGCGCGGCTTCTGGCAATTTCTGGATGAGGCCGTCGACTCTCGGCGTTTGGCTCGGTACCAACTGGCGGAAGCGATGGTGGGAAGAACTATTGGCGACGGCGCGCCGCTGGTTCCCGTGAGCAGCAGCCCGATTCCCGGTGTGGGAAACTGGGGAGACGACGCTGCCAGAAAACAGGATGTTAGGCTCAACCAATTTACCTACAGCTCAGATGTTGCCGGTACTGCCTGTCCCTTTGGGGCGCATATTCGCCGCGTCAACCCGCGCAATGCTGATGTCCCTGGTGGTCAGCAGGGCTGGCTCATCCACCTGATTCGTATCCTCGGATTCGGAAATAGAGATTTGCACGCTGATCTGGTCGCCTCCACACGCTTTCATCGTCTTTTGCGCCGGGGCAGAGAGTACGGACAGAAATTATCTACGGAGGAGGCGCTGCAACCGGCGCCTCCAAATGAGTCCGAACGCGGCCTTCAGTTCGTAGCGGTGAACGCCAATATCCAGCGCCAGTTTGAGTTCATCCAGAACGCCTGGATCATGCGCTCCAAATTTGACGGCCTGACTGAAGAGAGCGATCCGCTTCTGGGAAACCGCGAAGCCGTTCCCGGCTGTCCATTTACTAATTCGTTCTCTCTTCCACAGGAGGGCCGTGTGCGCCGCCGCATCATGGATATACCGCAATTCATTACTGTGCGTGGAGGCGCCTACTTTTTCCTGCCGAGTATACGGGCGGTGAAATATCTCACCAAGATAGGCGGCTGATGGGTGATGAAAAATGGATCTGAAAGAACGTTCCCGCTTGGCTGTTGTTAAAGCGTGTCGTGGGCCCCAAATCATCTTCGGGAGGTAAACACCATGGCTGGCAAACTTCGCTCAATCAAATTGATCTCAATTCTTTTGTTGCTGCTCGTTGGAGCCGGTGTCGGCATTTACTACATCTGCTGGCTCAACCAACCTCGGCCTGGACATGTGAAAGATGAGGCCCTCCTCGCGGACCGTGACGCCTCCAGTTTCCCCGCTGCGGATGAGGACTACTTCCGTGATATGGACCGTACCAAGGACGGTATCCTCGATTTGGTTAAGCTCGCGCCGGAACCGCTTAAGGAAAAAGATCCCAACATACTTGTCAAAGGGCGCAATAGCTGGCTTGTGTGGACTGCCGGTAACGACCGCCTGTGGGATACGCTAATTTACAAGAGCGCGGGCGCCCTAGATTTTCTTAAAACGCTCTCCTCGCACCCTGAACTCCTGAAGATTGATCCTCGATACAGCCGCGATCACCGGTGGGAATATCTGGGCCTGGTGAATGACCCGTGCTTCGAGAAGGCAACTGGTCCTGATCCCGAACGCTGGGGATTGTGGCTGGACAAACGCAAGGCCGATTGCAAACCCGACCCATTCGAGAATGAGCAGAAATATCGGGGCGTGAAGATTGGCTCCCGTGGCACCACGGTTGGTGGCAAGGATTTCCCGGTTGGCTCTTTCTACGGGTATGAAACCGGCATCGTGGGTTTGCGGCTTTTCCCTAACCCCAAGTTCGACGACGCAGCCGCCAAGAAATGGGACCCCGTCCGGTACTACACCGACCCCGCTTATTACAACGATAAAAACCTGGTAAGGCCTTACCGCGTGGGCATGTCCTGCGGCTTTTGTCATGTAGGTCCAAATCCGATTAATCCACCTGTCGACCCGGAAAATCCGAAATGGGAGAACCTAAGCTCCAACGTCGGCGCGCAGTATTTCTGGATCGAGCGCATCTTTTACTGGGAAGGTGAGAAGGACAATTTTGCCTGGCAGCTCTTCCACACCTCCCGGCCCGGTTCGCTCGATACTTCGTTCGTCTCCACCGATAACATCAACAATCCTCGAACCATGAATGCTATCTACTTGGTCAAGGAACGCCTGGAACATGCGAGACGATGGGGCCAGGAGACACTGACCGGCGGCCAGAAGAACAACAAGCAGTTTAATGAGTTCATTCCTAAGGATTCCCAAAACCCCTTAAGCTTCCTGAACAACTACTATGCAGCTCCTGACACCGTCTGGACACCCCGCGTACTAAAGGACGGAGCCGATTCCGTGGGCGCGCTGGGCGCTCTGAATCGGGTCTATCTGAACATCGGGACCTTTAGTGAAGAATGGCTGCTGCACTTCAATGCGCTGGTTGGCGGCAAACCCATCTCACCAATTGAGATTGCTGTTGCCCGCAAGAACTCGGCCTACTTCGCGGCAACTGAGAATCAGACGCCAGCCACGGCGCTTTTCTTCCTTAATAGCACTAGCCCTCACCACCTCAAAGACGCTCCCGGAGGAACTGCCTATCTGAAAGACAGTCCAGCGCAGGTAGAGCATGGTAAGGAGATCTTTGCCGAACGTTGCGCGCGCTGTCACTCCAGCAAGGCGCCGGAACCGCCTGTGCCCGGCTTGGATCCAAATGGATGCAATGGGAAAGATTACCTCAAGTGCTGGAACAAGTATTGGGAGTGGACCAAAACTGATGACTTCAAACAAGAGATGAAGAAAATTGTTCTTGCACCGGATTTCCTTGAACGCAATTATCTCTCTAGCGAACTGCGCGTTCCCGTCACTTTGCTTCAGACTAATGCGTGCAGCCCGCTGGCCACCAATGCTTTGGCCGGCAATATCTGGGACAACTTTTCCTCACAGTCTTACAAAGACCTGCCATCAGTAGGGGCCATCACCTGGTACCAGCCTTACACCGGCGAAGCCAAATCTTACGTAATGCCGAGCGGTGGTCGCGGCTTTACTCGTCCGCCGTCTTTGGTGAGCTTGTGGTCAACCGCGCCCTTTCTGCTGAACAACAGCGTTGGCAAGTTTGATTACGACCCCTCCGTTGAAAAGCGGATGGACTCTTTCCAGGACTCCATCGAGCAAATGCTTTTGCTCAAGCCACGCGAGCAGGACGAACTGCTGCCAGACAAGATTCCAGGCAAGATGGACCGCACGACACAAAGGAGTTACCTCAAACTTGCGATTGGCTACCTTCCTGACGCGCTGCAACCCATCGCGAAAAGTTTCCCCGAGTTGTTGGACGAGAAGAAGGAAAACCTGCTGATAGGTCCGATTCCAAAGGGTACGCCGGTAGGTCTTCTGGCCAATCTAAACCCGCTGCCTGAAAGCAAGGACCCGGCGCTACGTCTGGAGCACGACAAGAAGCTCCTTGATCTGGTGATCAAGATTGCCAAAGATCTGCACAAATTACCGCCTGGCGCGACCGATGACGATGCAAAGAAGGTGCTTTCGGATTTGGTAAACCCACTACTTGAGCTAAGTAAGTGTCCAGATTTTATTGTCAATCGCGGACACTATTTTGGCACGAATATGTTCAGGGGAGGAGAGCCTGGGCTGAGTGAAACCGACAGGCGGGACTTGATTGCGTTCTTGAAAACATTTTAGAGAATCGCTGGGCACGACAAGAAGTCGAGTTAACTTGTCTCACTCCGGCTTCGGTAACTGTAACACAGGAGGCGGGCCATGACGCCAGATTACATCAACGAGCTTGCTAAACGGGCCTTCACAAAAATTAGTCCGGATGAATGGAAGCAGTCTGAAAAAATTTGTCGCTACCTGCGGGAAAAACCGGATTCAGAGCCGGCATTGGCACAGGAACTGGAGTTGCAAGTCCCACTCCAGGCGGAGATCGCCTGGCACATCAGTTACACCCCGAGCAAATGGCTGCTGGAAAATGAGTTGCTGGAGGTCCAGAAGCGACGGGATCAGCACGATATCAGGAGTAAAGGAACCCAGCCGCCTGCAGCAAAGAGTAAAGACACAGAAGGGGACGTACATGTTCGCGCAGCCAATCTGGGACTGATGGGGCTTTGTCTTTCCGGAGGCGGCATCCGCAGCGCCACTTTCAACCTGGGAATATTACAAGGGCTAGCGGAACTTAAACTTCTGAGCTGCTTTGACTATCTCGCCAGTGTGTCCGGCGGCGGATATATTCATCAGTGGTTAGCAGCGTGGATCAGCCGGGAAAGCAAGAATCGGGCCGACACAGCGAAGGCAAAGGGTCTTCCAGAAGACCAGGTGAAAACCGCGCAAGTGGAGGGCTTTAGAGAGGTCAATAGGCAACTAATTTCCTTGCCGGATACCGGCAGTCCTGCGAGTCATCCCGAACCAATCCGTTGGCTGAGGCGCTACAGCAACTACCTGACTCCGGAAAAGGGGCTCTTCACCGCAGATACCTGGGTCACGTTCGCTATCTGGCTTCGCAATACTCTGCTTAACCAGATCATTCTCGTAACCGGCCTACTCTTTGTCATGCTGCTTCCCCATCTCTTTACTTTTGGCTGTCTTGTCCCCAGCCGCAATTGGGCAATTGTGGTGAGCATCGCCGCCAATGTCTATCTCTTTCTGATGGCCGCAATGTTAGTCGGAAGAGAGCTCTCTCTGCTGCAGCTTACTGAGTCGGACTCCGAAAAGCTGTTTCTGGGCCAGTCACGCGTCCAGGCTTGGATTGTGTTTCCGCTGCTGCTCGCCAGTCTTCTGGTTACATTGCTGTTTCCGATTGGGGCATTGGGAATTGATTTTGTTTGGGTTTGGGTCTTGGTTCCCGTCTTGTACGCTGTTTTGACTCTGAAGGTCATATTTGCCGGCGGCACGCTGACCTCCTACCTAAAGTCGCACCACTTCATCGCAGCAAATCAGAGTGCAAAAGATTTTTGGGGAAGACAGTGGTGCTTTGCGCATGTACGGGCAGCTATTGCCCTGGTATTGTTGCTTTTAGTGGCGCTTGTGGCTGCGATTGGAGGCGGCGTCTGGCATCTCGTCATCAGCTTGATGACTGTCTGGCTCCCGAACACTTTTGCAACCCACCTATGGCGCCTGGAATTGGTGATCGCTCCTCCACTTTTCCTGATGGGACCACTTCTTGCAGTCCTGCTCATGATCGGACTCATAGGCAGAACTTTTAAAGACTCACGCCGTGAGTGGCTTGCCCGGCTGGGCGCGTGGGCAGGATTGTACGCGCTGGGTTGGATACTTTTTGTCGGAGGCTCGTTATTTGGTTATGTAATCTTCAAATGGCTGACGTGCAAAATCTGGGCAGGCGTACCGGCCCTTGTGACCTGGATAGCGGCCTCCGCTAAGAGTGTCCTCGCCGGACAAAGCTCTAAGACCGAGGGCGCGAAAGATGACAAAGCTCCATCGAAGTTCGATCTACTGGAAATTGTTGCCAAGGTAGGCCCTTACATCTTCGTTGCTGGACTGCTCATTCCGCTCTCTGCACTAGCGGAAGTCATCATCCGAGGACATAGTGCGGGATACTTCCTTATCGTAATGATCACGGCCTTGGTCGTCTGCCTCATCTTCGCCTGGCGAGTTGATATCAATGACTTCTCTATGCACGCTTACTACCGGGACCGGCTCGCACGCTGCTACCTTGGGGCCTCCAATAGCAACCGCAAGGCAAATCCATTTACTGGATTCGACGAGCAGGATTCGAAAGTGGCTGTAAGCTCTCTCACTGCGTCGAATGGGTATTTTGGGCCATATCCAATCTTCTGCACCACCCTGAACTTGACCTTTGGGGAAGAGCTGGCGTGGCAGGAGCGCAAAGGCGCTTCTTTTGCCTTTGCTCCTATCTTGTCCGGTTACGATGTTGGTTGGACAGCAGCCAAAGGTCGAAAACGAAACTTGAGGTTCAATGGTTTTGCTGACACGGCCACGTACGCTTATCCTCACCCTGGCATTCACATCTCTACTGCAGCGGCCATTTCCGGCGCGGCTATGAGTCCCAATTGGGGATACCACACGAATCCCGCTACTGCTTTTCTG
>Ga0137366_10003296_pt1 | contig 12575 bp, 14 predicted proteins | sample SagtaG_8_FD_104938 | JGI IMG/M metagenome (GOLD analysis project Ga0137366, IMG submission 104938) | Vadose zone soil microbial communities from Sagehorn Ranch, Mendocino, California, USA - Sage1_L_60_16 metaG | ecosystem: Environmental > Terrestrial > Soil > Vadose zone | place: USA... | reverse complement strand
TCCATCTGCCCGACCTTCTCCTCCAGCGTCATCCGGCCGAGCAGGTCGTTCACCCGGCTCTCGATGGACGCGTGGCGGTTCAGGTAGGCCGGCTGACCGGCCCCAGGCGCGGCGGCCGTAATGGACAGCGTCGCGAGCGCAAGCGCGATCAGCCCGCCGGCCGCGGAGAGCATGCGACTCATCGGTCCTCCTCTCCAGAGTGTTCGAGGTTGCGGGCGCGGGACGTCGTCCCCACTGCCGCAGCAACGATGTGGCGCTTCCTCCTCGTTGCTCCTCGCTTCCGGCGGCGCGCGTCGCCGCCAACCCCAGGCGGTTACCGCCGCGGCCGATTCCTAAACGGGCGATTACTCGGCCGATGCCGCGCCAGGTCGCCCTGACACAAACGGTGTCCCTCGAACGAGGGAGTGCCGCTTGAGGACGAACGGGTGCCGCCGATGTAGGCCCGATGCGCCGCCCGCTGCTCCTGCTTGTGCTGCTTGCGACCATCGCCCTCGGCTGGGCCCAAGCCGCCTTGGCGGCCGTCCATCCGCCCTCGGGGGGCTCGCAGAGGGGTCGCGCTCCCCGTCTGCAGAGGCTCGCGCGCCGGGTCGTCGCCTACACCCGCCACCAGGTGGGCGTGCACTACAGCTGGGGCGGCACGTCGCCCCGGACGGGCTTCGACTGCTCTGGCCTCGTATATGCGGCCTACCGCTCGATCGGCTGGAAGCTCCCGCGCTCGAGCTGGGATCAGCTGCGCGTGGGCCGGCCGATCCGCTTCGCACGGCTGCGGGCGGGCGACCTGCTCTTCACCGAGGGCGGCGGCCACGTCCAGCTCGTGGTCTCGAAGCGCACCGCGATATCGGCCCCGCAAACGGGCGAACGCGTCCGCTACGTGCCCCTGGCGCAGCTCCGGCCGGAGTTCGCGGGCGCCCGGCGCGTGCTCAAGTAGCCGAGGCCCGCCGCGTGCGGGCTTCCGGTTTAAGGGTTTCGTAAGGGCAGCGGCCGGGGTTCTTTGCCATTCTCGTTTCGATCGCCGTGAGCATCAGGTCCGTGGCATCGGCCATCTGCGCCTCGTTTGCGCTCGCGCTCCCCGCGCTCGCGACGGGCTCGGACACAACCGCAGGCAGCTGGGCCGCGACGGCGAGCATGGCCATTCCGCGCGCGCACGTCACCGCGACCCGGCTCGCCAATGGGCGCGTCCTCGTGGTCGGCGGAGCGGAGGTGTCCACCGCGGAGCTGTACGACCCGCCCTCCGGCACGTGGCTCCCGGCCGGGACGTTGAGCGAGCCGGCCGGGCTCAACGTCGCCGTGCGTCTGGCCGACGGGCGCGTGCTCGTCGCGGGCGGCGGTTGGTACAGCGCGAGGGCCGAGCTGTACAACCCGGCGACGAACAGCTGGACCCGGACCGGCAGCATGAACGTCGGCCGGATCTCGTTCACCGGCACCCTGCTCCGCGACGGGCGCGTGCTGGTCGTCGGCGGGAATTCCCTCAGCGGCGTGCAGGCGAGCGCCGAGCTGTACGACCCGGCGACGGGTCGGTGGACGCTGACGGGCAGCCTTCGAACGCCCCGGCGCGATCACACCGCCACGCTGCTGACGAACGGCACCGTCCTCGTCGCGGGCGGCGCCAACTCGACCGGCTGGCCGAGAAACGCCGAGCTCTACAACCCAGGCAACGGGCGCTGGGCACGCGCAGGGACGATGACAACCGGCCGTGAGCACGCGAGCGCGACCATGCTCGGCAACGGTCGCGTGCTGCTCGCCGGCGGCGGCAATCCGAGCGCGCAAAGGTCCGCCGAGCTCTACGACCCGACCTCGAACAGCTGGAGCGCGACAGGCAGCATGAACGGCTACGGCGGTACGGCTGCGCTCCTGCAAGACGGACGCGTGCTCGTGGCCGGCAGCGGGACAGGCGACGTCTACTCACCGTCTACCGGCACGTGGGCCGAGACGGGCCCGATGGTCTTTCCGTACGCCTCCGCCGGAGCGGCCCTGCTTCCCAACGGTCAAGTCCTCTACGCCGGTGGCCGCAAAGTCAAGTACTGCGGCCCGTACTCCTGCGACGAGCCCATAGCCGAGGCCGAGCTGTACACGCCCTAGCGCTAGTTCCTACGCCAAAAGAAGTCAGGTCCGGTTAGAAACCCCTGCTCCCGGCAAGATAATAGTGGAATCTCGACCGACCCCAAGAGGAAGGAGACGAGATGCGGCGGCTGATTGTGTGTGTTGTTGCTGCCTGCGTCGGCATCGCGGCGACTGCGAGCTTGGCGCCTGCGAAGAACGGCCACGGAGTGATGTGCGTCCTCCACGCGAAGCTGTCGGCCCGGAGCGAGACGACGGGCTCGACGTCCACCGCGAAGGGCCACACCCTGGTCCAGGTTCGCGCCGAAGGCAGGATCCAGTTCAAGACCAAGATCCTCAACAAGGGCGGCGAGACGTTCGTCGCCGGGCACATCCACGAGGCGCCTGTCGGCGTCGCGGGCCCGATCGTCGTGCCGCTGTTCGTGTCGCCGGCCCCGCCGACGAGCGCACGCCACATTCGGCAGCGAGGCGACGCAACGCCTGCGGCAGGAACTACCGGCGCCGATCTCTGCGAGAACCCGAGCGCCTACTACGTGAACTACCACACGACGGCGTTCCCGGCCGGCGCCATCCGCGGCCAGCTTCACTAGCCGAACGGTGACTTTTTAGGGGCGGGCGACGGCCCGCCCCTACCCAGCCCCATGGGATGATCGTGCATGCGCTTCAGCTACCAACTTCTTCCCGAGCAGCCGCTCGACGAGCTCCTCGACGTGATCGAGCTGCTAGAGCGGCTCGGCTTCTGGGCGTGCTACAGCGCCGACGAGACCTACCACAAGGACATGTGGTCGCTCTTCGCGGCGGCGGCGGGACGGACGTCGAAGATTCGTCTCGGGCGGGGAGGTCACGAACGTCGTCCTGAAGGACCCGACGATCATCGCCCCCTCTTCACAGCGGCCCGGCCTGTCCAGAAGCCGCTTCCGATCAAGCGTGGGGGAGACGCTCAGCGTCGCCGGCACAGCACGGGCCTGGATCGACAAGATCGAGCGCGACCTGATCCCAGCCGGATTCGGCCACCTCTTGGTGACGTTCGTGGACCCGTTCCTCGTCGAGAGCTGGGCCGGCATCAGCATCGACTGTCTGCCGACTCTCGAGGAGCAGTTGCGCCTGTTCGAGCGAGAGGTCACGGCACCCTTGGCTGCTAGCCGGCTGGGTTGACTTGTTGGGTCGGGAGGAGGATCGTCGCGCCTGCGTGGCCGTGATGAGCGGCCGGCAGGACCCGAAGGGGAGGGCAGGATGAAGAAGCTTGGCGTAGCACTCATGTGCGCGGCACTTGTGTGCGTCTGCGGAGGCGCCGTGCCTGGAAAGGCAGACGCGAGCCGGGGAGGGATCGCCTGGAGCAGGTGCTTTTCGCAGTTCGGACCGTTCCAGTGTGGAACCGTCCAGGTTCCGCTCGATTACGACCAGCCCAACGGCGCGGCGATCTCGCTCGCGGTCGTCCGGCTGCCGGCCACGGATCAGGCTCATCGGATCGGCTCCCTGTTCCTGAATCCGGGCGGGCCCGGCGGGTCTGGTGTCGACTACACGGTCTTCGCGGGCCCGTTCCTCTACACAGACGAGGTGCGCGCGAAGTTCGACCTCGTCGGGTTCGACCCGCGCGGAGTCGGTCGAAGCACTGCGCTTCGCTGCTTCGGCACCGATCGCCAGTGGGGCCCGTACTTCACTCCGTTCTTCTTCCCGAGCACACCCGAGGAAGAGGCGATCTGGATCGACGCGGATCACTACCTCGACTCCGCATGCGCGCAACGGGGCGGGCGGATCGCCGACCACATGGCTACGGCCGACGTGGTGCGTGACCTGGACGTCCTTCGCCAGGCGGTCGGGGACACAAGGCTCAGCTACGCCGGAGTCTCGTACGGGACGATGATCGGCCAGACCTACGCGAACATGTTCCCGAACAACGTTCGGGCGTTGATCATCGACGGGGTGCTCGACCCGATCGCGTGGACGACGGGATCAGGCGACGGTTCAACCGTCCCGTTCTCGACACGGCTGCGGAGCGACCAGGGCGCGCAGGCGACGCTGGACGAGTTCTTCCGCCTCTGCGACCTCTACGCGGCGAACTGCGCGTTCGCACCGGACAGCGCGGCGCGATTCCACGCGCTCGGGGAATTGTTGAAGGCCCATCCCCAGCCGGTGATCTTGCCGGACGGATCGACGGTGGAGCTCAACTACTCGATCTTCGTCGGTCTGACGCTTGGCGCGTTGTACGACTCGTCCTCCTGGGAATCGTACGCCGAGGTGCTCGCCGCGATCGAGGCGCAGGTAGGCGCACAGCAGCTCGGCGTCCGCCTGCAGCCGTTCTGGCACCGCTTCAACGGATACATCCCGAAGCGAGGCTTCCCGCATTACTTCAACTTCGTCGAGGCGTTCCCCGCAGTCGCCTGCGCGGACTCCATCAACCCGGACTCGTACGCGGCGTGGTCGGCGGCGGGCGCCGACGCGGACGCGCACTTCGGCACCTTCGGGCGGTTGTGGACGTGGGCCTCGGCGATCTGCGCCGACTGGCCGAACGGCGACGCCGACCGCTACCTGGGGCCGTGGAACCACAGCACGTCGAATCCGGTGCTCGTCATCGGCAACCTGTTCGACCCCGCGACTCGGTACGAGGGAGCCGTGACCGCGTCGAATCTCCTGCCGAACTCGCGTCTCCTGACGGTTCACGGCTGGGGACACACGTCGCTCTTCATCTCGCAATGCGCTGACGCGGTGCAGACGCGCTACCTGGTCGACCTGACGCTTCCGCCTGTCGGAACGGTCTGCGAGCAGGACCACGTGCCGTTCAGCGGGCCGTAAGACGAACTACCTGGCGGTCGGGCCGCGCGTACCTCGGCCCGACCGGCGGGTTTTCTCGGCGGCTACTAGCCGCGGCGCGATGAAATCCGGCGAGGCGGCTAGTAGGCCGATCGGCCGGCCGGTCCGCTTCGGGCCGGCGCGCGCCGCGTGCTCAGGTAGCCGAAGCGGCGTCAACCGCGAATCGAAGTGGCCGTCTAGTGGCGAACGCCCCGACCGGCCGAGCGACGGCGAGCTCGCCGGACAGCCACGTCGGGCACGAAGACGACGTTCTGCGCCTGCCGCGTGTCGTTGCTCTCATCGACCTCGAAGCTCACGATCTTGCGAGCGCAGCGGCCGACCGGCCGCTCTTCGCCCGCGAAGCCGGTGCCTCCCACGGCAAGCCGCTCGCCCTCGTCGGTCCTGATGAAACCGTGGTCCTTGACCTCGTTGAACCAGAGCATCTGTCCTTGCATGGCGAGTCCTTTCGCTGGAAGGCAGCGCGCGCCACGTTTCCGCGGCGCGCGCCTGTGCTCGGTTAAACGGCCGTCAGTACGACGTTCTTCGCCTCGGGGCCTTTGGCTCCCTCGGCGGCCTCGTACTCGACCTTCGCGCCCTCGGCGAGTGACTTGTAGCCGTCACCCGAGATCGCGGAATGGTGGACGAAGAGATCCTTGCCTTCGCCGCCCTCAGGGGAGATGAATCCGTACCCCTTCGCGTCGTTGAACCACTTCACTGTTCCAGTCGCCATAAAAAAACACCTCCTCTACCGCTAATGAACGGTAGATGGGAGGCGTTGGGCCGACCAGATACTCGCTCTGTGAAATCTAAGCGTAGCACCGGCCTTGTCTCATGGCCCGAAACCGGCCTTGCGGCGGCGCTGCTCTTAAGCCGGGTGCGTGCCTGGGATGGCGACGACGATGCTGCGGGCCGCGTCCGCGGGCCCTCCGGGAGCTCGCAGACCGGTCATGCCTCCCGTCTACAGAAGCTCGCCCGCAGGGTCGTCGCCTACGCTCGCCACCAGGTGGGCGTCGGCTACAGCTGGGGCGGCACGTCACCACAGACGGGCTTCGACTGCTCTGGCCTCGTGTGTGGGGCCTACCGCTCGATCGGGTGGAAGCTCCCGCGCTCGAGCTGGGATCAGCTGCGCGTAGGCCGGCCGGTCCGCTTCGCGCGACTGCGTCCGGGCGACCTGCTCTTCACCGAGGGCGGTGGCCACGTGCAGCTCGTGGTCTCGAAGCGCGCCGCGATTTCAGCCCCGCAGACGGCGAGCGCGTCCGGTACGTGCCGCTCGGGCAACTCCGGCCGCAGTTCGCCGCCGCGCGGCGTGTGCTCAAGTAACCAGAGGAGCCAGCCAAAGCCGGCTCCTCACGGCGAGTCTAGGCAGCGAGCCGCGGGAGTCCGTCGCGGGCGGCGCCTATGAGCTCGCCGCCTCGAACAAGCGGACCGATCGCTCGACGGCTCGAAGATCCCGCACCGACCGCGCGGCCGGCTATATCGGCGGCCAGCGATAATGTCGAGCGTCCGCCCACGAAGCCGCGCGGGCCAACGCAGCGATCAACTTCTGCGTTGCGGCTCGATCGTTACGCCGAACGAAGAACGAGGCGGCCTTCGCGTCGGCAAGCGCTTTCACCGCCTTTGCTGTCTTGGGCGGTAGCCGTAGGCAATGTCCCCGGACGAACTCGATGATGTAGGCGAGTCGTTGCTCGAGCGCGAGGAACGGGGCGGGATTACCGATGCCGAAGGCCACCTTCAGTTGTGGAACGTCGACAGCCGTGATGAGGGCGATCGACAGGGCAAGAACATCGGCGATGACCTCGTCCGGCTGGCGGCCGCCTTCAACGCCCGCGCTGTAGAGCGGAGCGAAGAGCGCGAGGTCCTTCACAGTTTCATCTGCCTCGGCGAATGCCTTGAAACTCCTGGTCTCGACGCTAATGAGCGGTTCCTCACAACCCTCGACTTGGAGTGCGAGCCGACGACTGGTTCCGAAGAGTTGTGCAACGGCGCAGAGGGGCGTCAGTGCACGCGCCCGGTCGGCGTCGGCCCACTCAACTGTCAGCGTCACATCGTCATCGTCTAGCTCAACGCTGGTCAGCTCCATCCCGTAGGCGCCGAGGATGCCGCGGGCGAGGATCTCCGTAGCGTAAGGAGCTTTGCCGGCCGCGAGCCATTCGGGCATCGCCACGGAGCTGCCATTATCCAGAGCATGGCACGAGAAGGCGACGTCAAGCGCCACTGTCGCGGCGACGAGACGTTCAATTCGTGCCTCAAACCTTTCTAGCGTCATCCGTCTTCCCTCCAAAACGAGCTCGCCGTTGTCCGCATCGAGCCGGAAGTCTTCGTGGGCTTCCGCATTTCTGAGGAGGGGGTCGCCGGCTCTTGCAAGGCGCCTTGAAAGCGGGTCATTCCGGGAAGAGAGGCGATGCTCGAGCTGGCCGAGCGTCGGCGCGCGTGTGCCTTGCGAGATCGCGGCTCCAGACACGATCGCCTGCGCGTCGATGATGAGCCAGACGTAGTTGCGAAAGCTCGACTCGGCGAGGCGCTTGTACGTTCCGAGAACACGGGCGAGGACGTCGTGGTCGTCGCGTGCGTAGCCCGCGGCCAGATAGCGAAGGTCGTCGTCGATGCGCTTAGCAGCCGCGAAGATCCGCGGCCCTTCATTTGAGGTTCGCTCGAACAACGCGGCGGTCGCTGCGCCATCGACACCCTCGGCCTCTTCCAGGAGTTCGAGCACCATTCGAGCGAGGGAGTGCGCTGGCAGAGGGCGGTCGAGCACAGCGAGCCCAAGGGCTGGAAGCGCCAGCACGGCGCTTTCGGGTGGTGCGTCCTTTTCGCCGGACTCGGTCAGGTGGGAGAGAAAACGGACCGAGGCTCGAGCCAGAGGTGAGAACGGGTCGTCATCTCCTGCAAACGCCGTGAGGACGCGGGCGGGGTCTAGGAGGCCAAGGTCATCAGTGACGCCTATTTTCGTGCCGAGGGCGACGGAGACCCGCGCGTCGATGCCACCGGTCGCCAGCTTCCCAAGGGCCTGAGTTGCCGCGACGTACTGATCGACCCAGTCCAGGTCGGAGAGCAACTGCTGAAACCGCTGTTGAAGCGGTACCACGTCCTGGACCGAGGAAGCGGTTAGCGCCGCCAGCAACGTCGCCACAGTCTCCGTCACCTGGCGTGCCACTGAGATCATCGCTTCACGCGCTTGCGTGACCTCGGCTGCGGGAGGGCGAAACCAGGCAAGTTCCTCCGTCTCGCGGTGGAGCTGCTCGAGGGCGGCCACGAGGCGTCCGAGGCGTCGACGTGCCGTCGCGCCTACCTCGTGCTCGTCGTTCAAGCCGAGTTCGTGCAACTTGTGAAGCGACCGCAAGATGATCGACGCGCGCTTGATGATCCGCGAGTCCGCAAGCGCAGTCGCATACTGATCCGCCGCGACCGAGATATGAGGCTCGGGTAGGTGGTCGTAGAGGCCTCGCAACTCGTCCGCACGCCTTTGGAGATCCGAGAACGCCTTCTGCCGCGCAAGTGCGATCTTGCTGATCTCGGCAGGCGGGATCTCCGCACCACAGTGAAGACAGCGGGTCGAAGGGGAGATCTGGCCGCACCCTGGACAAGTCTCAACCTCGAAGACGAGCCTGAATTCGATGTCGTGGTCGTCGGTCAGCGGTTTCTGACACTCACGGCAGACCGTGGCAGCCTCAAGGTTCCACGCTCCGCAGGAGTGGCAGGTGCGAAACGCGTCGCGAGTTCTAGCCCGCTCGCTGTCGATTGCTCCCACCCGCCGAGACTAGCCGCAGCTGGCGAGTACAGAGCGCGTCCGTCCGGCCGCGCCGGTAGACCACGCAATGATGCTCCAGGCAGCGGTGACGAGTAGTTCGACCGCACCTCCGTGGGCGGTCTATGCCGCACTCATCACGGCTGCTGTCGCCCTTTTCGGGCAAGCCGTCTCGCGGATCTGGCAGGCACGCGATCGGAGGCGCGACGAGTACAGCGAGGCTTTTGCGACGGCGATGGGATGGACGGAGTTTCCGTACCGAATAGCGCGACGTCTGTCGAACGATCGTGAAGCCGTAGCGCCCATTGTTGACGCGATGCACCAGGCCCAGGAACGGATCTGCTTCCACGAGAACTGGCTGCGGACGGTCTCCGACGACATCGAAAAGGCGTACTCGAGTCTGGTCGATGCAGTGAAGGCGAAGAGCGCGCCCCACATCGAAGCCGCCTGGAGGCGAGACCCCGCCAAGGTCCCCGACGGGATGATGCTCGGGAATGTCTTCGCCGTCGACGTGCGCGCCGAGGTCGGGGAATTCGCCAAGCAGATCAGCCGCGATCTGTCGCTCTGGCGCCGCTGGGCACCCTGATGGCCGTCGACTACCAGCCGTGGTTCAACCGCTTCATCGGAGATGTCCTTCCGCTCGACGCGACTCGAGTGGAAAGGATCGACGGTGCGTGGAGGCACTTGCTGCAGGTGATCGCCGGTGACTCCGCCTTCAGGGGCCTGCGGCCGCAAATCGTTGCCCAGGGTTCCTATGCTGCCGGCACGGCGATCAGACCATTGGGGAAGCAGGACGAGTTCGACGTTGACCTTGTGATCAAGCTCACGCTGCGAAAGTCGTTGACATCCACCGACGTACTCGACTGGCTGCGTGGCCGCCTTGCCCTCGACCGAACGTTGAAGTCTCGGCTCGTACCGCACCCGCGTTGCGTTCGCGTCAGCTACGCGGGTGATTTCCACCTTGACATCGTCCCCGCGCGTCGCGTCTCGACCCCGCTACAGATCGGCCGGACCACGACCAACCTCATTCGTCTCAAAGTCCCGGATCGCGTGGGAGGCTGGCGGTTCTCAAATCCCGAGGCGTTTGTCGGTTGGTGCAAGAGGCAGGACGTGCGCACAGGCGGTGACTTCAGCCGGATGGTGATGATGCTCAAGCGCTGGCGTGACAACAGGTCACCGGAGAAGGCCCGAGTCCGTTCAATCGTCTTCACGACGTTGATTGGCCGGGCAGTGCCCAGCTGGAGCGATGGGACGTACAGCCGACGTTCCGATGCGCGGGTGCTAGTCGCCACACTGCAAAGGCTCAACCAGCAGCTGCGTGCGATAACGGCAGTCCCGATCGTCAGGAACCCGTCGCTACGGAGCGAGAACCTCGCCCGCACATGGACGAGAAGCGACTTCGTTCAGTTCCGGACCCAGATCAACGAGGCATGGAGGCTCGCGGCCTACATCCACAAGGCTCGTGAGAACCCGGCGGCGTGGCGTGCTTTGTTCGGCAAGACTTTCCCGTTGGCGCCGTGACGGCGACGAGTGCGGTTCCGCGGAAGCGCTGTTGCCGCCTTCGGCGTACTGCGACGCCAGCCGCGTTCTTCACCTCCAGCGAGAGGATTCCGGCCTCCTTCTATTGCTCCGTCGTCGGGAACTTCTTGCCGAACCGGCGGAAGACGTAGTCGACGATCGACTTCGCGATGCGGATGTCCACGTCGTTGGTCATCCCGCTCGGCTCGAAGCGCAGGGGTAGCTTCGGCCGAGCGAGAGTCCGTACCTGCGGATCCAGTCCCTGACCGGCCGCATCCCTGTCCCTCGAGGACTAAGAGCCTGTCCGTTGGCGGAACTGGTCAGCCGTTCCCTGAAGCAGAACAGGCGCGTGCTCGAGGACGGCGCGTACCGACATATGGACGTCTCGCGCTGCGACATGCACATAGTCGTGTTGAACGTCACTACGACGTTCTTGCGCATCCTTTAAGGCTGCCCGGGTCGATGAACCAATGACACCGTTTTGCTGGAGATGCTTGAGAGCATCGACCGAGCTCGGTTCTGCGTTTGCTGGAGTCCAGCCTTCAAGCTCCGATAACTCTTGGGCGATCTTGATGCAGGTATTCAAGACGTTCTCATAGCCCGCTTGCACGGCGAGAGCCTTGCGTAGCTCTTCCGGAGCGCTCGAGCGCCACGCCTTCTCAAACGCGTCGATGTCGAAGTCATCGCCGAACTCGGACGCTGCGAGTTCAAGCGCCTCAATGTGCCGCTGAGCGTCCAATGCCCGTTCCTTAATGTTCGTCTCGAGGAGTTCGGCGCGCGCTGGCTTCATGCGGAACTGCCAAAGGTCTGATTGAACTGATTAGCGATCCGCTTCTGCTCCCGCGCGGCCGCGTTCGCGATGGCAGTGCTGCGCGCACGGAGCGAAGGCCATGTCCGGTCTCGATCGACCAGGACTCGTCCTTCGCGGACTACCTCGGCGAGCAGCCTTGGGTTCTTCTTTGCGTCTTCAAGCGACACGACTTGCACCGGAGCACCGAACCTCCGTGCCAGTCGCTCGGAAAGCGCGCGGAGATCGTGGTTTGGTCGACCAGCAACAAGCAGATCAATATCGCTAGTGACTTCGTGATCGCCCCTCGCTCGCGATCCAAACAGCACAACAAGCGCTACACCCGGCTCCGTACGCAGAGCCTCTCGCAGGGCAAAGAGAAACCTAGCGTTGCGTCGCAAGTACGCCCGCTCTGCTACAGGCAGGTCCACCTTCCGGGGAGACGGGCGTCGAGCGTGAAGGAGTCCGTCGTTTAGCGCGCGACGGAGAGATCGCTCATTGGCACCCAACTCGCGTGCTAGTTGCGTCACAGTCATCTTCTGGTCCTAGGTATCTCGTATGTCCGTTAATGTTATTTCATGTGTCCGCTAAGTCAACCGTGTGTGTCCGTTCTTCTAAGTTCGTGTGACCGTTCGTAAGACTTCGTATGGCCGTTAATCCCCCTTATCTCCGAACTCATGCGCTTTGATGACATCGCGCGTGTATGTGATGTAGCGGTTACCTGAAGGACGACCAGACGCTGGCCAAGCGGCGGGATCAGAAACAGAAGCTACACACGAGCTGTTGAGCCACAGATGCGCGACGCCGGTGGCGTGATCTAGCGATGTTCAAAGATGCGGGCGCCAGAAAACGGCCACACCATCGTCGCCGACGCACAGTCCAATGCGGTCTGCTACCTACGAGCAGCCGGTGTTAGTCCCGCAGTCTCGGCAGGTGTAGCAGCTGCCCGTTCTCACCATGCGGCCGCCGCACTTGGCGCACTCAACCGCGTCTTCCCACGCGTTGAACAGGGCGGTCTGGCCGGGCGAGGCTGCTTCTGACGGTTCCGCGGAACCGCTTGCGCCTTCTGTGTACTGCGCCGCGAGGCGCGCCTTGACCTCCGGCGAGAGGATTCCGGCTGCCTCTTGCTGGTCCGTCGTCAGGAACTTCTTGCCGAACCAGCGGAAGACGTAGTCGACGATCGACTTTGCGATGCGGATGTCGGCGTCGTTCGTCATCCCGCTCGGCTCGAAGCGCATGTGCGTCAGCTTCGAGACGTAGACCTCCGGCGGGACGCCGTACTGCAGGCCCATCGACACGGCGATGCACAGCGAGTTCATCAGGCCGGCGATCGTGGTGCCGTCCTTCGCGATGTCGACGAAGATGTCGCCGGGCGTGCCGTCCTCATACAGGCCCACGTGGATGTAGCCCTCGTAGTCGCCGACGCGGAACTTGCGGCCGATCTCGGTGCGGTCCTCCGGTAGCCGGCGGCGCTGCGTCAGCGGGACGGGCGGTACGGCGGGGTCGACGACCAGCTTGTCGGCCTTGCCCGACAGCGGCTGCGCGACCTTGCAGTTGTCGCGGTAGATCGCGATCGCCTTCACGCCGAGCTTCCACGCATCCAGGAGCAGTTGCGAGACCTCGTCGACCGTGACCGTCTCGGGCAGGTTGACCGTCTTCGAGATCGCGCCCGAGATG
>Ga0137366_10003289_pt1 | contig 12583 bp, 12 predicted proteins | sample SagtaG_8_FD_104938 | JGI IMG/M metagenome (GOLD analysis project Ga0137366, IMG submission 104938) | Vadose zone soil microbial communities from Sagehorn Ranch, Mendocino, California, USA - Sage1_L_60_16 metaG | ecosystem: Environmental > Terrestrial > Soil > Vadose zone | place: USA... | reverse complement strand
CCTGGACGTGTCCACGCCGGATAAGGCCGCCGCGGCCGAGCACTGGTACCGGCACCGCACCACGATCGAGAACATCTTCCGCGACGGAAAGCTCGGCGCCGCCCTCCGCCACCTTCCCAGCGGTTATGTCAAGGTCAACACCGCCTGGATGTGGGGCGCGCTGCTCGCCGCGAGCATGGCCGCCTGGCTGCACCAGCTCACCGCCGTCACCGCGGGCAAGGACATCCTGGCCGGTCACGGCGTCCGCGGCGGCAAGGCCACGATCGAGACCCTGCGGCGGATCGCCGTCCCCGGCCGGCTGGTCCGCCACGCCGGGCAGCTCATCCTGCGGCTCCCGCCCGGCGACCACCTGCTCGCCGAGGTCCTCGCCCGCCTCCGCGCCCTCCCCGCGCCGTCCTGACCCAGCCCAGCCCGAAAGGCCCCGACCGGAACCCGTCGCCGCCCGGCTTCCTCACCAGCCGCGAATACCCGGTTAACGATCTAGGGGGTGCCGGCGAGCACGTGCATATCAACTAGCTCTGGCGTGTGGTCGGTGGCCTCACACGTTCAAGGGCTCTCGGCGTTGATCACGCTCGTCATGCGCTGGCTGCAGGCATTCGCCGCCTGACGCTGGCGGTGAGCGCGGCCTTCGTAAGACAAGCCTCCTAGCTGCGATGGTCCCTGGGTGCTCTGGTTGCGGCGAATGCCGGTGATCAGACTGGTGTCCTGGTGCCCGAGCCGACACTGCCGACCGCAGGGCACTGCTGGCTCATGAGGTGCCGGTGATCGCCGATTTTGGGACCTCAGGCCCATGACGTCGCTCACAGCGTGGCGTAGCGTACAGTTTGCTTAGTTCTCGCCTGGAGCGGGTTAGTTGTGACTGAGGAATCAGCGCAATTGCGGCTGCCTGGGTGCGGATCTTGTCCACGTCGGGGTGCGTTAATGAGAGAGCCGAAGGTATTATGGGGGACGTCGTTCGACGCGATAGCCGTCTCTGGTGTCGTTGTTGAGTTCGTGAAGCTGGCTGAGATATTTATGAACCTGGGATATCTGGTTCATCTGGATCTCGGTTATGACATCAAGGAAGATAAGGGGAATTTTTTTAAGCCGTATGCCGATGAGGTTCGTTGGCTGCCCGCCTGGGTTCACCTCGACCGGATTGACGACCTTGATCACGTGCCCGGCTATAATCCAGGTTTCGTGCGCCAGGTGCTGCGCGACGTGGTGCAAAAAGGCGAGCCCGATGGGCTGCTTCCCCGAGTCGATGCGGTCAGCGCTGCGGTGGCGCGGCGAATTATCCAGAAGTGGGAGAGGTTAGGCGTCTCGTTCGTGATCGTGGAGAATGGGACACTTCCAGAAAACATCGCCTATACAAAGGGTCTGTACGCCGCCATCGAGGCGTACGGCCGCGCACGCGGCCTGGACCGGTATGTGCTGTGGCGCGACCATGACCTGATGTGGTCCAGCGAGCCCGGCGTCAGAAAGTATGGAGAATTCCCTTATCGCGCCGCAGTGCGGCCGGTCAACTCTTCGTTCATCCAGTACATCGCGCTACACGACGAAGCTCGCCGTAAAATGACTGAATGGGTGCCCGGGCTGCAGAACATTGAGGTTTTGCAGAACACGTTTACCTATGCTCCGGCCGTTGTTAACGAACGCAACGCAGATTTCCGGCGGCGTTTTGGCATCCCGGAGAACGCGTTTTTGATCGGCCGGTACACCAGGATTATCCCGCAAAAGCGCATCGACCGGGACATCCATCTGCTGGCCGCTGTGAACATCGAGCTGGCGGCCCGCGGGACCGGCCGCTCGGCTTATCTGGTCGTCGCGGGCGACACCGGCGAGTGCCCCGCCGAGCACTCATCGCTGTCCCGCCTCGCAGGGTCACTGGGCGTCGGCGACCGCGTTGTGTTCACCGGTCAATTGGCACCGGCAGCAGTCTCCGGCGGCGCGAACTGCGGCTTTTCCGTCCATGACCTGCTCGCTCATGCTGACCTCGCCTCGTTCCTTACTTCCTATGACTACGAGAGCTATGGCAATCCGATCGGGGAGGCCATCGCTTCTTGCGTGCCCTATATCACCACGCGCTACAAGGTTTACGACGCGGTGTATGGGGACAAGGGGTTCCAGGCGCTGGTGCTAGAGATCGCAGCCCACAAAGACCACCTGCCGAGCCGCGAGTTCGCCGCAGTGGTGACGGATCTGCTGGTGGATGAGGCGCAGCGGCGGGCAATGGCTGAATTCAACCACCGGCTCGGCCGGCCATACTTTGCGCCCGGCCGGGCGGAGAGGCTGGTTCGGCAAGTCTGCCGTCCCCATGCGCCGCAACCAGCCTCCGCCGGCGTGGAATGGCCGGTGCCGCCTATGGGCGCGCAGGTGCGGATGAGCGTCGTGGTGCCGGTTTTCAACGAGGCCCACAACATCGCTTCGGTGCTGCAATCGATAAGTGACCAGCGCGACGACCGGGGAACTCTGGACCCGACCACATATGAGGTCATCCTGGTCGACAACAACTCCACCGATGACACCGTGGAAATCGCGGAGAAATTCGCGGCCGAGCACCCAGAGCTCGCTATCCACGTGATCCGTGAAACCGAGCAGGGCGTGGCGTGCGCGAGGAAAGCCGGCATGGATCTCGCCGCGCGCCGCAGCCACCAACGCGACCGTGAACACCACGTGGACCGGCCGTTCTACCTCGTATCCGCGGACGCGGACTGCGTGGTCGATCAGCGATGGCTCGGTGAGCTTCTGCGCGCCATGACCTCCAGCGGCACCGCCATCGGCGTCTGCGACTACTACTATCCGGCGTGCGCCTTCATCCACCGCCCACGGCTTTGGGAGGTGATTCAGCGCACCCTGCGCTGCCGGCAGGTGGCCTGGCGCGTGTTCGGGGGATTCCCGGACGGTAAAGGGTTCGCGGTCGACCGGGACAAGTACGAGCGGATCGGTGGCATCGAGATCAGCTACCAGCTAAAAGATGGCCGGTTTGCTTGCCACCTGTCCGATGACTGGGATTTCGGCATCAAAATGCGGGCGTCATCCGAGAGCATCGTCTACGTACCGGCGTCTCGCGTGCAGATCAATCCGCGCCGGGTGGACCACACCATAGGTGAAGTGATCGCCGGCAAGGCCTATGGGACAAGAGGAATCATCACCATGCGCAATGTCCGGGTGCCGCGGAGCCGCGCCCCCGACCGGCTTGATCTCAGCGCCGCGCAGGCCCGGCAGGCGTGGGAGTTCTCGATTAAAGACTTCACGCCGAAAAACATGATCCTGCCCCTGCTGCTCACTCCGTCATTCGCCGAGCAGGAGCGGGTATGGGAATTCCTCACCCGCTCGCTGGCGGAACGGCTCGTCGACCGTGCCGCCGAGATGAAGGCGGAGATGAGCCTGACCGACTTCCTCCCGATGCACTCCTACAAGACGCCTTGCTACCGGCTCTACCTGGAATTCGCCGAGGAACTGTTCACCCGGCTTCGGGTCACCGCCGGTGCGGACATCGGCCATCCGCCGCCGCTGCCGACCTGCCTGGCGGCCGTGCCGAAGGCCAGGTTCCGCGAGTTGGTGCGCTACTACTGCGAAGACCGGGAGTCCGGCGAGGCGCACGACTACTTCGGCAACGGAGGCGTCTTCTGATGAGCGCGACATACGAACAGACGCTGGTATCGCTTCGCGCGGTGGACCCGGCATACCCGGTCCCCGGGATCGCTGACGTCCTCGCGGCACCGGAGAACAGGCACCTGCTCGAGTATGTCGCCGAAGATCCTTTCGGGGCGCACGTCTTCCCTGGCAGCATTCCCGGCTACCCGCCTGAGTACTTCCTTACCGATCTGGACGCGCAACTCGTCGGCTCCGGGCCGATCCACTTGTGGGCCTACATCCCGACCTGCCGTTACCGCTGCCGCTTCTGCCAATATCCGGTGGTGCTTGCCGTCGGGCAACCCAGCATGGTCGGCGGCAAAGCCGCCGCGTGGGCCGACCTCAACGTGGCGGAGGCGCGACTGTGGCTGGCCCGGGTGCCCAACCTCGCCGCGGCGCCAGTAGGTGAGTTCAACGTGTTCGGCGGCACGCCGTCGCTGCTGCCGCCGGAGGCCATCGCCAAGCTGCTTGGCTTTTATCGGCGGAACTTCAACTTCACCGAGGACACCACGATCAGGTTCGAGGGCGACCCGACCACGCTGACCCCCGAACTGCTGAGCTGCCTCGCTGCGGAGGGCTGCACGAAGGTGTCGTGCGGGGTCCAGTCGTTCGACGACGAGGTGCTTGCGCTTTCCGGCCGCCCGCACACGGCGCAGGACTGTCTTGAGTTCATCCGCAACGCCCAGAAGATCGGCTTCGACTGGGTCAGCGTCGACCTGATATTCGGCCTGCTGGACCAGACCGTCGCCAGCGTCGAGCAGGACCTGCGACATGTGCTCGAAACTGGCCTGACCGCGGTGGTGTGCGCGAAACTCCACCTCAAGTCCTACGCCGACACCCGCACCGCCGTCGCAGGGCAAAAGCCCGCCGCGTGGCAGATCCCGGCTTACCGGGACCGGCTGGCGCGCAGCGGCCATCACTGGCCGACGCTGGGCGAGCAGTATCAAATGCGCGACGTTCTCGTCGGCGGCCTGGTCGAGCGCGGATACGTCGAGCATCCGACCATGTACTTCGCCCAACGTGACCAAGGGCAAGGGCCGGAGAAATGGAAGGCCATCATGGTCGACCAAGATAAGCAAGAGGCCGAGGTCGCTATCGGCCTCGGCGGAAGCTCTAGCTGCCGGACCTCGGAAGCCATCACCACGGTCAGCCCGGACGGCTACATCCGCGCGGTCACCTCTGGAGTGATCCCACTGGCCTCGGGAACTCGCTTCGACCAGCACAGCCGCGAAGCCAGAGCGATCAAAATGGGGTTGTCCACCTGCCAGCCTCTTTCCGAGCGACTGCACCAGCAGCGCTTTCCCGGCCGCTCACTGTTCGCCGACCCCTGGCGCACCAAATTCGAGAACCTTGCGGACCGCGGCCTCGCCGCCCTCGACCCCGCCGCCGACCAGGTCTGTCTCACCGAAGCAGGCTGTCAACTAGTCGAAGCGATAATCAACACCGAGCTGTGACGCCAACGGTGGCCAGCGAAGCAAAGATGCCATATGCCGCGGGAGCGCCAGCTTCGTTCGCAGCAGCGCGTGGAGAACAGGAGGCTGGGAAACCGGCCGTTTCGGCCCGCGCCAACACGCGACGAGATCCCTACCCGAGATCGTTTGAGCGAGGCGAACAGACCTTGCTCCGTAAACTGGCCCACGTGATCAGGGCTGTGGTGTTCGATGTGGGCGAGTGCCTGCTGAATGAGACCAGGGAATACGCAACGTGGGCGGACTGGCTAGGGGTGCCTCGTCACACTTTTTCTGCAATGTTTGGCGCGGTCATCGCGCGTGGCCTGGATTGGCGTGAGACATTCCAGGTTTTCCGCCCCGGGTTCGACCTGGGCGAGGAGCGTGATCGACGTGCCGCGGCTGGGCGGCCGGAGTGGTTTGACGACGATGATCTTTATCCAGATGTGCGCCCCGCTCTGAGCAGGTTGCGTGCCGAGGGCATGTGGGTGGGTATCGCGGGTAACCAAACAGTGCGCGCTGGTGGGATTCTCCGATCGTTGGACTTGCCGTCGGACATGATCGCCGCGTCAGATGACTGGGGGGTGTCCAAACCCGATCCTGCGTTCTTCCGCTGCGTGGCGGAGGCTGTGCCATGCGAACCCGGCGAGACCCTATACGTGGGCGACCGGCTCGACAACGACATTCGCCCTGCCAGCGTTGCAGGCTTGAAGACAGCACTTATCCGGCGCGGCCCCTGGGGGATTATCCAGCAGAACGATCCGGAGGCCGATCGGGTTCCCACAATACGCATTGACTCGCTGACTGAACTCCCCATGCGGATCGCCACGATCAACGCTGGAGCGCGCTGAGCCTCGTTCCCCATGAGCACACGCGGTAGCGACTGACGCAGACCTACCGATCCCGCCGAACTCTGCCGCATTGAGCACGGTGCTCGTCTACGAGGCCGCAAGCGCCACATCCGTGCCTTTTGAGAGTCTGATTGTTAATGTTCTCCTGTGCCACCCTTGACTTGCTCACGCCGGCGGCCCGCGTGTCCCAACCACCAGGTGTCGCGTCATGGAAGCTAACTCGATTCACTACGGAACAATAGTAGGCAGCGCTGCAGCTTTAATTAGTGCTGTGGCGTCGGTTGCGCTGGTCCTAATAGCTCTTCTTTTCCGTGGAGAGGTGCGTGCCGCCAGGCGCCGCCCGAATCTTCGTTTGCTCTTCGACCCAGCAAGTACGACTGACTCTATCATAATTACCATCAATTCGCGAGAAGAATGTTGGTTTCGATTCCGCGCTCGTAACGAGGTAGGCCGGGAAGTTGCCGCTGGCGTCCAGCTACTGCTGCTAGAAGCGCGCAGAGAGGACGCGGCGCACACCACGCGGTTCCCATGCGCCCATTTCAGGCAACCGACCTAGAAGCAGTTCGCGTAGAGATACCAGCGGGCGTTGATCGCCCGTTTGACATTTTCCATCTCGAGCGGGATTCCTCGCCTAGCGCTGAGCGGCCCACCGTGCCAGGACTTGTGCTCGCCTTGACACCGCAATCAAGGGTTCGTAGAGATCATTTAGCGCCTGGCCGGTACTGTCTTACCCTAGCCCTGATCGCGGACAATTGCGACGCTACCTATTGGCAGGCTGACCTGCTTTTCAAGAAACAGTGGCTTTTGGAAGGTAGCATAAATGATTCGGTAGAGGTGTCAGCCCCAGTTAGAGTAGACAGACGCTGAGATAGACCAAGATCTACGCATCAGCGATTGTGACCAAAAGATCGGCAGGCACGGGCGATCAAGATGTCGTGATCTGCGACAGAGAACCAGCGGAGCCAGCTGGGAAAGGTGGCCGCCTCGAAGGCCAGCACGCCGGCCAGGTCGGCGCTGGCCGCCCGGGTCATCGTGACCCCTGCGCGCGCGGCGCGCTCCCAGGCACCGGGTGGCGGGCGGTAGCGCGCCAGGTCCGTCACCAGGACGAGGGTGTCATGGCTGTCCCGCCAGCCGCGGGAGGCGAAGAACTGCACCGCGCCAGGCAGATCCAGGGGCACGCCGGGCCAGTATAAGAACCGGCTCCGCTGGCTGGGGTCACGCCGGTGGCGCCGCCCACCCGTACCTGCTCCAGGGCCGCCGCCAGCAGGCTTGTGCCTATCCCGTGCCGCTGATAGGCAGGATCGACCAGGATCAGCGGGATACTCCCGGCCACATCCACAGCCGCAAAACCCACCGGATCGTGGATCCGGCCTCGGCCACCAGGCCCTCGCCGCGCCGCGGTATACCGGCTGGCAGTAGCGGCCACGATGGCGGCAACGCCGCGCGCCAGAGCCTTTCCACCCACGCCCGGTCAGCGCCTGCCGCCAATGGCCGTATCCGCCACCGCACACGGCCATCATCCCCCCGCACCTTGGGGCGCACCGAACGCCCAGTTCGGGACGCGGTAGAGGCTGCCATGCTGAGTGTCGAGCCGCCGAGCATATCGGCGGCAGTGCGCGCGAGCGTCTGCGATAGCGGGCCGGTGCCTGGAGGTTGTGGTATCGCCCTCCCGGAGCGGAAATCTCACAAGCGGGCGCTCGCTGGTGTCCCCGACGTACCTGATCGCGGCAGATGCGGATGCCTGGCACTCACGCCGACCGTGCAGTCGTCCGCAATGATGGTCTCGTGGACGAGCAGATCACGCCGATCCTTCGCACCGATGATGCCGAAACTGCCCTGGCCTGGTATGCGCGGCTGGGCTTCGCCAAGGAATGGGAGCACCGCTTCGAACTGGGTTTCCCGCTGTTCGTGTCGATCTCGCGTGGGCCCATGCGGATCTTCCTGTCGGAGCACAAGGGCGATGCCCGCCCCGACACGCTGGTCTATCTGAGCGTCCACGACATCGATGCGGTGGCCACCGAGTTCGGTCTGACCGTGCAACAAGCTCCCTGGGGGCCCGAGGTCGAGCTGCGTGACCCGGACGGCAACCGGCTGCGGATCGGTCCGGCATAGAGCTGAACGCCCCGGCTTGTGACGCGCGTTGGAAGGGACGGTCGGATCAGCGAACCTCCGCTGCGCATCCCTGGCACAGGCAGGCCCCGCTTTCGCGCGACATGCGGCAGATGCGGATGCCGTCCCGGGTTCTGGCGGTGGCTCCTAGGCTCACGTTGTGGCCCAGCTGATCGTGATCAACGGCCCGCCCGGGTGTGGTAAGTCCACGCTGGCGCGCCGCTACGCCGATGAGCACTCGCTGACGCTGAACCTGGACATCGACCGGCTGCGCAGCTCGATTGGCCAATGGCGCGATGATCCGCGTACGGCGGGCCCGCTCGCCCGTGCGGTCGCCCCTGCCGCCGCGCGGGTGCACCTGGCCGCCGGTCACGACGTGGTGATCCCCCAGTTCCTGGGCCGGGCCGACTTCCTTGAGCAACTGGAGGACCTCGCGCGCGATGCCGGCGTCACTTTCTGTGAAATCATCCTGCTCGACAGCGAAGAGAATGCGCTGCGCCGCTTTGCCGAAAGAGGCCGCCAGGCAGACGGTCAAGCGCGGGACGCGCACGAGACCGCGGACCACCGCGGCGGCGCGGATGAGCTGTCGGCGATGTATGACCGCCTGATCTCCCTCGTCGCCGCCCCACCGGCGCAATGGTCATACCCACCCGCAATGGCCAGGCGGAACAGGTCTACCAGGACGTTCTGAGCGCCCTGTCCTAGGCTCCGGCCCGCTCGGCACCCAGCCTGCGGCCAACCGGAGCGGCTCGCGATCGGCGGCGTGGCCGGGAAGCGGCAAATGAGCGCGTTCGCCGCTCGGTTATTTGTCGTGCGCAGAGTTGCGCGCCGGCCACCCGCTTACCAAGCTGCCCCTGACGCTGATCTGGCTGCGCCGTAAGCCGGAACCGGTCAGCTCCTCGGCACGCGACCGCCGAAAAAGACTTGGGTCTCGACGAGTTGGCCATTCCGCACCGTGGTGAACTCGGTGTTGCGGTAACGTTCGCCGGTCTTCAGCTCGTACTCGTACAAGATGAAGACGCCGTCCTCATCTGCGCTGACGAGTTCCAGGACCTCCTGGGAGATGAAACGGTCCGCGGTGGGGAAGCAGCGCTCGAGGAACTGTGCCTTGCTGATGTGATCATCTTGCGGGCTAGTAAAGACGAAATCCTCCGCGAGGAGCCGCTCAGCCACTTCCCTGTCTTGCGCGATGTATGCGTCGAACGAAGCGCGGACGATGTCCGTACTCGACATGAGGTCTCCCTGTCTTCACTGTCGGCCACGGCCGTCCCTGGGCACGCTAGCCAAGCCCATCGCCGGCCGGCAAGGCTGCAGCGATGCACGTCCGCACTCGTGGTCCGTCCGCCAGCGATAACGCCCGCGGTGCGGCAGATCAGTGCGCAACGGCGCCGACGGCCGGAACGACTTCAGGAACATGCAGCGGCTAGCTACAACGGAGACCGTAGGCGTCAGCGCTGCAGGACGTCGGCGACCTTCTGCTCGCCTTCGCCGGCCAGTCGCCGCCGACGCGCCGCGATCGACCCAGCCCCGGCGCGGCGTCGTGCCCTCGCGCCTTGGGGGAGTGTGGCACGGTTGTGAAAGTCGAGCGAGCGGGCTGGCGTGCTTTTGCCGTGGTGGGGCCGAGAGCCGGGTCCACCCCCCGCGAGAGTGCATTCCGAACAGGCCACCTGCGCAGCTTCCTCGACGATCGCGCCGACGCCACAACACGCGCGTCGGTGGGACGCCGCGGCTTACTATCCCGACGGTAGGACCGACGAGGAACTGTAGCGGCAAGCTTGCAACGACCCTGACTCTTACGCAGCACGAACAGTTCCTGGTTGCTACTCGGGATCTGAGCGCCGTTGGCGAGGATAGTGACGGCACCGTTTGAGGTGCTTCGCAAGAACCGCCATGCTGGCCTTCCACAACGCGGTGGCCCGCTACAGCGCGATCGCGGCAGACCGTGCAGGCAACCTCGCGGCGCATCTCGCCCGCGCGGCCACCCGCGGAAGGCATGGACCTGGTACGCGCGCTCTCCTCCGCGGCGTGCCGCGCCGTGGTCTAGGAGGTTCGGCGTACCGCCTGCCTCGGGCGTCGCCGCGGCGTTCGCCGAACTCGCTGCCGTATGGCGTGGTCGGCGACCAGGTCGCCGGCGGCCTCGCGCTTCCGGCGAGGCGACGACGTTGGTCTTGGAAGTCTTTCGTCGATATCCGGCCGTAGAACGCGAACCGCAACCAATTCGCGGAAGCGTTCATCTGCCGACGTGAACGACTTTGCCCGCGTGCCTCTTGCCAGGAGCGCAGGCGTGGAGCAACGTGAGCGACGAGGTGACGCCGCAGGACAACGCCAGCAGTCCGAGGGGGTTGAGGGACCATGTTCCACGCCGCAAACCTTCCCATTATCGGCGAATTCGCCGACCCGACGTTGCTGGCCGAGCTCGCTGCGGAGGCGGAGCACGCGGGTTGGGACGGGGTGTTCGTCTGGGATACCTTGCTGTTCAATGTCGACGCCATGCCGCCAGTGCTCGACCCGTGGGCCATGCTTGCCGTGATAGCGACATCAACGACCCACGTGAAAATCGGGCCCATGATCGCGCAACTGGCACGTCGTCGGCCGTGGGAGGTGGCGCGTCAAGTCGTCACGCTCGACCACCTGTCGCATGGCCGATTCATCCTCGGGGCCGGCCTCGGCTACGCGGGCGAGGCGGACTTTGGGAATTTCGGGCTGCCATCGGACGCACGAGTGCGAGCGGACCTGTTGGACGAGAGTTTGGATGTGATTGCCGGACTGTGCTCCGGCGAACTATTCGCATATCGGGGTCGCCACTACACGATCAAGGAGACGGTCTTCCGACCCTCTCCGGTCCAGAGCCATATTCCAGTCTGGATCGGCGGCTATTGGCCCAACAAGAGGCCGATGCGGCGCGCCGCCCGCTGGCATGGAGCGTTCCCAGCACCACAGGTCGTCCCGACCGCCGACGGCTTCGCCGCGATGCCGTTCCCGCCCGAGGAGGTTTCTCGCGTCCGTAGTTATGTCGAACAACACCGGTCGAGCGAGACACCGTTCGATCTCGTGATCAGCCACACGTTACCACTCGACGACCCTGCGGCAGCCGCCGACGAGGTGCAACGGTATGGGCAAGCCGGGGTGACATGGATCGTCCGTGACTGGCTGCCCTGGGAGAGCGGGCCCGACGAGGTGCGAGCTCAGCTGCGACGTGGGCCGCCGGGAGTTGCGTGAGAAGACTCTGACACCGCCGCCGCGCATTGCCGTGTCGCCCCAGCACGGAAGGGGCGTCCGGTATCCATGAGCACCCGCCTGCGGCCCGCGCGCTTGCGGTGGCCGCCTGCTCCAGTGGCGACAGGCCCTAGTCGGTTCCCCAGGGCGCAGCCGCCCCAGGTTGCAGCCCATATCGGCGGATCCAGCGCGCCGCCGCTTAAGACTTCCGTCACGTTCGGTGACAAAGTTGACGGCATTGGCCAGCGGCGGCGGGCGGATCCCGGTGGCTGCCGGAAAGGGCCGCCGGCGGGGCTCGTTGGAACCGGCGTGGTGGATCGCCCGGGCCGGCGGCGGGGTCAGCGGTGGGCAGCGCCCGGTTGGGCGCGGCGTTCTGCTTCGCCCGGATGCTGGCGAACGAGGCGCGGTCCGCCGTTTCCCAGGCGGGCGCGACCCGGCCGACCCACCATTGCCCGGCTTGCCGAAGTCGGTACCAAGCTCACCGGAGTAGGTGAGGGTGGTCGTGCCGCTGTGCTCGGTGAGGGCGAACTGTTCGGCGACGTGCGGCACCGGGCGGCGAACGAGCCGGAAACTAACCCGGTGCGGCCGGTCGAACGTGATCGTCTCAAGCGTGGTGGCGGTGAGCCGGCCGCCGTGTTTCGGGCTGCTACGAAGAGCCTTACCCGGCTGACCTGGCAAGTCGCCGGGATCCTTGCGGTCGGCCTGCTATTGATCGCCGGCGGGGTCTTTGTGCCGGGGGTCGCTTGGCAAGTTACCCTCATCGCGCTTGGCGTTCTCGTCGGCTCGCCGCTCGCGATCTTGGTCGTTAGCCACAGGATCGCGTTTCGCGCCGACCGGGAAGGCCTCACGTTCGGGCCCGCATCCGGTGCTGTACGCGCCGGGAATGCGCTTCTCCTGGGTGTCCGTCCCCTGGAAAGATGTCAAGGAGATCAGACTTGACAAGGAGCCGGTCAGGGGCGAGGGCTCGGGGGGAAAGTTCATCCGAACCGTTCCTCGCCACCGGGGCAAAGCAGCAGCCGAGCAATCTCTATGGCTGGCCTACTGCCGCCTGGACCTTGAGCGCCTTGCAGCTGCCACCGCCGCCCACGCCCCGCGCGTTGCCATAGGCGACACCCGTAACATCGATGCCGATCCGGATGCTGAGTCTCGCAGCCGATGGGGCTTCCTAAAGTGACAGCGCACACAAGCTAATGACCGTCCCTGGCCCTCGATCAACCGGACGGACCGGCAAAGCCTTTTTCCGCATCCCATGCACTCGTAGTAACAGCTTGGTCGGGGCCGAGTCTCCGCTAGCCAGTTGTCAAGGCGCCATCCCGAGAGGATGATCATCAGAAGCGCAGG
>Ga0137366_10003285_pt1 | contig 12588 bp, 12 predicted proteins | sample SagtaG_8_FD_104938 | JGI IMG/M metagenome (GOLD analysis project Ga0137366, IMG submission 104938) | Vadose zone soil microbial communities from Sagehorn Ranch, Mendocino, California, USA - Sage1_L_60_16 metaG | ecosystem: Environmental > Terrestrial > Soil > Vadose zone | place: USA... | reverse complement strand
GTAACATTCATATCTCTGACACAGACCCATTTTTCATCTCGTTTTTGGAAGTATGACATATAATGTCCTTTATCTACTTCTGCTCCTGAGGGATTAAGAACTGTCCATGAGCCAATTTCAACAGCCATATTTCCTTCAGAAAAAAGGTCAACGACTTTATAGACATTATAATTACCGCTTGTGTCTTTTGCCAGGCGTTCTGCAGCTCTTTTTTTGATGGCTTCTTTGCCGGAAAGTGGTTCCTCATTCCGGTTATAACTAACGGCGTCATCACTATAGTAGGTTACCACTTTATCAGCATCCTTGGCTTTTTCTGCGGCAGCATATGCGTCTTCCATGGCCTGGATTTCTGGTTTAAGCTTGTCCAAATCAACAGAAGCTGTTTTATCAGCAGATGTGTTACAAGCGGAAAAAATCAATGCGGAAATTCCGAAAAGAATGGCTAATTGAAATTTACTTCTCATAAATAATTTGTTTTAGGTGAATTAGGAGATGAGGAAAGGTATTTATTATTCCGGCGGTGGTCAGTAATAAAAAGAAAACTTCAAATGTTGGCGCATTTGCAACCTGGCTGAATAAAATTCTCCTCAGCCACCATAAATATTCTTTTCCAAAAAATCATTTCTGAATTTTCCATGGGGATCAAATGAAGCAATGACTTTTTTAAAATCATTTAACTTTCTATAGTGAGAAGCCAGTTTTGAGGGAGACATCGCGAAGAGCTTGCCCATATGCGGTTTTGGGTTGAAAGGTGCCAGTTCTTTTTCGATTACCGGAAGCAATTTGCTTACTGCTTCCCATTCTTGTTTCCATGTGAAATGTATCGTGACAGAAGCCTGTTTGTAGCACGGGGACATCCACAAATTGTCCTCTGCAATAGTTCGTATCTCGGAAATAAAAAGATGCGGACCAATCTGTTTTCCCATTCTCTGAATCGCGAGGATGGCATCCACCGCATTGGTCCGTGGAACAAAATATTCTGCCTGCAACTCTTTTCCGCTGCTTGGGGTAAACCCCATTTTGAAATGCGGCAATCGCTCATACCAGGCACCGGGAACACCCATCTGTTCGGTGCAATTTTCTGCAGAAAGTTCTATGATAGGATGAAGATTTTTTGTTGCAGGCATCGCTCCAAAAAAATCTTTTTTTCTTTCGGCGATTGTTGCATCCTCCGCCCGGGATTTTATCCATACTTCATTTATACTTTCATTCTGCCAATCTGTAAAAAGACTTACACTGTACCCGGAAGAAACGATCTCGTCAAAATGTTTTTTTATTTGTGATAAGGGCAGTTGTGTATACACGTATTGTTTCATCATAAATGCAGGCTGAATATTCAGCACAACTTTCGTTATAACCCCGATAGCTCCAAGCCCAACAACTGTTGCATAAAATTTTTCACCATCATCCTTCGAAAGTTTTATCAGGTTGCCATCCGGATTCACAATTTCCAGACCAGCGACAGCCGTTGAAAGATTTCCATTTTTCACACCTGAGCCGTGCGTGGCAGTCGTAATAGCGCCTGCAACAGAAATATGAGGCAATGATGCGAGATTATGCAGCGCAAAACCTTTGTCGTTAAGCCAGGGGCACAGTTCACCATACTTCATCCCACCTTCAACTGTAACTGTTTTTGCATTTGCATCGAGGGTTACCACCTTATTCAGATCCCTAAGAGAAATGAAGTTGTATTTGCTATCGGCAATTGTGTTAAAGCAATGTCTTGTGCCAAGTACTTTCAGCTTATTATATTTTTTGACGAGTCGCCGTACTTCTTCAACTGATTTTGGGTAGTCGATCTTATTCGTACTATATTCCAAATTGCCGGCCCAGTTTCTAAGTTTTTCTTGCTGGGCCCAACTACTGAACGGTGCAACTAAAGGGGCGGCCAGCATGGCAGAGGATAATTTTAAGAATGTTCTTTTCTTCATCGCAATGGTACCAAGTACCGTTAATTATCCACTGTTATTTTAATGGTAGTGTATTTTGTACCGATTGAAGTGGTATAAGCGCTGCTGCTTCCGCATCCCCCGCTGTTGCTTACAGAATGGCTCTCTTCGGATTTGTTTGCCATTAAAAAGACTTCGTCAGTGCCTGTAAAATCCTTTGCAGGAATGTATTTATAAACCTGGCCACCATTTTCACTATTCACTATTGTTTCACTTACTGAAAAATGACTGGCCTGCTTGATGATACTTACAGTGCCGGCATTGCTGAGGTCCATTTCATATGATTGGTTGGGAGCAATTCTTACATTGAATGTTTCACCGGTGGCCGATGGGACCAGGTTGTCGCGGGACTCTTTTTTACAGGACAAAGAAAATACGATCATGCCCGCTAACAAAATCGGAAGTAAAATTAGCTTTCTCATAAAATTCGTTTTACTAAATTTACTTCAATTTTTTGTGAGTAGTTTTATTTTCACGTCCGCACTCTTCTTTCTCATACCGGATTTTATTTTCTAAATAAGATTTATATTTCCAGATAAATCTTTCATCATGCCAAAACGCCTGCTGCTATTCTGGTTACTATTTTTTATTGCATTTAATACAAACTCACAGCCCGCGAGGGACACGACTGGCCTCAATGGTTATTTTAAAACCGTAAAGTGGAGATGTATCGGACCTTTTCGTGGTGGTCGTTCCAATTGTGCTACGGGTGTAGTGGGCAATCCTGCCGTTTATTACCAGGGTACAACTGGTGGTGGTCTTTGGAAAACGGAAGATATGGGTACCACCTGGAACAATACTTCGGATGGATTTTTTAGAACGGGTTCGGTGGGCGCCGTAGCTGTTGCAGAGAGTGATCCGAATATTGTGTATGTGGGCATGGGTGAACATGCGGTGCGTGGTGTGATGACACATCACGGCGATGGTGTTTATAGATCAACTGATGCAGGAAAAACATGGAAGAAAATGGGCCTTGACCTTACTCAACATATCGCTCGCATCGTTATTCACCCCAAAGATCCAAACACTGTATATGTGGCTGCTCAGGGGGCGCTGTACAGTAAATCAAAAGAACGGGGTATATATAAATCGATTGATGGAGGTATTACCTGGAAAAATGTTTTGTATGTAGATGACAAAACCGGTTGCGCAGAGATTTCAATGGACATGAACAACCCGATGATACTATATGCCGCTATGTGGGAGCATGGCCGTCTGCCGTGGAAAATAATCAGCGGCGGACCCGGCAGCGGATTATATAAATCAACCGATGCCGGCGAGCATTGGGAAAAAATGAAGGAAGGATTGCCAAAAGAAATGGGCAAAATGTCAATTGCTGTGTGCCGCTCCAATTCTGAAAAAGTATTTGCATTGATAGAGAGTGATTTTGAAAAAGAAGCAGGTGGTTTGTATATGTCAGCCGATGCCGGTAAAAGCTGGAGCCAGGTATCCAATGATCATCATTTGATACAACGGGCATGGTATTATACAAAACTCTTTCCTGATCCAATGAATGAAAACACCTTGTATGTAATGAGTGCATCTGCATTTCGTTCCATTGATGGCGGCAAGACCTGGGAGGATATTTCTGCTACGCATGGCGATTATCATAATCTCTGGATCAACCCGACCAATTCAAACAACATGGTCATTTCAGATGATGGAGGTTCCGCAATTACTTTTAATGGCGGCAAAACATGGAGCAGCCAGCAAAATCAACCCACAGCACAATTCTATCGCATCAATGTTGATAACCAATTTCCTTACAGTATTTATGGTGGACAACAGGATAACAGTTCTGTAAAAATTGAAAGCCGTGAACCAGGTGGCAGTGGTATTAACAACACGGGTTGGACTTATTCTGCCGGTGGTGAAAGTGCCTTTCTTGCTTTTAATCCTGATGATCCGCAATTTGTTTTAGGCGGAAGTTACCAGGGCACTATTGAAGTATTAAATACAAAAGCAAAAGCTAGCACCAATATTATGGCTGCACCTATTCAGTATTTGACCCGTGATGCAAAAGACATGAAATATCGTTTCAACTGGAATGCACCGATCATATGGAGCAAGCATGAGCCTAATGTTTTTTATCATGGCTCACAATATTTATTACGTACTGAGGATTATGGCAAAACATGGAAAGAGGCGTCGCCTGATCTGACACGGAATGAAAAAGAAAAACAAGGCAAGCCAGGCGTGCCGTACACCAATGAAGCAGTGGGTGCAGAAAATTATGGAACACTTGCATACATCATTGAATCACCGCATGAAAAAGGGGTGATCTATACCGGCAGTGATGATGGTTATGTATACCTGACAAAAGATAATGGCGCACACTGGCAAAATGTGACACCCGGAGGTTTGCCCGAATGCTTGATCAATGCAATAGAAATATCGCCATTTGATAAAGCCACAGCTTATATCGCCACGACGAGATATAAATTCAATGATTATACACCCGCCTTGTATAAAACAACTGACTACGGCAAGACCTGGGCGAAGATCAACAATGGCATCCCGGATGGAGCATTTACAAGAGTAGTGAGAGAAGATGATAAAAGAAAAGATTTACTTTTTGCCGGAACAGAAACGGGTATTTACATTTCATGGAATGCGGGAAAAAACTGGGAGCCATTTCAATTGAATATGCCGGTTACTCCCATTACTGATCTGTGTATTCACCAGGGAAATTTAATTGCTTCTACATCAGGAAGATCGTTTTGGATACTGGATGATTTAAGTTTAATTCGCCAGTATAAAAAAGATACTTCGTCATTTACAATTTTTGATCCTTCGCCTGCCTATCTGGTAAATGGTTCGAGCGAACTCGATGAATCCAACCCAGGGTTTACAGGCTTACATAAGACTCGTGGTGTAAATCCATCAACAGGGGTGGTAATTTATTACCAGCTACCTGAATTAAAAGATTCAGTTCCGCTAACGATGGAAATAAAAGATGCATCAGGAAATCTTGTGCGCACGTACAGCTCAAAAAAAGACAGCACTTATAAAAAATATGATGGAGGCCCGCCGGCAGAACCCATATTATCAAAAACAAAAGGGCTGAACCGTTTTGTATGGAATATGCGTTACGCAACCATGCCCGGCGTACCCGATGCTTATATCGAAAGCAATTATCGCGGTCATAAGGCAATTCCCGGAAAGTACACAGTTACATTAAAGATGCGTGAACAAAAGGTTTCGACCGATGCAGAAATACTGGCTAATCCACTATACGCTGTAGATGTTGCCACATACAAAGAATATAACAGCATTATGAGCAGCATGGAAAATGAATTGACAACCATGCATAAGATGGTAAACAGCATGAATGCAAAAAGAGAACAGTTGGGATCATTGCTTGCATCGTTGACTGATGAGAAATATGAAGCTTTAAAGATGGAAGGGACTGCACTGGTAAAAAAAATGAAAGCATGGGATGAGGATCTGATACAGCGCAAGACAAAAGTGTATGATGATGCCGATAACTTTCCGGCAAAGTTTACGGCCAACTATTTATTTCTTATCAATCAAACGGAAAGTGATATTCCCAGGGTGAATCAACCATCATTGGACAGAATGAACGAATTAAATGCTGAATGGACAATACTCAAAAGCAGGGGAGTAGAGATATTGGAAAAAGATGTTCCTGCATTCAATAAAAAATTATGGGATGCCGGAGTAGGAGCAATTTGGAAGAATTAAATAAATGCATTCAATCTTTCGTTGCGTTTCATAAAAGCTAAGTAGAATCGCCGAGTGATGAATGCCTGTCTGTCGGGAGACGACATTTGCGACGCAATGAAGGTTCAACCCGACAAATCTTAACCAAATGGTTCACTTATTGATTTGGCGGTTTGCGAAAACCATTTCGCCCCCTGTTCGGTCATGTAAGCACAATCTTCAAGCCGCACGCCAAATTCACCTGGGATAGAAATAGTTGGTTCTACACTAAAGCACATGCCGGGTTGTAGAATTTGTTTATTGCCTTTTACCATATTGCCCCATTCATGTACATCCATACCAATACCATGACCGGTACGATGCGGTAGTCCTGGCAATTTATATCCCGGTCCGAAACCTGCGTCGGTTATTACTTTACGGGCGGCAGCATCCACTTCTTCGCAAGCTGCGCCAATTCTTGCCGCATTGAAGCCTGCTGACTGCGATTTTTTTTCGAGATTCCATATTTCATGTTGCCGCTTGGTGGGTTCACCGCCGAATACAATCGTCCTTGTAATGTCGGATGAATAATTTTCTACCCTGCATCCGCAATCCATTAAAACAATATCGCCTTTCTTTAATGATCGTGGTTTGATGCTGCCATGCGGAAAAGCAGATGATTCGCCAAAGAGTGCCAACGCAAAATCCGGTTCGCCTCCCAGCTTTTGTTGCGCATCATTAATGATGGAAGAGAGCTCAGCCTGCGTCATGCCTTCCCGCAGCTGGCTGATTCCTGTTTTTATGGCAGCAGACGTGATATCAGCTGCCTTTTGCATCAGCGCTAATTCGGCAGTTGATTTTATCATACGGCAGGGCATAGTTACGGGATCACCACTAGTATAATTTAAATGCGATGCTTCTTTTCGAATTCCATCAAGAATAAAAAAACGAAGTCGTTCTTCTATCCCAATGTCGCCTGATTGAATACCTGCATCTTTTAATGAAACAGATATTTGTTTGTAGGGGCTTTCATCTTCCTGCCAGGCATATACGTCCTTTCCTATTTTGATGAGTTCACGAAGGCGGGCTTCTTCAAAACCGGGGCAAATATATCTTGCATTTCCCTTTGCAGGAATTATGGCGATCATCGGCCGTTCGCTCGGCCACCAACTGATCCCGGTAAAATATTCCATGGAAGTGCCGGCATCCAACATCAACGCTTCCATTTTTTGTTCCGTGAGTAAGCGTTGGGCTTTTTCAATACGAACTTGCCTTTCTTGTACTGTGATGGGTACTACATCACTTGTCAGGGCTTGCAAAACATCTCTTGTGGATTTTTTTTCCTTTGTTTGCCCATTGGATGAGCAGGAGCTGATGCTAGCTGCCACAGTAGTAGCTGCTGCCATAGCAGAGAGATGGATAAAATCTCTTCGTTTTATTGACATATAAAATGATTAAAGGAGGAAAGTGTTAACGCAGTTTGAAGATAGGATTTTCTTCATAGCCCTGGTGTTCATAGGGACAAATCATTTTTATTCAGTATGAGCAAACAATATTCTGAGAATAGTGTTATTAAAATTCAGAGCGATTATTTAAAAATTAAACCAATAACAAATGGAAACAACAACAACTGAGCAGGAATTATTTATCAAAATGGTAATGACTGAATGGGATAAACAAAATAATAATTTCAATAGGCTTTTATCTTCCCTAACGGATGCGCAACTTTCAAAGGAAATAGCTCCCGGTAAAAACACAGGTGTTTATTTGGTAGGCCATTTGATTGCCGTCAGCGACGGCATGTTGCCATTGTTGGATTTTGGCGAGAGATTGTTTCCGCAGTTAGAAAATATATTTATAAAAAATCCTGATAAGGCAGGTTTGCAAAAGCCATCTGTAGCTAAATTAAAAGACTACCTGGAGGCAGTTAATACAAAACTCACTGAACAAATTCAAGCGACCGAACCTGTGGAATGGTTCAAAAGACATACGGCCATATCAGAAGAAGATTTTGCAAAAGAACCGCATAGAAACAAGTTGAATATTATTATCAACCGGGCTGGCCACATGAGTTATCATTTGGGCCAGTTGATTTTATTGCAATAATAAGGTTGATTGTGCATTGCGACTCAGGCTCTGCTTTGCAGAGTGGAAAAACCCTTGAATTTTTACGAAGATGATGTTGTTGCCAAATTACTTTCGCCGGCTGTAATCAATTGACCATTTGCCAGGTCCGAATGTCATAAGAATTAAACATCCGGCGATCATGGCCAATGGGAAATTCCATCCTGGCGATGTGGGCATTACGAATCCTATTCCGTAGACAAACTGCGACACAAAAATGGCCCCTATCAGGATGATGATTAATCCGACCGACGCCAATCTTGTCAAAAATCCAATGAGCACAGCCGTAGCACCCAGCGGTTCAGCAATGGAAAGAAGTCTTGTAGTAAATAACATGAATGCAGATGTACCCGGAGGTACGGCGGACCAAAAGGGAAACTTAAAATAAGCCGCCACATAAAATATTACCGCGGTAATTATTCGCAGAATCAATAAGCTGGCATTTTGATATTTGGTATACTCTTGCATTGATCGCTGGGTTCTTAAATTAGATACAAGCAACTTAATAAATAGCATGCCAACTTTATTTCAAGTGTGATTTAATGTCCCTATGATAGAACGATTGCTGAAAGAAGGGACGTTCTACCGGGCTCAATCCCAGCAAATCATATCACCGGTCACCCAAAGAAAAAATGGAACTTAAAAGAGTGCAGCCCGGTCAGTTTTTTTGTAAAGCTTTGATGCTCGTAGGTTCATAATTCACCATTCATAACTCATCATTCATCATTCTTCTTACCTTCAGCACTATTAAACTATTGGCAAATGAATACCCGATCATTATCGCTGAAAGTTTCTCCTACGATTGGTAATGTTTCCGGAGAATGTAATGTTCCGGAAAAAAGCAAATGCATTATGACCATTGCGCATGGAGCAGGCGCAGGCATGAGTCATTCGTTTATGGTAACATTGGCGCAATCACTTTCAGAAGAGGCTATCGCAACACTGCGTTTCAATTTTCCGTTCGCAGAGAATAAAAAAGGAAGACCGGATCCTCCTGCTGTAGCTCATAAAACTATTGAAGCAGCCATTGCTAAAGCCGAGGAATTATTTCCTAAGCTTCCTCTTTTTGTTGGAGGAAAATCTTTTGGCGGACGAATGACCTCCCAATATTTAGCAGCCAATCCACGCCCTGGAATACAGGGAATAGTTTTTTATGGTTTTCCACTGCATCCTCCAGGCAAACCGTCTATCGAAAGGGCTGAACATTTAAAAGATGTAAAGATCCCAATGTTATTTTTACAAGGGACAAAAGATGAATTGGCTACCTGGAGTTTGATTGAATCGGTATGTTCATCACTTTCGCTTGCCACGCTGGTAAAGATAGAAGGAGCCAATCATGCATTTAAGGCCGGAAAACAAAATGTCATGCAGCTGCTTACAAATGAAACAAAAGATTGGATCGGGAAAATGATAAAGAGGGCTGTGTAGAAAACGTTTGAACTCAACCCACGTTCGGCATTAGTGCGATACAAAAAGAACGAACTAATCGCTTATCTTTATACGGATACAGCGCTATGAAAATAATTTTTGCAGCCATTACATCCTTGCTTTTTTCGAGTTGCATATTTGCCCAGAGATTAAGCCAGGTAAGTTTAGCAGGCATTGCCGGACCTTCTTATTTTTCCCTTCTTGTAGACCAGGACGTCCTGATACGTATTACGCCCGATGGAAAAATTATTGACTACGGAACGGAGTTATTATCCCAACGATATAATTATTATGCTCCAAAACTTCAGCCCTATTTGGGAAGAGTCGAATATTATGGACCGGAATCGGATTCAGCGTTCAGGGGCAAGGTAAAGAGCATCGGTACCGCTACGATCACTTATTATGGCCATTATGAAACCGATACAAAAGTTGGAAAGTTGAAATCTGTCGGCACCCTTACTCTTGACTACTATACCAATTTTGACAATATCGCGTTTAGAGGAAAATTAAGATTCCTAGGCAGCCTGATATTGGAATATTATTCTTCACTGGAAGATGAAACACTCAGAGGCAGATTGAAAGCGGTGGGCAATACGCCTATTAAATACTATTCGTCATTCGATGATAAGTATCTTAGAGGCAAAATAAAAAGCATAGGTACATTGGTTCTCGAATATTATTCCTCAATGGACCGTATTGAATTAAGAGGCTCGTTGAAATCAGGGCTATACAGACCGAACATAGGTGGGGTTACTTATGTGCTACAGTAAAAAATTTATTTTCACTTCCCTGTTACTTCATTGTTTGTTATTCCGGGTAATTCCTGGTTCCTTCAAATATTCTACATGGAAGGCAAAAATGTGAATTGAAAACATTCATCATTTCTCTGCTAACTGATGATTTTCATACGGCTACTATTGGTTAGGCCTTATATTTTGCTGGCACGATTTTATAGTCTTCTTCATAAAGAATTTTATATGAAGACCGTAGCTATTATTCTCATCGTCGCAGGTATATTAATGCTGGTGCTCGGCAATATTACATATACCACGAAGGAAAAAGTGGTAGATGCGGGCCCGATTGAAATCAATAGAAAGGAAAAGAAAACAATCGAGTGGCCCAATTATGCAGGAGGCGTTATAATTGTCGCTGGCGTAGTCATTTTACTCGTGGCTGGCAGAAAAAGAAATTAGCTGTTGGATGTCCACTGTTCCGATATTGTCCGTTACTGTGATATTGATCGCGTAAAATTTATTATGCGGAATTTCTGCCGAATTTCATTTTAGCTTAGAAGGCTCTGAATAAACCGATAAATTATTCTTTATGAAAATTATTCGCCTTTTTATCCCAGTACTCATTGTCATTTTCGTGAGCTCCTCTTTTTTAAACGCCCAGGATAGGCTCTCCAAGGTGATTCTCAAAAACCTGGAAGGCGATTATAAAGGGGATTGTAAATATGGGCTAGCTAAGGGTCAGGGCGAAGCTAAGGGAATTGATCGTTATGTTCATTCTTTTAAAGATGGAATAGGTCTCAGAAATAAAGTCATTACCATATAAATTTGCATCCATCTCAGCCTCCATACGGAGGCTGAGTTTTTTTTCCAACATTTAGCTGCCTCCGCCCGTAATTCAGAGAGTTAGAAAAAATATTATCTTCAACTTCAAAATAGAAAACATGCCTATTTATATGGATGTACATATTGTCCCCGGCGTAAAAGCGAGGGATGTTGCTGAAGCCCATAAGAAGGATCTGCTTCACCAGGAAGAATATGGTTGTAAAGCCATGACTTATTGGGTGGATGAGAAGCGGGAAACTATATTTTGCCTTGTCGAGGCTCCAGACAAAGAGGCTGTAGAAGAAATGCACAGCAAGGCGCACGGGTTGATCCCAAATAAAATAATCGAAGTTAGAAGTGAACTGGTAGAATTTTTTTTAGGCCGGATGTATGATCCTGAAGAAGCAGAAATTTCAGAGGGATTAAAGATTTTCCGCGACTCAGCTTTTCGCATTCTGTTGGTGACCAAGATGACTGACCCCGTTTTATTGCAATATAAATTCGGCTCAGAAAAAGCAAATGAACTTCTAAACCGGCATAATAACATTATAAGAAAAAACCTGTTGCTACACGGGGGCAGGGAAGTCGAACACGGAGGAAGTGGGTTTATTATTTCGTTTACTTCCGCAACCAAAGCGGTTTCATGTGCTTTAGCCATTCAAAAAGAAATTCCGGACGACGTTGCAAATGAAACCGGTTTCAGAATAGGCATTAATTGCGGTGAACCTGTTGGGAAAACCAACAAATTGTTTGGCGATACTATACATTTAGCTAGATATATGTGTGCAATTGCCAAAAATTTACAGGTGGCCGTTGCTTCGCCCGTTAAAGAACTTATATCGAAAGATCATTTTCAAAATGGGGGAAATGATTTTTTAACCTTATCGCCCCAGGACGAAACTTTGCTGGAATTATTATTCAACAAACTAGAAGAAAACTGGCAGAACGCCGATTTTGATATTGATGATTATTGCCAGTCAATGGCAATGAGTAAATCACAGTTGTACAGGAAAACAATTGCACTCACCGGCTTATCCCCTAATATACTTCTAAAAGAATTCAGGCTTGAAAAGGCAAAGGAGCTGATGAAGAAACAACGTTATAATATTGCGCAGATAACATTTGATTCAGGCTTTACCAGCCCATCTTATTTCACCAAATGCTTTAAAAAGAAATATGGCCTTCTGCCGATGGCGTATCTTGATCTCCTGCATTGATTAATGATTTAATTGTTTAATTGTTGAATGGTTAGGTGTTTAAATAATTAGCAATTTAACCATACAACCATTTAACCATTGCCTCTTTCATCCTGGTGAATAAATTTTACCATTTATTGAATGATTTGTTCTATATCGTTTACCATTTATTGAATGATTTGTTATAGCTCTCCGCTGTTTGTCAATACTATCTTTAGTCATCTCTTAATTTTTAAAAAAATGTTATGAAAACGATTACCAACCGCTTCAAACTCCTTATTGCAATTTTGCTCTTCACTGGTTATGCCTCCATTGCGCAAAAGGCAGCGTCAACAGACAATTTAAAAACTACAAAAGCTGGTGAAATGAAAACTTATCTCATCGAAAGGCAAATTCCAGGCGCTGTCAAATGAACTACCGAGCAGTTAAAAGCTATTTCAAAAACGTTTTGTACTGTACTCAAGGAAATGGGCCCAAGAATTCAATGGATACAGAGTTATGTAACAGGTGACAAAATCTATTGCATTTACAAAGCAGAAAATGAAGAACTGATCAGGGAACACGCAAAAAAAGGTGGCTTCCCCGCAAATGCCATCATCGAAATATCGTCTGTAATCAGTCCTGCTACTGCAAATTAGCCGTCAAAAGAATTACGGTCAGCATTTGCTGATT
>Ga0137366_10003281_pt1 | contig 12591 bp, 8 predicted proteins | sample SagtaG_8_FD_104938 | JGI IMG/M metagenome (GOLD analysis project Ga0137366, IMG submission 104938) | Vadose zone soil microbial communities from Sagehorn Ranch, Mendocino, California, USA - Sage1_L_60_16 metaG | ecosystem: Environmental > Terrestrial > Soil > Vadose zone | place: USA: California... | reverse complement strand
CGAAGTCAGATTATTCGAAACACTAAGCCGGTAAGGCAAAGCCTTACCGCACATCAAGCGGCAAGCCGCAACCACGAATCCAGGCCGCGGTCTCTATCACGCAGTTTCAACTCGCGGCGTCATCTTCTTTATCAGCGGCGTCAGCGCGACTAATACAATTGCGGCAACAATTGTAATGAGCGCGACGCTGCCAAACATTTTCAATAGCGCGCCCTCGGCCTTCTCATTAAACATGCCACCCATAATTCCGGCGATGAAGTTTCCGATTGAGATCGATAGAAACCATACGCCCATCATCAAGCCGACCAGTCGACCGGGCGAGACTTTCGTCACTGTGCTCAGCCCGACCGGGCTGAGGCATAGTTCGCCAAACGTCTGTAATAAATAAACGAGAACCAGCCACATCGGTCCAACCTTCTGGGCCTCGGTCAGCTCCGCAGCACCGGTTGCCGGAATCATTGTTGACACCAGGGCCACTACCGCGAATGCCAAAGCCGCAAATAAGAGCCCGATCGAAAATTTTGCCGGGCTGGACGGATTGCGCCTTCCGAGTTTCACCCAGATGGCCGCGAAAACCGGCGCCAACAAGACGACGAACGTCGGCTGAACTGATTGATACCAACTGGAAGGAAACGTGAAGCCGAAAATATTCAGGCGTGTCAGTTTATCGGCGAAGAGCGTGAGGCTGGTTGCTGCTTGTTCGAATGACATCCAGAAGATGACTGAAAAGACGAACAAAATAAAGATCACGACTACGCGCAAAACGTCGCCGCGACTCAAGCCCCGCAGCGTACCCAGGATGTAGCCGAAGAACAGAAACATTACGCCGGGGAAAAGTCCGCCGACGAGGCCTGCGCCGCCCCATTTCCAGCCGCCGAGAAACCCCAGCACGCCACCGGCCAACGCCAGAATTATCGTGACGGCGTCGAAGCCCTGCGCCTCGCCTTCGCTCTGACCTTTCGTGACTTGTGAAATATCGGCCTGGCGTTTCGGCTTCTCTCCGACGCCGCGCAAGCGCTCGCGTCCCAGGACATACTGAATCAAGCCCAGCACCATGAATACGCCGGCAGCGCCGAAACCGTAGTGCCACTCTACGCGCTGGCCGAGATAACCGACCACCAGCGGCGCGAGCAAAGCACCGAGATTGATGCCCATATAAAAGATCGAAAAGCCGGCATCGCGCCGGGCGTCGCCTTCGTCATACAGATATCCAACCATTGTGCTGACATTTGGTTTCAGGAAACCGGTGCCGAGTGCGATTAACGTGAGACCAAGATAAAAGTTGGGCATCGTCTCAATCGCCATCGAGAAGTGACCGCAGGCAATAATGATCCCGCCGATTAATACTGCGCGCCTTGCGCCCAGCCACTTATCTGCAAGCCATCCGCCGATTAGCGGCGTCCAATAAACGCTCGACGCATAAGTCGCCATGATCAACCCGGCGTAAGGTCGGGGGAACGCAAGGCCGCCTTTCGCGATTTCAGTCGTCATGTAAAGAAACAGAATCGCCCGCAAGCCGTAGAAGCTGAAGCGCTCCCACATCTCGGTAAAGAAAAGCGTTGACAGGCCACGCGGGTGACCAAAAAAGCCGCGATCGTTTACGCTCGCGGAGGCTGCGCCAGTTCCATCAATCGGTGTGCTCATCAGCCAGAGTCCTCATTCGAGAATTCAAGAGAGCGTAAGTCTAAACTCATCTTGCGTGGAGAGTTGCGAGCATTCAGCCAGAAGCGCGCGATGGTGTCAAGACTTGTGGAGGTGGCAAGCGCGACGGCTGGGACTATTCAAAGAAGTGTCGGAAGCCCGCGCGTTAGCAACGGCTACGTGCCCTCCGTTACGGTCAGGCTTCTGACACACCCTCAGGCAAAGCGCCGTCGCCGCTTCGCTGTGCCGGTGCACTCCAAAGCCTTGACAGCGCTCGCGGCCGGAGCGTATAAACTCACTTGAAAACGTGGTGAGTTAAGGCGACTTGCGGCCACGCAAAACAAACGGCTAAACAGCTCGGCGAGTTCCAAAGAACGAACCCGAAAAACTTCAGACGAATTGAAGTCCCGCGTTGTTTAGCGCGGGATTTTTCATTTGTCAGTTGTCAGTGGTTCGTTATCAGTTGTTCGCGTTTACCAACTGACCACTGACTACTAACAACTAACAAACCGCCATGCCAACCTTTCGCGACCTACTCGAATCCGACCGCGCTTATATCTTTGATGGCGCGATGGGCACGATGCTCTATTCCAAGGGCATCTATATCAATCGCTCTTACGACGAATTAAACCTGGTGGCTGCGGATCTGGTGCGCGAGGTTCACGCTGAATACGTTCGCGCCGGCGCCGACATCATTGAAACCAACACTTTCGGCGCGAACCTGAACAAACTGCAACCTTACGGCCTGGAAGCAAGCCTGCGCGAAATTAATGTCAACGCTGCTCGAATAGCCCGCGAAGCGGCCGGAAAAAGAGTGTTGGTCGCCGGAGCGGTCGGCCCGCTCGGCTTGCGAATCGAGCCGTACGGTCCAACTTCGTTCGATGAAGCGAAACAGATCTTCAGTGCTCAGATTTCCGCGTTGCTCGAAGGCGGTGTAGACCTCTTCGTGCTGGAAACTTTCTCGGACATCTCGGAACTGAATCAGGCGATTCGGGCCGTGCGCGAATTGTGCGACTTGCCAATCATCGCCCAGGTAACAATCCAGTTGGACGGCAATACCTCTTTCGGCGCCACACCCGAAGTCTTTACAACCCAGATCGCCGAGTGGGGAGCCGATGTCATTGGATTGAATTGCGGTGTCGGCCCGGCAATCGTGCTGAACGCGATCGAGAAGATGCGCGCTCTGACGGATCGAAAGCTTTCCGCGCAACCGAATGCCGGACTGCCGCGCGATGTCGGAGGGCGGCAGATTTACATGTGCTCGCCAGAGTACATGGCTGAGTATTCGAGGCGAATCATCCAGGCCGGCGCAAAATTTGTCGGCGGCTGCTGCGGCACCACACCTGCCCACATCAAGATGATTGCCGATGCGCTGCGGCAGTTCAGTCCGCGAACTCAGCAGGTCGCGGTCCCGGGCACCGCGAAAGTAAACATCAGTGAGTTGAAGCCTCCCGACGTCACGGTGGTACCCGCCGAAGAGCGATCGAACTGGGCGCGCAAGATCGCGAAGGGCGAATTCGTCACCACGGTCGAAGTCCTGCCACCCAAAGGTTGCAATCCGTGGAAGACGCTCGACGCAATCAAGCTGCTCAAGGATGCCGGCGTTGATGGCGTGAACATTCCCGATGGGCCGCGCGCGCAGACACGCATGGGAGCAATGGCAACTGCGCTAATGGTCCAACGCGAAGTCGGAATGGAAGCAGTGCTGCACTACTGCTGCCGCGATCGTAATCTGCTCGGAATGATGTCTGATCTCCTGGGCGCGGCGGCGATGGGTCTGCGCAACCTGCTTTTGATAACCGGCGACCCGCCAAAGATGGGACCCTATCCCGAAGCCACGGCGGTATTCGATATCGACGCGATCGGGTTGACGAACATGGTGAACAAACTGAACCACGGTTTGGACATCGGAAACAATCCGATTGGCGAGCCGACTGCGTTTTCTATTGGCGTCGGTGTCAATCCTGGCGCGGTCAACATGGAAGAGGAGCTGAGACGGTTTGAATGGAAGATCGAGGCCGGCGCCGAATACGCAATCACCCAACCCGTATTTGATACCCAACAACTGCGCGACTTCCTGAAGCGAATCGAACACTGCCGGATTCCAATCGTCGCCGGCATCTGGCCACTGGTTTCATTCCGCAACGCGGAATTCTTGCACAACGAAGTACCTGGCGTGCAGGTCACACCCGAAATTATGGATCGCATGCGCGCGGCCTCAGCAATCAGCAAGGAAGCGGGACGCGACGAAGGTCTCAAGATTGCGCGTGAATCTCTCATCGAAGTTTGTGACCTGATTCAGGGAGTGCAAGTCTCAGCGCCGTTCGGAAACGTGAAGTATGCGCTGGAAGTTTTTCACGTGTTGGACAGCTTTGCGGCTCATAACGCCGTTGCCGATTAGCCCTCCGCTGATCAAAATAATCCTCTAGCGATCCACAGAATGGACGGTTCTCGGAACGCACTTCCTGGCCCGAATGGAATAGTCCTGGACGTCGCGGAAGCCGTCCGCAAGGAGCCGCGCAAGATATGCTTGACAGCTTTCACTCAAGGGTTTAAGCTCCTCACCGCACTAAGAAAATCCCCCCTTTTGGTCGTCTAACCGTCACCGCGAGAAACGCTCTCAGAGGCCAAGATTCACTTGCCCGGTAACCCCTCTTAAGCCCGAGAGCAGTCATTTCCTGGATCGACCTGGACGAAGAAGACTCTACTCTAAAGTCCCGGCTACGCTGCCTCTGTTGCCCGGGAACCTCGTACGACGTGATGAAAGCGTCATCTCTCAAATGGTAATTAGTTTAGGAAGGAGTAGCTCATGAAATTTAGAAGCAGATATCCCAGAGTTTACCTTTGGGTGCTGTTGGTCGCTTTGGTCTTTACAACTTTCGCAGTAACAAGTGTCTTGAGCCAGCAGGGCCCAAGCTGGCCCCAGTGGGCCCAGAATCCTCAGCACACCGGCTTCTTGAACGTTGCCGGTCAGAACCTAAATCAGAATCTCGCCAACATCGTTTATGACGCGCTTGTTGCCGATGAGATGCAGGCCGTGGTACCGCTCATCGGCGAGAAGGCCCTGCTTGTCCATTACCAGACGCCGCTGTCCGACGGCAACGACGTCTACATGGAATCGAAGGCAGGGACATACAGTGCCAGGACGTACAGCACCCAAACGTGGCACCAGAATCGGTTCACGTGGCACGGCGGTCAGCTCGTCAAGATTTGGACCTTTGACACTGACTGGGTACCGCCAGGATCGCAGAACGATTTCTGGGAACCAGTTTATCATGCTGCGCTCGCCAACGGATTTCTCTATGACCCCGGCGCAGGCGGAACGATCTTCAAACTCAACAAGTCAGACGGTTCGGTCGTGACGCGCATCAATCCGTTTCCCGGCAACCTTGATTCGAACAAGTTTACCGCCAGTCCGTTGTCAACCGACCCTGCTGGCAACGTATATTACAACGTGGTCCAGCTCGCGCCCGGCGGCACCAGCTTTTATAGCAAGGATGTCGTAGACTCCTGGTTGGTTAGCGTAGCGCCGGACGATACGATCACGAAGGTGAGTTATTCCACGCTGCTGGCGACCGCAAGGATTAACGGCGAGGCCGTTCCCGGTCCGAATGATCGATGTAAATTATCGTTCTCCAACAGCCAGTTACCATGGCCACCGAGCCCTGATGCCGTGTCTGGCACGACCCCCTGCGGCACGCAGCGGGCTGCCCTTAACGTGGCCCCTGCCATCGCGCCAGACGGGACCATCTACACGATCAGCCGCGGCCATTTTGTGACCCGGTACAACTACCTGATCGCAGTCAATCCAGACCTGACCGGAAGGTGGGCGGCTTCACTTCGCGGCCGTCTCAACGATGGCTGCAATGATGGGACTAATTCCAGCACGTCGCTGATACCGCTCAACGGCACGCCCGGTGGCTGCCGCATAGGCGCCCACCCTGGTGTCGATCCAGCCATCAACCAGCCGCCGCCCGGACGGGTGCTCGATGATCAATCGTCCACGCCGACCATCGCGCCTGATGGGAGCATCTTGTTTGGCGCCTACACTCGGTATAACTTTAATCAGGGCCATCTGATGCACTTCAGCGCCAACGGGGATTTCCTGGGCGCGTTTTTGTTCGGTTGGGACATCACTCCGGGAATTTGGGGTCATGGCACCGCCTACTCAATAGTCATCAAGGAGAACCACTACAGCGGCGGCTCGTACTGCGACGTTGACTCGGTTTGCCCGCCGGATCGGACGGCCACCTATCCCGACAACCCCGAGCAGTTTTTCGTCACGCAGCTCAATCACAACCTGAACGTTGAATGGAGATTCAAGAACACCAATACACTGAGCTGCCATCGTAACCCCGACAACTCCGTAACCTGCGTTGATGATGGAACCCACCCAAACAGTTTCGAATGGTGCGTAAACGCGCCGGTAATCGATGCTAATGGTGTGGTGTACGCGAACAGTGAGGACGGCTTCCTGTATGCGATCAACCAGGGCGGCACTCTGAAGCAGAACATCTTCCAGCAATTGAACCTGGGCGCAGCCTACACTCCGGCGTCTCTCGGCTCTGATGGGAAGATTTACTCGCAGAACGCCGGACACCTGTTTGCCGTTGGTAATTGACTGTTTCGATCCAACGCCTATTGAGTTGAGGCGCCGCGATTCGGACTTAGCCGAAATAGCCCGGGCAGAAATGTCCGGGCCATTTCCCTTTTACCTGAGCAACCCAACTTCATTGCACCGCCCGGTTCTCTTCCCTATTTCCAATCCACTCTATTTCCAATCCACGATTTACTATTGGGGCGAGTTAATCCGTGCTTCACACCGCCAGAGAGGGCGCGGAAAATCTCAAGATTGACGACCGAACCTCTTCTCTTCACAAATCACCACCCACGATTTACTATTCACCCGTTTTTCCAATTTGTTTATTCCGCAAGCTGTCCGGAGTCGCTATGAAACCAAATCGTCTGTTTAATCTAATGTCGCCACTTTTTCTAATCGTTTTCTTTGCTCTCAATTCATTTGCCCAGGGCCCTGGACAGCTGACACAACAGGAACGAGAGCTCGCCGACTATATCAAAAGCCATTACACGAAGAGCGAAGTCATGATTCCCATGCGCGACGGTGTAAAGCTCTTTGCATGCATCTACGAGCCAAAGGACAAGAAGCAAAAATATCCGATCATGTTCGACCGGACACCTTACACGGTTGGGCCATACGGGGCCGACAAATACAAAACATCGCTCGGCCCGGACGAATTGTTCGCCCGCGAAGGTTATATTTTTGTTTATCAAGACGTGCGCGGCAAGTACATGAGCGAGGGCGTTTACGAAGATGTGCGGCCTTACATTCCCAATAAGACGGGAAATCAGATCGACGAAACAACCGACACCTATGACACGGTTGAGTGGTTAATCAAGAACGTGCCCAACAACAATGGCCGCGTCGGCGTTTACGGTATTTCTTATCCGGGCTTTTACACCTCGATGGCCGGGATAGATGGTCATCCGGCCGTCAAAGCGATCTCGCCGCAGGCGCCCGTGTCTGATTGGTTTCACGGCGACGACAACCACCACAACGGCGCTTTTTTTCTGGCCCAGAACTTTTCGTTCTTTACGCGTTTCGGCCAACCGCGCCCGAAGCCTGTTCCCAATGACGAACTACTCAAGCGCTTCGAATACGGCACGCAGGACGGCTACAAGTTCTACCTGCAGATGGGCGGGCTGAAGAACTCCGGCGATGCTTATGAAAAGCAACTCGGAGTACGCATCAAGTTCTGGGACGAAATGATGGCGCATGCGAACTACGACCAATTCTGGAAGGATCGAAATATCTTTCCCAACCTTAAAAACATCCACGCGGCAGTAATGACCGTGGGCGGCTGGTACGACAACGAGGATCTATTCGGCGCCCTGGGAACTTATCAAAGCATTGAGAAACAAAACCCGGGAATCTACAACGTGTTAGTGGTGGGGCCATGGTGCCATGGGTGCTGGGCGCGAACTGATGGCGACTGGCTCGGCACGGCTTACTTTGGAGCCAAGACCGGAATCTATTATCGCGAACATTTCGAACTGCCATTCTTCAATCATTTTTTGAAGGATAAAGGCGACATTTCCCAGATCAAGGAGGTAAACGTTTTCGATACCGGCGCTAATGAGTGGCGTGACGTACCGAATTGGTCGCCGACCACGTCGATTGGTACATTCATGTATCTACTGCCGAATGGAAAACTCGCTTTCGGCGACGCGGCAAGTGTTCGCCGCCTGCCGAGCACCAGTAAAGTTTACGACGAATACGTCAGCGATCCCTGGGATCCGGTCACTTACACAGAAAAGATGGGCGCCGAGACTATCAGATATCCGCGCGATTTCATGACCGAGGATCAGCGTTTCGCGGCCCGGCGCCCTGATGTGCTCGTCTATCAGACGGATCCGTTGTCCGCAGACGTCACTGTAGCCGGAAATATCAAACCAGAGCTCTTTGTCTCCTCGAGCGGCACAGATTCGGATTTCGTCGTAAAACTGATTGATGTTTTTCCCGATGATTTCCGCTTGCCGGACGGCGTGAGGCCTCCGGATAATTCCGCAGCCTGTGTCACGACGCCCGGCGGTTATGAAATGCTTCTGCGCGGCGAGCCATTTCCGGCGCGTTTCCGGAACGGCTTCGAGAAGCCCGTGCCGCTGCGGCCGAACGTGCCGACGAAAATCTCTTACGTGATGCCGGGCATCGTGCACACTTTCAAGAAGGGCCATCGCATCATGGTGCAAATCCAGAGCACCTGGTTCCCGCTGGTCGCACGCAACCCGCAAAAGTATTTGGCCAACTACAAGTTGGGCACTGATGCTGACTTTCAAAAAGCAACCGAGCGCGTCTATCACTCGGCAGCGAATCCGTCGCGCATTGTTTTGCCGATGTGGAAGAGATAGAAAATAGAACGGTGGTAAAAGAGAGGTTATGATAAGACGAGTCCTTTTGTATCCCGGCGAAGATGGATACATAGTCGCAGAAGTGCCAAGCCTGCCAGGCTGTGTCAGCCAAGGCACGTCCCGCGACGAAGCCCTGGCGAACGTTCGCGAAGCCATCTCTCTTCATGAGGATATGTTGCGCGAACGGGGCGAACCTGTGCCGGACGATAAAGTAGAGATTGTTGAGGTCGCTGCGTGAGTAAATTGCCCGTCGTCTCTGGCGCTGAATGCTCAAGGCGCTTGGCAAAGTTGGCTTCGAGGTTTACCGCCAACGCGGCAGCCATATCACTCTCGTACGCAAGACACCTCCTGCTCAAACCACAATTCCAAATCACAAAGAAATGGATCGTGGAACTTTGCGCGCAATCATTCGACAAACTGGTCTCACCGTCGAAGAGTTCATTGCGCTGATCTAAGACTGCTATATAATCACGTCGAACTACTAATCATTCGGACCTCAAAGGAGTCTTCCGTGCGCAAATTTTGTTTGCTGGTTTGTAGCACTATCATCGTTTTAGTCTTGGTGGATGCAACTGTCATTACGACAGCGCAAACACTGCTCCCCGCTGATGTGACTGAGAAGATCGATAAAGTTGCCGGTGACGCGCTCGCCAGGACGGGCGTCCCGAGCGCGTCAGTTGCGATCGTCAAAGACGGACAAGTCGTCTATGTCAAAGCTTATGGCGACGCGCGGCTTGATCCGAAAACACCAGCCGCGGCGGAAATGCGTTACAGCATAGGTTCGATCAGCAAACAATTTACCGCGACAGCGATGCTCCTCTTGCAGGAACAGGGCAAGCTTTCACTCGACGACAAAGTCGGAAAGTTTATTCCAAACCTCACCCGCGCAAATGAAGTAACGATTCGCCAGTTGCTCTCGCACACATCCGGTTATCAGGACTATTGGCCGCAGGACTACGTGATGCCGATGATGCTCGAACCCGTGACGGCGCAAAAAATCATGGATATCTGGGCGCGCAAGCCGCTCGACTTCGAGCCGGGAACGAAATGGCAGTACAGCAACACAAACTATGTCATCGCCGGCGTGGTTGTTGAGAAAGTTGCGCGCATGCCGTTGCTTGAGTTTCTACGTGAGAAGGTCTTCTTACCGCTGCAGATGAAAAGCGTGGCAAATATCGATCAGGAAAGGCTTACCGAATCTGACCCGGTGGGTTATCTGCGTTACGGGCTCGGCCCATTAAGGCCGGCGCCGAAAGAAGGCAGGGGCTGGCTATTTGCCGCCGGTGAGCTGGCGATGACCGCACAGGACCTTGCGAAATGGGACATTTCAATCATCGATCAAAAAGTGCTGAAGCCTGCTTCCTACGGCCAGATGGGAACAGATACGCTCTTGAACACCGGTGTGGCCACCCATTATGGACTCGGAGTTGACGTGGGAATGCAAGCCGGACATAGATCTCTATCGCATGGCGGCGAGGTGTCTGGTTTCACGGCGCAGAATATTGTGTTTCCTGACGAACGGGTCGCAGTTGCAGTCCTGACTAATCAGGACGCCGCCGGGGCTGCCGGCGCCATCGCCGGCGGCATCGTGCCGTTTCTCTTTACCACTGACGATCCGGCGACGCCGCAAAAGCTGGAGCAGGCAAAGAAAATCTTTGATGGCCTCCAACATGGCAGTATCGATCGTACGCTTTTCACTGACGATGCAAACGCTTATTTCAGCGAACAGGCGCTGAAGGATTTTGCGTCCAGTCTCGGACCACTCGGGACCCCGCAGCAGTTTGTTCAAGTTGGCCAGAGCCTCCGTGGAGGAATGAAAGAGCGAGTCTACATCGTCAGGTTTCCGCAGAAGACCCTGCGTGCGTGGACTTACGAAATGCCGGACGGCAAGTTAGAGCAATATCAAATCGCGCCACAGAATTAGTTTACCACTCGCAAAAAACTCCTGAGGCATCAATTTGCTGTGTTACACTCGGACGCAGCGGTGCCCGAACGAAAGATTCGCATTACCAGTCATGCGCGTCAGCGCGTTCGCAAGATCAAGACCCGTGCCCGCTATGGCCAGCGAACCCTGAAACGAATTTCGCGCAAAGCCACCCTCGGCGGTCTCTTCCTTTCATTTCTCAAAATTGGCGTAACCGGATTCGGCGGCGGCCTGGCGGTGCTTACGCACATTCGCAGCGTCGTCGTTCAGGAACGACGCTGGATAACCGAACATGACTTCGTCGAAGCCCTCGCTCTTGGACAAAGTCTGCCGGGCACGAGTGCGGGTAACGCCGTAACCTACATCGGCTTCAGAATGCGTGGCTGGCGCGGCGCCTCTGTATCGCTCGCCGGTTTTATTCTGCCCTCAATGCTGATGATGATCGTGCTGGCGATTTTTTACGACCGCTTTCGCGCCCTGCCGAACACTGACCAGTTGTTTCATGGATTCAATGCGGCGGTCGTCGCGCTTATTGCGGTGACGGCGTGGAGGATGGGCCGGTACACCTCGAGCAAACCCTGGCAACGGATCCTGATTGCGCTCGCCTTTGGCGCGGTCGTCTTTCTGAAAGCCACGGTCATTGAAGTTATTCTGCTGTCCGGCCTGGTGGGGATTGGACTTGAATCGTTCGCGGAAAGACAGCATCCTCGCCTGGAACGGATTCGCGGATTTGCGTCGCGGCGCCAGCAAAGAATTCGCAGCCGGCTGACCCTCCGGAAACCAAAGCCGCACAAGTTCTATGGGGGCTATTTGACCGAAGCTTTGGCTGAAAAGCGCCTGCAGCAGATGAGCGAAATGCGTGTGGCCCCTCTGGAGAGTAATGACGAAGACACTGAGAACGAATTCGAGTCCGGGTCCGAAACCTCTTTCAAAGCTTTGTTGTTACCTGCCTGGCCGGTGATTGGAAAGTTCGGTCTGGCCCTGTCTCTGTCATTTATTTTTCTTCGCATCGGCGCGGTCACTTTCGGCGGCGGGTTTGTGATGATCCCGGAGATCGAAAACGAGGTGGTTAGTTCACATCATTGGCTGACGCACCAGGAATTTGCCGACGCCGCGGCCCTCGGACAGATCACGCCCGGCCCGGTCTTGATTATGGCTACGTTTGTCGGTTATCGCGTGGCGGGAATTCTGGGCGCGCTCTTCTCGACGCTGTGCGTCTTCCTGCCTTCTTTTCTGATGACAATCACTGCCGGGTCATCATTTCGACGCTTTCGCGCCAATCGGCAAATGCAGGCTTTCCTGCGCGGCGTCGCGCCCGCGGTTACGGGCCTGCTCGCAGCGGCGGCGTGGAGCATCGCACGGGCCGGCATTCACACGATCATCGGCGCGTCAATGGCTCTGATCATTCTGGTGATTCTTCTGCGCTGGCGTCCGAACATTTTCTGGGTTTTGATTGGCGCCGGAGTGTTTCGGTTTGCGCTGGCGATGGTCTTGAAGTGAAGCGCCTGGCACGTTACGCGATGTATTTCCGAAACGCGCCGTCAAGCTCCGGATATTGAAATTCAAATCCGGCCTCTTTTAACTTCTTCGGCACGACCCGCTGACTAACCAGCAACATTTCATCCGCCATCTCACCAAACGCGAATCGCGCGGCAAACGCCGGTATGGACATCGCTGTCGGGCGATTCAAAGCGTGTCCCAACACTTTCGTGAATTCTTCATTCGTCACCGGATTCGGAGAGACGATGTTCAGCGGGCCGCGCAATGAGCCATCCGCCAGCGCCAGCTTAATCGCGCCAACTACATCATCAATCGCGACCCAACTGATGAATTGTTCGCCCGAGCCCACTTTTCCGCCAACGCCGAGCTTGAACGGGGTCAACATTTTGTCGAGCATTCCACCTTCGCGAGCCAGGATCGGACCGAACCTCAGCTGAATCACGCGAATGCCGGCCTCTTCCGCCGCCTTAGTTGCCTGCTCCCAATCGCGGCATACCTTAGCCAGAAATCCGGATCCTGCCGTGGCATTCTCGTCCAGAATCTCATCCCCACGATTACCATAGAAGCCGGTCGCCGAAGCGCTGAGAAAAGTTGTGGGT
>Ga0137366_10003280_pt1 | contig 12593 bp, 13 predicted proteins | sample SagtaG_8_FD_104938 | JGI IMG/M metagenome (GOLD analysis project Ga0137366, IMG submission 104938) | Vadose zone soil microbial communities from Sagehorn Ranch, Mendocino, California, USA - Sage1_L_60_16 metaG | ecosystem: Environmental > Terrestrial > Soil > Vadose zone | place: USA... | reverse complement strand
GACTTTCCAGCGGAGGACTGACTTACTCGATTTTGCCCGTGCGCATAACGCGTTCGTCTTCGAAGACGATTACGACGCCGAGTTCCGTTTCACCGGACCGCCGCTCCCTTCGTTGCAGGGGATCGATAACTCAGGCCGGGTGATTTACGCGGGAACGATGAGCAAGATTCTCTGTCCCTCTTTGCGTCTGGGCTATATCGTTGCACCGGAGCCGCTAGTCGATTCGTTGATTAAGATCCGCAGCGCGATGGATCAACACTCGTCTCCGATCGACCAGGCGACGCTGGCGAGATTTATCACCGAGGGTTTTTTCCTCAGTCACATCAAACGGATGCGAAAAATATACTCGGAACGACGAGATTTTTTCATCGAACAGTTCAACAAGTTACTGGGGGATCGTTTCACGTTGCAGGTTCCAGAAGCTGGATTGAACATCGTCGCCTGGCTGAAGCGGGAGGAAGACTTCCCTATGATCAGGCGTATCACACTTGATATCGGGGTAAGGCCGTCATCGCTCTCATTCTTTTGCATCCAGGCAAAGCTGAGGCCAGCGTTCGTATTCGGTTTTGCCGCCTGGACGCCAGCGCAGATTCGAGAGAGCCTCGTTAAACTCGCGTCTGCACTTAAAACACGGCGAATTTAATCTCCAGTTGGGATCACCAGCGCTTCTTGTGCGCCATTCGCCCTCCCTGTCTGCGGCAAGGCTGTCCCCAAATAGCCACCGTTCGCCCATAGACCTAACGATATTCGAGTTCAGCGGCGCGGGGATTTGTGCCGCGTCCGCTGCAACGAGGGGTTAGGCGGCACCAGTAGTGCGCCATGGCCAAAGCCGCCGGCGCTAGCGCTTGCCCACGGCGAGCCAAGGCATGCCGCGGTAGGAATCCGCCACCAGCCAAGCGCCAGCCGTCAACGCCCAGGAGGTGACGAACTCGGTCCATTGGGAGGCGTTGGGGCCTGCCGCGATGATGGGTACCCACACCAGCAGCGTGAACAGGCCCAGCTGCAACGCCGAGAGCATCGCTGCCAGCCGTGGATACACACCGATGAGCACCGCCACGCCCGCCCCGATGAAGGCACAGCCGGTGAAGTACGCCCAGGCCACGTGCCATGGCAGCCAGCCAGGCACCATCGCGACGGTTCTTTCGAGATAGGTGAAATGGGCTACGCCGAAGGGGATCAAGGCCAGGCCGTAGAGCACCCTCGCGATGCGCAGACCCTTGTCGCCGGTGGCGAGACTGAGGCGCCCCCTGCCTCTGTCACTGGCGAACCAGGCGTACAGAACCCAGGCGGCCGCCGCCATCACCGCGGTGTCACCGCAGGCCCACCAAGTAACCGTGGCAGTAGGAGCGCGGAAGATGAGAGGCACCCGAAACAGCAGCAGCCAAACCAAGAGATAGGTGAGCAGCACGCGGGAAGCGACGACGGCTGCGCGCTGCCAGAGTAGGCCAATGCCAGATACCAGAGAGATGAAGGCGCAGAGATAGGCTAGTGCCTCGCGCCCGGGTACACCTTTGGGCACCCCCGTCCATATCGGGGTGAAATTGCCTTGGATCAGGCCCAAGATTCCGAGGGTGACCATGGTCGCTGCAAAGACCGCATGGCCCAAGCTTGCGATGCCCATCGCCCTTGCTCCGGTGCTATTCCAGTTCATTCGATCCGCTTGCTGCATGCTCAAACTCCGGCCTAACGAGACAAAGCTCAGCCACCGCTCTGGGAGCGAGGCTGCGCAACGGTTGAGAATACACTAATGAAGATCGACATCGACAACCTTGAAGGTACTTTAAGATAATTCCTCGGTTTTGCTCTAAAGCGTCGCTCGAACACGCAAGTAATTTTCAGCAGAGTGACTGCTAGCTCAGAGATCTTAGTCTTGCTCTCAAGAATCAAGAGGCAGCCACGAAGGTGTTCGAGGCTGCCTCTTCCTAACCTACCCAACGGAGAAATCTAGAATCTCTTTTTCAACCCGACGTACCAGAACCGGCCTTTGATGGTGGTGAGCGATTCGTCGTAGCCGTTCTCGAATGCCCCTGCTACGAACGGCGGATCTTCGTCCGTCACGTTCTGCATGCCGAGCGTGACGGTCGTGTTATTTAGCCACCACTTCCAGTTGCTGCAGCCGCATTCAGCCGTGGAGACTGGCACGACGTTTTTCTCCTTGCCGTCCTTCATCTTTACGTTTTTGCCGCCATCCTTGGCGAAGCCAGGCACTTCAGCTGGCGCCGGCGGCGGCAGGTTAAACGTATAGTTCAGGATGAGGTCGAGTGTAGTCAACGCGGACACTTTGCGCGCGCGGAAGTCAAGCGGGCCACTTCTAGGCTCATTGAGCTTTGTCGCTCCTGTCAGACTGGCATTGTCGTCCTCATACTGACCGGTCCAGTGGACTACCGCACCGACATCCAAGCCCTGCATCCACGTGTCCGCGGGGCCGTCGTAGAAGATACTGAAGTTAGCCCGATGCCACGGCAGCGAACTGATTAGCGCGAACCCCGGCGGCAGGAATTCGCCGTTGATGCCGACCCGTTTTATGTTGGAGGCAGCTTGAAACTCAGCCCGGGATAGCCAGGTGCCATTGACTGTGGTTGTCAACCTTCCCCAATCGCCATGGCCGAAGATCGTAGAATCCAGAATATAGATCGCTTCGTAATCCAGACCTTCGAAGATCGCGCCTGACAGGTTGTCGCTCGGATCAATCGTCAGTAGGACTGGCCCAGCCTCGCCTGGAATTGAACTCACACCACGAAAAACATTCGGCCCGTTCTGCTGAACACCCGGGGTCGGGGGATTCTCCAGGATGAGGGTTTGCGAACCTCGGGCTGCCACGATGTCGCGCATATCAATATGCCACCAATCGGCGCTCAGTGTCAGGCCCTTAATCCATTTCGGGCTGTAAACAATTCCGTAGGTCCACTCATACGCCACTTCCGGATGCAGATTCGGGTTTCCTATCACGCGTGACTCAATCTGAGCCAGAGTCTGACTGGAAAACGGATCTTGCACGGCTGGGAAGGCTTGCGTGGACGCAGGCGTAATTTCGCTCAGTTGCGGCGCATGGAACGCCTCGGTATAGCTGCCGCGCAGGGTGACCGCGCCTATCCACTTGGGATCAAGCGGTTGCCAGCGCACTGAAACCTTCGGCTTTTGCGCGTTGTACTTGCTGTGCGCCGCCGGCTGGCCGGGGAAGATTCCAGAAGGCAGCACCGTAGAGGCGCCGCCCCACGGATCCAACCAATCAGTCAAGGTGGAACTGCCCAGCCAGATTGTTACCAATCCGAGATCGAAGCACCAGTTGCAGGATGAGCTCGATCAAATCGTCGTAAGAGCAATGCAACATGATCCGGCGCAGCGATATTGCTCTGCGACCGGCTTGTGCCAGGACGTAGAGCGTTATCTCAATCGGGCAGGGCCTGGTGCGAAGCTTTATTCTGCAACCGCAACTGGTTCTCGTCCTCGCTGGTACGCTGCTGCGACGGTCTTGGCGGCAGTCAGTCTGGCAGGAGCTCTGCTGCTTCCACTGCGAAGGAATGTTTCCAGGCCGGAGACGGTTAATACCGCGACGAGTCCGGCTAGCGAGACCTCGACCAACGCGGCCACCGTTCCCTCGATCGCGGTTTTGCCTTTTGAGAACCTAAGTGAAGAGAAAGAGAACGCCTATTTTGCAGACGGCATTCAAGACGACGTGCTCATGAACTTGTCCAAGATCGGCGACCTAAAAGTGATTTCACGCACATCGGTCATGCCATATCGAGGGAAGGCGTTAAATCTTCGTGAAATTGGAAAGGCGCTGGGCGTTGGCACAATTCTGGAAGGCAGCGTTCGCCGCGTCGGCAATCGAGTGCGCGTCAACGTGCAATTAATTAACGCAGATACTGATGAGCACATCCGGGCGGAAGATTACGATCGTGAGCTGACTGATGTGTTCGCGATTCAAACCGATCTCGCCCAAAAAATTGCGAATGAGCTACGAGCCAAATTATCCCCAGGCGAAAAAGAGCGAATGCAACGCAAGCCCACGGAAAACGGCGAAGCCTATCTCGCTTTCGTGCAGGCGCACAATCTTTTCAGCAACGGGCTCGCGGATCTTGGTAAGCTGAAACAGAGTGAGCAGCTTTACGCGCGCGCCATCGAACTGGAGCCAAACTTCGCTCTTGCCGTTGCGCGGTACTCGCAATTGGAAAGCTGGATTTTGCACACGTTTGAGCGCACGCCGGAACGCCGCGAAAAAGCGCAAACCCTGACCGAGCGAGCCGGGCAATTGCAGCCTGATCTGCCGGAGGCGCACCTGGCCCGCGGAGATTCGTATTACTACGGTGACAACAATTACGACGCGGCGCTGAAAGAATTCGAAATCGCACAGCGCGGATTGCCTAACGAATCGGAAGTCTATCTCGACATTGGCGCGATCCAACGCCGTCAGGGGAAATGGGCTGAATCGACGGCCAATCTCGAAAAAGCAGTTAGTTTGAATCCTAACGACATTTGGCCGCTGCAAAATCTCGCTTTCAACTACGCGATGCTGCGGGATTTCAACGCGGCCAACAAGACCATCGACCGGGCCCTCAATATTGACTCGAACCGTTCGGGACTTTGGCATATCAAGGCCACACTGGCCGTCAACGAGAGAGGCGATCTCAGCGTTGCGGAAAAAGCATTGGCAAAGATGAAGCCGCTGCTGTCGGACAGCCGCGAACGGAAGATTGAGATTGCCAACGAGCGAGCCAATCTTCTTCTGTGGCTGCACAAGTACAGAAAGCTATTACAAGAAGCCGATAGCCTTCCCGACGATCTTCTCGTAGCGACCCCAGTAGCCTTCGCAGGCAAGTATTATCTCATTGGAATCGCGCGTAAAGCGCTGTATGAGGAGCCAGGCGCTCGGGCCGCTTTCCTAAAGGCAAAAGAGATCACAGAGACGCAACTCAAACAAAGCCCGGACGACGTAGATGCGCGCGTCCTTTTGGCCGTAGTGCTTGCCTGGCTTGGCGAAAGGGACACGGCGCTGGCCGAAGCCCAACAGGGAAGGAACCTCCTTCCGGAAAGCAAAGACGCCTTTAAGGGGCCGCTTATCACCCAATGGGTAGCTGACGTTTACGCCACCCTTGGCGACAACGACCGCGCAATCGAAATGTTGGAAGGGTTGCTGAGCCGGCCGAGCTGGATCACTGCGCAGCGTCTCAAAATAGATCCGGCTTGGGACGGATTGCGAAACGATTGGCGTTTTCAGGCGTTGCTGAACAAATACGATTTAGCCGCGTTAAATCGTTTGAAGCATTGAGTCGTGCCGAATCTAACGATTTGATGAATCATATGGACTTGCTCAAGGACGTAGCGATTTAACCAACCACACCGGTCGCTCGACCAAACCTCGATAGTAAAGCGGTTAGCGAGCGCTCACGGCGATGTTGCAATGGTTCGGCGAAGGAAATTTAATCTTGAGTTGGAGCTGCAACTGCTTCCGGTGCGCCAGACATTCTTCCTGTCCGTGACAAGGCCGCTTCGCCATTAGCCGAAGCCGCCATCGAGCGTCCATTGAAGTTTTTGAGGTAGCTGCGCGGCTTCGCTCCAAGTCTCCGTTCGAATGCGCGGCGGAATGTCTGCGCATCCGAAAAGCCAACAGAGGCAGCTATGATTTCCAGAGTTCGCTTCGGAACAGCCAGGCGACGCTTCGCTTCGTTGATGCGCAGATTTTCCACAAACTCCGCCGGCGCACTGCCGAACACACTTTTGAACGCCCGATTAAAATGGCTCGGAGACATGCACGCTCTGCGCGCCAGCGTAGTAACCGACAGGTCTTCGTGCAAATTTCGCATGATCCACGGGATGAGTTCCGCAAACCGATCAGCCGGTTGACTGTCAAACACGAGCGGGTTGGGCAATTTATGTTGGCCATTGCCGTTCATCGGCGCGCTTACAAACCCCTGCGCAACCACTGATGCTACATGGCGGCCATAGTCTTCTTCGACCAGAGCGAGCGAAAGATCGGTAGCTGCACTGGCACCGGAAGATGTGTAAAAGGCGCCATCTTTAACGAGATGCTTTCTGGGATCAACACGCAGGTTTGGAAAACGTCGTGCCACATCGTTCGCATAGCGGTAATGGGTCGTGACTTCGCGGCCGTCCAGTAAACCAGTTTGCGCCACACCATAAATTCCAGCGCCGATCGCGGCGACGCGCCGCGTCTGATTTGCGCGCGCCAGGATCCAGTCGGCAATTTTTTCACTGACTAGAGATCGCCGGAGTCCATCGCCGCCGGGAACGACAATCGTGTCTAACTCGGACACTGTTTCGAGTGTGCTGTCTGGCCTGAACGCAATTCCCGATTCAGACCGAAAACATTGGAAAGCAAAACCGATCGTGCAGATGTGGTAACATGAAATCCGATTACCATAGCCGCCATCGAGCATTGCAGCTGCAAAAACATCGGCGGCGAGCATTAGATCCGATGCAACGACGCCCTCAAAACCGAGAAAGCCAATCCGCTTTGGATTCATTACATGTCTGAATCCACAATACCTATCTTTGGAAGTCCTTAGTAGGACATAGAACCGACATTACGAGCCACTACTGTGTTATTCTTGATCTCTGACAGGCTACTGGGAAGACCGCGGCCAAGCTTTTTGCATAGGCGGCGATCCGGAATAATTTGAGGGGCAACAACACGAAAGGAGAGAATCATGGCTACTTATGTCGGTTTGATTCAGTTTGCTGACCAAGGCATCCGCAATATTAAAGACACCGTCAAACGCGGCGACGCCGCGATAGCGGAGGCGGAGAAAATGGGCATGAAGGTCGTGGAGGAATTCTGGACGATGGGGGCGTACGACGCTGTAGTCGTCTTCGATGCACCTGATGACGAGACGATGAGCGCTTTCATGCTTAAGATCGGCTCACTCGGCAACGTCAAGAGTCATACCATGCGTGCCTTCCGCCGGAATGAGATGGAAAAAATTCTGGCGAAGATCAAATAGCTGCCTTTAAGAGCCGAGGCTCGACAATTCCGGGAACACCGCAAGCTTGCCAAAGGTCGAGTCCTCCCGCCCAGGAAGCCGGCAAAGTTATACTCGATTAGACCCGTTTTTCACTTTAGCAGCCAATAGATAAGCTAGTACGGCTGTCCCGGAGGCAGGGCTGATGGAACAAGAACAACACTATCCGTGTCGCGCCATATTGCCGTGAATACGTACGTTTGCCCGGGCCGCACGTTCAGCACCGTCGACGTCGGCTGATAGGAGTTGTAGTTTGGTACGGCCGAGGCCGTCAGTACATGACGCCCCGCCGGCACGAAGTGATCGTAGCGGCGTCCCTGCACAAGATTGGCGGCCGTTCTGCCATCGATCTGAAGATTGAGAGCTAAATTCCACCCAAAGTTCGGAGCCCTCAAAACAATAAGACGTCCACCCGACTGAGCGGCGGCGGTTCCGATTGAGGCTATGCAAACAAAAACAAGAATCAGAAAGAGTCTGGTCCCGGAGGTATATCTTAACTTCATGGGCCCCATGCTACCTCGGGACTCGTTTTTGGCTAGCGCAGCGTTTATTAACTTCCCGATTCACCTACGTCGGTTGTACTGCTGCCGGAAGACCTTACGCCCACTCCTTGCTTTGCTTCAGGGTTTCGCTAACCAGCGGGAAATCACTTGGCCGGACTGGCGAAGATCAAATAGCCGCCGTTCGGGTTCGAGGCGCGACAATTCCGCTGCAGGCAATATCGCAAACTCGCGAAAGGTCGGAGTTCCGTGCGATCAGCCAACCGGCTCGGGCATAGTTACGTTAGAGCTGTTCGCTTCAGCGGCTGGTATTCAACCTGGTGCGGCTCCCCGGAGGCAAGGCTGATAGAACAAGAACAACACTATTCGTGTCCCGCCATACTGCCGTGAATACGTATGTTTGCCCGGGCCGCACGTTCAGTACCGTCGATGTCGGTTGATAGGAGTTGTAGTTTGGCACGGCTGCGACCGTCAGTACACGTCGCCCCGATTTTGCCAGATCGCCCCGGGGGACAACAACTCCGTTGATGGACGGAGATAAACCAGATTCGAATCCCACATCGCAGTAAACACATTAGTCCATCCCGGCTGGATGTTCACTGTTATCGAAGTCGGCTCGCTTAAGCTTGCGTATGGCACCTTGCGCACCGTTAAGACGTGCTCCCCGGCTGGCAACCATGCGTGATAGTGGCGACCCTGTACGACGTTCCCGACGGGCCTGCCGTCGATCTCAAGGTTGAAAGCCAAATTCCATCCAAAGTTCGGCGACCTGAGAACGACCAAATGCCCACCCGGCTGAGCGGCGGCGGTTCCGATCGAAACCGCGCAAATGAAAGTAAAAATCAGGAAGAACCTGCCAGCAGAGTTGTATTTTGATTTCATGGCTTATGTTAGCTCGGGATTTGGCTTTCGCTAGCCCGGCCTGCGTTAACGTTCGATCGTGTTCTCCTTGGGAGCATGTGCAGCTGCAGGTTCGCGCTCCCAGGTGACTGTCCTGCCGATATTGATTGCCATCAGATCCCTCGCGATTACGAACGGACCGTTGTATTTTTTGCGTACCGCTTCCCCAAGCCCTTCTTCATCTTCGTAGTGATAGATGACACCAAGCTTGGGCTTCACAATCGCGAAGACCCGTCCCGCATCTTCGGCAGACGCAATCGAACGCTTCGACGGCGGCGTAGGGTTTTTCCAGCCAGCTCCAGGCAGCATGAATCAGGCAGTCCGCACCCCTGGCGAAGTCCACCAGGTTCTGGCAAAACTTCGTGTCTCCGGAGATGACCACAGAGTGACCCGCGGAATCGACGCGATATCCAAATGCTGGGTTCACAGTTCCATGATCGACGAGGAACGCGGAGGCTCGCGTCGAACCGTCATTATATATTTCATCCTGCTCTATTTCTTTCGCATCGATTTCGACGCCTTCAGCTGGAAGGGGATCAGGCGCGGCCTGACGAATGCGAATATCAAAGGCAAATGCCTGAGCAAGGTGCTTCGCCATACCGGAAGTTCCTTTAGGACCCCAGATTCGAAGCGGTTTGCTTCGCCCCAAAAACCATCCCGAAAGCCACAAATCCGGGATTCCCACAACATGGTCGGAGTGAAGATGAGTGAGAAAGAGACCGTCTATCTCTTTCGGGCTAACTCCAGCTTGGGTCAGGCGAATTACGACACCGCGACCACAGTCAAACAGCAATTTCTTGCTCGCCGCTTCGACAAGAATGGCCGAGCCGAATCGCTCAACATTCGGAAAGGGAGTTCCTGTACCGAGTAACGTAACTCGCATCTCGTGGGAGCGCCGCGGCAGCCGAAACCCTGTCTATCATGCACAGCGAAAGGAACAGGACAATCCAGGGTACCAAGCGTCCCGTGTTAAGAATCTCACGGAGCCGCTTCATTTGGCGCCGGTGGTTGTTTCACTTGCGCTCCATTATTAGACACCAATTCCAACTCGGTCAGCGTGCGATCGAGCTCCTGCACTAACGGTTGAAGGCGTTTACCGCTCAGAGCGTTTACAAGCGCGCGGTAGTACCAAAGAGCGCCTTGTTTACCGCGGTTGAATCGCGACCAGAGCTTTTCGCCTTCCTTGCGATAATCCATCAGGATTGCGCGAACATTGTGCAACTTGTCCGAAGCCGACACGAGTTTCGTCGGCATCGGCGCATGGCGAACGTGAGCCACGTAGGCCTTCTTTCGTTCCAGCCACGGAGGTTTTGGCGTTTGATCTGTGTCAGTGCAGCCCTGCACGATTCTCGCGACCTTTTTATCAAACTTTCGCTCGATATCGCGCAATCGTTTCGCGCCGCCACAATCCTCTACGGCGTCGTGCAACAGCGCGGCGATCGCTTCGGTTTCGTTCGCGCCGTATTCCATCGCGATCGCAGAGACGCCGAGGATATGCGCGATGTAGGGAATCCTTGTTTTTTTCCGGAGTTGCCCGCCGTGAATGCGGGTAGCGTAAATCAACGCTTTTTCGAACTGACGCGAGAGCCGCATATTTGTCTTTCGGTTGATAGACTAGTTTCGACGGCATCAATTGTAGGTATTCCCGCTCTGTCGCGCCGAGGCCGCGGCAAAGGCAGACGCGTGCAATTTTAATTATCCTTCGGCTCTAACTAGCCAGGGCGTCAATCGCTTTCCACTCTTCCGGCGTGAGCTTGAGCTTCGCGGCAGCAACATTTTCTTCGAGATGCGCGACCGATGACGTGCCGGGAATCGGCAGCATGATAGGTGAGCGGTGCAGAAGCCATGCCAGGGCAAGTTGCACGACTGTCACGCCATGAGTTTTAGCGGCCGCTTCCAATGCATCGCCAGCTTTCAAGCCTCTGCTTCCGCCAATCGGAGACCACGGCATAAAGCCAAGGCTCTCCTTTTCGCAATAGGTAAGCGTGTCTTCCCATTTCCGGTTACCAATATTGTACTGGTTCTGGACACTTACGATCGGAAGAATTTTGCGCGCCCGTTTGACTTCGTCCGGCGACACCTCCGACAGCCCGACATGGCGGATCTTGCCCGCATCCTGCATTTCCTTAAGCGCGCCGAGCGAATCTTCCATCGGCACCTTCGGATCGACGCGGTGCAACTGGTACAAATCGATGCGTTCGAGTCGTAGCCGTTTTAGACTCTTGTCGACACATTGCTTGAGATATTCAGGTCGACCATCCGGCACCCATTGGCCGGGACCAGGCCGGGTGTTGCCGCCCTTGGTCGCAATGACGAGATCTTTCGGATAAGGATAAAGTGCCTCAGCAATCAGCAGTTCGTCGACTTCCGGTCCATAAGCATCGGCCGTATCAATTAAATTCACGCCAAGTTCTACGGCGCGCCTTAGAACTTTGAGCGAGTTAGCGCGATCAGGCGGCCAACCCCAGATGCCTTCACCGGTGAGCCGCATCGCGCCGAAGCCGAGTCGGTTCACGGGAAGATCCCCGCCGATGCGAAAAATCGAATTACTATCAACACTCGTGGGTGACGCAGCCCCGAAGATTGCGTCCGATCCTCCCGCAAAAAATGCCGCGCCAGTTACTAGCGCCGTTCCTAGAAATTTTCGGCGAGTAACACCCGCTTTCTCATTCGAGTCTGAAGATATTTCATGCATGTCTGTTCAGCGTACGTCCAGCCAAATTGCTGTCAACGGAACGGCATCGTTGGTAGGTAGGGCGCAACCACAGCCTGCTCGCCGTGGCGAGGGCGCGCCGAATAGCATTGTCATTCAGGGGCAAATTTCTTCCTCTCGCGCATGAGGACACCGAATGCCTCCTCAAGATCTTTGCCGAAAGTTAGAATGCCTGCTTCGTGGCCAGCCATGACAACAATCTTTCTGCTTTGCACGTCGATGCGCTTGAAGAGTTGCATTATCTCATTCGCCATCTCGTGGGTTCCATAGTCAGCAGTCTTTGAAGTTGTCGGCGCTTTATTCAAAACTGCTGCCCACAGCTTGGAGTCGTGACAATGAATAACCGCTCCTGCGGTTGCATCCGACTCGTAGACTGCAGCGTGCGTCAGCGATTCCGATGAGGGCAGCGCAGAGCCTTCGTATCGGACCCGGTTCCTCTCAAAATCGCACGCCACTACTTTTGCGCAGTCTGCCAGGGTCAGTTCATGTATGCCTCCGGTCGCAGAACCGGTGATGTAAAACCTGTCGGTCGCACCGTCCCTTACGCTCAGGTTGCCGAACCCAATACCATTTGTATCCACACCGATCAGACGGAGATCGAGAAGTTTCCTCCTGTATGCATTTAATTCCGCAAGCCCGCCAAACGAAGTAATCCCCGTAGCCACGCGTTCGCACGAAAACTTTATGTATTCGCTCACGACGCCTGCTCCGGGAAAAGCGCGCGGATGCTTTTCTCGTTCGCTTCACACACACCCCGCTCGGTAATTAATCCGGTTACCAGCTGGCCGGGTGTAACATCGAATCCATAATTTGCAGCCGGGCTTCTCTCCGGGGCGACACGGACCTCGATCTGTTGTCCCTCGAACCAGCCATCGGCTTGCTTCACTTCCTCCGCGCTACGTTCTTCAATCGGGATTTCTTTCAGCCCGTCTTGCAACTTCCAGTCGAATGAAGACGAGGGCAGCGCCACATAAAAGGGAACGTTATTGTCCTTCGCCGCCAGCGCCTTCAGATATGTCCCGATCTTGTTCGCAACGTCGCCCGATAAAGTAGTGCGATCGGTTCCAACAATCACCAAATCCACTGCGCCACGTTGCATCAAGTGTCCCGCAGCACTGTCTGCGATGATCGTATGCGGCACACGATGTTCGCCCAACTCCCAGGCTGTAAGTTTGGAACCCTGATTTCTTGGTCGCGTCTCAGCGACCCACACGTGAACGGGCAATCCGCTGTCGTGAGCGGCATAAATCGGAGCAGTAGCGGAACCATAGTCAACAAACGCGAGCCAACCCGCGTTGCAATGCGTGAGCACATTGATTGGCTTTCCTGCTTTCTCTCTTGCGAGCTGCCGAATGAGTTCCAATCCGTGTTGCCCGATCATCCGGCAATGCTCCGCATCTTCGTCCGCAATCGATCTCGCTGTGCACAGAGCAAGCGCCACCTTTTCCTTCGCGTTTGTCCCTTTCGCGATATTTCTTAGCTGGCGTTCAACGGCCCAGG
>Ga0137366_10003278_pt1 | contig 12597 bp, 8 predicted proteins | sample SagtaG_8_FD_104938 | JGI IMG/M metagenome (GOLD analysis project Ga0137366, IMG submission 104938) | Vadose zone soil microbial communities from Sagehorn Ranch, Mendocino, California, USA - Sage1_L_60_16 metaG | ecosystem: Environmental > Terrestrial > Soil > Vadose zone | place: USA: California... | reverse complement strand
TACTTACGCCTAATTCCAAACGATTTTAACGAGAATATCTTATTTCAATTAGAACTTTGAGGTCTACTAATCGGGGAGACTAATTAAAATAAGATAGACTAATCTAATATACCTTCCTTTGTAAGTAAATTATTTTTTTCATTACTTATTATAAGTATATTACTTGTAATATATATTAACCTATTAAGCTAACTATTATATTACAAAAACGTATTTAATTTAGTTTATACCGACTTCTTTCGTTGTACTTGGTACTTTTCAAATATCATTTGCATATCCTAACTAAATCAGCACTATTAATATTCATTAATATCAGTTATTTCTAGTATGCTAAGAGGACGTAAGCCTACCTTTTAAACATATAACAAGTTACATGCCTAAAATTGTAGTAGGGCACTATTTAGGTCAAAGTCTCTACACCTAAATATATTCTTTTTGATGATAATATTTTATCCAAATCAAAGAAAGAAACCTTTGAATAAAAGAATGTAACAAAGCATTACTAATAACAGAATAACAAAATGTATGCCACACTACTAATTGAGTTTGGTAATCATGCGGAGTCTATATAAAGGTATTTCACTTATATCTTGTCGATTACCTTCTATGCTAGTATAAAGATAATTCCGCACCAATAATTAGTAACAGTAAAGCTGCATAGGGTCTTCTCGTCTAACTAGAGGTAAACTGTATCTTCACAGTTATTCCAATTTCACTGAGTCAATCATAGAGACAGCTGTTGTATCGTTACGTCATTCATGCAAGACCGCATTTAACGGCCAAGGTATTACGCTACCTTAGGACCCTCACGCTAAGGCCGCCTTTTACCGGGGTTTCCTTCCATGACCTATTATATAAATAATATAGCCATTTCTTCGTTAACCTGCCAGCAGTGGGCAGAGATCACACCTTATACTTAGATTTATCATCTTTATGCAATGTGCTTTGTTTTAATTAAACAGTCGTACAACATTATTTTATGCTTCTTCCGTTACCAGATATTAATCCGGCGGACGAGACCTCCTTATCCCTAAGTTACGTAGTTAATTTGCCGAGTTCCTTTATGATTGTTAGCTCATTCACGCCTTCGTATTCTCTACTAGCTTACTTGTTTCAGATTTTAGGTACGGTAAATAGAACAAGTATTCGAAAAATACTATTCATATTTAAACTAAACTTTCTTCATCATCTGTTTTAGTTTATTCTAATACTTATTTAGTCGATTCTTATTTAAAGAGTAACAGGTTTAAACTATAAATAGTTTTATCTAGTTAACTCTTTAAATTTCCTTTTTCCAGTACTTTTTTTACTTAAAAAGTCATGGAAGAAAATAAGATTAACTCATCGTTTAAACCTTTAGATTTATAACTTAGAGGCCGTTACTTGTACAAATCCATAAGCTTTAGGCGAGCACTTTTATGAGATATATGTCATCAATAAAAGTTTCTTTTTAGTTACTCATGTCACCATTGTCTCTTGAGATATAATATTTTTTTCTTTAATAAAGAAAAATCTTATATTTACTCAATGTTCTGCTACCCCACAAAAAAATTTTTTTTTCATGGACAAGGTTTCGGTATATTGTTTAGATCCGTTAAATTTTCGATGCTTTTTTAAATTTAATAAGTGATCTGTTACGAAATCTTCAAATTGTGGCTGCTTCTAAGCCTATTTCCTTATCGACTTAATAAAAAACTTTCTTCATTTCATTTAACAATAATTTTGGAACCTTAACTCTTGTTCTGGGCTGTTTCCCTTTTGACATACAACCTTATCACTCTATGTCTGATAACTTAAAATTAATCTTTGCTATTCCGAGTTTAAAAACTCACCGATAAAATTTTCAGGATTCCCCGATATGTACAAAGTAAGATATATTTATATATACCTTGTCTGAGATTCAGTTCTGTACCAACTAAGATTTAATTTAAATTGCCTACGGTTATAGGTTTCGCAGAAAACCAGCTATCCTAGTCAGTTTTGTCTTTCACTTACTTACCATAATTCTTCGGATATTTATGCAACAATAACCCGTTCGGACTTTTATAATCCTGATTATAGTAAGATCACTAGGCTTCGGGTCTAAAATCAGATACTTCTCATTTTAAATTTTAATGATTGGTTTAACTACGCTAAATAAAGTAACTTGTATCTAATTTTAACTTGGTGACCCATTATACAAAAGGTATACTCTCGTTTCTACTCGAGCTGCTTATAAAATTACTACTTCTTACTTTCATTCACATATTACTCTTCGCTATCGCTCAAATATTATATTTAGCCTTAGAAGAAGGTTCTCCAGTAATAACTGTATTTTAGTTGTTAAGGTTATTACTTATATTTAAATAATTTCAAACAACTTTTTAGTCATTTTACTTGCTATAGGCTATATTTATTATATAGTTACTGACATTAACATATATCTTGTCCATATATAAAATTATATTTATAAATATATTTATATATAGATGTATTATATATAAAGGGTTTGATATTGTCTTTATATATAATTATATAATTTATTGTAATTATAAACATAATTACAATAATAAATCTATTTTCATTCACACTAATAATAGAATCTCTTTTGATTTCTTTTCCTAAAGTTACTAAGATATTTCAATTCACTTCGTTTATTACAATTTAATTTCTCTAAGGGTTTAATATGACTTATTCGTAATATAATCTATACCCTATAATATTTAGCTAGTATTTGATAATAATCTCTTTTTATACTTATAAATATATTATTTATATCTTAAATATTTTTATTTTTCAGATCACTAGAATTCGCATCTAGAATTTCATTTACCCAAAAAACGTGTCTCACTACCTGACTCTGATCTGTAACTGTATTTTATTTTTATTTTTATAAAAAATAAAAATATACTATGTCTTGTTTTAAATACATATTATTATTTATATTATTTAATTAAAAACTTATTATTTAAATAAATTGTTGTTATAATTCTTCACTTATGATTATAGAAAAAAATTTTTTTTTTCAAGAGTACTTGGATTTGAACCAAGAACTTAAAGGTTGAAGCTTTTTATTTTGCCAATTAAACTATACTCTTATATTATACAGAGAATATGGGGTTCGAACCCATGTTTGATATAATCAAAAATTAGTTTCAAGCTAACCACAATCAACCACTCTGTCAACTCTCTTAATTCTTCTAAGAATTGAACTTAGATATCATTTTTATCAAAAATGCACTTTACCTTTAAGTAAAAGAATTTTTTTTCTATAATCATATCTTAGTAACGAAGAACAAATTAGACTTTTATTTATTAATTAAATAATCTAGTATAAAATATTTATTTAATCTTTTTGTTAAATTTATTGCATTTCCAATATAAAATTTTCCTATTATTAAGTTAGTTAATTTATATATACCACTCTTTTTATTATTTTCTTTATAAATCAAGTATTTATACAATTTTACATTAGAATAAAATATTTTAGATATAATTTTGATAGTAGCAATATATTAATATTATATAAAAAGGTCCTTTAAGACCTTATAATAAGAAATGAACGATTTGAACGTCCGACAGTCTGTGTGTAAAACAGCCACTCTACCACTGAGCTAATCTCTTTAAAATTAGTTAATATACTTTATTAACTAACTTTCTCTGTGTAAAACAGCTACTCTCCCGTTGAGTTAATCTCTTTTAGATAATTATTATAATAAGCTATTACTAATTATAAAGAATTAAAAAAGGTTTTATAAAAAAAAGTTATAATATTATTCTTGATTTATAGTAATGATAATAGCCCCTGTCATAGCAAGTAATAATATTAAACTTGCTATTATTAACCATATGTTATAAGAAGTATACATAATGTTACCTATACTTATTAGATGATTATTATCGATTAAACTTCCATCTCATATTTTGCTAGTTACAAGAAAAGTATTTTCTATATCAAAATATATCTTATTCTGAGTTTTAATATAATTTCAAAATATATTCATAATATTATTATTTATAATATTATTAGTTAAAGAATCATAAGATAATCCATAATTAAAAAATATTATAATAATAGCAGCTAAAGGTAAACTATTACTTGTATTGTTTTGTAATTCACTAATTCTTACATTTATTAACATTAATATAAATAAAAATAATATAGAAACAGCTCCTATATAAATTATTAAATAAGATAAACCTATAAAATTTAAACCTAATATTATTAAATAACAAGCTATACTTGAAAATAATCCTATTAAATACAATATAGATATTACAGGGTTCCTACTTATTATAACAAATATTCCACATAAAACTGATAATAAAAAGAATAAATTTAACATTTCTATTAGATAACTATTAATATAACTACCATTCAAAACATAAAAATTATACATATGTAAGGTTTTAAACTCATAGGAGCAAAAGTTTATTAAATTACGGAAAAAAGGTGAATCGAACACCCAAAATGTTGAAACATTAATATTTAGCAAATATTCTACCCTGCCAATGGAAATTTTTCCTTTATCGAGTTAAATCGGATTCGAACCGATATCTATTTTCGTGACAAGAAAATTCTTTACCAATTAAGTTATTAATTCTAAGAATTAAATTATACAATCAATCGGAATTGAACCGATATCTATCATTTGGAAGATGACATGTTTACCATTAACTTATGATCGTTATTAATAGAATATTGATATCATTAATAAAGTTTCTTTTTAGTTACCCATGTCTCCATTGTTTTTTGAGATAACTAAACTAAGACTTGGTAAGCATCATTTTAGGATTATATAAATATATATATTTTATATATTATATTCTATATTTATATTTAGGATTTAATGGATTCGAACCATTATTATAATGATTAAAAGTCACATGTAATAACCATTATACCAAAATCCCTATGATTTTTTTTTTACTTTATAAAAAACTTTTTTATAGTCTTTTTAATAATAGGAGACAAGAGATTCGAACTCTTAAAAGCAAAATATAACTATTGAGTTTACAGCTCAACCCTTTTTACCAATAAAGGAACTCTCCTTTATATAATGTATATATAGTAATCATTACTCTAATTATTTAGTTATTATGCTTCTAACCATATAACTTATAACTAGGCATAATTACTACAGGGATATATTATATATGATCTGTATAATTCATTAGCCAATAAATCCCGTGCAACTTCCGCTACACGAACCGTATTTCGACTTAACACTAATCAGAGCTACGCATTCCTAGGATACCATTATACAATTTAAATTCTTATTAATTTAGTTATATATTACAGTATAGCAAGCTCCTTGCGCAATTTCCTTTCAGCATGTGACGAGTGGTTAGTACCAATCCGAAGTTGTATTCACCGTGCCATGATGATACACGATTACTAGCAATTACTATTTCATATAGTCGAATTTCAGACTATAATCCATCTACCATAAGTTGTAACCTATTTTTTGAGATTAGCGCAAATTCGCATTTTAGCCTCTCTTTGTCTAGGTATATGTGGCACGTCTATAGCCCACAATGTTAGGGCCATGATGACTTGTCTTACTCCCCTTTATTTGACCCTCCTTCTTAGGTCAATTGCTTTATCATAACTATATATAAATAAAGCCGAGGATTACGTTAATTTTTAGGATTAGCCAAAGTTTCACAACATTAACTGTAAACAGCCGTGCAACACCTGTAAATTATTCATATTGTGGTAAGGTTTTTCGTGGATCACCGAATTAAACAACATACTTCACTGCTGAGGTCAGAAACGGTCTAGTGATTTCAGTTCCAGCGTTGCCACATTACTCTTGAGGTGGAATGCTTACACTTTCATTTATAAATCAGTTATTTAAAAAGATGTAGAGATATACCTAATAAATATTATTATCTAACTTATGACATTCATCATTGTCTGCAAAGAATACTTGGGTATCTAATCCTTTTACTTCCCTAAGCCTTCGTCCTTTAACGTCAGTTTTTACATAAAAGATCGTCTTCACCTTTACCTGTCCTTTTGGCATCACAGAATTTCATCTCTCTGCTCAAACTTCTATCTTCTTATATTAAAACTCTAGCAAATTCATCCTTTTCCAAGTGAAATTTACCGTCTGGGTACCCTTTAAACCTAATTAAGATGAATAACACTAGTCTCATACGTATTACCGCGACTGCTGGCACGTATTTTGTCAAGACAAATATATATATATTGTCATTATAAATATATATTTAAAACTTTATTCGAATTTGTCGAAAACCTTTCCTTTTCATTTCTCCAAGTTACAAGTTCAGCCGTTAGGCCATTGACTAGAATTCCCCACTGCTGTGCAAACTTGCGTAGGGATTTTTTCATTCCCCGTGTGGTCGATTAACCGTTATGTTACGACTACGATAATATTTGGCTAGTTAAGCCGTTACCTTAACAACAACCTATATCGAAATATTTATGTTCCTCTTAAAGCGAGATAAATTTTATCTCTTATTACAAGGAATTTTGTCCTATCTTTAAGGCAGTTTTAAATATATTATACTCACCTGTTCACCACTTTTTTTCAAAAAAAATACAAATGTGTATTTTTTTAGGCTTAAAACCCTGGTCTATGAAAAAACGTACGATTAGCATGTGTCATGTACTTGGACAGCGCTTATTCAGAGCCATCACCAAACTCAACCATATAAATCTTTTGAGAAATATAATTCTTCACTTATAACATTTGGAAAAATTATAGCGACTACTTTTTTTTTAAGAATTACTTTTTTACTTATAACATACGATAAAAACAAAATAACATCTTTTTTTCTGAAGCAATATACTGTTATATGTTACTAAACAAACGTTAAATTTATGCTTGTATGCTCACAATATTATTTTATTTAATAAAAAATTATATAATTTTTATCTTTATTTTTATTTTCTATAAAAAACTTTAATTTAAATAAATATTATTAAACTATTGACTTTACTTAAAAAAGTAAGATAAAATTTGTTTATTTGTTTATATATAAATACATAGGAAACTTTGAATCCTAATGTAAATCTAATCCATCTTTTATATAAGAAGAAGATAGGACAATAAAAACTTGTGCTTGTATTAACGATATTCCAATTTCTAAACCTGAAAATGCCATAATAAAAGCTAGAGGGATTAAACCTAAAAAAAAGAATATTATTCCGCTTGTCATTATATTATATGTAAAACCTGCTAATATGTTTAATAACATGTGTCCTGAAAGTATATTTGCAGCCAATCTTAATCCAAGAGATATATTACGCGCCAAGTATGAAATAAATTCTATTATTACTAATAATGGTAATAAACCTAAAGGACAACCTGTTGGTACTAATAAAGACATAAATACTAAACCATGTTTTACAAACCCCAAAATAGTTGAACCTAAAACAATTGTAAAACTAATAGTGAAAGTTAAAATAAAATGGCTTGTAGAAGAAAAACTATAAGGAATCATACCTATTAAATTATTAACTAAAATAAATATAAATAAAGTATAAATAAAAGGAAAATAATTTTGACCTTTTTTAGTATTTATTTGGTTTATTACTATACTATATATAGTTTTATATATAGATTCGCTACTTAAAGTTCACTTATTTATTATTATCTTATTCATATTAGTACTTATAAGACTTAAAGCCAATATAATAAATCCTCCTATCATTAAATAGAAACCTATGTTGGTAATAGAAAGATTAATATTTCCTAATATAGGTGCATATATACCTAAAAATTCATTTATCTCAAATTGATTTAAAGGACTAGGTATTTCAATTAATTGTTTATAATCTAGAATCACATTTTTTTTCTATATAATAACCTTAAAATTTTTGTAATGTTTTAAGCTATGACTAATAATAATGTACTAAAATTAAACTTAAGAAATAAGAGTAAAAAATTATATTTGTAAAAAAGAGAGATATTTTCTATTTAATATGTCTATAACAAAATTATAAAATAAATATTTTTAAGTAGAAATAGATATATTATTATATAATATTATAAATAATATATTAGAGAACTTACAGAATAATTCAACCCATCTAAAATTAAAGATGGATATATTCCAAATATAACGGTAAATAATACTAATATGAATAATAAAAAGAATTCTCTTTTTGTTACATCATAAATATTTTCTTCAAAAAATTTACTAAATATACCTCCAAAGCTTATTCTATTAAACATATATATAGTATAAGCTGCGGATAATATGATAGAAGTACTCGCAAATATACCTAATAAAGGTAATCTTTCAAATACACCATATAAACATAAAAATTCTCCTATAAAATTTAAAGTTAAAGGTGCACCACAATTACCTAAACATAAAATAAAAAATAGTATAGAAAATATTGGCATTACTTGACTTATACCCTTATAATAATATATTAATCTAGTCCCTGATCTATCATACAAAACTCCTCCAGCACAAATAAATAAACCACTAGATACAAATCCGTGTGCCAAACCTAATATTATACCACCTTCTATCCCTTGTATTGTGTTACTAAATACTCCTATTAAATATACAGCTGCATGAGATACAGAGCTATAAGCTATTAATTCTTTTACATCTGTAGTTCTTAATGTGCTAAAACTAGCATATATTATTGTTATTACACCTATAATATATATAATATAAACATAATTTAAAGAAACTTTAGGTAATATAGGTAATATTAATCTAAATATTCCATATAAACTTAATTTTAAAACAATACTTGCTAATATTATACTACCACCTAAAGGAGATTCTACATGAGCTTTTAATAGTCAATTATTTAAGAAAATAGTTGGAGTTTTTACAGCAAAAGCTATAAATATACCACAGAATATAAATAATTGTATAACATAATCAAAATTTGTTTTAAATAAAGCATCAAAATCTGTAGTACTCATGATAGAAGACATTGTTAAAATAGATAATAATAAAAACAAAGATCCAGCTAATGTATATAAAAAAAGATAAAAACTAGCTCTAACTTTATTATCTGACCCGAATAAACCTATTAATATAAATAAAGGGGGTAATATACTTTCAAAAAATATATAAAATAATAGTATATCTAGTACTAAAAATACGGCTAATAATAATGTTTCTAGTAATAACATTATTATTAAATAAGATTTTTTATTTTCAGGGATAGAATTTCAATTTGATAGTAAAGCTATGGGCATAATTATTGTTGTTAATAGTATAAAATATATAGATATACCATCTATACCTAAATAAATATCAAAACTATTTAAGCTATATTGTTCTTGAACAAATTGAAATTGATTATTATTAAAATCAAATAAAATAAATATAATAAAAGAAATTATTAGATTTATAATGGAGATTATAAGAGCAATTTTTTTGTCATCATTTAAAAAGGTTGACTTATAAGATATATTGCTTGATATTAAAAATATACCTAATATAGGTGTACATAATAATAAAGATAATAAAATTGGATATTTTTTTTTTAATTCACTAAAAATATATTTACGTCTGTAATAATCATTACGGTTATAATAAATATATATTTACAGGTAATATATTTAAACAATATAGACTAGAAGGGACTAATATAATTAAAGCGAAAACAATTGGCAATAATACAGTTCAACAAAATGACATTAATTGATCAAAACGTATTCTAGGAAAAGAAGCTCTTACTCATATAAAAATAAAAATCATAACTGAACTTTTTAAACCTAGATTAATTCCATAATATAGTCCTTGTGTAAAAGGATTGTTTATAATAAAAGAAAGAATTTTTCCATGATCAAAAATAGTAATAGGGTTATAATATATAAATATATAATTAATTATTTCAAATATATATATATATATTTCAAATAAATAACCTCCTAAAAACAATATCGTAGAAAGAACACACATTAAAACTATACTTGAATATTCAGCCAAAAAAAAGAAAACAAAAATAACAGCAGCGTGTTCTGTCATAAATCCACTAACTAATTCTGATTCTGCTTCAGCTAAATCAAAAGGGGCTCTGTTTGTTTCAGCTACTGTACCTATAAAAAATATTAAAAATACAGGAAATAAAGGTAAAATAAACCATATAATTCTTTGAGTTTCTATATTAACTGTAATATTTAAACTACCTGTTAACATTATTATTATTAAAATAACTGAGCTTAAAACTAATTCGTAGCTAATTAGTTGAGCAGTACTTCTTAAAGACCCTAAAAAAGCATATTTACTATTAGCACTTCAACCGGCTAATAAAATACCATAAGTTGATAAAGAAGATACAGCTAATAAATATAAAATACCTAAATTCATATCGCTTATAACTAAACTTGGTCCATACGGAATTACAGCATAACCTAACAATGAAAATATCAATGTTATAATAGGCCCTAAAAAAAATAATATGATATTAGATTGTGTTGGTGCAATATATTCTTTTAAAAGAAGTTTTAAAGCATCTGCAAATGCTTGTAATGTTCCGTAATATCCTATAACATTAGGGCCTAATCTTCTTTGTATACTTGCCATGGTTTTTCTTTCAGCTACTGTTACATAAGCTACACTTAATAGCATAGGAATAATAACTAAAAGAACTTCTATAACAGAAATTAAAGTAGGATAAAATATCATTTTAATTTTCTATATATAAGTACATTTTTATTAATCTAATTATTATTTACATTAATTTTTCAGGGAAAATTTGCCTATTTTTAGGTAAAATAATTATTAAAAATAATACAATTATTTTTTTTAAGTTATAAAATATAATTATTAAAAATAGTGCAATTTTATCTTTATAAAGTTTCTAAAAGGAATCGAACCTTTATCTTAATATTAACAGTATAAAGCTCTACCTTTGAGCTATAGAAACTATTATATTTATATATTATATTTATATATTATACCTCACTTAAATTCTTAGAATATTAACGAAAAAAAAAAAGAACAGATGAAAATTTATTGTTGTTCTAATCAAATTAAAAATTTTTCTAGGTTAACAGATTCTATGACTATAGGCATTGAACTATGTAATACACCACAAATTTCTGAACATTGTCCATAAAAAACCCCTTCTCTATTTATAAAGACAGATACCTGATTTAATCTTCCTGGGTAAGCGTCACATTTAATACCTAAAGCATTACAAGAAAAAGAATGTATTACATCGGCAGCTGTTATTATAAATCTAACATGTGTAGATACTGGTATAATTACTCTATTATCTACTTCTAACATTCTCAAACTCCCTTCTTCTAAATCTCCTTCTGGTATTATATAAGAATCAAATTCTATAAGTTCATTATTTAAATCTAAAAAATCTGGGTATTGATAACTTCAATATCACTGGTGTCCTTCAGATAAAATAGACATTGAAGGATCTCCTTCATAATCCATTAAATAAAGTAATGTAAAAGATGGAAATGCTATTAATACTAATATAATAGCAGGAGTTATGGTTCAAATTAATTCTATTAATGTACCATGATTTAAATATTTATGTGATATAGGAGACTTATTATTAACGTAGTTTCTTATTATAGATAATAATATTCACCCTACGCTAAATAGAATTATAATTAAATAGTACATAATATTATCATGTAATTCTATTAATCCTTCCATTTGAGGTGTGGCACTATCTTGAAAATATATACCTCAAGATAAAGGTGCATCAAGTTTAAAAAAAAACATTTCTATTATATTTTTTAACATAATTATATTATAATTATTAGACTTATATATGAAAAAAATTTTTCTCTATTATATATAATTAAAAAAAAAATACTTTATATCTATAAAAAGATAATTATCCTTATAAATTAGATCCTTTTATAACACTTTAAGAACCTCAATAATAAACAGAAATATATAAGAAAAGTCAAACAATATCAACAAAATGTCAATATAAAATTCCACCTTCAAATCCCAAGTGGTGATTATCTGTTAAGTGATAAGCAAATATTCTTCATAAAGCTACACTTAAAAATAAGGTACCTATTATTACATGTAACCCATGAAAACCTGTTCCAAAAAAGAAACATGTTCCAAATGCACTATCACTTATTGTAAAAGATGAAACACTATATTCTATACCTTGAAATCCTGTAAATAGGATTGCTAATATTATTGTAATAACTGAACCATACAAAGCTCCTTTTCTCTCCCCTTTAATTAGAGAATGATGAGCATAAGTTACAGTCGCTCCACTTGATAATAAAATAACTGTGTTAAGTAAAGGTAATTCAAAAGGGTTTATAGGTTCTATACCTAAAGGCGGTCATTGACTTCCTAATTCTACTGCAGGAGTTAAAGCACTATGAAAAAAGGCTCAAAAAATTGCAGCAAAAAACAAAGCTTCTGATACTATAAATAACATAACACCTAAATTTAATCCTTTTTGTACAGCAAAAGTATGATTTCCTATAAATGTACCTTCTGTTATCACATCTCTAAATCAAAATGACATAGATATAATTACTAATATTAACCCTAAATATACAGAGTAATATGCATTATTAAAATTATGCATAGATAAAGCTGCACTTGTTGTTAAAGATAATAATGCTATACTAGTGTATATAGGTCAAGGTGATGGAGATACAAGATGAAAAG
>Ga0137366_10003274_pt1 | contig 12603 bp, 7 predicted proteins | sample SagtaG_8_FD_104938 | JGI IMG/M metagenome (GOLD analysis project Ga0137366, IMG submission 104938) | Vadose zone soil microbial communities from Sagehorn Ranch, Mendocino, California, USA - Sage1_L_60_16 metaG | ecosystem: Environmental > Terrestrial > Soil > Vadose zone | place: USA: California... | reverse complement strand
GATGGTTCCGGCGCGCCATCCACGGAGCACTCGAAAATCTTACGCCTGAACTGCCGGAAGCCATTCCCTCTGCGGTCCGCAAGCGACTGGACCTGCTGCCTCCGCGACAGGCGCTGCAAAAAGTGCATTGGCCGGATGAAGGCGAAAGCATTCGGGACCTGCAGGCGTCTCGCACGCGGGCCCACATCCGCATGATCTTTGAAGAACTTTTTTTTATTGAGCTTGGGCTTGAACTGAAACGCCGCGAGCAGAAAGCGCAAACTGGAATTGAATTTCAGCTTAATGACCGCGTGCGCGAGGCAATTAAGAAGATCCTCCCGTTCCACCCCACAGGAGCACAAAAACGGACACTGAAGGAAATTGCCGCCGATATGGAGAAGCGCTATCCCATGCGTCGTTTGCTGCAGGGGGATGTGGGATCGGGGAAGACTCTCGTGGCGTTTGAGGCTGCGATTATCGCGATCGAAAACGGGTATCAGGTGGCTTTGATGGCGCCCACCGAAATTTTGGCCCAGCAGCATTATTTTTCAGCGCGGCAGATTCTGGAGCCTTCGGGATATCGCATCGTGCTTCTCACCGGCTCGCTCGAAGACGATCGCAAGCGCGAGGTGCGCCGGCATATCGCACAAGGGAATGCGCAGCTGGTCATCGGAACCCATGCATTGATCGAGCAGAAAGTAGAATTCGCAAAATTGGGTTTAGTGATTGTGGACGAACAACATCGCTTCGGTGTGCTGCAGCGTTTCAAGCTGATGAAGAAGAGAGATTCGAGCACAGACCACGTGGGGACGAGTGCCCCCACCCGTCCTGCGGAGCGAAGCTCCCCAAACTTAGCCTCTGAAGGTCGCGCAAAGTTGGCCTCTGAGAGTAATGATCGTCGAGCTTTGCTCGACCGGACGGGCGAGGGCGCCCGTCCCCACACGGACATTGCTAGTCCCGAGCCCGACGTCCTGGTTATGACCGCCACACCCATTCCTCGCACTCTGGCCCTCACCCTCTATGGTGACCTCGACATCAGTGTCCTCGACGAGATACCTCCCGGCCGTACTCCGATTGTCACTCGTCGCGTCGGCGATGAGCGCGCGGACGAAGTCTGGCAATTTGTGCGAAAGCAGGTGACCGCCGGACACCAGGCGTATGTGGTTTATCCAGTGATTGAAGAGAACGAGGAAACCGAGCTCAAGGCCGCCATGAAAATGTATGGCGAACTGAGCAAGAAAACCTTCCCCGATTTGCAGGTTGCAGTGCTGCACGGTCGAATGGAACCGGACCTCAAAGAACAGGTCATGCGGCTGTTCCAGCAAGGCAAAATTCAGATTCTGGTTTCGACTACGGTAATTGAAGTTGGCGTGGATGTTCCGAATGCCGCCGTCATGGTGATTGAACATGCCGAGCGCTTTGGCCTGGCCCAGCTGCATCAATTACGTGGGCGAATTGGGCGCGGCGCGGCGAAATCTTTTTGCATTCTGATGACTGGCGGCAAGGTCTCAGAAGAAGGCGAGCGCCGGCTGGACGCTATGGTCCGCACGAATGACGGGTTCCAGATTGCCGAACTTGATCTCGAGCTGCGTGGGCCGGGGGAATTCTTTGGCACTCGTCAAGCCGGCCTGCCCAGCTTTCGAGTTGCCAACATCATTCGTGATCGCGATCTGCTGGAGATTGCAAAGAGAGAGGCAGCGTCAGTGCTCTCCGGCCCAAATTCCGAGGTCTCGCAAACTGAAATAGACCGAGCACTCTTGCAGATGCGAACGAAGTGGCAGAAGACATATGGGTTGGTGGAAGTCGGCTGACACCGTGTGGCGCGGGCGCCCTCGCCCGCGAGCAGTTGCCCGAGAATCCGTCACAAGTGGATAATCATCGGTCATGACAACGCCGTCTGACTTGTACCGCAGCTTGCCCGCAGTGGATGATCTTTTGCGGGAGCCGAATATCCAGGCCCTTATCTCGGAAGAAGGGCAACCTGCGGTCACAGACGCATGCCGGGTGGTGCTCAGCCGCGTGCGCGAAGAAATTTCAGCCGGCCGCCTGGACTCAGAGAAACTAGCGCTGGCCTTGTCCGGGATTCAGACGGCGATTGAAACCGAGCTGCGCCGAGCGCTTGGTTACTCATTACGTCCAGTGATCAACGCGACCGGAGTGATCCTGCATACGAATCTCGGGAGGGCGCCGCTGGCGGAAAGTGCGCTCGACCATGTCCGCGAGACTGCGGGCGTTTATTCCAATCTGGAGTTTGATCTCGAGACTGGCGAACGCGGAAAGCGTGATGTCCACTTGGACCGGCTATTCCGGAAGCTGCTAGCCGAGCAGTTTGCCGGGCAATACCTGGCCGGACGGGCGAGGGCGCCCGTCTCTCCCGAATCCATTGTTGATGAAGGGGGCACGGGCGTCCCCGCCCGTGCTTCGATGGCAATCTCCACCATCGTCGTCAACAACAATGCAGCCGCGGTTCTCCTCGCGCTCAATACACTTGCGGACGGCGGCGAGGTCATCGTCTCCCGCGGAGAATTGGTCGAAATCGGCGGATCGTTTCGCATTCCTGACGTAATGGCAAAGTCAGGTACCGTCCTGAGCGAAGTCGGCACGACCAATCGCACGCGCATCTCCGACTACGAACGCGCCATCAACGAACGCACCAAACTTCTGCTGCGGGTTCACCGTTCGAATTTCGAGATCACCGGATTTGCGGAGCAGCCGTCAATCGCAGAACTGGTCACGCTCGCGCAAAAGCACAAGCTCCCGCTAATGGAGGACCTTGGCAGCGGTGCTCTCTTTGATCTGAAGCAAGTCGGTATCAATGATGAACCGGGTGTGCTCAATAGCTTGCGTGCCGGGGTTCACATCGTGACCTACAGCGGTGACAAGTTGCTGGGAGGACCACAAGCGGGCCTAATCAGCGGGCGGGAGGACCTGGTCAATAAAATGCGGGGAAACTCCCTCTTCCGCGCGTTACGTGTGGACAAGCTGACGTATGCCGCGCTCGAAGCCACTCTGTTGGCATATATCAAGAAAGATTACGATTCGGTGCCGGCGTTGCGAATGATGCGACTCTCGAAGGCAGAGATTACGAGACGGTCGGAAGGCATCCTCGCTCGCGTAGGGGCGGGTGCCCTCACCCGCCCGGCCGCGTCTGGCGCGGCGACAGTTGGCGAGCGGAGCTCGCCCGCCCGGACGGGGGCGTCCGGGCCTACGTGTGCTGTTGAGCTCCTCGACGGCGAATCGCTCGTCGGCGGCGGTTCCGCTCCATCCGTCGTTCTGCCAACGACCCTGATTGCGGTCACGTGCTATAGCCTCAGCGCCAGCGAGCTTGCGGCCCGTTTGCGTGGTTCAGATCCGCCTGTCATTGCCCGAGTAGAAGAGGGACGCGTTTTGCTCGACCTGCGCACCGTCTTTCCAGCCCAAGACGAGCTATTGGCCGGGGTCTTGAGCAAGATACTTGCCTGAACCGCAGCGTTGTAGAAACTTAGCTAAAACGTTTTTTCTGTGCATCTCACCCACGGAGAATGAACTGCACCATGATGAATCTTGGCCTCGCGTTGGTCGGAACACCTGCAACCTCACAGATCACCGGAATTGATTGGTTCGTAATCGCGATCTACTTTTCCATTCTGCTCGGCGTGGCTTGGTGGGTGGTCAAGAAGGGCAAAGACTCAGCCGCGGATTACTTCCTGGCTGGACGCAATCTCAGTTGGTGGATCATCGGCGCGTCGATCTTTGCTTCGAACATTGGATCGGAGCACGTCGTGGGGCTTGCGAGTGCCGGGACAACGAGCGGGGTGGCGCTGGCTCACTATGAACTGCATGCCTGGTGCTTGCTGGTTCTGGGCTGGGTGTTTGTGCCGTTTTACATGCGCTCGATGGTATTCACCATGCCGGAATTCCTGGAGCGCCGATTCAGCTCCGGCTCGCGCTACGTTCTCTCAGTCATTTCGATTATCACGTTCATTGTCTCGAAGATTGCAGTGGGTATTTTTGCTGGCGGCGTCGTGTTCGGAACATTGCTTCCCGAGCTGCACATCACCATTGGGACGACAAGTATTGACAGCTTCTGGATTGGCTCCATCCTGGTGATTGCACTTACTGGTCTATACACAGCGCTCGGCGGAATGCGAGCTGTGGCTTACAACGATGCGGTGCAGACGTTCGTACTTATCCTCGGCTCGTTCTCACTAACTGCCTATGGCTTAATCAAGCTTGGTGGATGGCACGAGCTCCGCTATTGGTGCGGCTCGGACATGTTTAATCTCTGGAAGCCAATCATTCCGGCGGGTGTGCAGGGAAGTTGGGCGCCAGTTCTTCAAACGGATTCGGCGGGTAATGTTGTAAAAGAGGCCTGGTACTTCAATGGCAACTTTCCTTGGCCAGGCATGTTGATCTGCGCTCCGATAATTGGTCTCTGGTATTGGTGCACCGACCAATACATCGTGCAGCGAGCGTTGGGCGCGCCAAATGAAACCGTAGCCCGTCGCGGCTCAATCTTCGCTTCATTCCTGAAACTATTCCCGGTTTACTTATTCATTATTCCGGGACTGATTTGTTTTGCGCTGGCCAAGAGCGGCAAAATTCCGCAACTTGCAGCCATTGTCGGTCCAGACGGCAAGGCCATCCCATTGGTATCGCAAGGAGCGTTTCCGATGATGGTGCAGTATCTGCTGCCGCCCGGATTGCGCGGCTTAGTTGTCGCCGGACTACTCTCAGCGCTCATGGGATCTCTTGCGGGAGTGTTCAATGCGTGCTCGACACTGTTTACGGTTGACCTTTACCAAAAGTGGAAGCCCGGTGCGTCGCAACACGAAATCGTGCGCATGGGGCGCATTGCGACTACAGCAATGGTCGTTGTGGCCCTGGCGTGGATTCCGGTGATCAAGGGCGCGCAGGGGCTCTACAACTATTTGCAAGCCGTGCAGGGATATCTCGCTCCACCCATTTTCGTGGTCTTCTTCTTCGGCGTGTTCTTTAAGCGCCTCAATGCACAAGGCGCTCTCTGGGCGATGATCGTCGGCTTCGCGCTGGGAATCTTCCGCATGCTGGTGGATACGCCGGTCACACTCGGCCTCGCTGGCCTACAAAACGGATACCCGCAGGGCTCGTTTCTATGGGTGATCAACAATATTTACTTCCAGTATTTCAGCGTGCTGATCACCATTGTTTCTGCGATCGTCATGGTCTTAGTCAGTCATCTGACCGCCGAACCGAATTACCAGACGATTCAGAATCTCACCTTTGAAACCAAGACGATCGAGGACCGCGCTGCAACCCGCGCAAGCTGGAACTGGAAGGAAGTTGCGGGATCGGCACTGGTGCTGGTGTGCATCTTAGGCGCGTATCTGTACTTCAGGGGCTAGCAAGGCTCACGTAGGGGCGGGTGCCCTCACCCGCCCGCGCAATCATGGCCACACTCTTCACCATCGGCCACTCCACCCACACGCTTGAGGACCTGATCGACGTTCTTCGCGCCCACTCAATCCAAACACTCGTAGACATCCGGTCATTTCCCATGTCTCGACGCCTGCCGCACTTCAATCGTGAATCGCTGGAACAAACTTTGCCGACACGCGGAATTCAGTATGTTTGGATGAAAGAGCTCGGCGGTCGGCGAAAAAAGTCTCTTGAAGACTCACCCAATGTGGCGTTGCGAAATGACAGTTTTCGCAATTACGCCGACTACATGCTCACACCAGAGTTTGAGTGTGCTGTCGGCCATCTGATCAAACTTGCCGAGCAAGCGCGCACCGCCTACATGTGTGCTGAGCGCATGTACTTCCACTGCCATCGCATGCTGGTTTCGGATTGGCTGGAAGCGCACGGACATCAGGTGTTTCACATTGATGATGCGAAGCCGCCAAAGGAACATGTCTTGATGTCTGAAGCCCGACTCGTCGGTGGACAAATGATCTATCGTGGCGATCGCCTGCTGTAAGGGTTCTTACGACGTTCAGACTATGTCACAGTGGTGATTGGCTCCACACGGATCTCGGTTTGTCCTCTAAAGGTCTTGATCCGTATAAATCCGTGGCGAAGGATTTGTGCAGGCTCGTGCTAACGTATCCGCATGATCGTCGGCACGGGAATTGATATCGCCGAAGTGCCACGGATTGCTGAATCCATCTCGCGATTCGGTGAACGGTTCTTGCGCCGCATCTTCACGGAAGAGGAAATTCGATATTGCGAGTCGAAGGCCAACCGCATCGAACGATACGCTGCGCGCTTTGCCGCGAAAGAAGCGGCGATGAAAGCATTGGGGACAGGCTGGAGCCGCGGCATCCGTTGGCGCGATATTGAGGTCTTCCGTCAGCCAGGAAGCCGTCCGACGATTCGGTTTCACGGCAGAGCCTCAGAAATTGCGACTCAGCTCGGCGCACAGAATGTATCCCTTTCGCTCACGCATACCTCTGAGCAGGCCCTGGCGAGCGTGATATTGGAAAAATAGTTGTCCATCGTACGTCGTTGCTCGCGAACCAATGACGAACGACGCTTCTGTTAGACTGACGCCTTTCATGTCTGCCGCCAAAGAACTTCTGCCGCCTTTACTAAAGATCGAGAGCGTGCTCAGCGAGAGAACTCTGCTGGCCGGCGTCGCCCTGAGTAGTTTTTCCGCGCTGCTTCTCGAGCTTGCCCTTACGCGCCTGTTTTCGGTGGTCCTCTTTTATCATTTCGCGTTTCTCGCAATTTCGATCGCGCTGCTCGGCCTGGGCGCGGGTGGAGTGTTCGCGCATCTTTGGAAGCAGAGGCTGAATGCCTGGGAGACACGCCGCGTCGCCATGGTGTCGAGTTTGCTTGCGGCGATTTTCATTCCGCTCGTCCTCGAAATTGTGCTGCACGTACCGGTGTCACTTCGCCTCAGCGCCGGCAACTTCTTGCGGCTGAGCGTGGTTTATTTGTGCTCAGCCGTACCCTTCTTCCTGACCGGGATCCAGTTCTCCGCGATTTTTGCTCGCGAGTCCTCGCGCATTCCCAAAATTTATGGGGCTGATTTGATTGGTGGCGCATTGGCCTGCCTGGCCGTGGTTCCGCTCCTCAATTGGATCGGAGGGCCAAACACCATCTTGTTCGCAGCATTCATCTCAGCAATTGCTGCCGCATTGTGGAGTGCCATAACTCGGCAGCGACAAGCAATGCTGGCGTTAGCAGGTGCTCTCGTTCTTTTGGTCGCATCCAATTTCTCAGGACGCCTGGCTGATATCGTGTGGGCTAAGGGCGTTCGCCGCAAGAATGTGGAGTTCGCGCGTTGGAATGCTATCTCGCGAGTCGAGGTCGACCGGGACGACAATGGCGGGCGCGTAATTGTGATTGATGCTGACGCCAATACCTACATCATGAACGCGGACGTCACTCACTGGCAGGATTCAGGCTGGGAGAACAATCTGATGTCTGCACCACCCGCCGTTGTGAACACGCTCCGGCCTCACGGGGACTACGCCATCATCGGGCCGGGAGGCGGTGTTGACGTTCTGCGTGCTGTAGCCAACGGCAGCCACAGCGTCACTGGAGTCGAAATCAACCCGCTTATCGCCGACACGATTATGCGAGGCCGCTATGCTGACTACGCCTACCATCTTTATGAGCGCCCGGGCGTGCATATCCACGTTGCCGACGGGCGATCCTTCATTCGGAACGTGAAAGAAAGCTTCGACGTCGTGCAAATGACGCTGGTGGATACCTGGGCTTCGACCGCAGCCGGTGCGTTCGCGCTCAGCGAAAACAGTCTTTACACCACTCAGGCGTTCCGCGAGTACTTTGATCACCTCAAGCCAGATGGCATCATCGCGGTCACGCGTTGGGAATTCCGCGAACCGCGCGAGGCCTTGCGGGTGGTTTCAGTGGCAATGGAGGCCCTACATCAGCTCGGAGTCGCGGATGTGTCCCGGCACTTCATCGTAGTTTCAGATGGCGACTTGGATGAAGACGGCATCCCAGTCGCTGTCCTAGCGAAGAAAAGTGCATTCACGCCTGAAGAACAAGCAGCGGTAACCCAACATCTACGCGATTACGAGGACCTTCGGCTTCTCTATTCCCCTTACCAAGCGAAGCCTAACGCCTTCTCGCGCCTGATCCAGAGCAACGATCCGGAAGCCTTCACGCGAACTTACGACTACAATGTCGCCGCAGTCACCGACAACAAGCCATTTTTCTTCTTCACGGTCAAGCCAGGCCGGCTTTTGAATCTGAACTCGAACAGCTCTGCCATGGATTGGAAAGTTAATCTGGGCGTGGCAGTGCTTGGGATGCTACTCATCATCTCGATTGTGGCGGTGCTCGCGTTTCTCGTCCTGCCACTCGTAGTGCGAGATCGAACGCCACACCATTCCGCGGGCGCTCTGATGTACTTCATCGCCGTGGGTCTGGGCTACATTCTGGTCGAGGTCTCGCTGATCCAGAGATTCGTTCTCTTTCTCGGACATCCCACGTATGCGCTCACGGTCGTCGTTTTCCTGATGCTGCTTTCGAGCGGCATTGGAAGTTTGGCTTCTCGGAGGTGCTGCGCTGAGTCGCGGCGGGTGTGGATTCCGTTATGGGCGATCATCCTCGCGCTCGTGATCTATACCGGCGTTTTACCGGCACTACTCGGTCGCCTTGTAGGGGCGTCTTTCCTTGCGAAGTTGTTCATCAGCGGTATCGTATTAGTGCCCCTCGGGTTTGCTATGGGAATGCCATTTCCGACGGGACTGCGAAGTTTGGCCAGCGCCCGGTCTGACGTCAATTCCATCGAGTGGGCCTGGGCAATGAATGCTGCTTCCAGCGTTCTAGGCTCAGTGCTGGCGATTGTGGTGGCCATTCAATTCGGACTCAATGCGACGTTGGCCTGTGGCGCCGCAACATACTTCTGCGCCCTATTGTTGCGAGGCAAGCTCCGGCATTCGCAAGTGCTAGCGTAAGCCACTAATCTGTTCTGCTATTATTCAAAAAACCTGATCGGATTCGTCATTAAGGCCGGAACGGCGCAATGAGATTACGCTATCGGCCGATGACCCAGTCTCCTGATCTGGTAATGCTGCTTGGGAGGATCGTTGCCTAGCCAGAAGCAGTTGAAATGGTCTCAACTGAAGGTCGGCATCACGGTCATTGTCGCCAGCATCATTCTGGCGGTGCTCGTGGTCCTCATGAGCGGCACCGGCGGCCTGTTCGCAAAGACTATCGTTTTGAAGAGTTACGTTTTTGACGCGCAGGGTCTTCGAGTCGGCGCTCCCGTGCGACTCAGCGGCGTGGACATCGGCAATGTCAAGGGGATTCAGGTAGTCCCGAACCGTCCCTTGGACCCGGTTGAAATCAAAATGAAGGTCAATCGGAAATATGACTTCAACCTGCGCAAAGACTCCAGGATCATGCTCTCCACCGCCGGCGTACTTGGAGAAACTTACATCAATATTGACAGCTCAAGTGCAAAAGGCGCTCCGGTCGAAGATGGAGACGTGCTGGTCAGCGGCGAGGTCCCGGGCTACGAAGATGTGATGCGTGCCGCCAACAGCAGCCTGCAAAACATGGACGTCCTGCTCAAGCGGATGGACCGGATTATTGCCTTCGTTGAGAGCGGCCAGGGCTCCATCGGCAAGCTGATTTATGATCCCCAGCTGTATAACCGGGTCAACTCGACCGTGGCCGAATTTCAAAACGTCGTGAACGAAATCTCGCAGGGAAAAGGCAGCATCGGTAAACTGATCGCCGATGATGAGCTTTACAACAAACTGAATGGGTCTGTGGACAAGATCAATAAGATGATTGATGACCTGAACGCGGGCCAGGGCACTGCGGGGAAACTTCTGAAGGACCCAACGCTTTACAACACTGCCAATCAGACAGTTGCAAATATCAAGCAGCTCACTGATGACATCAACGCCGGCAAAGGCGCGATTGGAAAGATGGCCCGCGACCAGGAGTTTGCCAACAAGCTGCAGAACACTTTGAACCGCCTCTCAAATCTCACCGATAAGCTGGACGAAGGCAACGGAAGTGCGGCTCTGTTTTTGCGGGACCCAGCTGTTTATAACAATACCAACAAGTTGCTGACAGAGACGCAGGATTTGATTAAAGCCATCCGGCAGAACCCGAGGAAGTATCTGACCATCCACCTGAAATTCTTTTAGACAAGTCTTTCAAGCGACATCATCCCAAATCTACGCCTCGAAGGAGCGCAGGAGAGGGACTTGACGGTCGGTCGATCCTGGCTTCGGTCGGGGTAACCAATTCGTTTAGTAATCTCCCTCTCTCGTCCGCCTCCCGCGCGCGAGTTCGGGACGACACCGCGGCGAGAGTCGAGATGGTTACACTGCCGCTCATCGCTTCAACAAGTCGATTGGTTCCCTGATATCGTGCACGCGGAAATATTTTGCCAGCGCCGGATATTTTTTCTGCACTTCCTCAAACATCGCGTAGGCAACATTGCGATAGGAAAAATGACCCCCAGGCCCGGTGCGTAACTCGGAAATGTAGGCGGCCTCTGCGAAATCCATCTTGAACAGAGTACGTTTGCGGAATCCAAGTGGAATCGCATACTGCGAGCTCTGGACTGGCTCTGGCGATGTGCCGATTGTAATGGCGTTGACGCCAGACGCGGCGCTGTCCATCGCATTGGTGTAAGTATCGAGTGCGCCCGCAGGTCCAAGTTCGGCAGGAATGTCATATCCGTGTTGCGTAGTAAACACCTGCTCAATCTGAATGCAGCGGCGATGTCGATGCATGTCACGAAAGCCGCCAATGTCCATCAATATATCGAAGCGAAACCGGTCTCCCGCGCAGAAACTGCGCAGCATCTCGTCGTGACGTCCGCGATGCCGAAGGCCTGCATCAATGATCTCCTGCCGGCGAACCTCGCCAATTTCTTCGACCCCGCGCCGAATCTGCCGGTACGGATAGGAGCAGTGCCCGTAAAGCAGCGTGGTGGCAAGCTCAACTTCCAATGGCTCGTTATCCAGCAGATCCACAGCAGGAGCGGAGTCAATCGGCGCGCCGCTCATTAATTCCGACGCGATCTGTTGCAAGTCGCGACGCGTCTCCATCTCATACGAATTCGGATCGGCGTATTTGACCAGTGTCGGCGAAACCCGTACCTCTTTTAGCAGTTCTGCCGCAGCCCGCTCCGCCAATTCGGGTGAGACTTCACGAATCTTCTCCACTAAATCGCGTTGGGAATCATGATTCACGTTGTACGCCGCGGAAGTTGCCGCACGCTTCAGCAGTTCCCCGAGGTGACGCACCTCTTTGTGGGTGTGCGAAAGCAGGTGCGAGACTTGCGATTCCAACGTCCGCGCATTCACGATCTCGCCGAGTGAGGTGTTTGTAGCCAGCGGCAGCAGGTAACGCGAGACATCAAACGCTCGGGCTTTGAGCGTGCGCTCATAAGCGTCCTGCTTCATTTCCTGCGGCCTAGGGGTGATGTCTGCGAGATAGCGGAACACCTTTTCCGAAACCGATTCGTACGCGGAGAACAGACTAGTGATGGTGTTCTGATAAATTTCGCGGGATTTGTCGTCAGCGCCGAAGTCAGGCGTGAAACAGCCACTTTTTCTGAAATCTTGGTATCGCGTCGAGCGCTCTTGTCCATCCCATCGCTGTTCGCCGGCAACCACAATGGCGGCAAGAATCGAAAGTTTCTCGATGGCAAGAGCGATGTGGGCGAGATCGGCGATTGACCGATGTCCGTACTGAAAATAAAACGTGTTAAGGAATTTCTCCGCCTTCTGCGTGCTGATCTCTCGCAGCGACTCCTTCATTGAAAGCGCTGAGCGTGAATACTTGGCCATGGCATAGGCCTGGACTTCGGGCTCGGCACCGAAAATGGCATAAACCTCGGTGGAAGAGGAACCAGGGGAAGGCGCGCTGCCATTTGCCGGTACGGATGCGGACGCAGTCTCACTCATCGCTGACCTCAAAGTAGGTGAAGAGATTCAATATTAGAGCAAAGCCGTGCTGCACCGCACTTGGAGACGCCGGTGATTCCCAAATTCAGGTGAAACTGTGGGGACACGGGCGTCCTCGCCCGTGCATTACGGTGCAGGATCTGGGCTCACAGCGTGTGCAAATACATCAGCAGATCGTCAATTTGCTGCGGCGTAAGCTCCTGGCTATAACCCGGCATCTTGTCCCTACCGAAGCGAATAAGGTCACCAGCCCGTTGATCATTTGCAGGCATTCCGCTCACCGAGAAATACTCCCTATGAAAAACACCCTGTAGGCTAGGCCCTTTTCGTTTGCGAGACGAGTAAGGCTCGTGGCAGCGGTCGCAATATTGGTCGTAGATGTGCCGCCCCGAGGCCTGTTGCGGGTTTAGGCCGAGTTCGGCGTCACTTTTTCGACGTTCGACATCGCAGCCGGAGGTGCCTAGTAGTACCGCTGTCAGTAGAAAACACGAGAACGAGCGCGCTAGGGCGATCACTTCTTGCCGTCGTTTACGGCAGCCTCAACAATGCCATCAATCACATCGTTGATGCGCTTTCCGGTCACGCTGAGATTATTGGTGAGAATCGAAAAGGCAAGCTGCTGGCCCTTGGCGGTGACCGCGTAACCCGAGAGCGTCTTCACTCCGCCCAGCGAGCCGGTCTTGGCATAGACGTGTGCTTGAGCATCTAGGTCTTTGAATCGCTCCGCCAGTGAGCCATCCACTCCGGCGGT
>Ga0137366_10003270_pt1 | contig 12612 bp, 10 predicted proteins | sample SagtaG_8_FD_104938 | JGI IMG/M metagenome (GOLD analysis project Ga0137366, IMG submission 104938) | Vadose zone soil microbial communities from Sagehorn Ranch, Mendocino, California, USA - Sage1_L_60_16 metaG | ecosystem: Environmental > Terrestrial > Soil > Vadose zone | place: USA... | reverse complement strand
GCGCCCATGCGTTTGAGCTCGGCGACGTGCATGTAACGTTGCGGGAAAATGTTTTCCGTGATCACACTGATGCCACCTGTCGTTGAGAGTAGCGCGCACATTTGCGCCTGCATGTCGGTGGGAAAACCGGGATAAGGCTCCGTCGCGAGCTCGAGCGGCTTGGTTTCGCCGTTAGGCGAAATGGAAATTGAATCGTCGCCGTTGTCGATCCGGAACCCGCAGTTTTCCAGCGCCGTCGTGATCGACCGAACATGCTCCGGCTCAACCCGCTTGATTGAAATTCCCTTCCCGCAAATCGCGCCCGCGACCAGAAACGTTCCCGCCTCGATCCGGTCGGGGATGATGTCGTGCTCGGTGCCGTGCAATTCTTTCACGCCTTCGATGATGAGACGGCGCGTGCCGGCGCCTTCTATCTTAGCGCCCATCTTGTTCAAAAAATTTGCAAGATCGACAACTTCCGGTTCCTGCGCCGCGCCCTCAATCACAGTGGTTCCTTCCGCCAACACCGCCGCCATCATGACGTTGTCAGTGCCGAGGACCGTCGGGCCAAATTTCCCGCGCAAGTTGATCACCGCGCCGCCCAATTTCGGGGCAAAAACTTTTATATTGCCGCCTTCCACGCGCACGGCCGCGCCCAGCGCCTCGAATCCTTTCAGATGCAAATCGATGGGCCGGTCGCCAATGACGCACCCGCCCGGCATCGACACGCTCGCTTCTTTACAACGGCCGAGCAGCGGTCCGAGCACGCAAACCGAAGCGCGCATTTTGCGCACGACATCGTAGGGCGCAACTGAGGTCGCTTTCTCCGCTACGACTGTGACTGTCCCGCTGGCGCGTTCCACCTGGGCTCCGAGATGGATCAAAATTTGCAGCATGTAATGCGTGTCGCTCAGGTCGGGCACGCGATGAATGATGCACGGTTCGCGCGTCAGCAAGGTCGCGGCCAAAATAGGCAGGGCGGAATTTTTCGAGCCGCTGATCTTGATCGAACCCGAGAGCGGATGGCCACCGTGGATGCGGATTTTATCCATACCTGGCAAACAAAAAACGGGTCACACCTGAGTAATCGTTTTTCGAGTAAATGTCGTGGTATTTTTTTTGCGTTAGAAGCTCGGAGAGCGCTTCGGCCTGGCCGATTCCGAGCTCGAGAGCGAGCAAGCCGCCCGGTCGAAGATGCGGCGGCGCCTGTTCGATCAGTGCGCAGATTAGTTCGTCACCTTTCGCGCCGGCGAAGAGGGCGACCTCCGGATCGTGCAGGACCTCACGCGAAAGAAGATGTCGACCTTGCGTGGAGATGTAGGGCAAATTCGCGATCACAAGGTCGAACACTCCATCGACCTGTGCGAGCAGGTTACTTTTCGCGAATTGAATTCGTGCACTCAAACCAAGTCGCTCTGCATTTTTCCGCGCGAGCGCCAGCGCCTCGTCGGAAAGATCGACAGCAACGATTTCCGCTTCCGGAAACTTCGCCGCCAAACTCAGCGCGATAACGCCGGCGCCAGTTCCAACATCGACAACCTTCGAATCTGCAATCTGTAATCCGCAATCCGCAATTAGAAGCTCCACCAGCTCCTCGGTTTCCGGCCGAGGGACCATTGCGCGTTTGTCACAAAGAAAGATGTGTCCGCAAAATTCCACCGTGCCGAGTAAATGCTGGAGCGGCTCGCCCTGGCCGCGCCGCCTGACGAGCTCGCGCAACATTGCCAGCTCCGTTTCGACGAGATTTCGTTCGAACTCGAGATAAAGCTCCATCCGTGTGCGCCCCAGCACCTGCGCAAGCAGGTGCTCAGCGTTCAATCGCGGATTGTCGATCTTGCGCTTCTTAAAATACGTAGTTGTCGATTGCAGCACTTCGAGGACTGTCATCTTTAACATGGAGGGACGCGCGCTGTTGCGTCCCATGAATTACGGCGCTGACGGCGCAGCGCCCTCCATCGCACCGCCGATTCGCTCCGCGACATCGGCAGCCTGTAAGGCTTTGATCAACTCGCCCAGGTCGCCATCCACGACGCGGTCTAAATTATAGAGTGTCAGTCCGATGCGGTGGTCGGTCACGCGGTTCTGTGGAAAATTATAGGTTCGAATTTTTTCCTCGCGCCCGCCGGTGCCGATCTGGCCGCGGCGTTGCGCGCTGTATTTTTCGGCCTCCTCGCGTTGCTTCCGTTCGAGCAATCGCGCTCGCAAGATCGACAATGCCCTTTCCTTGTTTTTGATCTGGCTGCGCCCATCCTGGCAACGCACAATCGTTCCCGTTGGAACGTGCAAAACTTGCACCGCGGAGTCGGTTGTATTGACGCCTTGTCCGCCGGGACCGCCTGCTCGCGAAACTTCGATGCGCAGCTCTTCCGGCTTCAGTTCAAGATCGACATCTTCCGCCTCGGGCAAGACCGCCACTGTCGCTGTCGATGTATGAATGCGGCCCTGCGCTTCCGTCGCCGGCACGCGTTGCACGCGATGCACACCACTTTCGTATCGAAGTTTTCGGAAAACGGATTCGCCCGAGACGCGGAAAATCACTTCCTTCAAGCCACCGAGTTCCGACGGACTCGATTCGAGATCTTCGGTCTTTAATCCGGCCGATTCGGCGTAGCGATTGTACATCCGGTAAAGATCGGCCGCGAAAATGGCCGCTTCGCTGCCGCCAGTCCCCGCGCGAATCTCGACGATCGCATCGCGTTCTTCATTTTCGTCGGGCGGCAGGAGCGCTATCTGTAATTCGCACTCAAGATCGACGACTCGTTTTTGCAGATCTGGAATCTCGTCGTCAGCCATGGCCGCGATCTCGACGTCGCGCGACGTAGCCAGCTCGCGATTGTCGTCGAGTTGTTTGCGCGCTGCTTCGAGTTCATCCCAGCGCGCGAGCAACTGCTTGACGCTGCCATGTTCGCGCATGATTTCGCTGGCACGTTTTCGATTATCGAAGAGACGCGGATCAGCGATTTCACGTTCGAGTTGTTCGAAGCGTTCGCGTTTGCGTTCGATGAGAGAAATAAAATCCATTCGTGTCGAGGCGGCTGTCTCAGCCGCACAAAGCAGGCGCTCGCTGCGGCGAGCGCCTCCACAATTCAGCTAGGCTTTTTTGGCGGCGCGCGTGGCCTTGGTGCTGCCGTAGCGCCGGGCAAATTTTTCCACGCGGCCCGCGGTGTCGACGAATTTCTGTTCGCCAGTGAAAAACGGATGACAAGCGGCGCAAATGCCGATCTTAATATCACGACGAGGGGAGCGCGGGTGATAAACCGCGCCACACGCGCAGGCGATATGGGTCTCGTAATACTCTGGATGAATGCCCGCTTTCATTTTCAAAAACGAGTGCGGAACTTACGCGCGCTGAGCTGTCGACGCAAGCGATGAAATCGAACGACGCACTGCTAACCGCGTGGGAAAACACGCTCACACGCGCGAAGGATTCGCCGGCAATTTTCAATACGCTCGGCGAAATGATCCGGGCATTTGCGCAAATCGAAGAAGATGCGCGCGACTTTGAAGAAAAGATCGACAGGTTCGGCGCGGGCAGCGTCATCGCGGTCCAAATCGGTAACCACGCGGATTGGCCGTCAATCCTGCTGGCTTGTTTGCGCAAGCAATTAGTTGTTTTGCCGCTCGAGCAAACGATGAGCAAGCAGCAGCGGGATAAAGCGCTCGAGATTTGCAAGGCAGTCGGCGTTGTAGCTGCCGCCGTCTCCGGCGGCAGAGATCTTGAAGTCCTGCCGCTGCGGACAGCGGCAGCTACAACTCGCTGGGGCGACAAAGTGCTTTCACTTCTCAAATTAACTTCCGGCACAACCGCCGCGCCGCGCACGATCCGATTTAGCAGCGAACAACTTCTGGCCGATTGCGACCAGATTTGCGAGACAATGGGAATTACCGAGGTCGATCTCAACTTCGGCGTCATTCCGATCTCCCATTCCTACGGCTTCAGCAATTTGCTCACGCCGCTCATCGTTCGCGGCGTGCCGATGGTGTTAAGCAACGACCGATTGCCGCGCGCCGTGCTGGTCGATCTTGCGCGCACGAACGCGACGGTCTTTCCCGGAATGCCGCTGTTCTATCAAGCGTTTTGCGAAATGAAAGCTGTTCCGGCGCTACCAAAGCTTCGGCTTTGCATTTCAGCCGGCGCGCCGCTTTCCGTTGCCGTCGCGAAAAAGTTTGAGAAAAAATTCAAACAGCCGATCCATTCGTTTTACGGCGCCTCCGAGTGTGGCGGGATTTGTTACGACCGCGAAGCGACGAATGAGACGCAGGGTTTCGTCGGTCAACCGATGAAAGATGTCGATCTTGAAATTGTCGATCCAACAGCGGCGGCGAGTCAGGTGCGCGTGCGTAGCCGTGCCGCGGGCGACGGTTATTTTCCCGACATGGATGATGAAAAACTCGGTCGTGGATTTTTTCTTCCGGACGACCTGTTATCGAAAACGGAGAATGGCTTTCGCATTGTTGGCCGTGTTTCCGACCGGATCAATGTCGCCGGGAAAAAAGTGCATCCTGCGGAAGTGGAAGCGCATTTGCTGCGCTTCGCCGGCGTGCGCCAGGCGGTCGTATTTGGCCGTGAGTCGGCATTGCGTCATGAGGAAGTGGCGGCATGTGTGGTGGCGTCCCCGGGCGTGAGCGAACCCGATCTCCTGGAATTTTGCCGGAGTGAGTTGAGCGGGTGGCAGGTGCCAAAGCGGATTTTTATCGTCGATGCCATCCCAGTGAATGAGCGCGGGAAAATCAACCGGCGCGAAGTCGCCCGGCATTTCCGATCGTAAGACCGACAATCAAGCAATGGCGCGGCGGTTTTTTGCGCGAGAAAATTCTTTTGCATTTGGTGAGAAGCGAGCATTGCTAAGGAATAATGTGGCGCGCGGCGGGAAGGGTCGCTGCTGTGACTTTACGGTAACGTGAACAAGAAGACCTCCACGCATCCTGAAAATACAAATAGCGAAGCCGCCTCGGGCGCGGCTCGTCCTCGATCCAGGCGTTCTCCAAAAGGGAAGGTGCTCGTAATCGACGACAGCGTGATGTTGTTAAGCTTTGTCGAAGAAGTTTTAACCGAAGCCGGCTACCAGGTTGTGACCGCGCCCAGCGCGCAGGAAAGCCTGGACGCCAGCATCGCCGATCCGCCGGATTTGATTCTTCTCGATTACGTCCTTCCAGAGATGAAGGGCGACGAAATAAGCCGCAAATTATTTGAGAACCCGGCAACGGCGGACATTCCCGTCGTCTACATGTCCGGCTTCGGCGCGGACCTCCGGCCCGATGGTATCAGCAACCGCAACGTCATTGGATTCTTGAATAAACCCTTCACATCGGATTTGCTTATCCAGACTGTGGAGAAACACATGACGAAATCACCTGGCGAACCAGAACCGATCGAAACCGAGAACGGGCCCGCGTCGAGCGAAGTTTTAAGTGATGCCGAATCCCCACCCGCCTCGCAGGAAGAAACTGTCTCGCCAGATTTGATCACGCCCGCGGAGGCACCGACTCAATCTCAAGACTCGTGGAATGAGGCGCCAGCGTGGTCGCAACCTGCGGCGGTCGCTCCGATCAGCGCTGTTGAGTCTCCAACTGAATCACTCACAGGCGGAATCTATTTTTGCGGTGACACCGGTTTCTTTTCTCTAAACCGGGTATTGCAGACGATCGCAAAAGAAAAGCTCACCGGATCGCTTCATTTATTTTGGGAGAAGGACCCCGTCGAGCTCCTCGTGCAAAATGGCCAAATCCTCCTGGCCACAACGCGCGATCCGGAACTCTATTGTCCGGATGCGCCGATAACGCTCGGTAATGTCGAAGCAGACAAGATTGCCGAGGCGCGGGCTCAACAAAGCGTAAGCGGCTGTCCGCTTTTTCTCGCCCTTGCACAGGAGGAGCTGATTTTGCGCGAGCCAGCCGGACAACTGGTGCAACAGTACGGCCAAAAACTTTTCGCCCGGCTTTGGACGGCGCGAGGCGTACGCTTCATGTTCGAGCGAAATGTGGAATTGCCGGGTTATGCTAGCGGAGTTTCCGCGGAACCAGATGTCGACCAGTGGTCGCTGGAAAGTTTGCGCTTCATCCAGTTTGACGAACTCGGCGAGCACGCAAATTTCGATCCAGCCTCCATTCCGGCCTACACAAAAAGCGGTTTCGAGCGTGTCCAAAATCTGAAACTGACCGTCGCGGAAGCCCAGTTTGCTTCGCAATTTAACGGGAGCAGGTCGATCCAGCAAATTGCCAAGAATCTGCGGCTCGATTTGAAACTTGCTCGGCTAACCCTGTTCCGCTTCCTTGCGCTTGAGATTGTGGAGTGCTGGTCGCCGAGCACGGCGGCGGCGCCGGAACGCAAAAGCATCCTCCTGCGGTTGAAACGCTTGATCGGCGTCGGCGAATAGCATCACCGTCGATCACGACGACGGTCAGCATGAAGAAAAAAATTCTCGTCGCCGATATCGGCGGCACACATGTGAAGCTTCTTATGTCGCCGCGCGAGCAGCGCATTTTTGATTCCGGCTCAACGATGCGACCGAAAGAATTGGTCGCGCAAATTAAAAAGAACGCGGCGGACTGGAGTTTTGAAATGATCTCGATCGGCTTTCCAGCGCCGATCCGGAGCGGCCAGATCGCCAAAGAGCCAAAGCACCTCGGCAAAGGCTGGGTCGGATTCGATCTTCGTAAGGAGCTCGGGAAACCGGTGCATGTGATCAATGACGCCGCCATGCAGGCCTTGGGCAGCTATCATGGCGGACGCATGTTATTCCTCGGACTCGGCACTGGACTTGGCTCCGCCCTCGTTTGGGAAAAAACATTGCTCCCGCTTGAACTGGGTGATCTGCCCTATCGCGATCACGACATCATTGAAAATTATCTCGGCATTCCCGGCTTGGAACTGTTGGGCGAGCAGAAATGGAAACGCGAAGTCATTTTCGCCGTCACCCAGCTGAAGTTGTCCTTCACTGCCGATTACGTCGTGCTCGGTGGCGGCAATGCGCACCGCTTCGAAAAGCTTCCAAAAGGAATCGAACACGGACAGAATGAAAACGCCTTTCTCGGCGGCAAGCGTCTATGGGAAATCGACTCCCGCACCCGCAAAAAAAAGTGGCGCGTCCTTTGAGCGCTCCCAAGATCGAAATGGTGCCAGGGAGGGGACTCGAACCCCTAAGGATTGCTCCACCAGATCCTAAGTCTGGCGCGTCTGCCAATTTCGCCACCCTGGCTCAATTGATCAATTCGCATAGAACGGCGGCCGTGTCCTAGAATCTGCACTAGAATCCTAACACCGCTAAGGATCAAGAGCCGCCCGGTTTACGCTAGCACCGGGCTCGGCGCCCCGAACTGGAGCGGAGACGCCGTGGCATGAATATTGACCTTAGGCCAATACCATTGGGGCATAAAATTCTAATGAGCGAATCATTTCCATGGTGCGACTGGAAGTGTCAGCAGACGAATGAGCGTGGTGGCGAAAACTAGCAGAGATCCAATGCTGACGAGATTCTGCAGTGCTGGTGGAGGCAGGGAATTGGCGAGACTGCCCAAAAAACCACGGTCGCAAAGAGGAGGGCAAGCGGCACGAAATTGTTGCTCGAGCGCTTTGCAAAGAAGCGATGGAAGGTTGCCCGGTCGAAGCGATCGGTAACGACGGCGGCTAAGATCGACAATCACTCAATGACTATGTAGCGGCGGTCTATTACCGTCGTTCAATTCAAGTCCCGCGGCTCGTTGATGCTTCGGTAAAATTCCCGGGACGGACCGGAGATCGACATCGCCCGCAGCAGCTTGAGATCGATTAAACTTCGCACGACCGGCTGCACAGAAAAATTGTCGCCTTGGAGCTTTTCCACAAAGATTGCCCTCGCTTCTTTCGGGTAAATTGCGGCCAACGGCTCCGCCTTCCCATCAATCATCGGAATCACTCCCGTTCCACTCGCGGCGCGGCTGCACAGAAGCTGCAGATGTTCAATGGTCATCAAGGGCATGTCGATCGCCAGGGCAAGCAGATGACCCGTTTCAATCGCGCCGAGTGTCGCCGCCAAGCCGCTGAGCGGTCCTCGCGACGGAGGCATGTCCAGGATTAGCTCAACGTCAGGCGGGCGCCAAAGCGGATCGGATCGTGCCGAAACGAAAATCTTTTCCGGGCGTGCGGCGCGTAATTTTTCAATCTGCCATTTCCACAGGGGGCGGCCACGCCACTCCACGGTGGCTTTGTCGCGTCTCATGCGCCGTGATTCGCCGCCGGCGAGGAGCACCGCGCTGAGACTCATCCAACGAGCTCGGCTACGCGTGTGGTTGAACGCAACGTTCCGTCTGTAAGAACCCGCGCGCGCAAACCGCCGCGGCCTTGGAGAAATTTCTCAGCGCCGACGGCGATCGCACGATCCATCCAGTAACACGGCCTGCATTCCTGCGTTCCGCGAAAACGAACTCCTTGGACTTCAAAATCCTGGTCGATCAGCTTGTTAAGATCGACATCGCGCGTGACAACATTACGTCGAGTCAGCGCGGGCGAGCAACCCTGCACTTCGAGCGCGCCGCAAAGTTCATCAAAAACTTCCAGCGAAAAAAATGTGATCTGTCCTTTGTAATCATCTTTGAAATCAAAGTAGCGATCACCGCGGATGCCGCGACCGGCCACGCATTCGATCGACCGAACCTCGATCGTCGGAAACTCATCTGGGTCGCGGCCGTGGTGGCCGACAAAATTATGGCCCGATGAAATGTAAAGATGACAGATTTCCACCGGCGTCATGATACCATCGCCATCAATTCAGTGAAAGAAGACGGCATCGGCTCGGGACAAATCATCCGGCGAAAGCAAGACGGCTCGTTCGAATATCATCGGGACGATCTCACCGTCGAAGAACCGCTCGAGATTCGCATCGCGAGTAAAACGGTCGCGACCACGATGCGCACACCCGGTCACGACGAAGAGCTCGCCGCCGGCTTTCTCCTTTCGGAAGGAATCGTGGAAACCCATGACAAGATCGACAAGTTCTCGCGGCCCGCGGCCGCGCGTAATCGCGAAAACATTCTTGCCGTTAAGTTCGCCGGTGGTGTGAAAGTGAAACTCAGCTCAACAAAACGATTCGGAACAATTTCGAGCAGTTGTGGCATTTGCGGCAAAGAAAGCATTGCCGCGATTCGACAAGATTTTCCGCCGATTGTTTCGGCGAAAGATGTGCGGATCGACATCGAAGCCTTGCTTTCGCTCCCGACGCTCTTGCGAAAACTCCAGGGTGAATTCGCGCGCACCGGTGGAATCCACGCCGCCGGCATTTTCGATCTTGACGGCAAATCGAAAGTTGTGCGCGAAGACATCGGCCGTCACAACGCCGTCGACAAGGTAATTGGCCGCGCATTTCTCGACCAGCAACTTCCGTTAGATCGACATGTTCTTCTTGTCAGCGGCCGGGCTTCTTTCGAAATCATGCAAAAAGCGCTTTCAGCCGGAATTCCCATCGTGGCTTCGGTCTCTGCGCCGTCCACTCTGGCGATGGAGTTTGCCCGCGAAAGCAACCAGACGCTTATCGGTTTTCTTCGCCCGCCGTCGTTCAACATCTATTCGCACATCGAGCGCGTGAATCTTTCCTCTTCTTAAATGGAAGGGCGCGCTCCGTCGTGGCCCAAATATTTGACGGCCGACCGCGCGGCGCCCTTCACTTAACGAAGTCCTGATCGAATCTCTTGCGCGGCACCGTCCGCATCCGTTGCCGGGGCAATACTGACGACAACAAACTTGCTCGTCGGCGTGTTCGAACGCTCGGCCACGCTATTGATCGGCACTAGGACGTTTCCTTCGGGAAAATAAGTCGCCGTGCAGCCGCGCGCGATCGGATAGGGCGCGACCTGAAAATGTCGCGCATACCGTTTCTCACCCTCTCCGAAGTGACTGGTGAGATCGACAATCTGTCCCTGCATCAACCCCGCCTCCCTCACGTCCTCCGGATTCATGAAGAGCACGCGACGCCCGTTATAAATGCCGCGATAACGATCGTCCAAACCGTAGATGTGCGTATTGAACTGATCGTGCGATCGGATCGTCATGAGGATGAATTTTCCCGGGTCCAGTTCGTTACGCGGAACCGCATGCACAGTGAAAAGCGCTTTTCCGATTTTGTTATTGAACTTCCGATGATCGCGCGCGGCGTTCGGCAAATAGAAAACATCTTGCGCGATCCGCTCGTTGAAATTTTCGAAGCCGGGAACCACATGCTCGATGTGATTGCGAATCCGATCGTAATCAGCAACCAATCCTTCCCAATCAACTGTGCTGCGATCACCCAAGGTCGCGCGCGCCATGCCGGAGATAATCGCGGGCTCGCTCTTCAATTGCTCGCTCGCCGGCTCGAGCACACCGCGCGACGGATTGATGATTGCCATCGAATCTTCGATCGTGACAAATTGTTCGCCTGTTGATTGTCGATCTTTTTCAGAGCGACCGAGGCATGGCAAAATCAGCGCGATTTCTCCCGTGATCAGATGCGAGCGGTTCAGCTTGATTGAAACGTGCGCCGTTAATCGGCACTTCTGCAGCGATTTCGCGGTAAACTCTGTGTCGGGCGCGGCGGCCAGAAAATTGCCGCCCACCGCAATGAACACGCTGATCGCACCGCGATGCATTTGCTTGATCGTTTCAACGGTGTCCGTGCCATGCTCGCGCGGCGGGTCGAAATTAAATTCCTGTCCAAGCTTTTCCATGAACGTCTCGTTCATGCGCTCCGAGATCCCCATCGTTCGATCGCCCTGAACGTTTGAGTGACCGCGCACTGGACACGGGCCCGTTCCCGGACGTCCGATATTTCCGTCGAGAAGCAAAAAATTCATGATCTCCTGAATGGTCGCGACCGCGTTTCGATGCTGGGTCAATCCCATTGCCCAGCAGCAAATGACGCGTTTCGAATTGATTGCGATCTCGGCCGCCTCGCGAATCTGTTCCCGGGTGATGCCGCTGCTGAGGAGAATGTCGTCCCAGTTTGTCTTCTCAAGATCGACAATGAAGCGATCGAAACCACCCGTGAAATTTTTGATGAAATCTAGGTCGAAAACGACGCCTGGCCGTTTCTTTTCCTCGGCCAGCATCTCTTTCATGATCCCTTTCAGCACGGCGATATCGCCGTTGATTCGGATTGGCAGCCAGAGATCGCTCAGCTTCTGGCCCTCGCCGAAAAGCAATCCGGGCACGCGCAGTGGATTCTTCAGGTCCTGCGGATTTTTGAACCGAAAGTTGCCGATCTCCGGCATGGGATTGATCGAGACAATCTTTGCTCCCGCCTCTTTTGCCTGCTGCAGACTGTCCAACATTCGCGGATGATTTGTTCCCGGATTCTGGCCGATGATAAAAATGGCGTCGGTCTGTGCGAAGTCGGCCAGTTTCACACAACCTTTTCCGACACCGATCACTTCCTTCAGTGCCGCGCCACTTGATTCGTGGCACATGTTCGAGCAATCCGGCAGATTGTTGGTGCCAAATTGTCGAACAAATAGTTGATAGAGAAACGCGGCCTCGTTACTCGTCCGGCCGCTGGTATAAAACGCGGCCGAGTTCGGTGTTGGAAGCGCGTTGAGTTCCGTCGCAATTAACTTGAACGCATCGTCCCACGAAATCGGCTGATAATAATTCGAGCCGGCCGGTTTGACCAACGGTTGCGTCAAACGTCCCTGTTGTCCGAGCCAGAAATCGCTTCGGCTTCGCAGGTCATCCAGCGAATGCTTCCGAAAAAATTCTTCGGTCAATCGTTTGGTCGTCGCTTCGTCGGCGATCGCTTTCGCGCCGGTCTCGCAAAATTCCGCGACTTTTCGATATTCATCCGGACTTGGCCACGCACAGCTCTGGCAATCGAACCCCTTTTTCTTGTTTACCGACAGCAGCGTTTTGAGCGAACGCACCGGTCCCATTTCGCGCAGACCAAAGCGCATTGTCTGATAGATCGCCGGCAATCCCGCTGCAACTGTTGGTCGTGACGCGCGCTGTGCCGGTTTTCGCTCGACAGGAGTTTGCGCGCCCGGCGTAGGATTTTCCTGGGCGCGATCCGCATCGATGATCGGCGGACTTTTGGGCGCCCTAGTTCCGACGTCAGGCGGTTTTTGCGCGACTGTGTCCAATTGTTCGTGCTGCGAATCGCGATCTTCATTCGGATTCGGCATAACAAGAACAACTAAACCGAATCGCTCGGTGGCGCAGGTGCTGGCGGCGCCGCGCCCGATGCAGATGTCGATCCTGGAACCGAAACGGAAGCTGACCTGCCAGCCCCCGAAGGCGCAGATGCGGCGGCCGCTGCCGCTTTTTTCTTCGCTGCCGCGGCCGCTGCGGCATCAGCGAGTTTTGCGTCGACCTCGGCGGCTTCGGTCGGGCAAATGCCGTGATAGTAAGTGTTCGATTTGGAAAGCTCTCTCTTGCGTTGCAGTAGCGCATCGAAACGTTCCCGACGGCTGAGCTCGAAAACCTTATCCATCTTGATCGCTTCGAACGGGCAAACCTCCACGCAGATCTGGCAGCTCATGCAGACGGAAATATCAATGTCGAAGACTGCCGGATAAAACTGCGGCTTGCCCATGTAATCGGGCTTCTTGTCTTCGCTCTTAATAATATAGATGCACTGCGGCGGACATTCCTTCTCACAAATCTTGCATGCCACACAGCGTAACCCGGCTTCT
>Ga0137366_10003264_pt1 | contig 12628 bp, 17 predicted proteins | sample SagtaG_8_FD_104938 | JGI IMG/M metagenome (GOLD analysis project Ga0137366, IMG submission 104938) | Vadose zone soil microbial communities from Sagehorn Ranch, Mendocino, California, USA - Sage1_L_60_16 metaG | ecosystem: Environmental > Terrestrial > Soil > Vadose zone | place: USA... | reverse complement strand
GGGCTCGGGGCTCACTCCAACTGGGCAGCGCCATGACTCGGAGCCGACTGGTGCTCGCGCGACGTCAAGGCGCGATGAGCACGAGTCTCGGGAAATAGGTGCGGTACCGGCGCGCGTCCCGGGTCAGGAGCTGGTGCCCGGCGACCGCCGCGTGAGCGCCGATGTAGAAGTCAGGGAGCGGCACGACGCGCCGTCCACCGCGCCGCCGGTACGCGAGGAAGCTCTTCCCTGCCAGGAAGGCCGCCTCGTACGGAAGGGGGTCACGCCGGTAGAGCTCGGGTGGCAGCGCCTCCTCGAGATCCTCGACGCGATCGAATCCGACGGAGATCTCGGCGAAGACGATCGGATTGATGACGAGGATGGACTCGTCGGCGGCACGAGCGAGCGCCTGCGCTGACCAGGTTCCCCACGTCGGGTCCGCGGTGGCCACGTCCAGGATGACGTTGCTGTCGACGAGGACGGCCATCAGCGCTGGCGCGTGAGCGCCATGATCTCGTCCGTGCTCATCTGGACGGTCGCCCTGCCGCGCAGGCGGCCGACCGCGGTGGCGCCCCGCCCCTCGCGTCGTGGAGCCTTGGCGCGCCGGATCCGGACCGCCTTGCCGTCCAGCTCGAACTCCACCTCGGTGTGGGGCAGGAGCCCTGCCTTCTCGCGGAGCTCCACGGGGATCGTCACCTGGCCCTTGGTCGTGATGCGCATGCCGAGCTCCTCCTACTCTTACCCGTAGAAGTAATACCATGGGAATGGCGGAGCAAGCGCTCCAGGGGCGATGTCGAGGAGTACCGGACGAAGCGGCAGCCGGAATCATCCCTTGTCGAGGCATGGCAGGTGATCAGCAAGCTTGCCGCTACGCGGCGGGTGCGATGGGGTTCAGCGGGACAGCGCCACGCCTGCCGTCGTCGGCGTCGGGCACGCATTGAGGCACCGGACGGCGTGCGCAGAGCCCACGGTCACGTCGATGGAGCGCGAGGCGTAACCGGGGGCCGAGACCTCGAGCGTGAAGGTCTCCGACGCGCCGACGTCGCATACGACGGCCGCATCCGCGTTCGTGCAGGCCATGCCGTCGCGGGAGGCGACGGCGTCGGGGATCGCGACGCCCGTCGCCGCATCGGTGACATGGAGCGTGATCGCCACGAATGGGCATAGACAGTGCCTGCTCATCATGTCGCCGCCGCACGCGGCGGAGAGCAGGGCAATCGCGAGCCACCTCGAACCGATTGGGTGAAAGTACTGCTCCTGGCGACGGCGCCGCTACGCTCAGGGCGAACGGAAATGTGGCCGACGGCCGGCGAACGAAATCAGTGAACGCGACTGCCCCTCTCCCCGGCCCTCTCCCCGCTTCGCGGGGCGAGGGGCACGGGGCGCTGCGGCGGCAGCTGTTGCGTTCCTACCCGCTCACCGTCTCCTTCGCCTCCTCGCCGTTGAACCCGGTCTCCTTCACGCGCCGGCGGCGCACGGCGGCGGCGAGGGACTCGAGGACGCGGACCGTGTCCTCCCAACCGATGCAGCCGTCGGTGATGCTCTGGCCGTAGGTGAGCTGCTTGCCCGGCATGAGGTCCTGACGGCCCGCCACGAGGTGGCTCTCGATCATGACTCCGAAGATGCGCTCGTCGCCCCCGCCGACCTGCTCGCCGACGTTCTCGCAGACGGGGATCTGGTTCTCCGGCTTCTTCTGGCTGTTGGCGTGGCTCGCGTCGATCATGAGCCGCTGCGCGAGTCCCGCCTTGGCGATCTCCTGGCACGCCGCCTCGACGCTGCCGGCGTCGTAGTTGGGCGCCTTCCCGCCGCGCAGGATGACGTGGCAGTCCTCGTTCCCGCCGGTGGAGACGATGGCGGAGTGCCCACCCTTCGTGACGGACAGGAAATGGTGCGGCTGCTGCGCCGCCTTGACCGCGTCGATCGCGATCCGGACGCTGCCGTCGGTGCCGTTCTTGAAACCGACCGGACAGGAGAGGCCCGACGCGAGCTCGCGGTGGACCTGGCTCTCCGTCGTGCGCGCGCCGATGGCGCCCCACGCGACGAGGTCCGCGATGTACTGCGGCGTGATCATGTCGAGGTACTCGCACCCCGCCGGCAGGCCCAGCTCGTTGATGTCGAGGAGGAGCTCGCGCGCGAGCCGCAGGCCGCGGTTGATGGCGAAGCTGCCGTCGAGGCTGGGGTCGTTGATGAGCCCCTTCCACCCCACCGTCGTGCGCGGCTTCTCGAAGTAGACCCGCATCACGATCTCGAGGTCGGCGGCGAGGCGCTTCCGCTGCTCGAGCAGGCGGGCGGCGTAGTCCTTGGCCGCGCGGACGTCGTGGATGGAGCAGGGCCCGACCACGACCACCAGGCGGTCGTCCATCCCGTGGAGCACCCGGTGGACGGCCTCGCGCGTGTCGTGGACGGCGGCGGAGGCCTTCTCGGTGCAGGGAAACTCGCGGATGAGGTGGGCCGGTGGCGCCAGCTCGGCAATCCCCTTGATGCGCAGGTCGTCTGTTCGGTACGGCATGCTGCTCTCCAGGTGGTGAACGGACATACTACCCGAGGCCTTGACGAACCTGGGGCAGATCGAGAGTGTTCCGCTCCATGGAACAGCGCGGACACGAGCAGCCGCAACCGGCCGGTCCGCCTCGCAGCGGGCTCCGCCGTCCGAGCCGGGCGCCCTGGATCGTCCTGGCCCTCGTCCTCCTCGCCGCGGCCGGCGCCGCCCTCTGGTGGTTCCGGCAGCAGGAACGCGCCCTCACCACGCCGCCGGGAGCGCCCACGCCGCCCGCTGTCGAGACGACGCCCTCCGTCCCGGCGCCGGTGCCGGCGGTGGACCCGAACCGCGTCCAGAAGCTCCTCGAGGCGGTGTCGCCGCACGCGCTCTTCCGGCGCGGACTCGCCGAGGGTGACCTCACGCGGCGCTGGGTGGTCGTGACCGACAACCTGGCGGAGGGCGTCTCCCCTCGCAAGCAGCTCGCCTTCCTCGCTCCGGCCGGCGCCTTCTCCATCGCGACCCGCCGCGGCGAGACCGTGATCGCTCCCGGGTCGTACCAGCGCTACGACGCGTTCGGCGACGCGGTCGCCTCGGTGGACGCGGCGGCGCTCGTGAAGGTCTACCGCGAGCTCCACCCCGTGCTCGAGGCGGCGTACCGCGCGCTCGGCTATCCCGGCGCCTCGCTCGACGCGGTGAGCCTGCGCGCGCTGCGGCGGATCGAGGCGGCGCCGGTGAAGGACGGCGACGTCGCCGTGAAGGGCGATCGCGGCGTCTTCGTCTTCGACGACCCCAGGCTCGAGGAGCTCGGGGAGGTCGAGAAGCACCTCCTCCGCATGGGGCCGCGCAACACGCGCCTCCTGCAGGCGAAGGCGAAGGAGATCGCGCAGGCGCTGGCGGCTCCGGCGACGCCTTGAAGCGGGCGCGATCCCTGCATCCGGGGAGCTCGACGATCGTGGCCGGTCGGCGGGAGGCTCGGAATGACGGTGTTTCCGATGATGGCGCGTGTCCTGATGGCGCTGGGATGCATGTGGCTGTGCAGCCACATGCCAGGGAAGAAGGCAGCCGTCGCGCTCGCCGCGCCCATCGATCGCGTGACACTCGTCCCGGGTCCCCCGGCTGTGGGCTTGGACGGGGAGGGCTGCCGGCCTAGCTTGCGACCATGACCTGGCTGGCGCTCTCCACCTTCGTGCTCGTCTTCACGCTGTCGCTCGCCCGCCGCCGCCGCGACGTCTTCGTGGTGCTGCCGTCGGAGACCATCTCGACGATGCACACGACGATGTCTCGCCGGCGCACGTCGAGGACGAAGTTCGCGCTCCAGGCGGCGAACGAGATCCTGCACTGAGGATCCCGGGGTTGCGGGCGGCTCACGGCGCGAGCGCGCGCTGGAACGCCTCCGGCATCTTGACGACCTTGCGCGTGGCGTAGTCGAACCAGAGCATCCCCGTCTTCACCCGCGCGATCTCGGCGCCATTCGCCACGTCGGTCATGCGGTAGAGGAGGTCGAAGCTCCTCGTCCTCACGTCCGCTGCGCCTAGCTCCACGCTGAGCACCATTCCGTAGTGCCCCTCCGCCCGGTACGCGACCATCGCGTCCGACATGACGAGGCCCACGCCGGCGATGTCGAGCTCGTCCGTGAAGCCGCGCGCGACGATGAAGCGCAGCCGCGCCGCCTGGGCCAGCGAAAGCACCGAGTCGTTTCCGAGGTGCCCTCCGTAGTTGACGTCGTCGATGCGGATGGGCAGCTCGGTCGTGAACAGGACCGGCTGCGGAAGGTCGATCTCCACGCGTGCCATGCCGCCAAGTTGAGCCCAACCGCCCTCCGGACGCCAGCGCCCGAGAAGACAAAAAAACGGCCCGGACCGCGGCGGGGGGCCAGCGGTCTGGGCCGTAGGGCCCGCGGCGTCGTGGCGCTATTTCAAGTTGGGCCGCGGCCTTTCTCCGAGAGTCGTCCTGCGCTCCAGCGAGGCGAGGAGCTCCCAAGCGCGTCGCACGATCCCCAGCAGCATCTTCATCGTGTCCCCCTGGACTGTGAGTGCGGGGACGCTATCAAGCTTCCGCTGCGACGGCCAGCGGGAGCGCCTCCGCCTCGTCGAGGACGTCGGGCAGGGCCTTCCGGTCGAGCATGGCCCGGGCGCGCTCCACGTCGAGCTCGCCCTCCCAGCGCGAGACCGCCACCGAGGCGACCCCGTTGCCGATGAGGTTCGTGATGGCGCGCGCCTCCGACATGAACCGGTCCACGCCGAGGAGGAGCGTGAGGCCCGCCACCGGGATGTTGCCGACGGCGGACAGCGTCGCCGCGAGCGTGATGAACCCACCGCCCGTCACCGCCGCCGCGCCCTTGGAGGTGAGGAGGAGGACGGCGAGGATCTCGAGCTCCTGACCCAGCGTGACGTGGGTGTTGGTCGCCTGCGCGATGAAGAGCGTGGCCAGCGTCAGGTAGATGGAGGTTCCGTCCAGATTGAAGGAGTAGCCCATCGGCACGACCAGGCCGACCACCGGCTTCCCGCAGCCGAGCTTCTCCATCTTCCGCATCATGAGGGGGAGCGCCGACTCGGACGAGCTCGTCCCGAGGACGATCAGGATCTCCTCCTTGATGTACCGGATGAACTTGAAGATGTTGAGCCGGCACACGAGCATCACCACGCCGAGCACGAGGAAGACGAAGAGGACGCTCGTCGTGTAGAAGGTCCCGACCAGCTTCGCGAGCGAGAAGAGCGTCTTCACGCCGTACTTGCCCACCGTGAAGGCCATCGCGCCGAAGGCGCCGATGGGGGCGACGCGCATCACGATGCCGACGATCCTGAAGAGGATCGCGGAGAGGCCGTCCACGAACTGGAGCACGACCTTCGCGTAATCGCCCTTGAGGCCCGCCAGCGCGACGCCGAACAGGATCGAGAAGAACAGCACCTGGAGGATCTCGCCGCGCGCGAACGCGTCGGCGACGTCCTTCGGGATGATGTTCATGACGAAGTCCATCGTCGACAGGTGCGCCGACGGCGCCGTGTAGCTGGCGATCGCCTTCGTGTCGAGCGTCGCCGGGTTCACGTTCATCCCGGCGCCCGGCATCAGCACCTTGCCCACCACGAGGCCGATGACGAGCGCGATGGTGGTGAGGACCTCGAAGTAGATGATGCCCTTCAGGCCGACGCGGCCGACCTTCTTGAGATCGCCCATCTTCGCGATGCCCGTGACGACCGTGGAGAAGACGATGGGCGCGATGAGCATCTTGACGAGCTTGATGAAGCCGTCGCCCAGGGGCTTCATCTGCGTGCCGAGCGCCGGGTAGAAGTGCCCGACGAGCGCGCCGATGATCACGGCGGTGATCACCTGGAGGTAGAGACTGCGGGAGAAGCGCTTCACGTGGTCCTCCTGCGGCACTCGAGCCGCCCGTCGAGCCGGGCCGTACGACGCGGTGCGTCGCCAAACCCTTGATTCCGAACGCTTTCCTCTTGAGCACGGATGGTGCCGTCCGGCGCGATCCGCGCCCCGATGACGAAACGCCGCGTCGCCGCTGGATCTCTCGGCCGCGGTCGCCAACGCGCGGGCGGCGAAGGGGTATGGCGATCGGAATGGACTTGCGGCGAGAACGGGCGCTTTACGCTGCGCTCACGGCGGCGCCAGCGCGCGATGCCTTCGGGAATGTCATTCCCGGCGGCATACCGGTTCGCGGCGACTCCGCTACTCGCGGCGGTACGACTTGAGCCGTTTCGAGAGCGCGGGCTGCGAGATGCCGAGCAGGCGGGCGGCCAGCGTCTGGTTGCCGTCGGCGCGCGCCATCGCCTCGTGCACGAGCAGCTCCAGGCTCTCGTCGAAGCTCGGCAGGCGCTCCATCCCGGAGAAGGGGTTCTTCTCCGATCCGCCGTCGCCCGGGGGCGCGTCGCGCCCGTCGCGCCGGTGCCCGATGGCGTCGAGGAAGGAGTCCATCGAGAGGACGCGGTCCTTGTGGACGCTCACCGCGTCGAACACCATCGCCTTGAGCTCGCGCACGTTCCCCGGGAAGTCGTGGGTCGCGAGGAGCTGCGCGAGCTGCCGGGGCGCGGTGGGCTTCTTCTTCCCGAGCGAGCGCGCCGCCTCCTCCAGGAAATGGTCGAGCAGGAGCGGCACGTCGCCCTTGCGCTCGCGCAGCGGCGGCACGCGGACGCGGTGCGTGCGGAGGCGGTAGTAGAGGTCGCGGCGGAAGAGGCCCGCCTTCTCCTTGGCCGTGAGGTCCTGGTGCGTCGCCACGATGACGCGCGCCTTGACCCGCTTCGGCCGGTCGCTGCCGAGCTGGAAGTACTCGCCGTCCTGCAGGAACCGGAGCAGCTTCACCTGGGAGGCGACGCTGAGGTCGCCGATCTCGTCGAGGAAGAGCGTTCCGTCCGCCGCCTCCTCCACGACGCCGCGGCGCGGCTGGTCGGCGCCGGTGAACGCGCCGCGCACGTGGCCGAAGAGCGTGTCGGCGAAGACCGGATCGTCGAGCCCCGCGACGTTCACCGCCACGAGCGCGCCGCGGCAGCCGGAGAGCTGGTGGGTCGCGCGCGCGATGAGCTCCTTGCCGACGCCGCTCTCGCCGGTGATGAGGAGCGGCTGCGGGCTGCGCGCCACCGCCTCGATGTACGAGAAGAGCGTCCGCATCGTCGCGTCGCTCGTCACGATCCCGGAGAAGGCCTCGGGGTGCTGGGGCGCGCCGGCGAGCAGCCGGCTCGTCATCTCGATGTTCTCGCGCTGCAGCTCCTGCATGCGCACCGCGCGCAGGACCCCCGCCACGAGCCGGTCCTCCTCGTCCGTCTTCACGTGGTAGTCGAAGGCGCCGAGCTTCACGCACCGCACGGCCGTCTCGACCTGGTTCATGCCGCTCACGACGATGACGGAGACGTCGGGGTGGTCGGCCGCGATCCGCGCGAGGAGGTCCTCGCCCGAGAGGTGCGGCATGGTGAGGTCGAGCAGGACCACGCCGACGTCGTGGCCGTCGAGGATCTCCATCACGCGCCGCGCGTCGTCGCAGGTGACGAGGTGGGTGAGCCCGGCGGAGCGCTCGAGCGTCATGCTAAGCGAGCGCAGCCAGGCCACCTCGTCGTCCACGAGGAGGATGCCGAAGGCCGGGGACATCCGCTCGCTCATGCCGCCGCCTCCGACGAGATCCCGGGGAGCGCGAGCGAGGCGGTCGTGCCGGCGCCCACGGTGGAGCGGAACTGGAGCGTGCCGCCGTGCTCCTTCACGATGCGCGCCGACACCGAGAGCCCGAGCCCGGTCCCGCCCGTGTCGCGCTTCGTCGTGAAGAACGGGTCGGTGAGGCGGGACAGGTTCTCCGGCGGGATGCCCACGCCCTCGTCCGTCACCTCCAGGATCACCTCGCCGCGCGCGGCGTCGTGGCGCGTCGCGAGGCGGACGGCGCGCTCCGGATCGGGGAGCGCCTGGCAGGCGTTGACGAGCAGGTTCACGATGACCTGCTCGATGCGCTGCGAGTTGCCGCGGACGCGCGGGAGGCCCTGCGCCAGCTCCACCGTGAAGTGGCGCGTCGCCTTCCGGATGGAGTTGTCGACGAGCCGCACGGCGGCGGCGGCGACGGCGTTCAGGTCGACGGGCTCGAGGGCCGGCGCGTCCTCGCGCCGGGCGAAGCTCTTGAGGTCGTCCACGATGTGCTTGATGCGGCGGCCGCCGGCCAGCATCTCGTCGAGCATGCAGGGCAGCTCCTCCCGCATCCGGTCGTAGGGGAGACCCGCGAGCGAGAACGACGGGCCGAGCTCCTCGCGGCGCGCGTCGAGCGCCTCGCACGCGTCGAGGAGGGCGGCCTTCAGGATCGGCATGTTGAGGAGGATGTAGCCGTTCGGGTTGTTGATCTCGTGGGCGACGCCCGAGACCAGCACCCCGAGCGCAGCCATCTTGTGCGCCTGCACGAGCTGCTGCTGGTGCTCGCGCAGCTCCTCCTCCGAGCGCTTCCGCTCGGCGACCTCGCGCGCCAGCGACTCGGTGCGCTGCGCGACGACCTTCTGGAGCGAGCGCGACCACAGCACCGTCCCGCCGAGCACGAGGAGGAGCGGGACGAGCGCGAGGCTGACGTACTTCACGATCGTGCCGAGGCCGGGGCCGCGCGGCTCGAGCACGCCCAGCCAGCGGTCCTGGATGGCGTCGTAGCGGCCGGTCTTCTTGAGGATCGCGAGGCCCTCGTCGAAACGGGCCAGGAGCTCCCCGTTCCCCTTCTTCACCGCGTACCCGTAGCGCTCGGCCGCCACGCGCCGGGCCACCGGCACGACGTTCGTGAGGTGCAGCTCGCGGGTGATGTGGATGCCGGGCAGGAGCGCCAGCGCCACGTAGTCGTGCTGCCCGGAGGCGAGGAGCCGCAGGGCGTCGGCCGGCGTGCCGGTGCGGACGAGGTCGGCGCCGAACCCGCGCCGGGTGAGCGTCTCGTCCATGATCCCGCCCCCGAAGACGATCACCTCCTTCCCGCGCAGCTCGTCGAGCGAGCCGACCGCCGGCGTCTCGCGGCGGGCGAAGATGGCGTGCTGGATGATGGCGTGCGGCGGCGCGAAGTCGAGGTCCTTCGTCCGCTCCTGCGAGTAGGTGATGCCCTGCAGGATGTCGATCTGGCCGGAGAGCAGGCCGGCCCGCATCTCCGACCACGTGCCGGACCGGAGCTCGACCGACATGCCCATCACCTCGGCGATGGCGCGGGTGAGGTCGACGTTGAAGCCGGCGGGACGACCGCCCTGGTCCACGAACTCGTAGGGCGGGTAATCGCGGTCGAGCCCGACCACGACGGCGCGTCCGGGGGCGTCGTCGAGCGGCTGGGCGCCGGCGCGAGGCGCGGCGAGCGCCAGCACGCCCGCCAGGGCGACGAGCGCGAGGGGGTGGCGCGGTGCCGTCACGGAGCGACACGCTACGCCGAGGCCGCCGGCGTGGACAAGGACGGCGCGCGCCCGCGCCGCGACGTCAGCGCGACCCGGGCTCACCCGCCTGCTGCTCGGCGCCGGGCTCGAACAGGCGCAGGTACTCGCCGTAACCCTCCTCCGCGAGCTTCTCCACCGGGATGAAGCGGAGGGCAGCCGAGTTCATGCAGTAGCGCTGCCCGGTCGGCGCCGGCCCGTCGCGGAAGACGTGCCCGAGGTGCGACCCGGCCAGCGCGGAGCGCACCTCGGTGCGTGCCGCCACGAGCCTGTGGTCGGCGCACGTCGTGACCCTCGACGGGTCGAGCGGCCGGGTGAAGCTCGGCCACCCGGTGCCCGAGTCGTACTTGTCGAGGGAGCTGAAGAGCGGCTCGCCCGAGACCACGTCCACGTAGATCCCGGGACGGTGGTTGTCCCAGTACGCGTTGCGGAAGGGCGCCTCGGTGCCTTCGTCCTGCGTCACCTCGTACTGCTCGCGGGTGAGCCGCGCGCGCAGCTCGTCGTCCGACGGCTTCTGGTAGCTCGACATGGTCGCCTCCGTGCGAGGCGATCTCCTAGCGCCGCAGGCCTCGCCCCGCCGCTCGCGGGAGGGGTCCCCGGAGCCTGCGCCCGCTTCAGGCGCGGGCGAGGTAGTCGAGGGCGGCGACGATGCCGCCCTTCTGGAAGGGGATGCCGGCGAGCGCGAGGCCCATCTCGACGCCGGAGAGCGTGCCCGCCAGCATGAGGTCGTTGAAGTCGCCGAGGTGGCCGATCCGGAACGCCTTGCCCTTCAGCTTGCCGAGGCCGGTGCCGAGCGACATGTCGAAGCGCTCGAGGACGGTCTTCCGCAGCGCGTCCGCGTCGTGGCCGGCGGGCGCGAGCACCGCCGTGAGCGAGTTGCTGTACTCCTCGGGGTTCGCGCAGACGAGCTCGAGCCCCCACGCGCGCACCGCGCGCCGGGTCGCCTCGCCGTGGCGCGCGTGGCGGGCGAAGACGTTCTCGAGCCCCTGCTCGCGCAGCATGGCGAGCGCCTCGCGCAGGCCGTAGAGCAGGTTCGTGGCGGGCGTGTAGGGGAAGAAGCCGCCCTTGCCGTCGCGGAGCATGGGCTCCCAGTCCCAGTACGAGCGCGGCAGCTTGGCGCTCTTCGAGGCAGCGAGCGCCTTGGCGCTGATGGCGTTGAAGCCGAGGCCCGGCGGGAGCATCAGCCCCTTCTGCGAGCCGGTCAGCGTCACGTCCACGCCCCACTCGTCGTGGCGGTAGTCGAGGCAGCCGAGCGACGACACGGTGTCCACGAGCAGCAGCGCCGGGTGGCGGGCCGCGTCGATCGCGCGCCGGACCTGCGGGATGCGGGTCGCGACGCCCGTCGAGGTCTCGTTGTGGACCACCGCCACCGCCTTGATGGCGTGCCCGCCGTCGGCGGCGAGCTTCCCCTCGACCACCGCCGGGTCGACGCCGTGCCGCCAGTCGCCCGGGACGAGCTCGACGTCGAGCCCGAAGCGGACCGCCACGTCGCGCCACAGCGTCGCGAAGTGGCCCGTCTCGAACATGAGGACCTTGTCGCCCGGCGAGAGCGTGTTCACGAGCGCCGCCTCCCACGCGCCCGTGCCGGACGACGGGTAGATCACGACGGCCCCGCTCGTCTTGAAGACGAGCTGCATCCCCTCGAGGACCTCGCGCCCGAGCTTCCCGAACTCGGGGCCGCGGTGGTCGATCGTCGCCTGGGCGATCGCGCGCAGCACGCGATCGGGCACGTTGGTCGGCCCCGGGATCTGCAGGAAGTGACGTCCGCTCCTGGCGCTCATGGTCGTGACCTCCGCCGCGTGATCGGATAGGGCCCGCGATGCCGCATCGCGAGTGTACCCGGGGCACGCTCGCGCAGCGAGGGTTGAAGCGCGCGAGCGGCGGCGGACGAGCTCGTGAGCGAAGGCCCATGACGGCCGCGCCGCGCAGACGGTGTCGTCGCGCGGCGCGGGGGTGTCGGGGCCGAGGGGAGTCAGAGCTCCCGGCGGGTCACGCGGTTACTGAGGTGGCAGCCACACGCAGGAGCTGCTGGTGCTGCTGCAGGTCAGGCCGGAGCAGCACGCCGACGCGGTGCTGCACGGCTGTCCGAGCGACGGGCACGACGGCCCTGTCGCGCAGCTGCCGGTGGTCTGGCCCGAAGGCACCTGACAGTACGTCCCGACGCAGCAGTCGGCGGTCGCCGTGCACGGCGCCTCCACGCTTCCGCACGTCGCCGTCGGCGGGGCGGTGCAGGTTGAGCTCGTGCAGATGCCCGAGGCGCAGTCGCTCCCCACGGTGCACGTGGTGCCGTTCGCGCCGGGGACGCCGGCGTCGGCGCCCGTGCCGCCGTCGGGCGTCCCGCCGTCGGCCGTTCCGCCATCCGGAGGCGGCGCGCTCGCGTTGGCGCAGAATCCGCCGCCGCCCTCGGGGTGGATGCAGGAGGAGCCGCTGCAGCACTCGGAGTCAGCCGTGCACGTGGCGCCGAGCAGCGTGCACGTCGTCCCGCACTTGTACCCGCCGCCAGCGGCCGGCAGGCAGGGCGCGAGATTGCAGCACTGATCGCGGAACTGGCAGGAGTCTCCGGTGGCGATGCAGCAGAGCGGGTTCGTTCCGTCGTAGCCGGTCGCGCAGCTGACCGGGTCGACCTCGCCGGCGCCTCCGAAGCAGCGAGGGATGCCCGAAGAATCTTCCTTGCAGACCGTCTTCTGGCCGTCGCAGCAGTTCTGCGGAGCGTTGATCTTGCCGTCCGGCTGCGGCGCGCCGCAGATGTTGCCGGTCGGGAGGCAGGCCTTGGTGCCACTCCCCGCGCTGCCCTGATCGCAGCGGCCGCCGAGCTGCGTCGCGCCGAGGGTGTTCGTGCAGTGCACAGAGCCGTTCGGGTTGATCCCGCCGCCGCAGCAGTCGCTGTCGTTCAGGCACCAATCTTCCGTGAGGCGGCAGCCCGTCGCAGGCTGGCAGATCGAGACGCCGGTCCCTGGATCCCGGCAGATGCGCGACGTGCAGTCCACCCCCGAGCTGCACGGGTTGCCGTCCTGCGTATGGCCGCCGCCGCCGGTCGGCTCCACGCATACGCCGGGGTTCCCGCCCGTCGCGGTGCACGCGGCGTTGCAGCAGTCCGACGGCGACCAGCAGATGTCGTCCGTTGCCTGGCACGAGTAGGCGCGAATGCACGTCCCGTTCTGGCAATTCGTAGAGCAGCAGTCGGTGCCCGCCGAGCAGGTCTCGCCGATCGTCTTGCAGCTGTTGGGGGTGGCGAGCGCCTGGCACGTCCCCCCGCTGCACGTCCCCGAGCAGCAGTCCGTCGCGGACGAGCACGTCCCACTCGTGG
>Ga0137366_10003259_pt1 | contig 12644 bp, 9 predicted proteins | sample SagtaG_8_FD_104938 | JGI IMG/M metagenome (GOLD analysis project Ga0137366, IMG submission 104938) | Vadose zone soil microbial communities from Sagehorn Ranch, Mendocino, California, USA - Sage1_L_60_16 metaG | ecosystem: Environmental > Terrestrial > Soil > Vadose zone | place: USA: California... | reverse complement strand
CTCTCACGCAGCCCGGCAGTGTCCACCAGACGGAATGGGAAGCCCTCGATCACCGTGTGGGCCTCGATGGCGTCGCGCGTCGTGCCCGGGATCTCCGTGACGATGGCGCGGTCGGTGCCGAGCAGCGCGTTGAAGAGCGACGACTTGCCCGCGTTGGGCCGGCCCGCAATGACGAGCAATGCGCCTTCGCGCAGCCGCTCGCCCTCCGGTGCGGTCTTCAACAGATCCGCCACACCATCACGCACGACGCACCACGCACGACGCACGGCCGTTTCACTTACCGGACCCTCATCCTCCTCCGGGAAATCGATGTCGTAGGCGATCAAGGCCTCGAGCTCGAGGATATCGCGGCGCAACGCGGCGAGACGATCGGACAAGCCGTGCTCGAGCTGCTGCAGGGCGCGCCGCCGCTGCGCGGGCGAGCCCGCGTCGATGAGATCGGCGGTCGCCTCGGCCTGCAGCAAATCCATCTTGCCGTTCAGGACCGCGCGGCGCGTGAACTCGCCCGGCGCGGCGGGCCGCGCGCCCGCCGAGGCCAGCGCCGCCAGGGCAGCCGCCGGCACGACCAGGCCGCCATGCGTGGAGATCTCGACGAGGTCCTCGCCGGTGTAGGAATGCGGCGCGGGGAAGCAGGCGGCGAGACAATCGTCTATCGCCTCGCGCGAATCGGGATGCGAGAGGCGCGACCGGAAGACTGTGCGCGCCGGCGTGGGGTGGAAGGGCTCGAGGCAGCGGTTGGCGGCCCCAAAGGCGCCGCGGCCCGAGAGGCGGATTAGCGCGAGGGCTGCGCGGCCGGGAGGCGTCGCGAGTGCGGCAATGACGTCAGTGAGCAGTCTAGGTCTTGGCCGGCACCGGCGCCCCACCCCCCGCCCGCGCGCCCGCGACCGGCGCTTCGCGCAACCGGCGCTTGGCGATCAGGTATTGCTGCGGAATGCTGAAGATGTTCTGCGCGGCGTAATAGAGGTTGAGCCCCGAGGCAAAGTTCAGGAACAGCACCGTCATGAACAGCGGCATGAAATAGACCATCATCTTGGTCTGCGGATTCGGCGGCACGCCGATCTGGCCGACCTTCGACAGCCCGAACATCGACAGGCCGAGGAGGATGGGAATGATCCGGAACGGATCGGGCCGCGACAGGTCGGGTAGCCACAGGAATGGCACGCCGCGGAAGATGATCGTGTTCGCGAAGACGAAGAACAGAGCGAGCAGCACCGGCCACGGCAGCAGCATCGGCAGGCACCCCCCGAAGGGGTTGACCTTGTGCTCCTTGTAGATGCGCAGCATTTCGCGCTGCAGCCGCTCCGGATCATTCTTGTATTTGTCCTGCGTCTCTTTGAGCAGCGGCGCCACCGCCTGCATCCGGATCCCCGATTCCATGGCCTTTTGGTTCAAGGGCCAGAGCACGAGGCGGATGACGATGCCGAACAGGATCAGCGCCCATCCATACGCGAGGTGCAGTCGCCCGTGCATCCACAGCAGGATGTTCGTGACGAACAGCGAGACGGGCCGAATGATCGGGCGAAACACGCTCCAGCCATAGGGATTGGCGTCGTCCAGGTCGTGCCCCATCGGCGACAGCTGATGGTAGTCGAGGGGCCCCGTGTACACCGAGTAGCGGAATGTGCCCGCGGGGGGCACGGGCATCGTAATCATGACGTCGGCGCGCGACGCGGCCCTGCCGGCGCGGGGGCCGCCAACGGCGATCGCGCCGCCGAACGTGGGCTGCCCGTCCTCCAGCGCAAGCGCGGCGGTGAAGAAATACTTCGATTTGACGCCCACCCACTCGAACGGGCCGTTGAGCAGCGTCCGCTCGCCGGGACGAATTCTGGAAAAATCGGTCCGCTCGGTTTTGGACGCCTTCGTGACCACTGAGTAGTGCCGGTAGTCGTCGAGGGAGTCTTTTTCGACCGAGCGCAGGCCGTGCGACAGGTCGAGCAGCAGCACAGCCCCATTGCCCCCGAGTCCGCTCACGGAGCCCTGCACGTCGAACCGGTACTGGTCCGGGACGAAGCGGTACTCGAGCCTCACATGCGAGCCCGCGCGTTCGGCGTCGAAGCGAAGCGCCACATTCCCGTCCGGACTCGGCTGGAAGTCCCAATCGTCGAGCGACACCGTGTCGCCGCTCGCCAAAACCAGACGATGACGCAGGAACGCATCGCCCGGGGGGACGAGCTGGACGGGCTGCACCGAGTCGCCGGGGGCAAAAGATTGGTATTGCAGGAGTTCTGCGGACTCGAGACGGCCACCTCGCGTGCTGAACCCCAGGCGGTACAGGGGCGAGGTGATCCAGACGATGCGGCCTGTGTCGGCGGATGGGCGGATGAGCGGATGGGCGGATGGGCGCGTCGCCTCCTGCTCAGCCGGTCGAGTTGAATCGCGGGCCGTAACGCTATCCGCCGATCCGGCGATCCGGCGATCCGCAGGTTTCTTCGTCGGCCAGATGAGCGACGGCGCGACGGCCACGATCATCATGAGCACGAACGCGATCAGCAGGTTGCGCTTATCCACGTACAGTCCTAGGGAACCGGGTCATAACCGCCTGCGTGAAACGGGTGACACCTGAGGATGCGTCGGATGCCAAGCCACGAACCTCGCAGCGCGCCATAGCGCTCGACCGCTTCGTAGGTATAGCGCGAGCACGACGGTTCGAACCGGCACTGTGTGAACACGAGGTGTGACAGTGTGAGCTGGTATCCACGGATGAGTTTCATTACGGCCAAACGCGGCAGTCGTTGCAGCGTCATGGCAGCGTCTCCACAGCCCCCGTCAATTCGGCGCGCAGCGCTGCAAAGGAGGCGGTATACGCGGACCGCTTGGCGCGAATCACGAGATCGACGGCGGGAAGCGTGTGCAGCACGTCGCGTCGCAGGATCTCACGCAGCCGCCGCCTCAGGCGATTCCGCGCCACGGCGGTCGACTGATGGAGCGGAACGATGAGACCGAGTCTCGCGTGACCCAAAGTGGTGTGACGCCAGGCCAAATCGAGATGCGGGGTGCGGCGACGATGACCACCCCGACTCCCACCTGCTTCCCAGCAGGCGGTGAGCTCCGCGCCGCGCGTGATGCGCACGCGGCGCGGGTACCGCTCGCGCGTTTACCGGCTCCGGTGTTTGGATGGAATGCGGACGACGAGCTGCTTGCGGCCCTTCTTGCGCCGGCGGGATAGTGTGGCGCGGCCCCAAACCGTTTTCATCCGCGCGCGAAATCCATGCTTATTGATGCGCCGCCGATTCCGCGGCCGATATGTCGGACCCATATTTCCCTCGAGTAAGGCCGGGAAAGTTACCCGGCGCGAGACGCGACGGTCAAGGTTGACTTTTCCACATGGGGCCCGTACTTTCGGGCCGCCCTTGCTGGACGTCCTACCTAAAATCAGAAAATCGTAATGGAGCAATCGGTAAACGAAGCTTGGAAGCGCCTCCTCGACGAAGCTCGACGTGAACTTCCCGAGGCGACGGTGCGCACGTGGCTCGAGCCATCCGAGCCCATCGCACTGGACGACGGCCGCCTGATTCTCGGCGCGCCCGATCAATTCGCCGCGGAGTGGAACGAGTCGAAGCACGCGTCGCTGCTGGCACGCGCCGCCGAGCGCGTGCTCGGCCGGCCGACGACCGTGGTGTTTCGCGTGCAGGAAGACCGGCAGCGGCGGCCGCAGATGGATTTCTTCGTCGCGCCGCGCGAGAGCGCGGGCGTCGCCACCGCCTCCAACGCCGCGACCACGCCGCTCAACGAACGCTACACCTTCCAGACGTTCGTCATCGGTAAATCGAACGAGCTCGCCGCGGCCGCGGCGCACGCCGTCGCCGAAGCGCCGGGCAAGACCTACAACCCGCTCTTCATCTACGGCGCGACGGGGCTCGGCAAGACGCACCTGATGCAGGCCATCGCGCACGCCGTGCTCGAAAAGCACCCCGAGACGCGGTTGCAGTACTTCGGCGCCGAGCAGTTCATCAACGACGTGATCGAATCGATTCACGCCCGCACGATGTCCGAGTTCCGCCGCCGCTACCGCAACGACGTGGATCTGCTCCTCGTCGACGACGTGCATTTCCTCGAAGGCAAGGAAATGACGCAGGAGGAGTTCTTCCACACCTTCAACGCGCTGTTCGAGGCGCACAAGCAGATCGTGCTGACCTCGGACCGGCCGCCCAAGGAGATCCCGGGGCTGGAAGACCGGCTCATCTCGCGCTTCGAGTGGGGGATGGTGGCCGACATCGGGCATCCCGATCTCGAGCACCGCATCGCGATCTTGCGGAAAAAGGCGGAGCAGGACCACCTCGAGCTCACGATCCCGGACGACGTGCTGCGCTTCATCGCGGAGCATATCCGCTCCAGCGTCCGCGAGCTCGAGGGGTGCATCATCAAGCTGCTGCTGTTTGCCTCGCTCAAGAACCGCGAAGTCACGATCGAGCTGGCGCGCGAGGCGCTCTCGGACAAGATCCGCCAGGGCGACGAGGGGACGGGATATGGAAGCGGCAGCGGGTCGGCGCCGAGCATCGACCGCGTTCAGGAGGTCGTGGCCCGGCGCTGGGGCGTGACGCCGGAGGGACTCCGCTCCAAAGCCAGGACCAAGACGCTCACCGTTCCGCGCCAGGTCGCGATGTACCTCGCGCGCGACATGTTGGGCATGCAGCTCGTGGAGATCGGGCAGGCGTTCGGCGGCCGAGATCACTCCACGGTGATTCACAGCGTCGACAAGGTAGAGCGGCAGATGATGCGCGACCGGACGTTCAAAGAGCGCGTCGAGATGGCGCGGCAGGAATTGTCCGCATTGTAGCCAACAACGTGGTGTGGGAAAACGCCGACGCTGTGGGGAATGGGGAAAGGGCAATAGCTTTCCAGAAAGCGCCAACAGTCCCAACAGTGCACCCACATCAGGTGACGGTATACAGGTGATGCAGTGGTTGCGGTTTAGGGACATCGCCCACATATCCCCGATGTCTACTACTACTACTAGTATTTCTATATAGAGAAGTAGTACTAAAGACTTTCCTCATTTTGGAGACGACGCGCCCAGTATGAAGTTCACGATCACGCGCGAACAACTGCAGGAAGGCCTGGCGGCGGTGGCGGCAGCCATCCCCGTCAAAACGACGCTCCCCGTGCTGGCTAACGTCCTGGTCGAAGCCTCGAAGCAGAGCGGTGGTCTGCGTCTGTCCGGAACAGACCTCGACATCGCGGTGAGCACGACCGTCCCGGCTGAGGTCGATGCCGACGGTGCGGTGACCCTGCCCGCCAAGAAGCTGGTGGACATCGCGCGCGAGCTGCCCTCCGGTCCGGTGCGGGTGACCGCCGCCGGCGAAGCGCGCGTCTCGATCGAGTCGGGTCGCTCCAAGTTCAAGCTGCTGGGCCTGCCCCGCGAGGAGTTTCCCTCGTTCCCCGCCGTGAAATTCGACAAAGCCTGGAAGGCGGCGGCCGGCGTGGTGCAAAAGCTGGTGGGTCACGTGGCGTTTGCCGCGTCGACGGAGGAAAGCCGGCCGATCCTGAATGGCGTGCTGTGGGAGCTGCGACCCGATCGGATGCGGATGGTAGCGACCAACGGCCATCGCCTCGCCAAGATGGACGTGCCGGCGACCGGCGGCTCCACTGCCGATCTCATCGTGCCCCCCAAGGCGTTGGAGCAGATTCGCCGGCTCTACGCCGGCGACGCCGAAATCGAGCTTGCGAAGAGCGACAACCACATCGGCTTCCGCGCCGGTGGCACGCTCGTGTTCTCGCGTTTGATCGAGGGCCCGTATCCCAATTACGAGCAGGTGATTCCGCGCGAGAACGACAAGCAGGCGACCGTCGACAAGATGGCCATGGCCGCGGCCCTGCGTCGCATGAGTGTGGTCGCCAGCGATCAGACCCATCGGATTCGCCTGGCCTTCTCGGGCGGGAGCGTAAAGTTCTCGGTGCAGACCCCGGACCTGGGCGAAGCGCAGGACGAGCTGGCGGTGACCTACGAGGGTGAGCCGCTGGAGATCGGGTTCAACGCGATGTACCTGCTCGAGATTCTCAAGTACATGCCGACCGACGAGGTGCGCTTCACGTTCAAAGCACCCGAGCGCGCCGGCACGATTGAGCCGGTGGGCTGGAACGATCCCGCGTCCTACATGGCGCTCGTGATGCCACTACGGCTTGTAGACTAAACGACGCACCGTGTCGACGGGACCACCCGAGTCTGGGTGGTCCTTTGTCGTATCTGGAACCGAGAGCGTGTCGGGAATGGCGATCGAATCGGGTATCACCGGCAGAACCGGCGGCTCGATGGGGGGAATCTCTGGGATCGAGTCTTCCAAGGCGGGCGGGACTGGCGTCTTGCCGCCGTAGTAGCGCGCCAAAATCAGATCGCGGCGCTCGAGCATGCGCGCCGGACGGAACGCGGGATTCGAGGTCCGAGGCTGCGGCAGCGTCGCGGCGAGCGCCGCGGCCTGCGCCTCACTGAGCTGTGCCGGCGTCACACCGAAGTACGCGTCACTCGCCGCGCTGGCGCCCCACACGCCTGGTCCCCACTCGGCGGTGTTGAGGTACAACTGCATGATGCGGTCCTTGCTCAAGGCGAGCTCGAGCCGCACCGCGGTCACCGCCTCTTTGAGCTTCCGGAAGATCGAGCGGGACGGCGAGAGATACAGGTTCTTCGCCAGCTGTTGGGTGATCGTGCTGGCGCCGCGGTGCCCGCCCGCCGCCCATGCGTCGCGCAACTCGATGAAGTCGATCCCGTGGTGCGTTTTGAATCGCGAGTCCTCGGCGATGATGATCATGCGCTCGAGGAGCGGCGACGAGCTGCGATTCACCGCGCGGCCGTCCGACCGTCCGCCCGTCCGACAGTCCGCCCGCAACCGCATCATCGCGGTACAGCGCGGCTCGTGATCACGCCACCACACGGGCGGCGGCCAGACCGCGAACAGCCACAGGACGAACAGCACGCCTGTCCCTAGCAGAACCCGTGCTGCAATCCTAGCTTTTTGCACCGCCATGGACGTCGCAACCCTCCAGCAGCGCCTGCAACAAGCGCTTGGGCAGGAATTTACCGTTGGCCCACTGCTGGGTCAGGGGGGCTTCGCCGCTGTGTTTCGCGCGCGCGATACCGTGCTGAATCGCGATGTCGCCGTGAAGGTCCTCGATGTCGAGCTCGCGCCGACTGCGACGGCCGCCCAACGCTTCATGCACGAAGCACAGACCGTCGCGCGCCTCGAGCATCCGCACATCGTGCCGATCTACAAAGTCGGCCGGCAGCAAGAAATCTTCTACATCATCATGCGGTACATCGACGGCCCGCCGCTGGGGCAGCTCCTGGAGACGCAGCACAAGCTGTCGCTCGGCGACGCGGCCCGCATCGCGCGGCAGGTGGCTGACGCGCTCGCCTACGCGCATAGCCACGACATCGTGCACCGCGACATCAAGCCGGACAACATCCTGCTCGACAAGAGCGGCCACGTCCTCGTGACCGACTTCGGAATTGCCAAGGCCGCTCAGGCGGCACAGGCCAAGACCGCCGGATCGACGCACCTCACGAGCGAAGGGATGATCGTCGGGACACCGGAGTACATGAGTCCCGAGCAGGCATCCGGTGACCCGCTCGACGGCCGCTCCGACATCTACTCCCTCGGCGTCGTGCTGTATCACATGCTCGCCGGGTCCCCGCCGTTCGAAGGTCTGTCTGCGGCGTCGGTCCTCGCCCAGCAGATCACGGAGCCGCCCGAGCCCATCCGCCGCCACCGGCCGGACGTGCCGGAAGAAATGGCCGTGGTGCTGGAGCGGATGATGGAAAAGAATCGCGCCAAGCGGTTTCAGATGGCCAGCGAGGTCAGTCGTGCACTCGTGGGTGTGATGCCCACGGCGGCGCGTGACCGCGTGCGCGTGCCGCTCCGCCGCCGGCTGCGGTTGATGTTCTACAAGTCCCTCGTCGGCCTGAGCATCGCGGGTTGTCTCCTGTTCATCGCCTTCGCGGGTGGGGCCGCAGCCGTGGCGTACTACGTGTTCAGCAAGCCGCCGCGCGTCGCTGCGCATGCGCCCCTGCCGGACAGCCTGACGCGCGTGCTGCGGGCGCGGCGCGCGCTCCTGCCTGGTGACATCGCCCGATACGCCTATCGTCCCGCCGGTCAGGAAGACACGACACTCTTGCTCCTGACGCGCCGCCGTACCGTGGTCGTGACACCCAATCAGGTGCGCTCCTATGCGCGCGACAGTGTGCGGCGCGACATGGACCTGATTCTCCACGGCGGCCTGGCGTTTCGGTTGGTGATCTACGGAAAGAACTCCGCACCAGTCGCGGACACCGTCTACCGGAGCCTGTCGTTCCGCGACATGATGCTGCTGCGCTCCCAGCTCAACCGGTCCGAGAAAGTCCTGCCTGCGAGGCGTCGCGTCGTCCCGGCCCCGGCGCCGCCCCCGGCCGCGCCCAAGAAGCCGCCACCGCCGGCTCCGCGCCGCCGCACTAGAACCGGAGCGCGCCGCCCCTCTTAACGGCCGGCCGCGGGCTGCCGCGTGACCAGTCCGTACACGCTCGCGGCGTCGATGTGGGACGCGTCGCCCGGTGTCGTGATGACGGCGCCGAAGCGATTCTGCCCGCCGATCGACAATGCCAGGGCGAAGGCACTGCGGCGGAGGCCGCCATCGGTATCGAGCCGGGCGATGATCTCGATCGGCCGGCGCGACGACGTGCCGGGCGTCCGCCAGGCCACCCCAAACGCATACGAGGGCTCCGCGTGGGCCGTGACGTGCGCGACGGTCGACACCGCGAGGGCGCGAATTGGAGCCGGATGCCAGGTCAGGCCGGGGGCGAGCGCGATCCGCTGCCGCTGCCCTCCGACGAGTGGCTGCCCGAGGTTCGCGGCGACCGCGCCCACCGTGACCCCGGGGCGCGCGACGTACGTCATGCCGATGTCCCACCCGGTCGAGTTGATCCCCGTGCCCCCGTAGCGCGCCACAGCAACTCCCGCCGCCAGGCCCTGCGACCCGCCCGCGATTCCCAGGCGCAGGGTGCTGCCGCGGATGCCCGCATCGAAGATGTCGCGTTGGTAAGCAAGGGAGAGTCCGCGCGAATTGAAGCCGGCGTTGATCTGGCGCAGCCGCCCGCTCGCGCCGGGATCCCCGACCGATAGCTCCGCGTAGATCGACGCGTCGCGGAGCACGCCCAGCCCCGCGGGATTGACCCAGACGGCGCGGGGATCGCGCACGTCGGTAGGAAAGAGGTAGGCGGTGGCGCGGTTGGGGACTTGCTGGGCGCCGATGCGGTTCGTGGAGAGGGCTGCTACGCAGAGCAGGCCTGCGGTGGCAAGCCTCACGGTTGCGCGACGATCGTCGAGCGCAGCACCCGGACGGCGGGAATCGAGACCGTTTGATACGGAAACGCAACCGTAATCGTCGAGCTATCGGTGCCTTCGGCGCCGAGATAGCGACCGTCGGCCGCGATGAAGTGGCGCGTCGTCTCTGTCCCCGAACCTGTGACCTCGACCGGCTGATTGGATTGCGTGCCTTTTCCCGAAACAGCGTACGTGGATGCCACGTCGAGGCGCAGTGCTCGGACTCCCGCACGATCCTCCCACGTCGCCACATGGGAATTGTTGACTGCGCGCCGCATCACATCGATGACCACGCGATCGTCCGCCGAGGTCGTGTCGGTCCACTCCGCACCGGGTACCAATCCGGTGCGAGGGAGGCGCGGGTAAAACGTTCGCAACAAACCAAGCAGCTGCACGAAGGCCGCTGCACGGGTCGAGTCGGACACGAGCGTCAGGCTCGAGGCCCCGGACGTCGTCAGGCGGCCGTCGTACACGAGGCCGTGAGCGGCGTGGAGGTCGATGCTCAGCGGCAATGTCGTCCCGGAGTCGAGCGCGATCGAATCAACCGTAAACGTCAACCGATAGCCCAGGCTGTCTGCGGGACCGACAATCGTGGCCGTGAAAAACAGCTTCGTCCCGCGATCGATGATCTGCGTGGCCTGACCGGGGAGTTGTTGCTCGGCGTGGAGTGCCTGGTGCGCTACGTAATGGAGGATGCTCGGTCCAATGTGCAGGCCGGGGGTCGGCGAAGGCGCTACCGGTGGCGCTACCGGTGGCACGGCCGGAGGAGCCACCGGGAGGTTCGCTGGTATCGGATTGGATGGGGGGTTCTTGGGCGTGCAGCTCAGCGCGCCGGCTGTGGCTGCCAGAAAAACGAGGCGACGCATCGGCTATTCCTTACTCTTGGTGCGGCCGAAGATCGCGACCACCTCGGTCTCTTCGCTCGTCACCTTGAGCAGTTTCCACCCCCGCTTGAGCATGTCGTTCCGCCAGGTGATGAGCTTCTCCCATTCTGGGGCGGTCGTTCGAAAGACCCGGAGGTCGGCGACATTCTCCCAGTGGGGAGGATAGGGTGTGGATTTGGAGGCCCTAGGCGCCTGTGTGGTCACAGAGGAGGAAGTGGTGAGACCGTAAGCCGAGTTCTGTTTACTCGTTGGTACGAGCAGATGGTCATCTCTCTGGGATGGCTGTCGCCAGCCACCTCGTGCGGCCTACCCGCAGCTCAAACGACCCGGGCCGGGTCTCGCTGCTTATTTGGCCTTGCTCCGACCGGGGGTTGCCGTGCCACGCCCGTTGCCGGACGCGCGGTGGGCTCTTACCCCGCCGTTTCACCCTTACCCTTTGGATACAAGGGCGGTCTGTTCTCTGTGGCCCTGTTCCGTCGCCTCTCGGCGCCCAGGCGTTACCTGGCGGTCTGCCCTGTGGAGCTCGGACTTTCCTCGAATGACCCTCAAGCCGGCCATCCGCGACCATCGGCCCCACCACTTCCAACGCACAAAATTACCGGGCGCCCCGCCCCCCCGGCAAGCCTTTACTTCGTGAAGCGCCGGATCACGCGACCCAAACTGTCGGTCGCGGCGCCATCGAGCCAAAAGCCCGCCTGATCACTGAACGTGGCGTATCGCAACCGCGACCATTCGCTGGGCATGAACGTGGCGCGCTCAGGCTCGAGGCCCAGCGCGGAGAGCGCGAAGATGTCGCGCTCCTCGTAGCGCTGCAGCAGGGCGCGCGCACGGCGCTCTCTCAGCCACAGCAAGACGGGCGCCTCGGGACTGGAGAAACCGCGCAGTAAACCGAGCGTAAACCAATCCGCGGGAACAGTCCCCGCGTGGAATGCGAAGCGCAGATCTGGATGCAGCCGGCGCAGCTCGTCGCGCAGCACGGTCGCCCGGGCGGCGACTGCTGCCTCGAGGCCATCGAAGTAACTGCGCAGCCAGCCACGCTCGAGCAATGTGTCATAGCGATCCCCCGCCGGAATTGCCGCGAGGCGTTCCAGGTCGGCGCTGTCCACACCGAGTGCCGCCAGTCCCGCGCGGTAGTCCGCGTCACAGAACCCGCTGCCCATGTAGTGCGCCATCGCGCTGTCGAGATCCAGCGCGACGCCGGCAATGACCTCGGGGCGGGTGCCGCCCAGCCGCGCCAGCGTGCGGTAGGTGGGCCGGAGCGCTTCCCGCCAGAACAACGAATCGAGACCGCAGGCGATGGGTGTGGGGTCGCCGTGGCGGTTCACTTCATTCGGGCCCTGCGAACGGATCGCGGCCAGCCGGACAGCCGGGAACCAGCGAATGCTCGTCGCCTGCAACCGCTCGCCGGTGATTTTCCAAAGGTTGCGCGTGCTCAGCGTGTCGACGATGGCTGCCTCGGGAATGGTCGTCGCGAGCGCGTTGAGCGCAGCGACGTCCACGAATCCGATCAAGGAATCGAGCGAGTAGAGCGCGAAGCGGCTCCACAGCACTCGCATCCCCTGCCGGGTAATCCAGGCGGGGGCGGAGACACTACTGTGCTCCTCCCGGCGCGGGGCCGCGGCCTCCGGCAGCACGGTTGCTTCGGATCCGGCGGGCGGGGCGAGCGGCGGTGGATGCACGGCCACGCGCTCCGGCCCGTTCGCGAGCCGGAGTGGGGACGCGCGCCTCGCGGCCCCGATACTCGCCCACTCCGCGGGCCGGCGCGTCCAGCGCGCGAGCGCCTCCAGGAAATCACGGGTCTTGGGATCGGCGTTGGTCGAGGCCAAGAGACCGCGACTCGCGACGAGGATCAGCCCGTCGCCAACCCGGCTCGCGGCGACCAGCGCCGTGCCGCCGGCGTGTGCCAGCGTCTGGCTCCGATCGTGTACCACGAGTGCGTGGTTGCGCCCGGCGGGGAACGGTTCGAAGCCGGCGTTGTCGAGCGCCGAGTGCAGCAGGGGTGTGGCCGGCGCATCGAGTGGCTGCGCGCCGACCGCGATCCCGGCACCCTGCGCGAGCAGCCAGCGGTTCATGATCCAGCGGTCGAGCGTGCCATCGCCCTCGGCGTATCCCAGGACGACGACGCCCTCGCCGCGAATCCACTCACCGAGAATCGCGAGGTCGCCGATCGTCAACGCATCGGAGAGGCCCTGTGGCTCGCGCCCACCGAGGACGAGCACGGTGCGGTAGCGCGCCAGATCGGACCGCGTGAGGTGGGGATAGTAGCGGCGGTACTCCACGCGGTAGCCGGCGGCATGCCAGGGCGCGGCCGTCGTTTCGAGTGTCAGCGGGTCGGCGAGCGTCAGATCAACGACGAGGAGCCGGCGCGCCTCCGGTTGGCATGCCGCGACGACCATCAAGAGGCAGAACGACAGCCACCTCACCGCCGCGGCTCGACGAGTCGGTTGTACTTGCGCAGGGCGGCCCGGAGCCG
>Ga0137366_10003258_pt1 | contig 12647 bp, 7 predicted proteins | sample SagtaG_8_FD_104938 | JGI IMG/M metagenome (GOLD analysis project Ga0137366, IMG submission 104938) | Vadose zone soil microbial communities from Sagehorn Ranch, Mendocino, California, USA - Sage1_L_60_16 metaG | ecosystem: Environmental > Terrestrial > Soil > Vadose zone | place: USA: California... | reverse complement strand
TATGATCCACAAACCCTGGCGGCAGTGCCGGCGGTTGCGACTCGTTGGGAATCATCAAGTGATGGCCGGGTTTGGACTTTCTACCTGCGTGACGATGCGCTCTGGTCCAATGGTGAAAAGGTGACTGCGAACGACTTCGTGCGCTCCTGGCAACGCACCATAAAGATTGGGCAACTTTCTCCGCACACCGAACTACTGGGCAACATCGTGGGCGCCGACAACTCCGGAGTTCATCAGAAAGTGCCAAAGGGCCAGCCGGTCCCAGCTGAACAACACAATTTTGGCGCGGAAGCTCTTAACGATCAGGTGTTGCGCGTGCGACTCCACCACGCAGACAGCAACTTTCCCGCGCTGGTTGCCCACCCCGTCTTTCGACCCGTGAAGATTGCTGATGCAGACATGACGAAAAGATTAGGACCAGTGGATTTGATCTCAAATGGCGCGTTTCTCCTGGCTAAGACCGGAAGTGATCGGGTTCTGCTCGAAAGAGCCAAGACCTATTGGGGTGACGCATCGGTAGCACTTCAGCGTGTTGAGTTTGTAAATGCCGGAACCGCCGAAGAAGCACTCGCAGCGTATCGGGCCGGCCAGATCGACGCTGTTACCAGTGCTGCCTTTGAACCGCTCGCCCTGAAACTGCTCGCGGCTTACAAGGATTTCCGCCGCTCAACATTCGGCGCCCTCACCTACTACAGTTTCAACCTTTCCCGCCCGCCTTTTGACGACGTACGGGTGCGCGAAGCGCTGGCCATTTCCATTGACCGGGAGCGCGTTAGCCGGGACGACTTGGGCGGGGCTACTGAGCCGGCCGGAAAGTTTTTGCCCGATGAGATGTCGGGAGAAAGGCCAGTGGTAAGTAAATCCGATCTGCTCGAAAAGGATATTCACAAAGCAAACGAACTACTGGCCGAAGCAGGGTATCCTGATGGCCGGGGCTTTCCCGTCGTAAGGTTGTTGATCAACCGGAACGAACAGCAGAGACTAGTAGCTCAGTCGATAGCCACCATGTGGCGGACGGCGCTGCACATTGAGACCGAAATAGTCACAAAAACCTGGGACGACTATGAGGCGGCAGTTAGACTCGGCGACTACGATGTTGTGCGCCGCGGGATCGTTATGCAGACGACGGATGAGTTTACAAACCTGCGCATGTTGTTTCAGCAAGATTCTGCTGCGGCGCTGACCGCACCAACCATCAAAAGTTCACCGGAAACAGGTTCGTCTCGTGAACGTGCCGCTCGTAGTGGCGGACCCACGCACGAAGAGCCGGGCGGCGGCTCGGGTCTGGTGGAGACAGAATCCCAGGCGCTAAAAGAATTGAAAGCAGTACCGATCTATTTCGCCTCGTCCTATGCGCTGGTGAAACCCTATGTGTCGGGGTTTGATGCAAATGTTTTGGATGCACCATCTCTGAAGAAAACTCGCATAAATACGAATTGGACGGAAAGAAGGGCCGCAAGCCTGGGATTCTCACCATGATTATGGTTTTCTTGTGTGATGTTCTAAACCTATTGAAGTAGCTGCGTTTTCCACCGTGCTAAAAGCCCGGTGTGAATGGGAAGATGGATTTCTTGATAACATCAAAGCCGCGTGCTAAGTTGCGAGCGGCCATTTGATTGATGTGTGGGCAATGGCCGGGTCCGATGCCGCAAGGCTTTCAAATTGATGGTAAGGATAATTCGGGGGATATCTGAGACGCAGGGAGGTACTGATGCGTGCGGTTAAGATAAGGCGGTTCAGCCCGGGACTGTTACTCCTCGCTATTATCGTTGCCTCGATTTCCTGCGGCAGATCCGCGAAGAATGAGGTGTTCTTCGGAAGGGTCGTTCCTCCACAGACGAATATCCTCCGGTACGTAAATGGGGACGAACCCGAATCGCTGGATCCATCTGTCAGTTCAGGGCAACCTGAAGGACGTATCTATATGGCCTTGTATGAAGGATTAGTTGAATACCATCCGAAGACCTTGATGCCGATTCCCGCGATTGCTGAACACTGGCACGAGAACGACGATTCATCGGAGTTTGTTTTTCATCTGCGACATAATGCCCGGTGGTCCAATGGCGAGCCGATCACTGCTAATGACTTTGTTTACAGTATACGACGGGGTTTATCACCAGAACTAGCTGCTAGAAACGCCTACCTTGCCTATTACATGAAATACGCGGAGGCTTACAACTCCGGTGCAGTATTCGTAAGGGACTCAAAAACAAATCAGTTTGTTCTTGAAAAAGACATTGCTGGTAATCCTGCGCAGAAGACGCAGCCTCTTAGCGAAAGAGTTCTTGCTCATGGTGAAGCTGAGTATAAGCCAGCTCCCGAAGAGCCGAAGATTGCCGACGACACGCCGTTCCATCAATTCATGCATTCGCCCGGACGACTTACTCTCCCAGGCGATGAAAAAGCACGCAGCAAGCAGATTGCACAAAACCCAAAACTCCAGTCGGCAGTAGTGGGAAAGGAGTTTGTACCGGTAAGCGCTGATGATGTCGGCATTGAGGCTGTTGACGATTACACAATACGGATTTCATTATCGCAGTCGGCCCCGTTTTTTGTCGGACTTCTCGCCCATCAATTCTTCCGCGTTGTACCTCAGAAGGTAATTGAACAATACGGCGCGCGATGGACAGAGCCCGACCACATCGTCACCTCCGGCGCGTTCAGAGTAAAAGCATGGAAGCCTTACAGCGAGTTGGTGGTAGAACGAAATCCCATGTACTGGGATGCGGCCAACGTCGGCCTTGATGAAATCCACTTTTATCAATCATCCGACAATCCGACCGCGATGAACCTCTATAAAGTGGGAGAGGCTGATGCCGTGTTGAATCATACCGTGCCGATTGCTTGGCTCGATGTGGTCAGACCCAAGAAAGATTACATGGATGGTACCGAGGCAGCGATTGTATACATCCTCATGAACGTTACACGACCGCCGTTGAACGACCTTCGCGTTCGCAAAGCTTTCAACATGGCCTTCGATAAAGTGACCTATTCTCAGTCGCGCAGGATTACCAAACCGCTATCTGCGTTCACGCCGGAGGGAATCTTTGCGGGCTATCCCCAGCCCAGAGGTGATGGCTTTGATCCGGAACAGGCGCGCAAACTGTTAGGAGAGGCCGGCTTTTCTGTTACGAAGAGAGAGGACGGCAGTTACGAATGCAAGAACTTTCCCGTAGACCAGGTGGATTTCACTTTCAATACGCAGTCGGCAAATAAGATCCTGGCTGAGTTTCTCCAGGCACAGTGGAAACAGAATCTGGGTATCACGGTGCCACTAAGAAGCATGGAATTCAAGACTTTCCTTAACGTCCGGTCCAAACTCGAATACAAAGGCTTTGCCCTGGGGATTTTTGGAGCTGACTATATGGATCCTTTCACGTTTCTCAATATCTTTTATACCCCGGGCGGAGACAACGGAAGCGGTTGGTGGGATCAGAAATATGCCGACCTTCTTGATGAGGCAAATAGCAATCTCGACAAGCACAAGCGCTACGAGCTATTGGCCAAGGCCGAAAAATACCTCCTTGATGCCCAGCCTATCGTTCCTATTGAAACATCCTCTGTAAACTGGGTAAAGAAGCCTTACGTGAAGGGTATGTATCCCAACGCAGCAGCACTTTATCCCTGGAAGTTTGTCTACATTGAGCGCGAGCCTTCCAGGTGGGATTACGGCATTCCCAGTTTGAACAACTGACGAGGTTGTTCTCCCAGTCGGCTCTTGTTTGGTTCGTCTTCTCGGCCCCCAGGTCGCTTCCAATGACTAAGAGATGCTTAGATTCATAGTTCGGCGCTTACTGATTACGATTCCCACGATCCTGGTAGTCATAACTCTGACGTGGGGACTGGTGCGTCTGGCACCGGGAAATTTCTACTCGGGCGAAAAGAAGATTCCCCCAGCCATCGAAAAGAACATTCGCCAAAAGTACGGACTCGACAAGCCCTGGTACCAACAATACGGTCGGACGATGTGGGGCATTCTTCGCTACGGCGATTTCGGTACGTCCCTGAAATATGAAGGACAATCGGTCAACGCAATTATCGCTCGTTCACTTCCCGTATCCGCGACCATTGGCATCCTCGCCTACCTATTGGCCCTGATTGTGGGAGTCTCGGTCGGATCTGTCGCAGCGCTGAAACAAAATTCAAGATGGGACTATGCTTCGATGGCCCTGGCGATGCTCGGGATTTCAATCCCCAACTTCGTATTGGGTCCCATTCTGGTGCTTGTTTTTTCGCTGACCCTTTATTGGTTACCTCCATCTCGGTGGGCTGGTTTCCCCAGCAGGAACGTAATCTTGCCGGTGATCACCCTGTCAGGGATCTACATGGCTTATATCGCGAGGCTTACTAGAGCGGGCATGCTCGAGGTGTTACGCTCGGACTATATTCGCACCGCTCGTTCCAAAGGTCTGAGTGAAAAGGATGTGGTTGTGCGCCATTCGTTACGTGGGGGGTTAATGCCGGTAGTTTCCTACACTGGGCCGGCCCTGGCTTTCCTTTTGACAGGCACCGTTGTAGTCGAGCGACTCTTTGCTTTGCCGGGCCTTGGGAACTACTTCATCCAGGCGGCATTGAATCGAGACGAGCCGTTGATTATCGGTATCGTCGCTTTCATTGCGGTCACACTCTTGAGTATGAACTTGTTGGTCGATATCGCTTACGCTTATCTCGATCCACGAATTCGTTATTAACCATGTGTCCTTTATGCTGTGTCCGATTTGGCTTATAGCGTGTCGCTGGCTGTCGCACAGGTCTTCTTCGCACGAACGACAAGCTAAAGTAAAGCATATCGGACACGACCAAGTGATATGAACGACGACAAATTTTCTATTAGGGACGTACCAGACAAACTTGAGCCGGGAGACGTGATTCATACGCCTGCCGAATACGCAATAACAGAGTCGGATGTACATGTGTTTGGAGCAGCGGAGCCGCTTCGAGGCAGTTCTTTGTGGAGAGATGCCTGGCGAAGGCTGCTAAGGAACAAGCTTGCCGTTTTTGGTATGGCCGTCGTCATTCTGATAACCCTGGCCTCTTTGATTGGTCCGTCTGCAGTGAAAAGAGCCACCGGCTACACGCCCGACTTTATTCCAAGTGGGGATGCGAAGCTGCTTAGATCGTTCCCCCCATTTACCGCGCCTGACGGATCTTTTTCATGGACACATCCGATGGGTACCGACAATCAGGGCCGCGATCTACTGGCGCGCGTGCTGCAGGGTGGGCAAATCTCACTGATGGTCGGCATTATCTCCACACTCGTTTCGCTCTTAATTGGAATTGGCTATGGGGCGATCGCCGGATACATTGGTGGCAGCTTAGACAATGTTATGATGCGCATCGTCGACGTACTTTACTCGCTGCCCTACATTATCGTAGTGATAGTCTTGCTATCCATGTTTCGCAGCCAAACCGCACGTGGCCAACTAGTATTGCTGTTTATCGCCCTCGGTTCCGTATCCTGGCTGACCATGGCGCGGATTGTTCGGGGCCAGGTGTTGTCATTGAAGAATCAGGAGTTTGTGCTTGCCGCGAGAGCGACCGGAGTTTCAACACTTCGAATTATTTTTAGACACATTGTACCCAACACATTGGGCCCGGTAATAGTCTACGCTACGCTTACCATTCCCACCGTAATGCTCACCGAAGCGTTTCTCTCCTTTCTTGGGTTCGGTGTGCAGCCGCCGTTGGCCTCCTGGGGAAGCCTGGCTTCAGATGGAATTCAAAACATTGCCATCTTTCCCTGGCAGCTGATCTTTCCGGGAGTTACGATGGCCCTAACGCTTTTCTCCTTGAATTTCCTGGGCGACGGATTGCGGGATGCGCTCGATCCACAGATGCGCACGGTATAGCCTGGCTTCGACATCTATTATTAAACTTGATGAGTCACACAAACGGACAACTACTGGAGATACGTGATCTTCGCACCTACTTTGAGACGGAAGATGGCATTGTCAAAGCCGTTGACGGAGTTACCTTTTCACTCAGGCGGGGCGAAACTCTCGGGATTGTAGGAGAGTCGGGGTCCGGAAAGTCCGTTACCAACCTCTCAATAATTCGGTTGATTCCCGACCCTCCAGGAAAAATTGTCTCGGGCCAGGTGTTCTTTAACGGGCAGGATATCATGCTGCTTCCTACGGAGCAGGTACGTAGAATCAGGGGACGACGTATTGCCATGATCTTTCAGGACCCGATGACGTCCCTTAACCCGTTCATGAAGATCTCAAAACAGTTAATGGAGATGACGCAATTGCATCTTGGCCATACGAGAGGGCAGGCTTATGAGCACGCCATAAAAATGCTGGATTCGGTCGGTATCCCAGCCGCGCGTGAGCGCGTTGAAAGTTATCCGCACGAATTTTCCGGGGGCATGCGCCAACGCGTAATGATTGCGATGGCTCTTTCTTGTGGGCCGGAGCTTCTGATTGCCGATGAGCCGACAACGGCTTTGGATGTGACGATCCAGGCGCAGATTCTCGAGCTGATAAAGAAACTGAAAGAAGAGACCGGCACGAGCGTGATCCTGATAACTCACGATCTTGGTGTAGTCGCCGGCATGACCGATCACGTCATCGTCATGTATGCGGGCAAGGTTTTCGAGCAAGCGCCAACCACCGAGCTGTTTTCTCTGCCCGGCAATCCCTACACAAAGGGTTTGCTTCGGTCCGTGCCGGATCCTACCGCTGAACAAGGTCAGCTCTATCAGATTCCCGGCCTGCCGCCAGATGTAGCGCATCTTCCGCCCGGTTGCCCCTTCGCCCCCCGGTGCGAGCTTGTGCAAGAAGTTTGTCAGCACGAGTTTCCACCGTTGGTTCAGCTGACGGCCGACCACTTTTCACTTTGTCATTTCGCCCGCGAGGTCTATGCCGACTCTGAAAGTAAGTCAACCACAAACTAACGTGATGAGCACTCAGCAAACCAGCTTGAACGAGACAGTACCGCAGCAAACGGCCGATCATGTTGAGGCTTTGATTGCGATACGAGACCTGAAGGTCCATTTTGATTTAGGTGGGGGCGGCATTTTAGACAAACTGATCGGCAACAATCCAGTCAGACGCTTAGTCAAAGCTGTGGATGGGGTAACGATCGATATCTTTTCCGGAGAGACGCTGGGCCTGGTTGGCGAATCGGGTTGTGGGAAATCAACACTCGGTCGCGCAATACTCAGATTGACGGAACCCAGCGACGGACAAGTCTTCTACCGCAACCGAGATCTCGCTCATCTTTCGGCTCGAGAGCTTCGCAAAGAGCGACGGCATTTACAGATAATCTTTCAGAACCCTTATGCGTCCCTGAATCCGCGCATGACCATCGGGCAGATCGTCGGCGAGCCGCTCGAGACGTTTGGTCTGCACCGTGGAAAAGAAGCGGAAGAACAGGTCCAGCTGTTACTGGAAACTGTTGGTCTAAGCAAACGCTTCATCAAACGATATCCGCATGAATTTTCAGGAGGTCAGCGTCAGCGCATTGGAATTGCCCGGGCCCTGGCGGTTGATCCGGATTTCATTGTCGCCGATGAGCCAATCTCGGCGCTTGATGTTTCCATTCAGGCCCAGATAATGAACTTGCTGGAAAAGTTGCAGCGCGAAAAAAACCTCACCTATCTTTTCATTTCACATGACCTGCGCGCCATCAGACACGTTTCAGATCGCGTCGCTGTTATGTATCTCGGTAAGCTGGTAGAAATAGCGGATGCCAGGACCATCTATGAGGAGCCTTTGATGCCTTACACGAAGGCCCTGATCTCCGCTGTTCCCGTTCCGGATCCCCGAGTTGAAGCCACCCGACAACGTATCGTGCTGGAAGGCGACGTGCCATCACCTATTAATCCACCGGCCGGATGCCGTTTCCACACACGTTGTCCCTATGCTATCGATGCTTGCAGGAAGGTAGTTCCTCAGTTAGTCGAGATCAAACCCGCTCACTTTGCTGCGTGCATTCGAATCAGTTCACAGGAACCTCACATTGAAAACGTAGCGCCCGGTTTAGCGCCCGGACTAGAAACCGGTCAGCGTATTTCCTCCACCAATTCGGCTAAATAGCCGCAAGTCTTCACCCATCACGCATTAAGCGTGAAATCCGGTTGCTATTGACTGTTTAGCAATAAGGTAAAGTTTTGTATCAAGGCTGCTGCGGGAGAAATTCGTAGCTGCTGGCTGAGTAGTTGTAGGGAGAAGTCTTTCAATTTGATCGATAACCTTGTGAGTCTCCCGAGGTGTGGTGGCTGCGTAGCTGAATGCACAAGTGATACCGCATACCGCCTTAACGCTGATGCCTGGTTGGAGTGCGAATTTTCGGATGCCTAAGAAATCCCCAAATTCTGAGTCCCAAAGTGTGCCGGAACGCGCAGGCGACGCGCCACCGGGCTGGACTTCAACTCAGGATACATTAGCGGCGAACGCTGACTTGTCTCTCCTTTTGGTTGAGGGTCGCCAGCCACCCGCGCTCGCGGTCTCCAATAACAATTCGATTTGTCACGCATTCCAGTCGTCCGCTGAGTTTGCGAAGCTTTGCGATCCGTATTGTGGCGATGCGCATCGCCGCGCGATGGCTGCAGTGACAGCAGTTGAATACAAATGCCACGCAGGGCTTCAGTGTTTCACAATGGCGGTTAAACTCGGAGTTGAGCGAGACCTGGCGGTCATTGGCGGAAGGGCATTTGTAAAAAGTGTTGACTATCAAACACTCATGGAACGCTTTCGCGTAGGTGACCTGCAGAGCCTGGTGTCTGAGAAAATCTTTGAGAATGTAATTTTCGCCGATGCCCAACGCCTTGAGGATCTCGCTCAACTACTGAGCAAGACTGCACGCAGGTTTCAGTCGGAGCGACCAACGCACACCGGCGTTGCGCCCGAGCCCGCCGAGACAGCGGACAAGCCAAGCGAGGACGACCTGGAACTTGAAATCGAACGACTACGCGGTGAATTGGAGTATCGTTCACGCTTTGCTGATTCATTACACCATTTCCTGGAACGGATAAGCGCCGCCGATCCTGAAAAGACTTACCTTTCAATCCTATCAAACTCAAAAGAGCTCCTGCACGCGGACCGAGCCTCATTGCTGGTATTCGATGAAGCTGCAAACGAACTGGTGGTCAAGGCCGCGGTTGGTCTGCCCACCGAGCTCTCGGCGGTCAGTCCCGTGCGCATGGGCGAAGGCGTGTCGGGGAAGGTACTGGAAGCGGGGAGGCCACTGATGGTCACCGACATCGAAGCTTTTGGGCTGAAACCGGCACCCGCTGATCGGTTATACAAGACCAAATCGTTCATCAGCTATCCCATCACGATTGGGGGCCGGAGGATTGGTGTTTTGAATGTTACGGACAAGTCGGGCGGTGGTGTATATGACGAGGTCGACCTGAGTCTGTTGGAAATCATCGCTCCTCAAGTAGCACTCGCCCTTGAGCGGGCCGAATGGCAGGAGCGTGCTACTGAGTTTCAACTCATTTCGATTACCGATCCGCTCACTGGACTTCCGAACCGGCGCTACCTGGAAGAACGATTGACGGAAGAGCTCAACAGATCGAAGCGTTATGAATATTCAATGAGCTTTTTGATGATCGACATTGACGATTTCAAGGCCTACAACGACAACAACGGGCACCAAGCCGGTGACCTTGCTTTACAGATCACCGCGCATTGTTTGAAAGCCGCATTGCGCTCGGCTGACGTAGCGTCACGCTACGGCGGTGAAGAGTTTTGCATTCTTTTGCCGCAGACAGCCATCAATGAGGCAGCTGTGATCGCAGACCGCATCAGGCAACGGATCGCGACCACCCACTTTCCACACGGACAGTCGCAGCCACTTCAGCGTGTTTCCGTCAGCATCGGCGTCTCCACGTTTTCTTCGGTAGTGAACACCGCGGAAACAATAATCGCTACCGCCGATCGCGCGCTCTATCGAGCGAAACGTCTGGGAAAGGATCGAATTGAGTTTTACCAGGACGAGTAACCCAAAAACAGCGACAAGATGAACGGAAATAACCCGACAGAATACCACCGCCGCATTCTCGGCCGTGTGAGACGACATGAGTTTGTCGGCCGGCGAGAGGAACTGGAGCGCATCGTTGCGCAGGCGGATAAAACACAAGATCGCGGACTCCTGGTGCTGTTAGAGCCTTCGGCTGGAGTGTCGGAGCTCTTGCGTCAGGCTTATGACGAGATATTCAACCAGCGCGCGAAAATCATTCCTATTTATTTTCCGTTTACAAGAAACGAGAGCACTTCCGTCAGCGCCGCGATCGAATTTCTGAATACATTCCTGCAGCAATACGTGGCATATCGGCGAGACGAGCCGACTTTGTGTCATGCCTCACTAACGCTGGCCGACCTCGTAGGTCTTGCCCCACCGGCCGATCTTGAGTGGATAAGGCAGTTAGTTGAAGCGTACACGCATCAACGTTTCAGCAACGACGACAAATCTCTCGTGCGGTTTTGCCTGAGTGCGCCGCAACGAGTGCCTGCCACCCATGGCCGCCCTTTTGTAATGCTTGATGGTGCGCAACTCGCGGAACATCTAAATGGCGGCGTCGAATTGGGCACGGAAGTCTTGAGGGTGTTCAATCGTTCCGGTTGTCCATTTGTGCTCGCCGGCCTGCGCCGGCAAATCATCAATGCCGCACACAACGCTGAATGCGACTTTGAGATGCTTGACACACTGCGGTTGGAGCAACTCGGTGTTGCCGACGCGCGCAAGCTGGTCGAGAGTGTCGCTCGCCGTCAACATGTGTTCACCACTGAAGAGACTCGTGATCTGATCGTTCAGCAGTTCGCCGGCAGTCCGTTTTTTATTGCCAGGTTCCTGCAAGCTGCCAGAGAGAAAACGGCATCACTCACGTCGTATCTGGAGTGTGAACGGCTCTACGTCGACGAACTATTAGGTGGGTACATTCACCGGCACTTCGTAGACTTGCTGGAAGAAATCGCGCCCGGGGCTGAAACGCGACACGCGCTGATCCGCTTTCTCTGGGAAGACATGATCGGTGATGAACAGTCTGCTTCTTTTGAATCATGGCGGAAGCGGCTACATATGAAAGCAGGCGAACTAGAAGACCTCCTGCATAAGTTGCACGTACAAGAATTTGTGAACTGGAATGGCGCTGTGGTCGAAGCTGGAAGTCGGACCCAAACATGGAAAGACTATTTGAAAGTTCGTTATCGATTGGATGTCCTGAAAGAGCCGCGCGCTTTGGTCGTAGGAGATGCCCTCGCCGATTCGCTTAAGCGAGCACCACATACTATGGCTCGGCATTACAGGCAGCTCGCGGGTCTCAGCCTGCGAGAACTGCTTCCCAGTTTTGACGGCCAGCGCGTGCCACGCATTCTGTTCGATTACGAGAAATTCAGCCGGAATTACAAAGGGACGTCAGAAGAAGATCTCGCATCCGGCCTCGAGTCGGAAACCGATCTGGCGAGGCTTCCGCAGGTGGTTCATGTGGCGAGCTGCGTGGCTTATGACCCTGGTATGCGTCAGGTTTGCGACGAAGGACGATGCGTAGTCGCGCACGGGTTTGACGAGGCCATCTATACCGACGCGCAGGAGATTATCTGGCTGGTTGCGGAAATCGAATCGAAGCTCGAAGTGGAGGCTGAACTTTCCGAGTTTTGGTGCGATCGCCTTACGATGTTGGCGCGGAAGTCTGGCTTTAGTCGCTGTCAAATCTGGCTCATCTCAAGCGAGGGCTTCACAACTGACGCGAGCGAGTTGATGAGTCGTCGAGGAGTTTTCACGTCGAGCCGACAACAGTTCACACTCCTGGCTTCACGACTGAACAACAGCCGCATCAACCAGGTAGTCGACTCATCGTCCGCGAATGAGTTTCTAATAGTGCTGCCCATGGGCGAAGACAACGAGTTGGTCGCTGCCAACACGGTTGAGCACATCGCTCGGCGGTTGAACTTCCGGCAGGAGGCCATTAACCAAATCAAGACGGCCATCGTTGAGGCTTGCATTAACGCGTCAGAACACAGTCTTAGCCCCGACAGAAAAATTTATCAACGTTTTCGCGTTGAAAGTGATAGATTAGTCATTACTATCTCGAGCCGCGGCATCTCGCCAGCCAGTGTTGGGACTCATAGCGCCGCTAACGCCGGTAGATCTGAAACCGATTATGACTCTGATGAGCGACGAGGGTGGGGCCTCAAGCTGATCAGAACTCTGATGGACGAAGTGGAGTTTGAGCACGTTGATGAGGGGACTAGTTTACGAATGACAAAATACGTTCCCAAGAGTTCTTCCTGAAGAGTGCACAGACATGAGTGAGTGATCCGGCAACGCAGACTCAGGATGGATCGCAATCCAAGGTTTTTGATCTTTCAACATTCGAAGCAGGAGGGAGCTATCGAGTGCAAATACCTAGCGGGTCGCCCGTCCGCTCACATTGTGTGGGCACAACCGCGGTTATTTACGCGAGCGATTACTTAAACAAACTAGCAGGTGAAAAGGTCGAGCGCGAATGTCGCCGGCGACTCGATTCAGGGTGCCGCGCGCTGGTCATTGATTTTAGCGACACGGAACTGGTCAACAGTATCGGCATCTCTATTCTCCTGGGCATTATCGATATCGCCGAGAAGAATGGCGCGCGAGTTGTCTTTTCCGACGTAAACCATCAAACCGTAGAACTGTTTGAGATGCTGGGGCTAACCCGGCAC
>Ga0137366_10003256_pt1 | contig 12648 bp, 8 predicted proteins | sample SagtaG_8_FD_104938 | JGI IMG/M metagenome (GOLD analysis project Ga0137366, IMG submission 104938) | Vadose zone soil microbial communities from Sagehorn Ranch, Mendocino, California, USA - Sage1_L_60_16 metaG | ecosystem: Environmental > Terrestrial > Soil > Vadose zone | place: USA: California... | reverse complement strand
TGGTTAGAACGCCTGCCTGTCACGCAGGAGGCCGCGGGTTCGAGTCCCGTCGCTCCCGCCATACTCACGATGGACCGTTGCCGAAAGAGAATGGGCCGCGTGGCACAAGTCTTTCGTCAAAACTTACGCGATCTGCTAGGCCATCGGCTCGGAAGGCCTTGTGCCGGACTCGCGCAGAGCACGCACGGTATACGCAAAAACAGGAAATTTGCCCTAACGCACGGACCTCGCTCGTAACAAATACTTCAGTGCCGATCCCCGACTGACCAAGGCAGCAGAGGCACTGAGTATCGCCTAGACCCCGTGGACTTTCCATTTCAACGAAATGGCCAGTGTTCGATCGAGTCCGTGGATGAGGATGCTGCAGAAATCGATCTTCGAAGGAGACATTGATGGCGCGATTGCTAGGGGAAAAAAGAAATGAAACAGATCCAATGCAAACTGACGCGAGCCTTGAGCGATTCTCGTGCCGTCTTGGCGCAGTCGACTAGACCTCAGCAGTACGAATCGGGTCAATTCAAGTTCCTGTACCGAATATTTCGGTATTCCACTTTGAATGGAGGACCAATGTGCATCTGGAATCCCACAAGTCCCTCCGGCACGAAGTTCTTTGAATCTTCGTCGATCGTCGCGGCGATCAGCTGACCATTGATAATTTGAAGAACGACGGGCCCTCTCGCAATGATGTGATACGTGTTCCAGCCCCCGACGTTAACTACGCCACGCAAGAGCTTCGGGTCGCCGATGGTTGCTACTGTCTTGTAATGCGGACCGTCGGTAATCCGAGTTAGCATTCCTCGCGGCGCCAGAACTACGTGCCCGGGTTTGCGGCCGCGTTCCTCATGCACATTACCGGTCAAAAAATTTTGGAAATCCATATCGGCCTGATATCCCTTGAGTACCCACTTGCCTACGTCCGGGAGTTCTACGCTGCGGTATTGAATTCCACTGTTCGTGCCGCCGAGCTTGAACTCAACTTTTAACTCAAAGTCCTTGACCTTGCCCCCACGCCAGATAAGAAAGTTATTGAGTTTTACCACCTTGTCTGGAGTGGTTTCTCCAATTAACTCACCGTTCTCCGCCCGCCAGAACGTTGGGTCTCCGTCCCAGTCCTTCATGGTCTTCCGCACGCGTGCCTCTCGGCAGTGCTTCCAGTAGATTATGATCCTGTCCGGGTGCCAGCTTCGCGGCCTTCCACCAGCACATGCTGGATATGTTGGTTGAGCTGTTTGGAAAGCGGAGTGCGCGTCACTTTGTCAGCGGAGCTTTTTTCGTCACCACACCGCCCGCAGTAACTTATGGCTTCTCGGATCGATGGGAAACGCGAAACCTCTCCCATTTCCAGTGCCCAGGTCAGCGCTGTGATCGGGCCCACTCGAGGAACGGTCCTGAGCCGTTTGATTTGCTCTGCCGGCAAAGGATCGCGATGCAGTGAACGATGAGTGCTTTCTCGTTGGACATCGAAGGAGTGTGGCGGCGAACCCCGGATCATTGGCTACGCCGAGATAATTTCGGGAGGGATTTTCTACGTCCGGTGCCAGTTTACTTGGAAATCGCTCGCACAGCAACGAGTGAGGAATTGCCAGGGACGGCGTTTTCCACCGTGGTAGAGAGCAGGGCCTGGAAATACGCTGGGACGGTTTTGTGGTCGGCTGAAAGGGCCATCAAGGCTCTGCGGAGCTCTGCCATCCGTTCAGGATTCGTCAGATACTCGATCGCCGCTTGAGAACCCTGAGTGTAGATGCCGTAGATCAAGAGAACGCGTTTATCGCTTCTTTCGTTCGGGAGCATCAGCACGAGTGCATAATCACGTCGGAGCTGGTTCGTGACCGGATCAAATTCCGGCTTGTAAACGGACTTTTCCTCGGGCTGAGGTTTCGTATTCGTAATCACGCCATTCTGGAAATGAAAACCCTGGACGTTGAGAAACACCCGGCCACTCCAGGACTGATTCCCTCCAAGCAGGATTGCGTTGTTTCCCTTGATCTCCTCGAAGTTCACCAGTCGCGATTGCTGCAACCGGTACTTCTGGCCGACGTTGGAGAACATCTGGCACAAGCTGACGACTCCTATGGTTTCACCGACGGACGTGAAATCCGTCACAGAGGGGACGAACCGAAACCGCTTCAGCTCGTGAAAATGGATTGTATCGCGAAACTCAGGCAGCTCTACCTTTGATATCTCGTGGCCGCGAGCCAGCGTTTGGGGGCTGTCCCCGTCGTGCGCAGCCCGCAGCAACGGATGGTTCGGGATTACAATCAGCGGCGGTTCGGCGGGCGGAAGAAATGGTTCCCAGAACCACTCAAGCGCCTCCGGTAAAGCTGTCGCAGTAGGTACAAACTGTGGATTCGCACTTCGCCAGCCATGTGCAACCACCAGAAATGCGAGCACCAGGCAGGCAGCAGCCAGAATCAGAGTGATCGCCAGATGCAGATTGCTTCGCCGGCGGTCGAAACCAGGAATGGCCACCGGTTCTATCGGGAATTCAATATCTGTTCCCGCTGCGCACCTGCCGAAGACGGGAACATAGGCGCCGGATGGCAGGTTTACGCGTAGGAGGCTGTCTTTGCCGTCTTCCTCATAATACTTCTTCAGGAGGCGCCTGATTTCGTGCGCCTGTACTCGCACGATGGGGTCTTTTTGCGAATTGAACTCGGAGCCCCGATCGTAAACTTCGACGCCGATCAAATACTCATTCAGCTTGTCGCCATTGCCGAGAAAGGCCTGTTCCGAAACAAACTCAAGAAACCGGCTCTTCTTTGGCGAGGTGGCAAAGTATTTGCTTTCGAGAACCCGGCGTAACTCCTCTCTCTTCTCAAAAAGAGATATAGGAAGAGCGACGGGGGTGTGCAAGGTCGTCAATTTCTGCTACCTCGGACACGTCTCCTTGAGAAGTTTGCGCAGAATGACCTGATATGTCTATATTTACTGCCGCACAATACACCTAATGGCCTCGACAGTCAACGCGCGAAGCTAGGGGCAACTTCGTCGATCAATTAACCGTTACTTGTCCGGATAATCGCGGTTATTTTGCGCTCTAATTCTGGACCTGCCCCAGATGATCAGCCAGCATTTAGGGGCGACCGGTGGATTTTGCCAGCCGCTGGCCTCACTTATATAGCCGATACATAGCCCGAAAACCGGCTGCGCGACCCCCCGAAACACCAGATCTCATAAAGACGGGCCCCGAGGGCAAAAAATGCGCCCATTTGCAGGCTTGATCTTCTCGTAACAGCCAGCATAACCGTTATTGCCTTGAAGGACGAGAATCAGGGCGCGTAGAAGGAGGATGCCGTCAGTGCCGGCGGGAGCGCGTAGGTTCCGAGCGCAGCCGAAACTTGCGGAATGCAGTTTGCCGAATTAGGCCAATACATAAGGTCGGTGGCCAGCACTCGGTCGGTCAGATTTTTCTTCTTTGCGGAGGGAATGGTGAGAATCCAAGTAGCTTCGGCAGTTGTGCTGTTTTGTTTGTCCATTGGGCTGTTGTGCCCATCCCGGCTGATGGCGCAAGGACTATTTGGAACCATCAGCGGAACCGTCACGGATTCAAGCGGGGCTGCGGTTTCTGGGGTAAGGATTAAGGTCACGAATGTTGACACCAACGTTAGCAAGACGCTGACCAGCAATGGTGCGGGCATCTACAGTGCGAACAGCTTAAATCCAGGCAACTATCAAATTGAGGCGGGCGCCAGCGGTTTCAAAACAGCGATCGCGAAAGGTATTCTTCTCGGAGTCGGCTCCAACCGAAAGGTGGACTTGACTCTCTCGCCTGGCGCAGTCAACGAAAGTGTGGAAGTGACTGCATCCAATACGGCACTCGTACAAACGGAGACATCAGATCTCGGACAGACCGTGGAACGCAGGGAACTGGACCAGTTGCCAACCAGTCGTAGTGTCTTCGACAGTTTTTTATCGCTGGCCGCTGGGGTGTCCCAACAATCGAACTGCGCGGGTTGCGGGGACAACGGTAACGTACGCATCAATGGCGATCGCCCGCGCAATCAGGACTACGTTCTCGACGGCACGACCGTGGTGGCTCCCGTGTTCGGGGGCCAGACGGTGAACCCATCAGTAGATACGATCCAGGAGTTCCGGATTGAGCAGAACAGCATGTCTGCCGAATACGGGAAAGCGGGTGGTGGTGTATTTATCGCAGTAAGTAAAACAGGAACAAATGCGTTCCACGGCTCGGCTTACGAATACACACGTAACCGAAATCTGAATGCAAAGAATTACTTCGAAGTGCCCACCAACCCCAAAAACCCCTACGACAATAATGATTTCGGCGGCACCATCGGCGGCCCTATCATCAAGAACAAATTATTCTTCTTTACCGATTTTGAGGGTATCAGAAACCACTTGGCTCTCCCGCAAACCAATAAGCAAGTGCCAAACGCTGCCTTCCGCAGCGGAGATCTCTCGGCTTTGTGTACCGGAACATTCGACGGAGCGGGTAACTGTTCGAATTCCAGTGAACAGATTTTCTTTCCGGGTACCAGCAATCCCGTGCCTTTCAACCAGATTACCTCCATCAGCCCGATTTCCCAGAAGCTACTGGCCATCTGGCCAACCGGGCCGGACCCCGGGCAATTTATTGGGGCAAATGGGCTTACATTCAACTCGCCATCCAGTAATACAACCAATCGTTTTAACCCGCGTATTGATTTTAATCCGACCGCTTCTGACCACTTTTTTGGCGCCTACCACCGCGATTCGGCCTCGGGAAAAAATTTCGACCTGATTGTTGGACCTGCGGGGGAAAGCGATGGCGGAGGAATAGCCAGCGACTCGGTCACGGCGGGGTGGACCCGCACATTGAATCCCACGTTTCTAAATGACTTTCGTTTTGGATATATGCACCGGGCTGGCTTTAGAGGCCAATTTGGCCAGGGTTTCACGTCGCCGAGCGACTTCGGCATCAACGGAATTCCCAATTGCCCGGCGAACGTTCCGCATACATCAGGCGGCACCAAGTGTGGGACACCGGCAGTGTCGATTACCGGATTTGAAGGGCTTGCAGGCGGACAAAGCTTGTACGAACCCGTCACTACCTATCAATTCAGTGACATCGTGACGAAATTGGCCGGTCGGCACAACATAAAGGCAGGAACGGAATTCCGGCACTATTCCATCGATAATTTTCAGCCGAATGGATTAACCGGAAGCTTCAATTTTTTTGGTTCCCAAACTGGGGACCCTTTCGCCGACTTTCTCTTTGGCGCCGTGAACAATGGCAATGTCCAGGTGCAAAACATTTTTGTTTCGTCGCGGGCATGGTCCTACAGCTTCTTTGTGCAGGATGACTTTAAATTCTCTCCAAAGCTGACTCTCAACCTCGGGCTTCGGTGGCAATATGATCAATCGTTTCATGAGATACATCATGGCGACGCATTCTTTGACCCCTGCGCGGTTGCCTTTACCCATGGAGCCTGCACTCCCCATTGGGAACAGTTCGGCGTGAACGCCCCGGATACGACCTTCGACCCTTCCAAAAGACAATTTGAGCCGCGAGTTGGATTCGCATGGAATCCATTCGGCGGGTGGGTTGTTCGAGGAGGATACGGCATTATGCATCCTGGCGCTATCGGACATGGCCGCGCAGGGGATGGTCAGCCCGGACCAAACCTGTTGTCGAACACCCCATTTGTTGCGGGCACAAATTGGGCAAGTTTGCCGGCGATTAGCAATCCGGACCCAAGCGCTGTCACGGCGCCCATTCCAGTCACCAGTAATGTTTCATTTTCTTTCTGGGCTCCCCGGAAGCAGTATCCCACCTACGTTCAGTTATGGAATTTCAGCATCCAGAAACAAATTGATGCAAAGACTTCGGCTCAGATCGCCTACGTGGGCAGCCACGGAACTCATTTGCCGATTAATTACGCGTATAACATTTGTCAGCAAACACCCGCGAGCACGCTGGCGAGCGGGTTTGGCGCCACCAGTTCTCCCTACTGCCCGGCGGCCGCTGCTGCGGTTAACGCAGGCGCAGGGTTTAACGCCGTGTACTGCTGTCTGACCGTGAACCCTGGCTGGTGGGGCCTGGCGGACTCGGAATACCATTCGCTGCAGGCACAAGTTGACCATCGCTTCTCGCGCGGCTTCTCCCTGCTAGCGAACTTCACCTGGAGCAAATTGATTGATGACTCTTCCTCTGATTGGGGCGGCTTCTGGTCTCTCGACGTCTTAGGACAGAACTTTTATGACCGCAGATCGGAACGCTCGGTCAGCGGCGGCGATATCCCCAAACGCTTGACGCTGGCGCCAGTCGTGGAACTGCCTTTCGGCCATGGTAAGAGGTGGCTCAACGGTGGTATAGCCAGCGAAGTGCTCGGTGGTTGGCGTGTCAGTTCTATTTACACCATCAGCGTCGGCTCTCCATTTGGAATTACCGATAATTCCTACGGATTCTGTAACGGATCAGGCATGTTGAGCGACCGTCCCAATGTGACTGCGAATCCGCTTCCTTCGGGCTTTCATCAGTCTGTTGGGGAAAATGGGCTTTGGTTTGACCGGAATGCTTTCGACTTCTCAGGAACTTGTCCGGCGATTTTTGCGGTCTCAAATCCTCAGTTCTCCGGTCCATCCGACACCAGCAAGGCCTTCGGGAACTCTCCCCGTTATTTCTCGAATATCCGGAATCCTGGGGTTAACAACCTGGATTTTTCTTTGCAGAAAGATTTCAGGATCCCCGCCGGAGAGCAAACCCGACTCGCTTTCTCAGCAGATTTCTTCAATCTGCCGAACCATCCACAGTTTGGGGAGCCGGTTTCGGATCCCAGGGAATCCGATTTCGGAAAAGTCCTCTTAACTAGCCTGTCGAACCGGACAATTCAGCTCGGATTGCACTTGTATTTCTAGACCTAACGACGCGGTGATGCTGGCATTAGCATCACCGCCTCTGTAGCCGGGGAGATATTCGCTTTTGGGCAGACCTGAAATCAAAGGAGAAAACCATGATGTCTTCTCGATTCGAAATCCTGCTCGGAAGGCTAAGTGTAGCTCTACTGGCGACAGCGGTTTTTCCCGCGGGGGCTAATGGAAGTAGCACGACGATCACTGTATCCGGAACACAGTGGGGTGTCAGTACTCAATACATCGGTGCGAACGAAGGAGATCAGTACTTCAATATTAATGATCTAAAAGATCTCGGCATCAACACCTATCGCATTTACGGAGGCATGTCCCGCTGGGAGTGGCAGGACGACGACGGCGTATTCGGTTCGCCGACTATCGCCCAAATAAAAGCGAACCCCAGCGTCATCAACTGGACTTGGTGGGACCAAGCAATGAACGCTAACTCCTCGACACAGAACGGCAGCGATTATTGGTGGTCAGGTGATTCGGGCGTCTGGCAGGGAAGCGCTGCCACTATCTTTGCAGCACTCAAGGCCAACAACATACGCCCGCTTGTCGTCCTTCGCAACGTTGACAACAATAAGAATCCTGCCTGGGCCAACATGCAGCTAAATCCTCCCAACACAACCTCCGGCCAGAACGAGTGGTGGGAGCACGTTTTCAGTACGGCTTATTGGTTGAACGTGCGTAACAGCTACCAAGTGGACGACTGGGAGATTCACAACGAACCTAATAATGGCAATCAAGGCTGGAGCGGTACGGAAGCCGACTACATTGCATTTGCAAACCTGACCGCAGACGCGATTCGTTATGTGTATAGCACCTATCTGCCCGGCCGGACTCCCCACATTTACGCCCCGGTAACGACGACCGGCAGCAGTTGGCCGCGGGATCTTATGCAGCAGGCCCCGACTGCTTTCGACTCCGTTGATATCCATGACTATGACGGAGACATTCGCAACTATGTGGAGCAAGTACACGGCTATATGAACTCGAATGGCTTCACCAATGCGCCTTTGTGGGTCTCGGAGTGGGGTACGTATAGATCGGGGTACAAAGGCGTGACCTTCGGCGTGAACAACGTGGTCAAGAATCTGATTTATGGCTCCTATCCCGGCAACGATCACGTTACCGGCAGCCACATTTTCAGTCTTTATGACTGGGGTGCCGGCGGCTACGGTTTGATCGAAGCAGGGGACACACCGCAAGCAGACTACTACGCCATGCGTCTGGCCATTCGCGGGTTGCAGGGCGGCAGGCCAACTTACCAGAGCACCAGCAGCAACCGGAACGTCACTGCAATTACCACTAAGGACTCCGCCGGGCACTATTGGGTTCTGTTGACGAATACCAGTAAAACCGCCAGCACTACGACCATAAACCTGTCGGCATTGTTGAGCAGCGGGACGGGAACGATGTGGGTGTTCGACGGAACGCACAATGATGTGATTGTTGGCAACCCAATCCTGGCGGGGGGCAATGTGACGGTAACGTTGAGCGGAACTTCGGCGAATCTGATCGAGTTTTGATCTATCGAAGATCGGATGCACAAAAGTTCTTAGGGCAAAAGGAGCTGCGCAACGTACGACTGCCCGAAATGCGCCTTAGCTTCCAGATAGGACGGAATGAGCCTCCGCGAGATTGCAAATCATGCCAAGGTCTCAACGGCTACTGTTTCGCGGGTGATCAACGGCATACCGACAGTCAACCGTAATCTGGCGAAACGCGTTTGGAAAGCAGTCGGGGAGCGTGGCTATTCCGCCAATAGCCAGGCACGGTGCGTCGTCTCAGGCAAGAGTCGACTATTTGGTCTCGTCATTTCGGATATGCGAGATCCTTTCTTCCCGGAAATCGTTCAGAGTTTCGAAGCCGCCGCCATTGAGTTTGGCTGCGAAACTCTGGTGACCTCAACTCTCCATGATCCCAAGCGGATGGAGCTGTCTGTTCGCCGGATGGTCGAGCGCAGAATCGAAGGCGCGGCAGTTCTGACATTTGGATCGGAAGAGGTAATCATCGAGAATCTTCGAGCTCAGGAAATTGCCGCGGTATTCGTCGATGTAGAACCTCGTCGCTCTAAAGCAGGCGTGGTGCAGATTGACTACAAGCGCGGGACTCGGCACGCAGTGCAGCACCTGGCTGCTTTAAGACACGAGCGCATTGGCTATGTCGGCGGGCCGGCACATTCAAAGACGGCTTTAGCCAAGAGATCAGCCTTCGAAGAATGTATGCATGAGATATCGCTCGATGTTTCTTCAGAATTAATGGTCGCCGGAGATGACACGGTGGAAGGAGGCATGCGCGCCCTCACGCTGTTCGCACGACTTCAAGACCGCCCCACCGCAATCGTCTGTTCGACCGACATGGCAGCAGTCGGAGTAATGAAACGAGCGCACGAGCTTGGTATGGCCGTACCGCAGGAGCTCTCCGTAATCGGTTTTGATGATATCCCTCTCGCAGGATTTGTCACGCCACCTCTCACCACCGTGATAGTTCCAAAGGCTGAGTTGGCCAGGCTCGCGTTCCGCGCTCTGATCTGCGAATTGAATCCGGCTAGGGACGAGATTTACCAGCCACAAAAGTACCTGCTAAATACCGACTTGGTGCTGAGACGATCGACGGCACTAGCCTGCCTCAGAAGGTCGGGTCTTACCGACTTGCAGTCATTAGTAAGCAATTCGCACACCGGAGAAACTGTTACCTAGCTTTGGCAGCATCAGGTGCGTACAACCCGATCATGAAAGGACGCGGGAAACGGCGGCACGATTCTTCGGGTGAAGAGGCATACGCTGTTGCCGCGCAGTCATCAGGACGATGAGGGAGGCGGAACCGGGATGGTTGACCAGCAGCATTATCGGGAGATCGGGCGGCTCTTCATAGTCCTTTGTGTGATTGGGGCAGTGACGAAGGCAACGGGGCAGAAGAGGCACGCATTCGCTCCCGACAATATGGACACCGTTCTTTACGGCGTGGCCTATTACCCCGAATACATGCCGAGCGACCGGCTCGAAGAAGATGTAGAGATGATGCACAAGGCCGGGATCACCGTAGTTCGCGTGGGTGAGTCAACCTGGAGCAGTTGGGAGCCGCGTGATGGAGACTTCCAGTTTGCCTGGATGCAGCGGGTACTGGATCGCCTGCACCAGGCGGGCATCAAAGTCATTTTGGGCACGCCAACGTACTCAATTCCTACCTGGCTTTATCAAGAGCATCCTGAGATTGTGGTGGGTCATGCGGGAACAGCGCCGCCGCTGTCCGATCCATATTCGCCTAGTTATCCTCCGTTGAGGACGCCTGGCTATTATGGGCTGCGGCAGAATTACGACTTTCTCAATCCATATTTTCGCAAATACGCCGAACGGATCATTCGCGAGATTGTCAGTCACTTCAAAGACCATCCCGCAGTGATCGGCTATCAAATCGACAACGAAACTTTTCCGAACGAGGTCGGTACCCTGTATACCCGGGCTGCCTTTCTGGACCGTCTCAAGAGAAAGTTCGCAACCCCAGATGCGATGAACAAGGCTTGGGGCTTCGTTTACTGGGGACAGCTAGTGAACAAGTGGGAGGATCTTCCGCCGCGTGACGGAATACTGAATCCCGGATACAAGCTGGAGTGGGAGAACTTTCAGCACGACATCGTGACCGACTATCTCGCCTGGCAAGCGAAGATGGTGAACGAATATAAAAGGCCGGACCAATTCATCACGCACGACTTCAGCGGCGGCGTGCACATCAACCTCGATGAGTGGGCGATTGCGCGTAGTCTCGATATAGCTGCGGTCAATCCATATTTCGAGACACAGAAGCGGCTCAACGGACGCTCGATCTGGCTCTCGGATGATGTTGCACGCTCCTTACGAAATACGAACTTCCTAGTGACAGAGACAAACGCGCAAACGATTAGTTGGGACTCACGCACTCAATATCCGCAATACCCAGGCCAGCTTCGACAGGTTGTATACACGCATCTCGCGGCTGGCGCGAATATGGTCGAGTACTGGCACTGGCATTCATTGCACTATGGGCAGGAAACTTACTGGAAAGGCGTGCTTTCGCATGATCTGCAACCGAATCGAACCTATGCCGAGGTGTCGCGGGTGGCAGAAGAGTTGAAGAGGTTGGGGCCTCAACTTGTGAATCTGAAGAAAGACAATCAGGTTGCCATCCTCTTCAGTGCTGATTCTGCCAATGCCCTGAGCTATATGCCATTCAGCGATCACGCAGACTACATGACCATGCTTCAGCAAATGTATGGCGCGCTCTATGAGCTGAATGTCGAACCCGACTTTGTCGTGGCTGGGGACGCAAGCCTGTCACGCTACAAGGTATTGCTGGTACCCCCCTTGTACAGTGCGTCCGACAAGGTCCTGCAGCAGATTTCTGATTACGTGAAAAACGGCGGCCATGTGGTGATGGCCTTCAAGAGCGGTTTCACAAATGAATATTCAACAGTCCGTGACGTCATGGCACCAGGGCCGCTCCGCCGTGCAACCGGATTTCATTACCAAGAGTTCACAAATCTTCCTGAGCCCGAACGGCTCGCGCCCGACGCCTACGGAGTAGGCGACCAAAACAAGGGGGCGATATGGGAGGAATTTCTTATTCCCGATACGGCCGAGGTGATCGCTTCATTTGACGACCCATACTGGAAATTCCCAGCGATCACACGCAACCGCTACGGGGATGGCATCTTGACTTATGAGGGGACCGTGGTCTCGGACTCGTTGCAGTGTGAAATTCTTCGCGAGGTCCTCAAGCGTGCTGGCTTGACTGGGCCGGACCAAACCCTTCCAGCGACGGTTAAAGTTCGACATGGGCGCAATGCACAGGGAAAATTACTGCACTATTACCTAAACTTCTCCGGGGAAGAGCAGTCGTTTCCCTATCCGTATGGCAATGGATCGGATCTGCTGACTGACACTTCGCTCCGGGTTGGGCAGGCACTCAAGCTGAAGCCTTGGGACTTGGCCATCGTAGCCGAGCAATGATGCGCTCCGCTCATCCGGATACTGAACCCGCTTTGGGTTTCCTTCATTTCCCCTGATCGTCCTCTGAGGGATTTGGAAAACTGTCCGCATCCTCAGAAAGGTTTCTCTCGTCGGAGTGAAGACACTGAAAGTCCTTCTCGACCAGCAGAGAAGGGCCGCTATTTGCGTCGCGTTCAAGGGACAGTGAGACCTGGTCGGAACCGGCCCATTTCTCCGCCATTTCGAGTGGTAGCAGGACGCGGATGCAGTCCTGGTTGTAGCGGGCCTCCATCTCTCTCCAGCTCGACGAGGTCTCGAGAGTATAGGTCAGTTGCGAGGCTGGGCCAAAACGTATTACGTCCGCGCAGATGCCGGTTTTCCGAAATTGCTCGACATCGGAACGATTGAGTCGAAAACGCAGCGAGTTCCGATGGATGCGAAGTTTCACTGAATCCTCCCGCCCCCGGAATAGACATTGAAACGTTCGCCGCGAAGAAATCCCACCAGGGTCATGCCAAAACGTTGCGCGAGCTCCACGGCCAGACTGGATGGTGCACCGACTGCCGCCAGGATTGGGATCGCGGCCATAACGGACTTCTGCACAAGCTCGAATCCTGCGCGTCCGCTGACCAGAATGAGTGAATCGCCAAGAGGCACGCTGCCGTCGCGGAGAGCAAAACCAATCAGCTTATCGACCGCGTTGTGCCTGCCGACATCTTCGCGAAGGCCCAGCAGGGCCCCTTCGGGTGAGAAGAGCGCTGCGGCGTGAATTCCACCTGTCCGGTCAAAGTTATCCTGTGCTTGACGCAGCAAATCGGGCAAACGA
>Ga0137366_10003255_pt1 | contig 12649 bp, 8 predicted proteins | sample SagtaG_8_FD_104938 | JGI IMG/M metagenome (GOLD analysis project Ga0137366, IMG submission 104938) | Vadose zone soil microbial communities from Sagehorn Ranch, Mendocino, California, USA - Sage1_L_60_16 metaG | ecosystem: Environmental > Terrestrial > Soil > Vadose zone | place: USA: California... | reverse complement strand
TTGAGGTTTACAAGATTACCAAGAGAAGCTGGAATGCTACCGTTTAATTGATTATCAGATAAATCTAACCCGGTAAGATTCACAAGATTGCCAAGAGAAGCTGGAATGCTACCGTTTAAATTATTGCCTGCCATACTGATTCCTGTTACACTTGTATCTTCTACGGTTATTCCATACCATGTTGTTACAGGTCCTGTCAACCAATTATCTTGATGAACCCATCCAGAATCATTCGTACTGTTGTACAGATCAACAAGGGCTAATGAATCCTGTACATTTACCTGTGCATTGGCAGTAATGTTTATGTTTGTGCAAACAGCAAACAGGAGATGGAAAAGGGTCAATTTCTTTTTCATAAAAGTTATATTTTGTCATGGAGGATAAAGGAAGTGCAATTTTGATTATAAAGCTATAGCTGTGTTATCTTTTGGATAATAAACGTGAAATAGTAAGCATTTTGTTTAGCTGTTTCTGACAAACAACTCAAAAGCCGGTCAATAAATTATATTATTGGTTCAAATACCAACACCGGGAAGGCTAATAGGCGTAGTAAAATATTCTCGGCATCGATAAAAGAATTTTATCTTGATAGCATCACTGTCTGAATAGCGCCGGGGCTGTTGTTGATTAAGTAAGATAAACCCGCAGCCATACCGGAAATGTTTATGCTGCCTTTATGATTAATGTTTGTGGTAAATAATATTTGACCCCATTGGTTTAGCAGTGGAAATGCTGTGTTGTTATTTGTTTCTACATACAATATATCTTTTGCGGGAAGAGGATAAACAAGCGTAACTGTTTTTCCATTACTGATGTTTACCGATGCTATATTGCTGTATGTTGTTTTACCATCTTTATCAAAGGCCTCAAGGCGATAGAAATTTGCGCCTTGTAAGGGTTGTGCATCGTTATAACTATAGTCTGCCTGTTTTGAGTCATTGCCCTTTGCCTGTATGAGACCAATGGCTGTATAATTGACCGCATTGGCAGAACGTTGTATACTGTAACCGGCAACATTTATTTCTGTAAGGCTGATCCAATCAACTTTAATAATGCTGCCTTGCTGGTGCATTTCAAGGTTAATGATTGTTACCGGAAGAGCTACGCTGTAATCAATTGTATCAGTATAAAGGGTAAGATGAGTAGCGATTGAGTTGGTAACTTTTGCAGAGTATTTCCCGTTTTGCGAAGGATGAAAAACAGAATCGCCTTTAATGGTTGTTGGGTTGCCAGCCGTAAACCACCTGTAAGTATTATTGCTTAATGTGCCGCCTGCTGAAACAGCTAAAGCATTACCATTTTGATGAACAGGAATGGGTGCCTGGTTACCGTAACTGGAAAATGGAAATCCTTCTGCAAGCTCCTCCATTCCATCAAATGTAAAACGGTTACATGACAGATCAAAAGGCTGCATTATATTTCTCCCCGTAGGTAGAAGATTACCAAAATAAGGAATATGGCCGCTCAACTGATTATTATTTAAATACAAATTATTGAGGCTTACAAGATTACCAAGAGAAGATGGAATGCTACCGTTTAATTGATTATCAGATAAATCTAACCCGGTAAGATTCACAAGATTGCCAAGAGAAGCTGGAATGCTGTCATTTAAATTATTGCCTGCCATACTAATTCCTGTTACACTTGTGTCTTCTACGGTAATTCCATACCATGTTGTTACAGGTCCTGTCAACCAATTATCTTGATGAATCCATCCAGAATCATTCGTATTGTTGTACAGATCAACAAGGGCTAATGAATCCTTTACATTTACCTGTGCATTGGCAGTAATATTTATGTTTGTACAAACAGCAAACAGGAGATGGAAAAGGGTCAATTTCTTTTTCATAAAAGTTATGTTTTGTCATAGAGGACATAGGAAGTGCAATTGTGATTTATAAAGTTATACTATCTTCTGTGGATTTGTACATATTAAAATAACGGAGTATTGCCACAATTTAAACTGAGTGTGGCCACAATTTAAATATTGAGCATCGAATATTCCTGCCCTGATCTGTCCCAATGCAGGCAGAAAATTGATTATTGATTATTCCTGTATTTATTTAAAAAATCAAAGATTGTCCCTCAACGAGATGCCTTTGGCATAACATAAAAAGGCCACCCAATTTTTTGAGCGGCCTTGAATTATTGCATTTACTTTAAAATGTTTAAAGTATCAATTCCCTTTTATCAGTTTTATCGTTTGAATATCCTTACCCTGCATTACCTGCGCAATATACATGCCTGCTGCGAACTGCCTGCCAAATGTATATCGCTGATTAGCGCTTCCTGTTGCTTGGTATAGTTTTTTACCAAACATATCAGTTACAATGATCTGAACGCTTCCCTTACTGCTGCTTTGCAGGTTGAGCGCAAATTCTGTTTTAGCCGGATTTGGCATTGCCAGTACTTTTAATGTACTATTATCTATGTTAAATGTAGAATTAATATTTACGTTACCTGATGCAATACATGCTACTATAGCAGGCTCAATTGTTACAGGAACTGGAACACTTGTACATCTTTTGGCATCTCTTATCACTACATCATAAGTGCCTTTTGAAAGATTAGTAAAACTATTACTTGACTGAAAAAAGTTTCCATTAATGCTATATTGGTAAGGAGGTATACCACCTGTTACTCCTCCTATTGATATAGAACCGTCAGCGGCTCCCGGGCAGCTTACATTACTCTTATAGATTCTTCCGGCAACAGGGTCAGTAGCCGTGCCAATGGTCGTATCCTTTAAAATGCTGCAGCCTGCATTATCTGTTACCATTACTGTGTGTGGACCTGCTGGCAGACTGTCAAAGGTATGGACGGTTCTACTTTTAACCGTATCTTCTGCTTCATCCACAATATAATGATAAGGCGCCACTCCTCCTGTTACGGTTACTTTTATAGACCCATCACTGTCGTTGCCGCAACTGCTTACATTTGTCACATAGACGTTTGTAAAGGCCAGTGTTGCAGCCTGTGTAAGAGTAATGGTTGAACTAACACCTGGACAACCTTTGGAATCCTGTACCGTTGCCGTATAATCACCGGCCGACAAACCAGTGAATACATTACTTGTTTGGAAAGACACAGTAACAGGACCATCCAACCTATATTGTATAGGTGTGATACCATCATTTACACCACCAATTCTAAATACAGTTATAGAACCACTCGTGGCATTACAGTCACCCGGATTTGACTTGCTTTTTACACCAACACTTAATGGTTTAGCAATACCAATAGTTATACCATTTATGGTGCCTGTACAGGTATTCGCATCCTGAATCACTACTGTATAATCACCTGTTGCAAGACTGGTGATATTTTGATCGATTGAAGTAAAACCGTTTGGTCCTGTCCAGCTAAAGGAAAATGGAGCGGTGCCGTTTGTAGGGGTTAATGATATACTACCGTCATCACCCTGACAACTAACAAAGGTCTTGGTAAAAGTAGCGGTTGGTGCATTTACTGTAAATGCTCCTGATGCATTTGCACCGGTACTGCCATCAAAGTCCGGTGATGTTGAGCCTACTGAAATCTGATATCCTGTTCCAAACGCAGTGCCTGATGGAATTGTAATAGGTTCAGTAATTAGTGCTGTCGCTCCATTACTGCTTGCAGGAGCCGTAGTGGATGTGAAGGAAGCTATTTGAGTAAAATCACTGCCGGTGCTATTGCTTAAGAAAACAAGATAATTAGTAGAAGCATCAAAAAAGGTCGGAGTACCATTGCCATTTGTTACAAAAAAAGAAATGGAAATATCGGAACCTGCACATACAGGGTTAGGGAAACGGGTTACTGTTCCTATAGTCTGGGACTGTGCCCAAACAGCCGCAAAGGAAAAGAAAAGGAAAAGGGAAAACCTGATCCGTGTAAATGAATTTTGTTTAAAAGAAGTAAAATTCACGACGCTAGTTTTCGGAAGGCGTAAATAAGGTAGCATAAAGTAGGTTTTAAGTCAGTAATGAAAATAATACTTAGGGGAGATAAATTTTAGAAATGTAATATACATAAACTTAACATTTCTTTTAGCGGAGAAGTAAATTTTTTTTTAAAAATATTTTAGGGTTACTTTTTTTAAATTCTATTTTCAAATGATTAGTGAATGAATACATTTATGGTTCTTCGTAAAAATGCGTACTCAAAAATTTAAAACACTTTTTTGGTCGTGATTCTTTACTTTTTTGTCTTGACACAAAAAAGTAACAAAAAAAGTCAAGGCTTCGGAAAAAAAGCTAAAATTTCCTTCATTACGCTACAACGAAGAAGCTAACCATTTAGCTGTACATCTATTGCCAGCAAAGACTTATGAACAACTATAAATCAATACTCAAAATCTTCATTGCTTAACGCTTCATTACGAAAATTTCTTAACGCCTTTTTTCCGAGGCCGGATCCACCTAAGCTATGCGACTTAATTTATTAATCTATCAATTCATTTGTAGGTACGCATTATTACGATGAACCACATTTATAAAGAAACCGAAGAGCTAATAGCAACTTGAAAATTGAGCATTGAAAATTTGATCCTCACGGCTGTCGGGAGAACATTAATCATTGAACATTTGATTCATTTCGTCTAAGTTCTTGAGGGTATTTTCAGTATTGAAAATTTGTAGGTGTGCCTTTGTATTTATTGTTTTCTTTACAGGGAGAAAAGAGTACTACTACTTCTTTGATTTTATTACACTATTAATATCCCCATCCATTTTTTTAATAAAATTTGTATCAGCAGCTATATTTAACATCATACCGTTTCCTGCTACCGTATTTTTTAAATAGTTCTTTAATGCCGATACCTTGTTTTCATCTATGTTTTTGGAATTGTAGATATCTAAAAAGTATTCAAATATTTTGAACCCATTTGAAAAGATCTCTATTCTTTTTCTTTCTTCTTCAGTTTCTGCAATCTTTGCTGCTTCATTAATGAGTTGCCTTGCTTTTTTTACCATTTGCAACTCCTTTTCATTTAATAATAATTGGGTTGAGTATACAGCTATTCTTCTGTTTCTTTCCGGATCATTATTCATGCTTGTATTTAAATCTTCAAGCGTTGAAAAATAAGCCTTCATTTGATCTTTTGCTTTACCAAACATATCTAAACAAAACAGAGTAAGCAGAGAATCGGGGTTTACATCGGGGTTCCAATAGATTTTACCCATAAAATAATATTTTGGACCATCCATTGCCCAGTTTGGATACGCTTCTATGTGTGCATATTCAAAATCCATCTTATCTTTTTTCACTGTTCTTACGAATTTTGATACAAGGTTTGTATATATTCTGGGGGTATATAATTCCTTTTCCTTCTGCCCAATCATGATTCCCGAACCTGGTAGTTATTTTAGCCCATTCGCTTAACCTATGATTTTTTTTACCCTGTGGTCCTTCATTGTATACACTATCCATCAAGGTTTCAGCCACATGAAGCACAGTAACTGGAAGAATGGCAGGGTTAAGTTTTACCTTTAATCAGGGATAGAAAAAATTCTCTCAAAATATAGTTTGTTAGAAGGTCCTCTGGCACAGCACTTCTAAAATTCTTTATGATACAGGCTTGCAAAATTTTTCTTGTAAGTAGTACCCAACAAATTATCTTTGCAAACTTTTCTTCCGAAATTCAATCTGAATTAAGGAAGTAAATAATAAGCGGTTTCCCCTAAAGCTGCATCGACAAAAGTGAGAGCATTGGGTCTGATGGAAACTTTGAAATTTAATTTGTCAGAGCTATTGGAACAGCGTAATATGAAATAACTTTTTCTTTTTTACATTATTATATTTATATCTACAAAGTGGTTGCTTTTTAATTTTTTAGTTATGAATAATCTTAGTTCTCCTATATTTATTACAGGGCATCCAAAATCAGGCACTACATTACTTACTACAATATTAGATTCTCATCCCCAGCTTATGGTGTTGCCGGAAGAAAGTGATTTTTATAGATTAATTAAACCAGCAATAAATGAACTTAATAAAAGCGACATAAGTATTGAAGATAAAAAGAGAATATTCGCAAAAAAAATATTTATAAAATCTCAATTAAGAAACTTCCTTAGCGGTAAAACAGAAACTCACATAAACGGAAATTATGATTATACAGATTTTGATGCGGAAAGATTTAAGAACTTGATACTTGAAAAGGTTTCCTGGAATTCAATTGATCCCAAGTCAGTAATGTTATCTATTATAGAATCATATGAAAAAGTAATTTATACCAATAATCATTCGTTTAAGTATTGGGTAGAAAAAACTCCTCACCATATTTTTTTTCTAAAAGAGATTAAACATGATTTTCCACATTCTAAAATAATCTTTATTTACAGAGACCCAAGAGATAATTATATTTCTTATCTGAGGAAAAAAAAATATTTAGCACCAACTACTTTTTCATATCAGTGGAATAAATGTTTCAAAAACGCAGAAAATACCAGCAACATTTTATTTATCAAATACGAAGAACTGGTTAAGAATCCAGATGAACAAATAGACCGTTTAGCAAATTTTTTGAATATAGAAAAGACAGAAAGTTTATTTCATCCTTCTAAAAAAGGTGTGCGCTGGACCGGTAATTCAATGTTTGGAGTGAAGATGGATTCTATAGATTCTTCTAACTTATACCGATACAAAACCTTAATCAAAAGTGAAGACCAAAAAATTATTGAAATATTATGTAGAAAAAATATGCTAAAATATAAATATCCGCTTGATTTTAAACTTAGCCTAACCTTTGCTATTCAGGCATACATCAAGGACTTTTCTTATAAGTCAAAAATCTTACTTAAACACAGCAAAGTTAAAATACTTAAATAATCAAATAAACACGTTCTGGCATTTAACCGTAGTTCAGCATAGCTGAGTGCTAGTGGCACCTTTCCTTATTAATCATTTAACTGCTTTCGTTCTTTATTACTTAAATATACTTTTATATTTCTTTAAAAGCCTTTTTGGATTATCGGCTATGAAATTTATAAGACATGTTGAGTTTGATATTTATGTATAGTAATTCCAATTTGAGCATGCTAGTTAAAAAGAAGATACTTACTTCTTTTTAGATTTAATTACACTATTAATATCCAGATCCATTCTTTTAATAAAATTTGTATCAGTAGCTATGTTTAGCATCATACTGTTTCCTGCTACAGTATTTTTTAAATAGTTCTTCAGTGCTGATACCTTATTTTCATCCACATTTTTGGAATTATAGATATCAAAAAAGTATTCGGAAATTTTGAACCCGTTTGAAAAGATCTCTATTCTTTTTCTTTGTTCTTCAGTTTCTGCGGTCTTTGCTGCTTCATCAATGAGTTGTCTTGCTTTCTTTACCATTTGCAACTCTTTTTCATTTAATGATAATTGAGTGGAGTATACAGCTATTCTTCTGTTTCTTTTGGGATCGTTGTTCATGCTTATGTTTAAATCTTCAAGAGTTAAAAAATAAGCCTTCATCTGATCTTTTGCTTTCCCAAACATATCCGAACAAAATAGGGTAAGCAGAGAATCGGGGTTTACATCGGGGTTCCAATAAATTTTACCCATAAAATAATATTTTGGACCATCCATTGCCCAGTTTGGATAAGCTTCTATGTGTGCATATTCAAAATTCATCTTATCTTTTTTCACGGTTCGTGCAAGTTTTGACACAAGGCTTGTATATATTCTGGGGTAGATAATTCCTCTTCCTTCGGCCCAATCATGATTCCCAAACCTGGTAGTTATTTTGGCCCATTCACTTAGCCTGTGATTTTTTTTACCCTGTGGTCCTTCATTATATACACTATCCATCAAGGTTTCAGCCACATGTAACACAGTTATTGGAAGAATGGACGGGTTAAGTTTTACTGTTGGAATATCACTTACTTTTCCATAAGAAATGTAAACTATCGTTTTGGGTTTGGTGATGCCGTTCTTTGGCAATTCGGTTTTTAACCTTTCTGCCAATTTATTCAGGAAGGCGACATAGGCATCTGTATACCCGCGTCTTTGTCCTTCAGGCGAATTAGGATAAGATTTTAAAAATTCTCCCATTTTGCCTTCAGTGGGATAATTTTTACTATCCTGTACAGAAAAGGCAATATAATCTATTGTGGGATGTTGTTTGAAATATTGAATAGCAGAAAATACAGCAGCATCCACAAGCCTGGGTTCAGCAAAATCAGGTTGCCATTTTTGATCATTTTTAGAAGAAGGAAAATATTTTTGGCCATTATAGATGGGAAAAATTTCAGGGAATTTTTTCATGATGGTATCATTGACAAATCTCACGCCCATAGTATGCTGATGTGACTGCCAGTTTTTTCTGTACAGACCGTTAATGTGTGCCCAATAAATCTCTTCCTTGTTTTGATAACCGGTCGTAAGAACATAGTTTGTGAATGGAATTTCTTTTATAAAAATATTTTTATTGAGTTGCACTTTTTTTGCTTGTGGCATGCTCGTGAAAAGATCCCCGGGCATATAAAATCTGACTCCGCAAAAATGATCAAGAAAATAACCGGTTGCCATGAATGTAGCGATATTATTCATTCCCTGCATTGTTACAATGTTTCCATTCTTGTTTATTATAAAAGAGTAAGCCGGAAGATCCAGAAGGTCTTTGCCGGAACTAAATTTTGTTTTTCCGATTGCTATAATTGTTTTTCCTTTTATATCGTTCAGTGCACTTTGTTTTACAATTTCAAATCCCGTATTGATTCCATAAATTTTTCTAAGCCATTTGTTAAGTCTCACGGCACTTTCAGTTTCAAGGTAATCAGGTTTATCAGGAAGCGTGATAATTGTAGCTGAAGGTATCAGGATCTCTTTTTCATTTTGCCTGAAAGGAGAAAATAAACTAATAGCTATAAAACTAAGAACAACAAGATTGTTGGTTACTAATCTACTAATCATTTTTTATAAAGCTTATCGTCAAAAATTCTTTCTCTGCAAATACTATACCTTGAAAAAAGTCAGTGCTATCGTCTTTTATTTTATCTTGCCGGAAATCATCAAAATATGTTAGCGTTTACACATATTCCAAAAACAGGGGGCACAACTGTAACGGATATATTAATAAACGAGTATGGCACAAAATTAATTTCTATCATTCCAAGAAACGGTCAAACTTATGGGTATTCAGATCTTAAAGAAGATCTTCAGATTTATAAAGACCCTTTATGCATTGCGGGTCATTATCTTAAACCTTTTGTTGATTTTAAAGAATATGATGAGAGGATGGAATGGTTCACATTTTTAAGAGACCCCATTAAAACCTTTATTTCACTTTATATTCATCAATTCACAGGGAAGAGTGCTAAATATAAAGTTGAATTTTCAGACTGGATGACAAAATTTAACAGAAAGAATAGAATTGTTAACTGGATTGCAGGTGAAAATAATTTAGAAAAAGCCAAAGAAATTATCGAAAGAAAGTTTAAGTTCATTGGCATAACGGAGAAATTTGATGAGTCTCTGGTATTATTAAAAGAAAAATTCAATTTAAGATCTATCGATTACTCTTCAAAAATGGAAACAAGAGACCTTTATTTAAAAAATCAGCTCTTGAATAACCTTGCACGGTTTGAGGATCAGATAATGCTTAACAATGATCTTGATACGGAACTATACCGATATGTATTAAATAAAATTTTCCCTCTTCAGATTGAAAAAATGGGCTATGATAAATTTTCTAAATCTCTGCAGGAGATAAAACAAAAGAAACAAACTGGCAATCATACAGGAAATGCAAAAATTAATAAGATCACCTATAGGGTGAAAAGAAATTTAGTTTATAAGCCTTTTGTATTTCTGAATACAGGTTTAAAAAAATTATGAATTGTGTTTGTTTTTTCTTTAGTTATTTGCTAAAACAGCATGTGACGAACTAAAATGTGTTATTCTCTCATGATGTGGCTTATTCCATAATTTAATCTTGGCATTTAATAATAACATAAAAGTAAACCAGGGGAAAAAAAGAAACTGTCCTCCTGTTAAATCACTTTCAAAAAAAGGAATGATCAGTAAGGGAGCAAACAATAAAGTGTATTTGGAATAATATTTAATAAACCGGTAAGCGGGACGGAAAACCATAAAGCTAAGAAATACCAGAAATAAAGGAATGCCACCCCCAAATAATATTACCCAATACGAATTATGGTATCCCTTTAATTCAGTTTTGTTTTTCAAAAGATCATAATTAAATAATCCTACTCCTGTAAACCAATCAATAGGATTATCGTTAAAATGATTAAACATAAATGCAGTTACTTCAAATCGGGCCTCACCTTCATTCTCCTGTTTCAAAGTTCGGTTAATTTGAAAATTTATTGACGAACCAGGATCTGATAAAAAAAAGATTATAAATCCAACTAATATACACGAAATGGTAAGCTTGTGCCATCTTTTTAATCCTTTATAATGTAACAAAAGCGGGATCATTGCAACAGACATGGACAACCAGGAAGCTCTGTTTGCGGAACTGAATAAAAGTACTGTTGCTATTATGAGTACACTCCATAAAAAGAGTTTAATAAATTTTTTTAACTTTATATTTCTTATTACGAAAATAAACGATAATATATATAAGGCTGAAGCCCAGCCATAGTGATTTGAAACAAAAGCCTGACCTTCTTCAACGCCATAAATATTGGTATTGCTTAGATCACCTCCAAAAAATATATAACTTAAACCAGGGATAGAATAAATCAGCAGTATTCCCCAATGTATTCCTTGTAAAATAGTTTTGATCCCATACTTTGATATTAAATAAGCGAGGGAGAAGTATATATAAAGAAATGGTATAACAAAGGTTTGTAACGTATTTAATGAATCAAAAATATCCGGGGTTACTAAAGTAAAAACAAACATTAACAAGCAAAATAAGAAAGGAGTACTTCCGAAATCGAAATATTTAAAAGTAGGCTTAACCCGGTTTGTAATAAAAAGATAGGAAATTGATCCAAATAAAAATATGGATTTAATAACCTTCGCAATTTCAACTGATGCCAGATTTGAAGCAACTGCTAGCCCGTAACCAATTATCACAAAAAAAGCATTAAGAAATAACAGGCGAGCTACAGGATCGCTAGTTAAAGCAAGTAATTCTTTCTCTTCTTTTTTTATAAACATTCTTCAAGTATCATTTTAAAACGTGTTGCAACGAGAGACGATTTAAAATTATTTAAGTGTTCATCAATATTTACCAAATCATCCTCAATAGATGTGGTAAATGCACCTGCTAAGGCCTCTTTTAACTGAAAAGCATTTCCGGAATCAACCAACCATGCAAAACGATTGCCATTTATTGCCTCAGGAATTCCACCAACATTGGTACTAACAATTTTACATCCAAATGCCAACGCCTCAAGATTGGCCACACCAAATGCTTCGAAATAAGAAGGCACACAAAATATTTCACAGTTCTTCATTAATCCATACACTTCAGTTTGAGGAAGATAATCATAAATTTTAAAATCAATTTTTGTATCTTTTAGCTCTCCGCTTAACATTGGGTGAAAGGTTTTGTTGGGTCCGACTATATATAATTTAAGGGGAGTATCAATTAATTTGAGTGCCTCAATGAGAGTGGGCAAGCCACCTGTCTTAAAGTCGGTCTTAACAAAAAGAATGCTTCCCGGTTCTTTTTGTTTAATAATGACTTGTCTGTTCATTTCAACGATTTCATTTTCTATGCCTTTATATAAGACGCTAAATTTATTTTTCTCTTTCCGGTATTGGCCGGATAAAATATTTTCCAAATAAAACGAATTAACAATAATCCTTTTCATCCGTTTGCATGTTAAATATTCCAGTTGATGAAAAATTGCATATTTTAACCATATTGAGCGAAATGATTTTACAGCATTATTATCATCATTGATCATTCCAACAGTAGGTTTAAACAGCATACTGCTTATTAAACCAACAAACGCATTATTATAAACAATAACATCAAATTGATATTGTTTGTGTAATGCCATAGCTGCCTTGTGATATTTCCACATCCTGATAATTTGACTGAGCAATTGCAATTTTTTGGGAACTTTAAGATTCAGCTTATGCACAGTAGAAATTTCGGAGTAAACATCTTCAGTAAGTATATGTAATTCAAACCCACAATTTCCTGCTTCAAATAATAATAAATGGGCAAACTTAGCAGGACCATTTGATACCTTTTGGAAAACATTTGTACAAAATAGAACTTTCATTGAATTATATGTGCTTTTAACAGGATTTTTTCAACCCTTTCCCAGGTATATTCAGCTTTCAAACTTCCATTAAACCTAAATGCCTCTTTTGCTTTATTTAGATTGTTGTATAAGTCTGTAAAATCTTTAACCTCATAATGCGGCAATATAAAACCTATTCCATTATCCTTTACCCACTCACTTATTTTTGTTTCTGCGTTTATAATAAGAGGAGTTGATGTTTGAATGGCATCATACACTTTATTGGGAGAGGCATTAATATTATTTTGATTAACAGGCGCATACACACAAAGTATATAGTCGGCTTTCTTTTGGGCAATTTCAAGAGCCGATCTTTGCGGAATAATACCTAAAAATTCAATATTCTCAGGATATTTATCCACTAACCGCTTTGTATATTCATCACTAAACCAACCAGCCATATAAATTTTAACTCGCGATTTTGTTTTTAATAATCCTTCTACTAT
>Ga0137366_10003251_pt1 | contig 12657 bp, 9 predicted proteins | sample SagtaG_8_FD_104938 | JGI IMG/M metagenome (GOLD analysis project Ga0137366, IMG submission 104938) | Vadose zone soil microbial communities from Sagehorn Ranch, Mendocino, California, USA - Sage1_L_60_16 metaG | ecosystem: Environmental > Terrestrial > Soil > Vadose zone | place: USA: California... | reverse complement strand
TCAAAAGGATATAAAGTTGATACAGTAATTGATACAGTTGCAGCAGGAGACACTTTTTGCGGAGCATTGGCGGTTGCTTTATCAGAAGGTAAAAGTTTATCGGATGCTGCAAGATTTGCTAATATTGCCGCCGCATTATCTGTTACTAAAAAAGGTGCACAGGCATCCATTCCGTTAAGAGCGGAAACAGATGCTATCTTTCTTTCTCAAAATTTTTAAAATGAGTATACTCAAACGTTTTTCTTTTATTTTTTTACTATGTTTTATAATGATTATTGGTTCTGCACAAAAAAAATCAAATCCTGTTGCTGTTATTTTTGATTCAGATATTGGTCCCGATTATGATGATGTAGGTGCGATTACTTTATTACATGCTTTCGCAGATAAAGGCGAGGCAAAAATTCTGGCAACAGTTGCAAGCAATAAATATCCTAATGCTGCTGCTGTATTAAATGTTTTCAATACTTATTTTAAAAGACCGGATTTACCGGTTGGTGTTCCAAAAGGCGATGCAATAAATATGAGTGATAAGCAGCATTGGAGCGATTCTATAGTTGCAAAATATCAGCACAACATTCATTCAAATGATGAAGCTGAAGACGTGGTGAAAGTGTACAGAAGAATTTTATCACAACAATCTGATAAGAGTGTAACAATAATAACAGTTGGTTTTCTTACAAATCTTGCAAACCTTCTTAACTCTCAGGCTGATGAATATTCAAAGCTTGATGGAGCAGGACTTGTAAAACAAAAAGTAAAACGATTGGTAAGCATGGCAGGTAAGTTTCCTGAAGGAAAAGAATTTAATGTGGAAGAAGATTCGGCTGCATCTCAGATAGTATTCAGCAAATGGCCGACAGAAGTTATTTTTAGTGGTTTTGAAATTGGAGAAAGAATAAAAACAGGTTTGCCTCTTGTGCAAAACAATGCGATACAAAATAGTCCTGTGAAAGATGTATTTTCTATTTGTCTGCCTATGGCAAAAGAAGATAATTATGGAAGAAGCAGTTGGGATGAAACTGCTGTACTTGTTGCAATAAAAGGACCTGAGACTTATTATTGTTTACGTCGCGGTCATATCATTGTAAATGATGATGGCAGTAACAATTGGGATAACAATGGTACTAATCAATATTACCTTGTTGAGAAATTACCTCATGAGCAAGTGCAAAATTTAATAAATGAATTAATGCAACATTTGCCCGCACTTTAATTCCCAAAAGATTTATTTTTTTATTGAATAAAATACAGCCACAACTACATGAACAAAACCTGGTTCATTATTGAAAAAATAATTGGAGGCCTGATTGCTATTTGGGGAATGATTGCTTTATACAATATAACGACAGTAGTGCTTCAGGCCATAAATTATGGACATATACCCCCTCCTAATCTTAGTTACCTACGGGTTTTTAAAATGAATCATTTAAATTTTTTACTTGCACTTGCAAGTATGTTTGCGGGTACGCTGATGATATTTAACGATAAGGAAGGTTGGCTACTTTCCATTATCTGCGCTGCAATGTATACGTTCACTTTTTTCATGAGTGCAAAATTTAATTCAAAGAGCAGTGCCCAACCTTACTTCGAATTTTTTAAAAGTTATTCTTTAATGGCTTTGCTTTTTCTTGTGTGTGTAATTCTGTTGATACAAAAACACTTCAGGCAAAAATATCATTCCATAACAAAAAATTGGGTATGGATAATCGCTATACTAGTGATATTAATAATTGATAAAATGATTTTTTAATAAATGAGCTATTTATTGCATCAAAATGGATTGTGCATTGCCTCAATATTTATGCACAAAAATTTTAAAAATCAGTACAAAATTTTTAAGTCCCCCTTGAGGGAGATTTAGAGGTTCTCTTATTTCATTTCACCTGGAATGATATACACATCCTGTTTATGCCCACTGCGCAAAACACCCATTTGTTTTTTTAATCCTATTACATTATGAGAAAATAATTTGTGCATATCGTCAACAGAACCAATCGGCCTGCCATCAAATTCTACAATAATATCACCAACACGTAACTCGTTATTATAGATATTGGCATCGGCAACTTTTTCAAATACATATACGCCGGTGCGTTTCTGTAATTTATTGGCAGCAATCATTCTTTCGGTAAGATTAACCAACTGCCCTGCAATGCCGATATAGGCCCTGCGTACTTTGCCCTCAATAATTATTTTGCCTGCTATATAAGATGAAAGATTTGATGACACAGCAAAGCACAGCCCTTGCGCAGAAGGAATGGTTGCCGTGTTTACACCAATTACATGACCCGAAGAATCAACTAATGGACCACCGGAATTTCCAGGATTCAATGCTGCATCAGTTTGAATAATATCATCAATAAGTCTTCCGTTTTTTGCACGCAGTGTTCTGCCCAATGCACTTACCACACCGGCTGTTACAGAATATTGCAGACCCAAAGGATTACCGATTGCAATGGCAATCTGTCCTGCCTGCAGTTTATCAGAATCCGCAAAGGACAAGGCTTTCAAGTTATTATCATAAATTTTAAGTACGGCAATATCGGTCGATGCATCGGCGCCTTTCAGTTCTGCTCTCAATGATCTTCCATCACTAAACAGCACATTTATTTTTTCCGCGTCTTCTATTACATGATGATTTGTTACAAGATAGCCGTCAGAAGAAATAACAAAACCGGAACCTGAGCCTGGCGCGGTTTCCACCTGGCCAGTCCGGCGATTCCTTATTTTTTTATCAACCTGTATATGTGCAACTGCGCCTGCAGTTTTGCCAACAACACCCGTGATCGTCTTTGAATAAGCATCCAGCAAAAGTTCATCATTCTGATAACTATTGCCCACAAAAGAAATAATGTTATTCATAATATTTTAAACTAAAGCAACTAATTTCTTACCAGAGTAATTGAAATGTCAGTATGGCATTTAATTTTTTACGGGACCAGCAGAAACTATGATGGCATCGTCTGTTGTCTCCCCTGCACTGTGAGCTGCTTCATCACGCATGATTGCTCACTTTAAAGTTATGAGAAGGGAAAAGTTAAAAGAGTGTAACCTCTCCAGAGTAACTTATAGGGACTTGACTTAATTGAACCGACTGATTATTTACAGAATGTGAAAAAAATTTTTGGAAAAATTTTGATGTTCTCCATTTTATTTATTTTATTACCTTTGCCGCCCTATGTACTTTGAAGTATTGTATCCTTTCCGGTTTGCAGCTAAAAATTTTCCAGCTAACACCAGAAGAAAAATTTTCCTTAACAGTTTGATGAACAAAGCATTGGCGTCGAAGTGTGCGACGCAACGGAAGCTTAATGCTTAACTGAAAGCCGGGTACATAATTCAAAAAATCTTCTAAAAATTGCAATTTTAAATATGGCCATTAAAAAAGACAATCGTCCAAGACCTTCATTTTCACAAATTACTATTGGTCTTGCGTCTCCGGATAGTATCCTGGAACGCAGCTTTGGGGAAGTGTTAAAACCGGAAACCATTAATTACCGCACATACAAACCTGAACGCGATGGTTTGTTCTGTGAAAGAATTTTTGGGCCGGTGAAAGACTATGAATGCGCTTGCGGCAAATATAAACGTATTCGCTACAAGGGTATTGTGTGCGACCGCTGCGGTGTGGAAGTTACCGAGAAGAAAGTGCGCCGTGAAAGAATGGGGCACATTAAACTCGTGGTACCTGTAGTGCACATTTGGTATTTTAAGAGCCTGCCCAATAAGATTGGTTATCTGCTGGGTATGAGTTCAAAAAAATTAGAGAGCATTGTATATTATGAAAGATATGCAGTGATTCAGCCCGGTATTCGTGAAGACAAAGCATTGAAAACAGGGGATTTGCTTTCTGAAGAAGAATATCTTGATATTATTGATAATCTTCCAAAGGATAACCAATACCTGCCAGATGATGACCCTCAGAAATTTATTGCCAAAATGGGTGCTGAGGCTGTTCATGACCTTTTGGGAAGAATTGATCTTGATGAGTTAAGCTATACTTTGCGTAATGCTGCTGCTACTGAAACTTCACAACAGCGTAAGGCTGATGCTTTGAAGCGTTTGAGCGTGGTGGAATCTTTCCGCGATGCAGGTACAAGAATTACCAACCGTCCTGAATGGATGGTAATGCAATATATTCCTGTTATTCCGCCGGAACTTCGTCCGTTAGTTCCTTTGGATGGCGGACGTTTCGCATCTTCTGATTTGAATGATTTATATCGTCGTGTGATTATTCGTAACAACCGTTTAAAACGTTTATTGGAGATCAAGGCTCCCGAGGTGATCCTGCGTAATGAAAAGCGTATGCTCCAGGAAGCGATTGACTCTTTGTTTGACAACAGCCGTAAATCAAATGCTGTTAAAGCCGAGGGCGGTCGTGCTTTAAAATCTTTATCTGATGTATTAAAAGGTAAGCAGGGTCGTTTCCGGCAGAACCTTTTGGGTAAGCGTGTTGACTACTCAGGCCGTTCTGTAATTGTAGTTGGTCCTGAGTTAAAGATGCATGAGTGCGGCTTGCCAAAAGATATGTCTGCTGAATTGTTCAAGCCATTTATTATTCGGAAATTAATTGAAAGAGGTATCGTAAAAACAGTAAAATCTGCCAAGAAATTAGTTGACAGAAAAGATGCTGTTGTTTGGGATATTCTTGAAAATATATTGAAAGGTCACCCGGTTCTTTTAAACCGTGCACCAACGCTCCACCGTTTATCTATACAGGCATTTCAGCCCAAGTTGGTGGAAGGTAAAGCTATTCAGTTGCACCCATTGGTAACATCAGCATTCAATGCCGACTTTGATGGTGACCAGATGGCCGTGCATGTGCCTTTGAGCAATGCCGCGATCCTGGAAGCACAGTTACTGATGTTATCTTCTCACAACATTTTGAATCCTCAAAATGGTACACCAATCACGCTACCTTCACAGGACATGGTGCTGGGTTTATACTATATAACCAAAGGAAGGAAAAGCACTGAGACTGAAAAGGTCAAGGGAGAAGGTAAAGTGTTTTACAGCATGGATGAAGTAATAATTGCATATAATGAAGGGCGTATTGATCTCCATGCACACATTAAGGTTAGAACACCTGTTCGCGAAAATGGTCAGCTTGTAAAGAAAGTGGTTGACACAACAGTGGGAAGGGTATTATTTAATCAACATGTTCCACCCGAAGTTGGCTATATCAATGCTCTTTTAACCAAGAAGAGTCTTCGTGAAATCATTGGCGATATTATCGTAATCGCTGATGTTCCGAAAACAGCGAAATTTCTTGATGATATTAAAACTCTCGGATTCCGTATGGCCTTCCGTGGTGGTTTATCATTCAATGTTAACGACCTTATTATTCCTGAGTTAAGAAATGAATTGCTTGAGCAAGCCAAAGTTGAAGTAGAAGAAGTATGGGAAAACTACAACATGGGTTTGATCACCAACAACGAACGTTATAACCAGGTGATTGATATATGGAGCCGTGTAGATACTCGCATCACTGAAACATTGATTCGTGAAATGCAGAATGATAAACAAGGCTTCAACTCTGTTTACATGATGCTTGATTCCGGTGCCCGTGGTAGCAAACAACAGGTTAAACAGTTAGCAGGTATAAGAGGGTTGATGGCTAAGCCAAGAAAAAGTGGAAGTTCCGGTTCGGAAATTATCGAGAACCCGATCCTTTCCAATTTTAAAGGCGGGCTGAACGTATTGGATTATTTCATTTCTACCCACGGTGCACGTAAAGGTCTTGCTGATACTGCATTGAAGACTGCCGATGCCGGTTATTTAACCCGTCGTTTGGTTGATGTTGCACAGGATGTGGTAATTGGCGAAGAAGATTGCGGCACGCTTCGTGGTATTGCGACAAGCGCATTAAAAGACAATGAAGATATTATTGAGCCATTGGCTGATAGAATTGAAGGTCGTACTTCATTGCATAATGTTTACCATCCGCTTACAGATGAACTGATTATTGAAGCGGGCGAAGAAATCACCGCAGAAAAAGCAAAACAAATCGAAGACTCTGGTATTGAAACCGTTGAAATACGTTCTGTATTGACTTGTGAAAGCAAACGCGGCGTTTGTGTGAAGTGTTATGGTACAAATCTCGCAACAGGTTCTATCACTCAAAGAGGCGATGCTGTAGGTATTATTGCAGCACAGTCAATTGGTGAACCCGGTACCCAGCTAACATTGCGTACTTTCCACGTGGGTGGTGTAGCTGGTTCTGCTTCAGTAGAATCTTCTCTTCCTTCAAGGTTTGATGGTACTATCCAGTTTGATGGTTTGCGCAGCGTAACTACTGAAAATAATGAAGGAAATAAGGTGCAGGTTGTAATTGGCAGAACAGGCGAGGTTCGTATTATGGATCTTAAAAATGACAGACTTCTTACTACTAATAATATTCCTTATGGCGCTACGCTGCAGGTGAAAGATGGTCAGCAGATAAAAAAAGGTGATGTCATTTGTTCATGGGATCCGTTTAACAATGTAATCATATCAGAAATTGCCGGAGAAGTAAAATTTGAAAATGTTATCGAAGGCATTACTTTCCGCGAAGAAGCAGATGAGCAAACCGGTCACCGTGATAAAGTGGTGATTGAAACAAAAGATAAAACAAAAATCCCGGGCTTGATTGTTCAGGGCAAAGAAACAAAATCTTACAATTTGCCTGTCGGCAGCCGCCTCATTGTTGAAGACAATGAATCAGTAAAAGCCGGACAGGTAATTGGCAAGATTCCAAGAACAATGCGTAAGAGTGGCGATATTACAGGAGGTTTACCACGCGTAACAGAATTATTCGAAGCACGTAATCCAAGCAACCCTGCTGTTGTTTGTGAAATAGATGGTGTGGTAACTTTTGGCAATGTAAAGCGTGGCAACAGAGAAATTATAGTGGAAGCAAAAGATGGTGTGGTGAAAAAATATCTTGTTCCGCTTACACGCCAGATATTGGTGCAGGATGGTGACTTTGTAAAAGCCGGTACTGCTTTGTCAGATGGTCAGATTGCTCCGGCAGATATTCTCTCTATCAAAGGTCCGTTTGCAGTACAGGAATATGTAGTGAATGAGATTCAGGAAGTATATCGTTTACAGGGTGTAAGGATCAATGACAAGCATATCGAGGTGATCGTTCGCCAGATGATGAAGAAAGTTGAAATCGTTCATGCCGGAGATACAAGATTCCTTGAAGAGGATCTTGAAGACAGGTTTGATTTTAATGAAGAGAATGACCGCATTTTTGATAAGAAAGTGATCACTGATCCTGGTGACAGTGCAAAATTTAGGGCGGGACAAATTGTGACGCTTCGTGAATTAAGAGAAGAAAATTCCATTCTTCGTCGTGCAGATAAAAAGCTCGCAGAAGTTAGGGATGCTGAACCCGCAACCGCAACACCTGTGTTGCTAGGTATCACCAAAGCTTCATTGGGCGTGCAAAGCTGGATATCTGCTGCATCATTCCAGGAAACAACCAAAGTGCTTAGCTCCGCGGCCATTCAGGGAAAAACAGACCACATGCTTGGTTTGAAAGAGAATGTAATTACAGGTCACTTAATTCCTGCAGGTACCGGCCAGAAAGAGTTTGAAAACACAATCGTTGGCAGCAAAGAAGAATATGAATTGCTTGCTACAGCAAGAGAGGCAATGAATTTTGATGAGGAAGAATAACAATGATGAAGAAGAATAACAATAATGAAGTATATAATTATGCATTTGAGAAAACAGGAAGCATTTGCTTCCTGTTTTTGTTTATAAATATATCAATGTCGGACATATTCTTAAAAAATACTCAATATTCAACACTTGATGTAATCGATATTTCAACTTCAAAATTGAGTATTAAACATTTTTCCTTAACCAACGACATTGAATTTATATAATTCAAACTCTAAGTTCTTTATTATATTACTGCCTCGATTATTCTAAGGTTACGCTTTAACATTAAACGCTTAAACTATCAAACCTGCTCGTAAGATTTGTTGAAGTACAAGAGTCCCGTGCATATTGAAACAGAAGCTTCATGTATGTTCTGCATACCAGCTTATAAAAATTTCCAAACGTTTAATTTATACTTGTACTATTTGATTTAACAAATTTTTGTGGAGCTTACTTTTAACTTCACCCCTTTAAACCTTGCTAGTGAATAAAATTTTATTAATCATAAATGTACTATTGCTCGCAGCCGTGGGATATTTGTATTATCTGCATTACAATTATACAAGTGCAGATGAAAAAAAACATGCAGATGAAAAAGCAGCCGTATTGAACTCTTTTAAAATTGCCTACTTTGAATTAGATTCTGTGCAAAACAATTACCAATACTATAAGGAAGTACGCGATTATCTTACCAAAAAAGATCAAAAAAATAATGAAAAACTGAATAAAATAAAAAGTGACTATCTCAATAAATACAAAGAATATCAGCAAAAGGGCTCGCAGCTTTCGGAGAAAGAACAAAATGATTACCAGCAAAACCTCATGAAATTGCAAAATGATTTTCAGGAAACGGAACAAACCATAAACAATGAAATGAATGCTGAAGCAACTGAGAAATTGCAGAATGTAAAAAAGAAAATAGAAGATTTTTTAAAAGGCTATTGCTCTACAAAAGGCTTAGCATATGTTTTTGCTGCAAGTGACCGTGATAATTTTTTATATTATAAAGATACCATCAGAAACATTACTCCCGATATTATTAAAGGATTGAATGACGACTACAAAAAAGCCAGGAGTAAATAAACTTCAAACATATTTTATATCTTCAAACCCCGTTCTTTACAGCGGGGTTTTTCAATTATGATTGAATAATGAACAAGGAATAAGGAGTGATGAATTATGATTTGCTTATTCTTCAATATTCAAAATTTATTGTTCCTTATCGGATATTCTTAAATCGTATTGATCTGACTCCTTAAAAATATTTTATTTATGGCAGAACATCCTTCAAAGTTCAAACCTACGCTTGGCTTAATTGACGCAACTATGATTGTTGCAGGCAGCATGATTGGCTCGGGCATTTTTATTGTTAGCGCGGATATGCTGAAAGATGTTGGCTCCGCAGGTTGGTTAATATTTGCGTGGCTACTTACCGGATTTCTTACGCTGACTGCTGCTATAAGTTACGGCGAACTGAGTGGCATGTATCCAAAGGCAGGCGGACAATATGTTTACCTGAAGGAAGCATATAATCCTTTGATCGGTTTTTTGTATGGCTGGAGTTTTTTTGCGGTAATTCAAACAGGAACTATTGCTGCGGTGGGTGTGGCTTTCAGCAGGTACACAGCGTATCTTATTCCCGGTTTAAGTGAAAAAAATATTATAGTTGATCTGGGTTTTATAAAGATAAGTGCTGCACAAATTTGTTCTATTGTAGTGATCATTTTTCTTACCTACATCAATACACATGGCATTAAAAGTGGCAAATGGATACAAAATATTTTTACGGGTACCAAGCTGCTTTCATTATTCGGTTTAATCATTGCCGGATTTTTTGTTTTTAATGCTGGTATTTGGCATGCAAACTGGACCAATGCATGGCAAATGATGCAACATTCTTCGCGTACTGATGCAAGTATAAATCCGCCTGTATGGCAAACGCTTACAGGCTTCGCGGTGATCGGCGCTTTAACTTCTGCTTTGGTAGGTTCAATATTTAGCAGTGACGCATGGAATAATGTAACCTTTATTGCAGGTGAAATAAAAAATCCAAAGAAAAATATTGGCTTAAGTCTGTTTCTGGGTACTTTAATAGTCACTGTAATTTATGTGCTTTGCAACCTGATGTACCTGTCTGTTTTATCAAACCATGAAATTGCATTTGCCCCTGAAGGTAGACCAGCTATTGCAGCCTCTGAGAAAATATTTGGTTCTTATGGGACATACATTATTGCTGTGATGATCATGATTTCTACTTTCGGGTGCAACAATGGTTTAATTCTCGCAGGTGCAAGAGTATATTATACTATGGCTAAAGATGGTTTATTCTTTAAAAAAACAGCAGAGCTTAATAAACATGCAGTGCCGGGATTTGGGTTGTGGATTCAATGTATATGGACGAGTCTGCTTTGCCTTAGCGGTACTTATGGTCAATTACTTACTTATGTTGTATTTGTAGTGTTGATTTTTTATGTTCTTACCTTAATTGGCATTATTATTTTAAGAAAGAAACAACCACAGTTGGAGAGGCCATATAAAGCAATTGGATACCCTTTGTTGATAATCTTATATTGCATTATTGCGCTCATTATTTGTATTGGCTTGTTTGTATATCAGCCAAAACAAACATGGCCGGGATTGGTGATTGTGTTATTAGGTATTCCTTTGTATTATATTGCAGTAGCTAACAGAAGCAATTCTGCATCCTCCGTTAGGGAATCAGCGTAAAAGAAGTTTTAAAAAAAGCACTATGAATTTTGATAAACTGTTTAACGATTTTTCTCATTTAAAAGTTGCAGTAATAGGCGATGTAATGCTTGATACTTATTGGTGGGGGAAAGTTGAACGTATTTCACCTGAAGCACCGGTTCCTGTAGTTACACTACACAGAAAAGAACAAAGAATAGGTGGCGCTGGCAATGTTGCATTGAATACAACATCATTGGGTGCAGAAACTACTTTGTTTTCTGTAATAGGCGATGATGACGATGCAGATACATTAATGGGTTTATTGCAAAATGAGCACATTGATACAAAGTATATAATTAAAAGCAATAACCGCATTACTACCAATAAAACACGCATCATTAGCCGTAACCAGCAAATGATGCGTCTTGATACAGAAATTACCGATTATATATCAGAAGATGATGAGCAATTATTGTTTAAAAATTTTACTTCTTTTGTAAGGCGCTATCAGCCTTCGCTTGTCATATTTGAAGACTATAATAAAGGTGTATTAACGGAGAATTTAATTAATAAAATTATTTCGTTTTGCAAAGAGAATAAAATAGTAACAACAGTAGACCCTAAACGCAAAAACTTTTTTTCATATAAAGGGGTAGACATTTTTAAACCAAATCTTAAAGAAATAAAAGAAGGGCTGAACATGCTCTTTGATGAAGTGAATGAACTCACGCTTAAAAACATTCACAACGAATTATATCAACTGTTGCAGCATCGCATTTCGCTCATCACACTTTCAGAAAAAGGTGTGTATATACAAAAAGGCAATTACGCAAAAATTGTTCCTTCACAGATGCGTAATATCGCGGATGTAAGCGGTGCCGGTGATACCGTAATTGCAGTAGCATCACTGGTATATGCCGCAACAAAAGACATTGCACTTGCAGCAGAGATGGCTAATCTTGCAGGTGGCCTTGTGTGCGAGCAGGTAGGTACGGCAGCAGTGAATAAAGAAAAATTTCTTTGCGAGTGCACAGAACTTTTCAAATAATTTTTCCCACATAAGAATAAGCATTGTACTTTTTGCTGCATTCTTCATTATCCCTTTTCTGAATATAGAACGAAGGTTTATCCTGAGCTGTGTAAAAGAGTGACAAGACAAAAAATTTAAAGCCGAAAAGAAGGGGAATACCAATATTGGTTATAATATTGGGTCTTTTATTAAAGCTGCACAGGGTTAACTGAATAGTCTTTGCATTAAACTCTTTAATTTATGTACAAGAAATTTATTTTTACAATTATCTCTTTGACAGCCCTTATTTTCTTTTTTCAATACAGTTCGGCTCAATCAAATATAAGTTTAGGAATAAAGGGTGGAATTAGCATACCGAATCTTAAAGCATCAGGTAATAGTCCTGTCAGCAAGGGATGGTCAAGCAGGTTAGGGCCTTACGCCGGTGTTGTAGCGGAACTGCAACTTAGTAATCGAATCTCTCTGCAAAGTGAACTAAATTATTCCTCACAAGGGGGTAAAAAAAATGGAATCCTGGCAATTCCTACGGATCAATTTTTAGAATACTTTGGCATTGACACAACAGTGGCGATACCTTATATTTATGCGAAAGGTAAAAGTGAAGCAAAACTTAATTATATAGAACTTCCTGTACTGCTAAAAGTTAATTTTCCTTTGGATAAAATGTTTATGTTATTTGTGGATGCAGGTCCTTATGCAGGTTATTTAGTTAATGCGGAAAATATAACAAAGGGGTCAAGTAATATTTATTTTGATGAAAATCTTACACAACCTTTATTACCTGTACCTGTTTCATTAGATGAAAAGGTGGACTTAAAAAATGATCTAAAGAAATTCAATTTTGGTATACAAGGCGGAATTGGTTTAAGTTTAAATCTTTCAGACAAAAGCAAGTTATTTTTAACCGGAGGTGGTAATTATGGATTAACCCATTTACAAAAAGATAAAGCTAATGGCAGTAATAATACTGGTGCAGCCACACTTACTTTAGGTTATTTAATGAATTTATAGCTGAATGATTGATTAACATTTCTAAGAGAATTGCTTAACATTTTTTTATTAAACTTTAAAGGAAATTTGCGTCTATAATAATGTTGTCAAAAAATGTAATAAAAATGTTACTTAAGTGATATATCAATTTTCTGGCATTGCATTTGTAAAATAACAACTAAAGATATTAATAGTCAATTTTCTCATAAGCAGTTAGTTTTGGTTGCGGCCCCTGTTTCTACAGGGGCTTATTTTTTTAAGCATCTTTAGTCTTCAGCTTTTTAAATCGCCATATTAAG
>Ga0137366_10003249_pt1 | contig 12659 bp, 10 predicted proteins | sample SagtaG_8_FD_104938 | JGI IMG/M metagenome (GOLD analysis project Ga0137366, IMG submission 104938) | Vadose zone soil microbial communities from Sagehorn Ranch, Mendocino, California, USA - Sage1_L_60_16 metaG | ecosystem: Environmental > Terrestrial > Soil > Vadose zone | place: USA... | reverse complement strand
GTTGCCGAACAGCGTTCGTTGACTGAATTGCGTACGCGACACCTCGGAAAAAAGAGCGCGCTTGCCGGTAGCAAGAAATTGATTGGAGGAGTAGCTTCCGACCAGCGCGCGAGCTTCGGGCAGCTAGTTCAAGCGACCGAGGGCGCGCTGGTCCAGGCCCTCGACGAGGCTGAGCAGAATCTCAGGCAATACATCGAGTCTGAGCGCATCGCCCTCGAAAGCATTGACGTGACGCTCCCGGGGCGGCGTCCTCGCCGGGGACACCGCCATCCGATTACGTTGGTGCGTGAGCGTATCGAAGACATCTTCGTAGCGCTCGGTTACGCGATTGAGGACGATCGCGAAATTGAAACCGACTTCTACAATTTTTCGGCGCTCAACATTCCGGAAAATCATCCTGCTCGTGGATCGCAGGACACGTTCTATACGACCGAAGGTCTCGCACTGCGTTCGCAAACCTCCACGGTGCAGATTCATGCGATGCAGCGACGCGGGGCACCAGTGCGCATGATTGCACCTGGACGCGTCTTCCGTCGCGACACGCCGGATCCCACACACAATCCAATGTTTTTTCAAGTTGAAGGTCTATGCGTCGATCGCGGCATAACGATGGCTCATTTGAAGGGTACGGTGGCGGAGTTCCTGCGGCGTATGTTTGGCTCCGACACAGTTACGCGTTTTCGACCGTCCTATTTCCCATTTACCGAGCCAAGCGCTGAGTTTGATTTCAGTTGTTTCAAGTGTAAGGGAGTCGGGTGTCGTATCTGCAAGAACTCGGGCTGGATTGAACTGGGCGGATCGGGCATGGTGCATCCAAATGTGCTTCATGCGGTTGGCGTCGACAGCCGTGAGTACTCCGGGTTTGCCTTTGGACTGGGCATCGATCGTATGGCTGCGCTGATGTACGAACTCGACGATATACGCCTTTTGTTCGAAAACGACGTCAGGTTTTTAGCTCAGTTTGATTAAAAGCTGTTCGTGGTCAGTTGTCCGTGGTCAGTAGTCAGTAGCTATTTGACAAGACGAAGGGGCAACGGACCACGGACCACGAATCACGGACAACGGACAACGGACAACGGACGGATGCTGATAAGTTACAACTGGCTGCGCGAACTGACGGATACCAGATTGAGCCCGCTCGAATTGCGAGAGCGGCTCACAATGGTGGGTTTAGCTATCGACGCGGTCGAGACGCAGAAAAGCGATTCGGTGCTGGACGTTGAGGTGCCGTCAAATCGACCTGACTGTCTGTCACATGTGGGGATTGCGCGCGAAGTTGCCGTTATCGAGCGGGGTCAAGTTCACCTGCCGGTCAGAAAGCCGTCCAGGACTGGTGGCCATGCTCAAAGCCTCACGTCAGTTGAAATCAGTGACGAAAAACTTTGTCCCCGTTATGCCGCACGGCTGGTACGAGGCGTGAAAATTGGATCCTCTCCCGCCTGGTTGCAGGAGCGTCTCGAAGCTATTGGCCAGAGACCGATAAACAACGTCGCGGACATCACTAACTACGTGCTGCATGAAATAGGTCAGCCGCTGCATGCCTTCGATTTTCATAAGCTAAATGGTGGCCGCATCATCGTGCGTCGTGCCTCGACCGGAGAAAAATTAAAGACGCTTGATGGTGTCCTTCGTGATCTCGACAGCAGGATGCTGGTGATTGCCGATGCGGAACGCCCGGTTGCCCTGGCCGGCATCATGGGAGGTGAGGATTCGGAGATATCTGAAAGCACGACTGACGTCCTGGTTGAGAGCGCGTACTTCAATCCTGATTCAGTCCGCCGCACAGCACGATCGTTGGGTATGGACACCGAAGCGTCCCGCAGGTTTGAACGTGGTGCGGATTGCGACAACGTCCTGCGCGCGCAGGAGCGCTGCATTGATCTGATTTGCGAACTGGCTGGAGGCGTGGCCACCGAAGATGCAATCGATGTTTATCCTACTCCGCTGTCTCCGCGCATCGTCGCTTTTCGCCCCAGTCGCGTGCAGGAGCTTACTTCGCTTTCAATCGAACCAACCGAGATGAATCGGATTCTCGCCGGACTTGGTTTCGTGGCAATTAGTCAGTCGTCCAGTGAGGTAAGTTTCCGGGTGCCATCCTGGCGCATAGACGTCGAACACGAAGAAGATCTCGTGGAGGAAGTTGCCAGACACTTCGGTTACGACAAGATAGCCTCAGAGCTGCCGCCGGCAAACCTCTCCGGTGAATATCACCCTGCAGAGATGAAGTTGCGGCTCTTGCGTCGCGGGTTGAATGCCTTTGGCTTTGACGAGGCGATCAACTTCAGTTTCATCCAGCGTCAAACCCAAATTGATTTGATTCCCGCATTCCGTCTGAGCGACAACCCTCAGATAGAACTGCAGAACCCGATTCTTGAAAACGCTTCATTGATGCGACCGACGTTATTGCCCGGATTATTGAATGCCGTCAGGCATAACTTCAATCATGGCATTCGCGACGTGCGTTTGTTTGAAATTGGGCGCGTTTTTGCAGGTTCTTCGCAGAGCGACTTGCCTCTGGAGCTACAGGCGCTCGCAATGGTGGCGACGGGCGAGGCCGTGGAGGAGAACCGAGCACTCTCTGAACGTGAATTTGATTTCTTCGATCTTAAAGGCGCGCTGGAAGCCGCAGTCGATTGGATGAATCTTGCGCCGCTGGGTTTTGCCGAGGCCGGTGCGAAACATTTGCGAGTCGGACAGGCAGCGGAGATCAAGCTCTCTAATGGACAAAACGTCGGCACCATCGGGCGACTGTCGGAAGACATTGTTTCGTCTTACAAATTTCGCCAAGCGGTTTACGTTATGGAGTTAGATCTTAGTGCACTACTCACGGCAACGGAGAAGATGGTGCAGTATGCGCCATTGCCACGCTACCCTGCGGTGGTTCGCGATCTGTCTTTACTGGTTAGTCGCAAAGTCACACTGGGGGAGATCTTGCGCTCGGTAAGTGATCGCCATGTGCCGGACTGTCGGCAGGCAACACTCGTCGGTACGTATGAAGGTACAAAGATACCGGCCGGCAAACGTTCCATTACATTGCGAATGGAATATCGATCCGATGAACGCACGTTGCGCGATGAAGAAGTTGAAGAACGCCACGCGGACTTAACTGCATCACTCTTGCAAACATTTGGGGCAGAGCAGCGATAGAAAATAAATCTTATGGGATTGCAGAATGAGTCTTGCGCTTGCGAGCGTGAAGCCGCATAATCAGCTTCGAATTAAAGTTCACAATAGCGGGAGATAAATGATGGTTGGTTTGTCAGGTCTGGAAAAATTCTCGCATCTTGAAGATAAGATTTATCGGACCATCGAACTCACCAAGACACTGCGCCAGGAGAAGGAGAGCCTGGAAAAGGAACTGGCGTTAATGCGTCGCGACATGGGCAGTGTATTGAACGAAAAGGAACGCCTGGAAACGCAGGTCGAAAAACTTCTGGCTGAACGCGATACGATCCGGATGAAAGTCGAAGCAATGCTCGACGCTGTAGCTGCTCTTGATCCCGAGATGGTGGAGGAGATTAGATGAGCAGTGGACTCGGCCAGATGCTCAACAAAGGCAGTATGGAAGCTACCACAAGCAGTCCCACAATTCGAGTTGAGATTTATAATCAAACCTATAACATCAGGTCTGACGGCGACACGGAGTACATTATTCAGCTGGCAGAATTTGTCGATAGCCGAATGAGGGAGATCTCTTCCGGAACGCTCACCGTCGACTCCTTGAAAGTAGCGATCCTCGCCGCATTGCATATCGCCGACGAACTTCATCGCTTGAAAAACATGCACGAACAAGCCGATTCGCAACTTGCTGCCCGGAGCACGGAATGTGCGGAAATGCTCGATCGTCTCCTGAAGGTCAGAAACACCTTGGAGCACGAACAGGGTGGGACCGGCAAACTCTCCCTCGGCTAGATCCCTTCCCATCTCTTTTATCTCGTTTTCGTCCAAATACCCCCTCTGCTTAACGATACGCTAGAAAGGAATTCGATTGTCTTAGAGGCCTCACTCATGCATGCTCCGCCTTGTTCTTGAGGGTTCTGCTCACACGGGCCGCATACAAAGTGCCACTCGCCACAAAAGAGGGAGCAACATTCCGACCCCGTAGAACAGCTATAACCATCCTCTGTGCAAGGTGTGGGCGTCGGACTCGGATAAGCTACCGCAGTATTAAACTGGTTGTTTATCGCAGGTAGTAATAAACGTCTCCTCGTTAAGCGACGGATTCATTATGGTAGTTCCTGGAGTACAGTCATCGGCATTCTTAAGACCTATTCCATGACCACCTTCATGTCTTGCCGTTGCTCGTAAAAAGCCTGCCAACAAGCTCGGTGTACCACTTCGTATATTATTCCAAAACCTCAGCTCTCCATACACCGTTGCTTGACCTCCATTGCTTCCACTTCGCATATCCAGAGCTGAGCCGCCGTTCCAGGTGACAGACTCATCGATGAAATAAGCGACTATTGTGTTATTGCCACCGAGCGCAGGGGATCTGTTGTCACCACCACAGCGTAACTCACGCCTGAATGATTGTTTTGGTTGTTCCAATCTTGAAGCCCCGTCGTGATTGCTTGGACTTCAGTATCCGTCAAACCTGTTGGATTCAGATATACAGTTACTTGGGCGTTTTGAGGGAATCGTGCCGCACTAGAATCCACAGGCGGGTCGCAGCATTCGACGGGAGGTCCGTTGGCGATCCACGTTCCTAATGCTGCAAAGCAAAAACCTAACAGAGCAATCACAGCGGGAATCGCAGCAATGTTTACTTTTTTCACTCTTGAAACCTTCTGTCAGTTCGAAGGTATTGAAGTGGATGCGACACTAGAGAATAAATCTTTCAAAAACAAAGATTCCTCGACGTCTTTGTACGCCCTCCCCGATAACGTATCATCGAGGGGAAAGACACGACCGGTGCGAATTTCATAACCCGTCAGTAGATAGAAGTCCTTGCCGGTATCTCCCTTAGTTTCAAAGTCATGTGTAAGAAATAAAACATATCGTGACCCCACTCGAGGCATGTTCTGATGACTGGTCCATGACACCACGATTTTCCCGGATGGCATTCGAACACGGCCGCCATTGCGCTGAAACGTAATAGGATGTCGGACCTCAACAGGATTCTCTAAATCATTCTTCACCACTACATCCGGGTAGACTGTAAACTCGGAGTAGATTGCGGTCCTATTTTCCGTTACATGTGCTTCAGATTTGCTGATTGTTCCAATAACAATGGCCGAGCTTTTGGCGTTGGGAATTGCCGGTAGGCCAACGTCCCAGTCCGCAGCGGAATACAATTGGTCCGTAGTCTCGCTAATCTTGGGAAGATATCGTTTGCTGTACTTGCGACCTTTTGCTGCTCTAGCGGAACGTACCGCGGGGTCGCTTGGTTCTTTTTCGTCAAAATCCACGATTGGAAACTGCTCAAAATTCGGGCTTTGCGGCTCTGTTTTCGTTTGACGAAATGAGTTTCGAGGACCTTTTAGCTGGAGACCAGTTCCCAAAGCGATTAGTGCAAAGCAGAGAACTAAGAGCATCGCGGCCACACGCTTATTTCTTTGCATGGAGTTCTCCTATTTAAATGGTTGCGAGCTTCTTGAATGGTTGCGAGGTTCGAAACTGTTTTGTCGTCTAACGGCTCATCTTATATGCCAATTCTGCCAGCAGATGCCAACGGACCGTCGCTGAGACCGTCGCTGAGATAATCCGGGCACTGTCTTGGATTATTAACGCCAGCATGGTCTCTTGCAGAAAAGCTATCAAGTGACTACCGAACTGGAGAATTGGGCAGGGAGTTGCACGTCACGTGCAATATACTCCACCCTTTTCGCATACGCCCATAGGTTAAGACAAAACCCCGATTTCTTATTACTTCTCGTCGCTTTACGCCTGTGTTACTATCCCTGCGGCGGAGGGAAATAGTCTGCGGTGTCCGTCACCGAGCAACGATGATTGAGCCAACGCCGTTGATTAGGGAGACCGAGGTCGCTTAGCCAGTGCATTTCTTCATCGTTAAGAAATGCCAGAGGCGGCGGCAATAAGAGGTCACCCACCTGTCTATGCAGGTTCAATTACGGCTTCGGAACGACTCTTGTGGATCTCCCCCCGCCAAACTTTTTGGTCGTAAATCGTAAATGGTGAATCGTAGATAGAAGACCTTGAACAGTCACACAGACTCGAGTCTGTGTGCCGTTCGCTAGTGGTTGTCTTGCAAGCGCACAGACCTAAGTCTGTTACCACGAGCGTCCTTCTATTAGCGATTGACGGTTCACGATTTGCGGCTTTTTGATTATGAGGATCCTGATTATTGGAGACGTGGTGGCAAAGCCCGGTCGTGTGGCTGTGCTCGAGCGTGTCCAGGATCTGCGCGAACAGCATGAAATCGATCTCACGATTATGAACGCTGAGAACCTGGCTGGCGGCTTTTCAGTTACTCCATCACTGTGCGAACAACTTTTTGCTTCGGGAATTGATGTGATGACCTCAGGCAACCACATCTTTGACAAGAAAGAGGCCATCGATTATATCGGCAAACAACCAAGGTTGATTCGTCCGGCAAATTACCCTCCTAACACGCCTGGAAACGGTTTCTGGACGGGAGAAATCCGAGGCATCAGAGTCGCCGTTGTTAACCTGATGGGGAGGGTGTTTATGCCCCCTTCTGACGATCCTTTTCGCATCGCCGATCACGTGCTCGAATCTCTGACGACGGAAACAAAGGTTCGCATTGTTGACATGCATGCGGAAGCCACTTCAGAGAAAGTTGCGATGGGCTGGTACCTGGACGGTCGCGTATCGGCCGTGGTCGGCACTCATACTCATGTGCAGACGGCTGATGAGCGTATTCTGCCGCAGGGCACGGCTTATCTCAGCGATATCGGAATGACCGGAAGCTACTCAGGTGTAATCGGCATGAATAAGGCGGACGTAATCGCTCGTTTCACTACGGCTACTGCGCGACGCGCCGAGCATTCCAGCGGTCAGGTTAGGATCTGCGCGGCTGTTGTCAATGTCGATGAGAGTACGGGACAGGCGATGGAAATACGCCGGCTAAATCTGAGCCACGAACAATAGGGATGAAACAGATCAGCCCTCGGAATGTCTCGCTATCTTCTGCGGACAAGCCCGCCGCGTACTTATCAACTCGTTATTAGTGAACGCCCACAAGCTTCATGCTTCGCACCTTCCTGGCCAATTCAATACGATACTCGAGGTCGGTTTTCATGTCAGGCGCGAGCGACCGGTACTTTTCGAAATCTTTCTCTGCTTCAGAATCCTTGCCTTGAAGAAGCAACGCCAAGCCACGATTCGCATAGGCCACTAGTAAATTTGGATCCATCTCCAGCACACGGGTAAAGTCCATGATGGCCGCCGTTAGATCGCCTTTGTTCATTCGAGCCGTGCCCCGTCCCTGGTAGGCCCAGGCCATTTCCGGCTTGAGCTGAATGGCGCGATTAAAATCAGCGACTGCTCCATCCCAATCAAGCTTGTCAATCCGAACGTAACCACGATGGTAGTAGGCCTCAGCCAGGCGAGGGCTTAGTACGATCGCTCGATTCAGATCGGCGAGGGCACCATCAGTGTCTCCGAGATCCTGACGCAGGGTGCCTCGGTTGTTGTAAGACTCAGGCAGCCGTTGATTGAGTACGATCGATCGATCATAGTCTGCCAGCGCGCCGCTATTGTCGCCTTTCAGCCGTCGGGCCGCGCCCCTATTCTGATAGGCTTGCGCAAGACCAGGATTGATCTTTAGTGCCTGGCTAAAATCGTTAATAGCTCCATCGATATCTCCCACTCGATAACGGACGACTCCGCGGTTTGTGTACGCATTGGCTGTGAAAGGGTCGATTACCGTGATGCTCTCGGACTCTGAGGATTTGTCGAATTTGTTCGACATATCCCACAGATTACCCTTCGCCGATTTAGCTGGAACAAGATGGGAGCTGATCTCGATGGCCCGGCTGAACTCTTCGATCGCCCCATCCAGATCGCCTTTTTCGACTTTCTTTATTCCGTGTTCATAGTGATTGATCGCGGCATCAGGCGTTTGTGCGCGAAGAGGGACGTTGCTAAACAGAATGAGAATGAGAAGAACCAACTGGAATGAATAATAGCGCACGCTTGGACCTCCTTTGACCGGCAGAAGATCTCGCGCTCTTGCTCAAGTCCACATGGACGTGGGCGTAGATAGCCCTGGAAGGAGCGCCAAGATCGCGAAGTTTGAGTTCGCCTACCATGTGCGCTAAGATGCGTGCTGTCGACGATGCATCTTTATGCGCCGCAATGGCGACTGAATTTGTGTTGTCATCGGGCCTCGTTGCTATCTCAAGTAGCAGCGAGGCTCTTAGTTTGTTTCGCTCGAAACACTATTGCCCTGGGTGGACCGAGGGTTTTTCGGAAAAACTCGCCAAAAGTTGATGGAGCCGGCTTCCTTAGTTCCGAAGGTTGAATACAAACACGCTTGCGGAAACTGAGTGTTCCGGTATCTGCTCCGAACGTGCTAAATAAACACCCGACGATGACAAAAGTTACAGGCGACTATTCATCAAGTCTGGTACAAACTAAACACCGCGGCGGGCAGAGTTGTGACAGGAAGTGAGTAATGTTCCACTCTTGAGTGAGTTGATAATGATTTATTCGGGGCCGCTTTCAGAGGGCACAACGGCCCCTGAAGAGCGTGACTTCAGGATCGGAGTAGCAAGCAGTCGTTGGCTATATCCTTCAGGAAGCGAGCGCACTCGGCCACTAGAATCCGTTACTACGTGGCCAGTTTCTCCCTCAGCGACTACCTGACCGTCAGATGCGCGAACTATTTCGTAGCCGAAGCGTAAAGAACGTTTCCGTAATTCGGTGATGTGAGTGCGAATAATCAGTTCGTCATCATAATAAGCGGGTGCTTTGTAACGGCAGTAGCTTTCGGCGACAACCAGGAAGGCGTCGGCATTTTCTTCCATATCTCGGTAGGAAAACCCACGGACCCGACAATATTCCGACCTGCCGATTTCGAACCAGATGAGATAGTTGGCATAATAGACAATGCCCATCTTGTCGGTTTCGGAGTAGCGGACGCGCAACATCGTCTCATGCCAAACGCCGAATGCATCCTCAGGAGCAGGGCTTGTCATCTGAACCAATGCCTCCGAACTCTTTAAGAAAGAGATACGAATGAGATTCATATTACAACTTAGCTGGAAACGTTTAGCGGACTATAAGAGTGAAAGGCTAATTATGTCAAAGAAAATTGGGCGGGGCCTGGCGCTGCTGTCTCTTTTTTGCCTGCTATCCACGAGCTTGTTAGTAACTGGCCACGTAGCGGTCCATGGTTCGCAGGGTGCCAGCGTGGCCGTAGGCACGACAAGGAATGCGGCGATCGTTGCTACGACCGCCGCAGTATTGAAAGAAACAAGCGAACTGCGGGAGCTGCCAATACTGAAACCTGTCAACAGCGGGGCGCAGTCTCGAGCTGAAATCGAACGGATGATTGTAAAGAATCTCGACGAAGACACCACACCCGCTGAGATGCACGCTACTGAGGTTGTTTTGAAGAAACTCGGACTGGCACCGCCAAGTTTTCAGTACCGACCATTCCTAATCAAGTTGTTAACAGAACAAGTAGCCGGTTACTACGATCCAAAGGCGCAAGAGTTTTACCTGGCAGACTGGATTGAGCTTGAGGGTCAAAAACCCGTCATGGCTCACGAATTAACACACGCTCTCCAGGATCAGCACTTCAACCTGCGACGTTTTGAGAAATGGCCGAAGGGTGATGCGGATGCAGAGCTTGCTGCCCATTCATTGGTTGAAGGGGATGCCACACTGGCAATGACTCTGTACATGGCGAAGAACCCGTTGGTAGCGCTCGCCTTTATTCGGACTCTGGGTGCTGATAGCACCTCGTCAGAGCAAATTAAACAGGCGCCACGTGCACTTCGCGAATCACTCGTGTTTCCTTATGAGCAAGGCTCTGAGTGGACAACACAACTCTACAAACGCGGCGGTTGGGCGATGGTCTCACAAGCCTTTACAAAACTCCCCCAATCGAGTGAGCAGATTCTGCATGCTGAGAAATATTTCTCCTACGAAGCACCCGTCAAGGTAGCTTTACCTGACTTGAGAAATATACTCGGTTCAAGCTGGAAGCGGATCGATTACGACGTTAATGGCGAGTGGACTTATTACCTGATCCTCGATCAGTTTCTAAACGCAGCGGCGGAGTCGAAGCGCGCAGCGGCTGGCTGGGGCGGCGACCGTTATGAGGTGTACGAAGGACGAAAACCAGGCGATGTTTGCATAGCACAGATGACGGTCTGGGATACGGAGAATGATGCAAGGGAGTTCTTTGACGCCTACGCAAAGCGAACGTGGCGTCGTTATGCTGATGCAAAGGCCATCGACATAACGTCAAGAAAGGTTGAAGGCGAACTTCGCGCCTGGCAGACGTCGGAAGGCGAGGTAGTGGTTGAGTTGCGAGGCTCGCGTGTGGCTATTCTGGAAGGGATTCCCACCGGCGTGGATTCAAGAAATCTTCTCGGACTCTTGTGGCAGTGAAGCGAATGAACATCCACTAATTCGTGATCTGCGCGTGCGGAACAGCGTTCGTTGTCTTGCCCTGTTCGTTGTGATACTTTGCTTGCTCGTTTCGACACCACGCGGTTTACTCAGAGACTCGTTCACTTCTCATGAAGAAGTCTGACACCCGACCCACTCCGAAACAAACTCCAGAACGTTTGCGTGAACTAACTGACGAGCTCAAGCGTCTCGAAGCGCAACTTCGCCTCGGTGGCGGTCCCGAAAAAATCGAACGGCAGCACAAACAGGGAAAACTCACCGCTCGAGAGCGGATCGATCTGTTGCTGGATAAAGATTGCTACACCCAGGAGATAGGATTACTTGTCGCCTACGATCAGTATGATGGAGGAGCGCCCGGAGCTGGTGTGGTTACCATAATCGGGCGTGTCAGGGGCAGGGAAGTTGTCATCGTAGCCAATGATGCAACGGTCAAAGCCGGCTCATGGTGGCCGGAAACCATCAAGAAGATCCTGCGTGCGCAGGAGATCGCGATGCGTTCCCGAGTGCCTATTATTTACCTGGTGGACTCAGCCGGTGTGAACCTGCCTTACCAGGGAGGCGTGTTTCCCGGTCAGTATGGCGCCTCTCGGATTTTCTATTACAACTCGATCATGCGTCGCTATTTGAAGGTTCCTCAGATATCCGCCGTGATGGGACCTTGCATCGCTGGCGGCGCTTATTTACCCGCCTTGTCTGACATTATCATCATGGTGGAAGGAACGTCGTTTATGGGACTTGGCGGCGCAAATCTTGTCAAGGGAGCGACCGGCCAAACCATCGACAACGAGACTCTCGGTGGCGCGCGCGCTCATAACGAACTTTCCGGCGTCGCTCACTACCGGGTTGCTGACGACAGCGCCTGCATCGCCAAGATTCGCGAGTTTGTGTCTGAGCTACCCAAAACAACGTGCGCGGTCACTGAGCCGGCGAGCGAACCTTTGAGACCTTTCGAGGAACTTTACAGGATTATTCCCGAGGATCACCGTCAACCCTACGACGTAGGTCAGTTGCTTGAGTGCTTGCTGGATGATGGTCATCTGGACGAATTTCAGGCGGATTACGCCAAGGAAATGATCACCGGACACGCGCGTGTTCGCGGTATTCAGGTCGGAGTGATCGCAAATCATCGCGGCATGGTCCGCAAACCCGGCGGTGGACCGCCGAAGTTTGGCGGCATCATCTATACGGAATCAGCGGAAAAGGTCGCCTATTTCATCGAGACGTGCAACCGGCATCAGACGCCCTTGCTCTTTATTCAGGACGTCTCGGGTTTCATGATCGGTTCCGAGGCTGAGCATTCTGGGATTATTCGTGCGGGCGCACAATTCGTTGAAGCAATGGCTACGGCGATCGTGCCGAAGATAGTTCTGACCGTGAACCATGCTTCAGGCGCCGGTTATTACGCGATGGCGGGACAGGGCTTTGATCCTGACTTCATTTATAGCTGGCCGACCGGACGCATGGGTGTCATGGAAGGCGACTCGGCAGTGCAGGCAGTCTTCGGCAGTCAGCTCGAAAAGTTAAAAAGAAACGGGCAGGCGCCTGACAAGGCGTTGAACGTGGAGATGGACAGGGTACGCGACACGTATGAAATGGAACTTGACGCTAAGTACGCAGCTGCGCGTGGTTTTGTTGATGCGGTCATCGCGCCGGAAGATACGCGCGCCGCCCTTGATTTGTCGCTTCGTACGAGTCTGAACTATGCAGGACCGCATCTGGGTCAGTTTGTGTTGCCATCGGTGGTTTGAGGTTTGGATAGCTTTACTATGAGGGACAAGATTCGCATTGCTGGAGGACAGGGGTTTTGGGGCGACCTTCCTGATGCGCCGGTGCGCCAGGTGGAAGGTGGACCAATAGACTACCTGATGCTCGACTATCTGGCCGAAGTAACGATGTCGATCATGCAAAAGCAGAAAGCCCGTGATCCGTCTGCTGGTTATGCGAAAGACTTTGTCCCTTTGATGAAGCGGATCCTGCCTGCGTGCGTTGAAAGAAATATTCGTGTTACGGCAAATGCGGGTGGCGTCAATGTAAAGGGTTGCGGTGACGCCGTTCGGGAAGTGGCTCGCGAACTTGGCCTAGGAGGCAAGGTT
>Ga0137366_10003239_pt1 | contig 12686 bp, 13 predicted proteins | sample SagtaG_8_FD_104938 | JGI IMG/M metagenome (GOLD analysis project Ga0137366, IMG submission 104938) | Vadose zone soil microbial communities from Sagehorn Ranch, Mendocino, California, USA - Sage1_L_60_16 metaG | ecosystem: Environmental > Terrestrial > Soil > Vadose zone | place: USA... | reverse complement strand
ATGCTCTACGTCAGCATCGGCATCCTCGGCGCGACGGTAATGCCGCATAATCTTTATCTGCATTCGTCAATCGTGCAGACGCGGAAGTTTGAGCAGACTCTCGTGGGCCGACGCCAGGCGATTCAGTTTGCCACGATCGACTCGACAGTCGCGCTGATGTTCGCTCTGTTTATTAATGCGGCCATCCTGATTCTTTCCGCAGCTGTGTTCCATTGGTCTGGCCATCAGGACGTCGCAGAAATTCAAGACGCCTATCGGCTGCTTAGCCCCCTGCTCGGTGTTGGCATCGCGAGCATCCTCTTCGCCGTGGCATTGCTTGCTTCCGGGCAGAACTCAACCCTGACCGGCACGCTGGCGGGTCAAATCGTAATGGAAGGTTTCCTCAATCTCCGAATCAAACCATGGCTGCGCAGACTGATCACGCGTCTCATCGCCATTATTCCTGCCGTGATTGTCATCGGCATCTTTGGTGAAGGCAAGACCACGGATTTGCTTGTCGCCAGTCAGGTCGCGCTGAGCATGCAGCTCGGCTTCGCTGTCTGGCCGCTGATGCGCTTCACGAGCGAAAAAGCGAAGATGGGTGAATTTGCTAACAAGCTTTGGCTAAAAATTCTGGGCTGGACGACAGCAGGCATTATCATTCTGCTTAATCTCAAACTGCTCCTGGATACATTTTTGCCCGACCCGGCGCTCAAGGCATTTTATGGCTTCTTCCATATTCCTGCGCCAACACAGTAGGAGAAATGTATAGGAACATCCTCATTCCGTTGGAGAACAGTAGCGCTGATGAGACCATCCTCACACACATCAAACCTCTCGCGCGCATGGCTGGCGCAAAGTTACTTCTTGTTCACGTCGCCGACGGCTGGGTGGCGCGCAATTTTCAGCAGCTCAAACTGGCCGAGAGCGAGGAAATGAAAGGGGACCGCGAGTATTTAGGATCGCGAACACGCGAGCTCACAGATGAAGGCTTCGCCTGCGATGCAGTTCTCGCGTTGGGCGAACCATCGGACGAAATCATTAAACTGGCCCGCGAACGACATGTCGATCTGATCGCCATGACGACGCACGGGCACCGTTTCATCAGCGACATTCTTTACGGCGCGACCGTGGACAAAGTCCGGCACGCGGTTGATGTGCCGGTGCTCCTTGTTCGGGCAAAGTAGCTGCAGAGGAGTGCGCTGCGGCGAACGCCTGTTCGGCGGATTCGGCGCTTGACACAAGCGCGGCTACAACGACGTAGGACTTCCGTGAAGGTCCTGTTCCTTACCAATGAGTATCCGCCGCACATCTATGGTGGCGCGGGTGTGCATGTCGGCTATCTCTCGCGCGAACTGGCGAAAATGATGCCGGTGGAAGTGCGTTGCTTTGGCGACCAACGTCTTCAACAGGGCAATCTCAAGGTCATTGGCTTTGAAGTGGACACGAGCAATTTCACCTGTCCAAAGCCATTGCGCTCCGCTTTCGGCGCCGTGCGACGGTGCGTCGACTTCAACACTACCAACATCGACGCCGACCTTGTGCATTGTCACACGTGGTACAGTCACTTTGGCGGGATCCTAGCCAAAAAAGACTATGGAATTCCCCTTATCATCACGGTCCATTCACTCGAGCCACTTCGACCTTGGAAACGCGAACAGCTCGACGGCGGCTACGACTTCTCGCTTTGGGTTGAGAAAACGGCGCTTGAAATGGCGGACGCCATTATCGCTGTTTCGAATGAAACCAGGCACGACATCGAACGCCTATTCAATGTCGAATCAGAGCGGATTTATGTGATCCACAACGGGATCGATCTGGATCAATACCGAAAGGTGGATTCAACTGATGCGCTCAAGCGATATGGCATCGATACAAACAAGCCATATGTGCTTTTTGTCGGCCGGATCACTCGTCAAAAAGGTTTCCAGCATCTCATTCGCGCAATCCAATTCATGGATCGCGATTTTCAGATCGTCCTTTGCGCCGCTGCGCCGGACACACCCGGTATGGCGCAGGAAATGAAGGCCGCAGTAGAGGAGGCAAAAGCTTACCGGCCAGGAATCATTTGGATCAATGAAATGGTCGACCAAAAGACCGCCTGCGAACTTTACTCGCACGCGGGAGTGTTCGTTTGCCCCTCCATCTACGAACCATTCGGCATCATCAATCTTGAAGCGATGGCTTGCGAGACTGGGGTTGTGGCGAGTGCCGTAGGCGGCATCAAGGAAGTCATTTTAGATGGAGAGACCGGATTCCTGGTTCCACTGGAACAAATGAAAGAGAGTCCATTCGAAGCTACAAATCCCGAAAAGTTCGCGCGAGATCTCGCAGCGCGCATCAATCAACTAATGAGAGACCAGCAATTGCGCGAACGATTTGGCGAGGCCGGCCGTAGACGCGCGGAAGAGAACTTTAGTTGGGCTGCAATTGCGGCGAAAACGAAAAAATTGTACGAGACGCTGAAACGTTGAAGCGTTTCAAGATTCGCACGAGCGCGTCTCAACGGTGTAAAGATGTAAGGCGAGGAAATCATGTTTGTCGATCGGGTCAAAGTTTCTGCACAAGCAGGAAACGGCGGTCGGGGGTGCGTCAGCTTTCGACGGGAAAAATTTGTGCCTAAAGGCGGCCCGGATGGCGGTGATGGCGGGCGCGGCGGCGACGTGATTCTGCGGGCGGACCGGCATGTTGATAATCTCGCCAACCTTTTTTACGAGCCGATCATCAAAGCAAAAAACGGCGGGCAGGGAATGGGGAAAAAAATGGCGGGCCGCACAGGCGCGAACAAAGTCGTGAAGGTTCCGATTGGGACAATTGTTTGGCAGGCAGAAAAAGAAAAACGTCCAACGACCAATCTAGAGCAATCGGCAATTCCAATTGTAGATCTCGTTCGCGACGGACAGGAATTCATGCTTTGCCGGGGCGGAGCAGGCGGTAAAGGCAATGTGCATTTCAAGAGTTCGCGCAACCGCGCGCCGCGCCAATACACTGAGGGCGAGGAAGGCGAGAGAGGACATTTCCTGTTCGAACTGCGAACGATTGCCGACGCCGGTTTGGTTGGTTATCCGAATGCAGGAAAATCGACGCTGTTGCGAAAAATCTCCGCTGCGCGGCCGAAGGTTGCGGCATATCCGTTCACGACGCTGCATCCGATCGTCGGTGTGATGCAATTGCCAGGTTACCGGCGGGCCACCATCGCGGATATTCCCGGTTTGATCGAAGGAGCGCACCAAGGGCTCGGCCTGGGCCACAAATTCCTGCGTCACATCACGCGCTGCCGCGTGTTGGTGTTCGTGATTGATATCGCCGGAAGCGAAGGACGCAATCCCATAGAAGATTTGCAGAATCTTCGACGGGAAATTGATCTCTATGATCCGGCGCTTTCGTCCCGTCCATGGCTGGTGGTTGCCAATAAAATGGATTTGACGGATGCAGAGAAAAATCTCAGAGCGATGCAAGAGAGATTTCCCAGAATCAAAATCATTCCCACCTCAGCCGCGAAAGGAGAGGGGATGGCTGAGTTAAAGGATGCGTTGGCAGCGACAATCCCGAACGACAAAGATGTCGTTTCCAAGGCAATTTGAGATAGACAAGGGCACAATCCATAACGAAACTGGGCGCTGTGTATGGGGAAACGAGTTGTCGCGAGTTATTGCTCCAGCTTTCTTAAGTCGGAGATGTTGCACATCTACCGGCAGGTAAAGGCGCTGCGCGGCGTCGATACCTTTGTGGTTACCAAGGAGGTCCAGAATCCGGAGCGGTTTCCGTTTGATAACATCGAAATTATTCCGAAGCGCCGCACAAACCTGCTCGTGCATGGTTGGTTGAAATTCGTGGCACGTCGACCCCCAATCGTTTACCGAGGTGAGTATCAAACGCTTGACTCATTGTTAGAACGGCACGGCGCCGATCTCATGCATATTTATTTCGGCCATACCGGCGTGCATTTGCTTCCTTTTATCGAGCAGTGGGACAAGCCATGCGTGGTGTCTTTCCATGGTGCGGATGTCGCGCAGAAACCTGAGATCAAGGATTATCCGGCAAAATTGCGGCGTCTATTCAATGCGGTCCCTCTCGTGTTCGCGCGTTCCCAGTCGCTGATTGAGCGGCTGGTTCATTTGGGCTGCCCGCCGGAAAAACTGCGCATCAATCGCACCGGTATCCCGCTAAATGAATTTCCGTTCGCGGATAGAGAACCGCCGTCAGATGGCAAATGGCGAGTGGTGCAGGCATGCCGGTTGATTCCGAAAAAGGGCGTTGCAACAAGCTTGCGCGCCTTTGCGATTTTTAAGAAGGACAATCCTGGCGCGGAATTTGTTATCGCTGGCAAAGGGCCACTGCAACCGGAGCTCGAAATGCTGGCCGGCGGGCTGGGGATTCTCAGGGACGTGCATTTTGTTGGATTTCTATCGCAACCAAAGCTGCAGCAGCTTTATGCGAGTTCACACCTGTTTTTGCATCCAAGCGAAATCTCACCAAACCAAGACCAGGAAGGTGTGCCGAACTCCGTCTTGGAAGCCATGGCGACCGGGTTACCAGTAGTGGCGACGCGCCATGGTGGCATTCCGGAAGCTGTTGATCACGGACACACGGGGTTCCTGGTTCCAGAGGAGGATCACGTCGGATTAGCGAATGCCATGCACCTAATCACAAGTTCGCCCGCTGTGTTCAGGCAAATGGGAGAACGCGCCCACGCCGCTATCGCCGAAAGATTCGGACAGGACGCGCAAATCGATCAGTTAGAATCGTTTTACGAAGAAGCGATCACGATGAACGGCGCGGCTGAGCCGGTGAAATCTAAGCCAACGGTACGGATGGCTCCGCGATTAGCCGAGGGATTGCCGGCGAAATAAGCTCCCGCCGAGAATTTTGTTTGTCATTCGCTAGAAATCGCGCTTTGATATCGGCGTTCGAGCTGTAGCCGGGGCGCGTCCTCCGTGGCATTTGCGAGGTGGGTGACCTTCGGCAGGTCGGCATCACCGATGCCTGCTACAGCTGTGTTTACAAAATGCGCAATCGTTATTTTTTGATCTTCGTGCGGATTTGTGGTTTTGCTGTTGCAATACCGGCAATGGCCGCTGAAGCCGCGTCGACCGAACACCAGGCGGTTTCGCTCAAACCGCAGATGCTCGTTCAGATTGGCGGCTTCGGAATCACAAACTCAATGCTGGTGACCTGGATCGTCGCTGCCGGCATCATCGTTTTTTCACAAATCGCAACCCGGCGGGTTAAGCCCATCCCCAGCGGAATTCAAAATTTTTGGGAGTGGTTGGTTGAAGGATTGCACAATTTTTTGGAAAACATCATCGGACGCGATCTGGTGAAAAAAGGATTCTGGTTTTATGCCACGATTTTCATTTTCATTCTTTTCGTAAACTGGTTCGGCCTGATCCCAGGAATCGGAACAGTTGGTTGGGGGCATTACGGTTCTACCGGTGCTTTTGTGGTCGATCGGCCTCTTCTGCGTGGCGGTAATGCGGACCTGAACATGACGACCGCAATGTCAGCAGTTTTCTTCGTCATGTGGTTTGTTTGGGCGATCCAGGCGAACGGAGTCGGAGGATTTTTAAAACATCTTTTTGGACCGAAAGGGGACACGTCTGGAATCGTGAAGATTCTCATGGTTGTCATTTTCTTCGCCGTGGGATGGCTCGAAGTGATCTCGATTTTGTTCCGGCCAATCGCGCTAAGTTTCCGATTGTTCGGAAACATTTATGCTGGCGAAAGTATTCTGGAAGCAATGTCCACAATGAATCCCTGGCTCTCTCCGATCCTGCCAATCCCGTTTTATTTCCTGGAGGTGCTCGTGGGATTTGTACAGGCGCTTGTTTTCATGCTGCTGACTGCGGTTTTCACGATGTTGATTGCAGAGCACCAGGAGGGACCGGAGCACGCACACTGATTTTCGACGATCTCATGACGAGATCGCAAAACTAAGCTAAAATAAATATGATACTACCAATACTAGCAGAACTGGGCGGAAGCATTCACGTTGGGCTTGCCGCGATGGGCGTCGGAATCGGAATTGGCTTGACCGGACTGGGAATGACCAGCGCGGTCGGTCGCAATCCCGGCGCGTTTACGCAAGTGCTCGTGCACGGAATTCTGGCCATCGCGTTGACCGAGGCGATCGTTTTCTACGCGCTGTATCTCGTTCACTAATTTTCATCCGGGAGGCAATCGATGTTGCGCCCGGACTTTAGTTTATGAACCTGATAATTGCCGCCAGCAGCGGAGGTGTAGCCGACATCTTTCGCGAAACAGCCGACACGTTTGGCTGGAATTGGAAGTTGTTTCTGTCGCAGGTCATTAGCTTCTGCATTGTTGCATACCTTCTGCAACGCTTTGCTTACAAACCTATCCTTGCAGTGCTTGAGGAGCGCCGGCGCAAGATTGAAGAGGGCCAGATCAATGCGGATAAAATCAAGAAGGAGCTTGCCGAAGCAGAGAAGCGTTACCAGGAAATTGTCGCGAAGGGGAATATGGACGCGCAAAAAATGATCGATGAAGCGCGCGAAAGCGCTGCGCACTTGTCCGAGCGCAAGCAGCAGGAAGCAATTACTGCTGCCGAGCAAATCATAACAAAAGCGCGCGAGGCGAGTGCGATTGAGCACCAGCGCACAATGGAATCCTTGAAGCGCGAGCTGGGTCGCCTGGTAGTTGATACCACGGCAAAAGTGGCCGGGAAGGTATTAACGCCGGAAGATCAACGCCGCCTGCAGGAAGAAGCAGCTCGTCAGGTGGCCTGATGAAGATCAACAAGGAAATCCGCCGACTTTCGCGTGAAATGCTTCGGTCGAGTTTTACGGACGGCCAGCTCGACCCTGGAAGGATTTCGTCTCTCGTCGATTCGCTCATCGCGAAAAAACCGCGTAATTACATCGACGTCCTGAAGAATTACCGCCGTCTGCTTCGGCTCGAACTGGAAAAGCGCCAGGCCAAAATCGAGACAGCGAATGAAGTGGATTCCGCGACGAGTTCGGAACTCGTTAGTAATCTAAAAAAGAAATACGGTAGCGACCTGACGGCCGAGTTCTTTATTAATCCGGAGCTTCTCGGCGGAATGCGTATTCGTGTCGGAAGCGATGTCTGGGACGGAACAGTGCGCAACCGGCTCGAACGTCTTCAACAGGAACTTTAATCAAAGCAAAATCATGAGCAGCATACTTGAAGAAATTGAAACGAAAATAGAAGGGCTAAAAACATCGACAACCAAAAGCAACGTCGGCGTTGTGCGTGAAACGGGCGATGGAGTAGCACGCATTGAAGGTTTAAGCGACGTGATGCTCAACGAGATGATCGAATTTCCAAACGGAGTATTCGGTCTCGCGCTGAACCTCGAAGAAACCGAAGTCGGCGCTATTCTGATGGGTGACAATACGCTGGTTGAAGAAGGAGATGAAGCTAAGACGACAGGTCGACTCCTCTCCGTTCCCGTTGGCAAAGCGCTTCTGGGGCGCGTTGTCAATACACTGGGGCAGCCACTCGATGACAAGGGACCGATTAAGACCGAAGCGTTTTATCCGCTTGAGAAAATTGCACCGGGCGTGATCAAGCGCCGCAGCGTGAATCAACCGGTGCAAACCGGCATCATGGCGATCGATGCGATGATTCCGATCGGCCGCGGGCAGCGAGAGCTGATTATCGGTGATCGTGCAACTGGCAAAACCACCATCGCCATAGACGCGATCATCAGCCAGGCGCGACTGAACAAAGCTGCGGAAGACGCGAAAGATACCAATTATCGACCGCTTTACTGCATCTACGTCGCAGTGGGCCAGAAAAATTCCAACGTGGCGCGGGTGCTCGATGTTCTGGAAAAAGAAGGCGCCATGCCTTACACAACAATCATCTCTGCGCCCGCGTCCGACACGGCAACTAATCAGTATCTGGCGCCATTTGCTGGCGCCGCGATGGGCGAGTGGTTCATGGATAACAAAATGGATGCGCTCATTATCTATGACGATTTATCGAAGCACGCAGTGGCTTATCGGCAGGTTTGCCTGGTGCTAAAGCGGCCGTCCGGTCGCGAGGCTTATCCGGGCGATGTATTTTATTTGCACTCGCGACTATTGGAACGCTCCGCGCGCATGAGCGATGAGTTCGGCGGCGGCTCAGTAACCGCCTTACCGATCATCGAGACCCAGGCCGGCGACGTCTCTGCCTACATTCCCACAAACGTGATCTCGATTACGGATGGGCAAATCTATCTCGAGACTGATTTGTTTTACCAAGGTGTGCGGCCGGCCATCTCGGTGGGACTTTCTGTCAGCCGTGTCGGATCGGCTGCCCAGATCAAGGCGATCAAGCAGGTCGCCGGCAAAGTGAAGCTCGATCTCGCACAGTTTCGCGAGCTGGCTGCATTTGCGCAATTCGGTTCCGATCTGGATGCGGCTACGAGAGCGCGACTCGATCGCGGTCAACGCATTGTGGAGCTTTTTAAACAAAAACTGTACAACCCAATCCCGGTGGAAGAACAGGTTGCAGTGATCTGGGCGATGCAAAATGGATACCTCGATCCTGTTCCAGTCGAACGCGTCAAGGAATACCAACTAAAGCTCCAGGATTGGCTGCAAACACGGAAGGAAGGATTGCTTCGAGCGATTCGCGAGAAAAAGGAGCTCGACAAAGACATTGAGTCGCAGTTGAAAGCCGCGCTGGACGAATTCAAAACTTCGTGGCGGTAATCTCCCTGGACCTTTGAAATGGCGAACACGCAGGACATACGTCGCCGGATCAAATCGATCCGCAATACCGCGCAGATCACCAAAGCAATGCAAATGGTGGCCGCCTCCAAGATGCGCAGAGCGCAGCAGCACGCACTCGCCGGACGGCCTTACGCTGCTTTGATGAATAAGGTTCTCGTTTCGTTGCAAAAACGGACAGATCCAAGATTTCATCCGCTTCTCGCCATTCGCCCACTAAACAAAGAGTTGGTCTTAGTTATCAGCACCGACAAGGGACTCTGCGGAGCGTTGAACACGAACCTGTTTCGCGAGGCCGCCAACTTTGATTTGGCTAAAACAGCTTTCGTGGTGACAGGAAAGAAGGCACGGCAATTCATCGGTCGAACAAAGCGCGAATTACTGGCTGATTTTGAATTGAAAGACTCACCGAGCTTCGTTGAGACGAAGCCGATTGCGAAGTTTTGCATGGAAAAATTTTTGCGGCGCGAGGTCGACAAAGTCTCCGTGCTCTACACACATTTTATCAACACAATCAACCAACTCACGACGGTACAAACGCTTCTGCCGATCAGTAGTTTTGATTTGCCGAAAGGCGAAGCCACCAAAGCTGAAGGTGAAGGTGTCGATCCGATGCTAGGCTACGTATTCGAGCCTAATGCCGAGGGCGTTCTTGATTCAATGCTGCCGTATTATGTTTCCTACCAGGTTTTTCAGATGATTCTCGACGCGCACGCATCCGAGCATAGCGCGCGAATGGTTGCGATGAAGAACGCCACCGATAACGCGAATCAATTTATCAAGGATCTTACGTTGGAATACAACAAGATGCGTCAAGCCAGCATCACCACCGAGTTGCTCGAGATCGCCACGGCGCAAATGGCACTCGGCGGCTAGTTAAGATTTATGAATAAAGGAAACATAGTTCAAGTAATCGGTCCCGTAGTGGACGTGGAATTTCCAGACGAAAAGGCGCTGCCGAGAATCTACAGCGCGCTCGAAATTGAGTACGAAGTGAATGGCAACCCAACCAAGCTAACGCTTGAGGTGCAACAACATCTTGGCGAACGCTGGGTGCGCTCCATCGCAATGTCTTCCACGGAGGGCTTGAAGCGCGGGATGAGCGTAACCGATACCGGCGGTCCGATCACAGTGCCAGTAGGCGAGGGCGTGCTCGGCCGTCTTTTCAATGTCACTGGTGATCCTATTGATGGCCGTGGCCCGGTGAAATTCGAAAAACGTTACCCCATCCATCGCCCCGCTCCATCGCTTACGGAGCAAGACACAAGCGCAAAGATCCTGGAAACGGGAATCAAGGTCATCGATCTCGTTTGCCCATTTTCAAAAGGCGGCAAAGTGGGCGCATTTGGCGGCGCGGGCGTCGGTAAGACTGTTATCATCCAGGAGTTAATCAATAACATTGCCATAAAACACGGCGGGGTTTCGATATTTGCCGGGGTAGGTGAACGTAGTCGGGAAGGCAACGATCTCTACAAGGAAATGAGCGAGGCGGGCGTGATCGATCAAAAAGATCTGTCGAAATCGAAAGTCGGGATGGTCTTCGGTCAGATGAACGAACCACCCGGCGCACGTTTGCGCGTCGGTCTTTCCGCGCTCGCGATGACTGAATATTTTCGGGACGAGCGCAATCAGGACGTGCTTCTTTTTATCGACAACATCTTTCGATTCTCGCAAGCGGGCTCGGAAGTATCAGCGTTGCTGGGCCGAACGCCCAGCGCAGTTGGTTATCAGCCGACCCTTGCTGCTGAGATGGGTGATTTGCAGGAGCGAATTACATCGACAAATAAAGGATCGATTACTTCGTTCCAGGCGGTTTATGTTCCTGCGGACGATCTCACCGATCCCGCGCCGGCAAACACTTTCGCGCACCTGGACTCGACCATCGTACTCGAGCGCGCGATCGCGGAGCTCGGAATTTATCCGGCGGTCGATCCTTTGGCATCGACATCGAAATCACTCGCGCCGGAGATTGTGGGCGAAGAGCATTACAACGTCGCGCGCGGCGTGCAGCGAGTGTTGCAGCGATACAAGGATTTGCAGGACATCATCGCGATTCTCGGAATGGATGAATTAAGTCCGGAGGATAAGTTAACTGTTCATCGTGCACGGAAGATTCAACGGTTCCTAAGCCAGCCGTTCCACGTGGCAGAAGTTTTCACGGGTACCAAAGGCCAGTACGTGCCGGTCGCGGAAACGGTCCGCGGTTTCAAAGAAATTCTTGAAGGCAAACATGACGATGTGCCTGAACAGAATTTCTACATGAAGGGCGGAATCGAGATGATTAAAGAGAGCTAGTTATGGCGACGCTTCGACTCGAGATTGTTACACCTGAAGAGAAAATCTACTCCGAAGACGTGGAGATGGTTACCCTTCCCGGCTCCGAGGGCGAGTTGGGCGTTTATCCCAAACATGTCCCGCTGCTCACTACGTTGACGCCAGGGGAGCTGCGCGTTTTGAAAAACGGTCGCGAAACTGCGATGGCCATCGGTGAGGGCTTTGTAGAAATTAGAGCGGACGCGGTTTCGGTTTTGACCGACATGGCACTTGAATCCGAAAAGATCGACATCAGTGCGGCCGAGGCAGCAGTGGAACGGGCGAAGGCAGCGATGAAAGAAGATCAAACTCCCGAGCAGGTGGCAGCGATTCAAGCATCGTTGCAGAAAGCGCTTGCCCAGTTGCACGTCAAGCGCCGGCGGCACTAAGGTTAACTTGTTCGGGAGAAGCTTCGCTTCCCGTTGATTGTCGAGGCGCTTGTGTCAAGCGCATGTCTATTTCAAATTCAGTGTTTGGCACAGCCACCGATACACAGCTTGGGAATCATTGCCGGCAATGGGGTATATCCACGGCTCCTCGCTGCAGCTGCGCGAAAAGCTGGCGTTGAGAAAATAATTGCTGCCGCGTTCACAGACGAGACCGATCCAGCTCTGGAGCAACACGTTGATCTGCTCGAATGGATGCGTGTCGGACAATTAAATCGGCTCCTAAAATTCTTTCGTGCGCAAAATATTCATCACGCAGTCATGGCCGGACAAATCGCGCCAAAAAATCTTTTCGATCTGCGTCCAGATTGGAAAGCGTTGATGTTGATGAGCAAACTCAAGCACCGCAATGCGGAGTCCATTTTCGCGGCAATCGCAGACGAACTGGCCACCGTGGATGTGCACCTTTTGCCGGCGACAACGTTTCTCGAAGAATCGTTGGCGCCTTCAGGATTGATTGCTGGTCCAAAGTTATCACGGCAGGAAGAAGACGATGTCGACTTCGGCTGGAAAATCGCCAAGGAAATTGCGCGACTGGACATTGGGCAGACGATCGTCGTAAAGAATGGAACCGTCGTTGCGGTTGAAGCTTTGGAAGGAACAAACGACGCTGTAAAGCGCGGCGGGGGGCTGGCACGGGAAGGTGCCATCGTTGTCAAAGTCGCCAAACCGAACCAAGACATGCGTTTCGATGTGCCAGTGATTGGAGTCGAAACAATTCGCATTGCTGCCGAAGCACGGGTGCGCGTGATCGCCGTCGAAGCTGGAAAAACTTTGCTGCTCGAACGCGATGCGATTGTCGATCTCGCGAGACGCGCAAAGATTTCAATTGTCGCGCGTTAGTTACATGGTTCGGCGATTCACAGAAGGCTTGTATTACGATCAGCGTTGTGGGATATCGGTGATCTGAAAATAGAACTTTCGCCCAACGGAGAGCCGTTGGAGAGAAGTGCTAATTTGCGGCCAAACAAAAATCGAAGGAGATACCACCATGAATAATGTTAAAAAAATTGTAATTCTTCTACTTACCCTCAGCGTGATGACGGGATTCGCCATCGCCGCCAGCCACGAAGGAAAATCCGACGCAACTCTGCGGTTTAGCGGAGGATCATTCGCAGCTGGGATCGGATTTAGCTGGGGGTCGGGGACGCTCACCTACAAGGGCAAAAGTTATCCGGTTAAGGTAAAAGGATTGTCGGTAGGCAAGGTTGGGGTTACCAAAGCTTCCGCTTACGGCGAAGTT